>Ga0194132_10011088_pt1 | contig 11746 bp, 14 predicted proteins | sample TA2KigOf80mmetaG_FD_148612 | JGI IMG/M metagenome (GOLD analysis project Ga0194132, IMG submission 148612) | Freshwater microbial communities from Lake Tanganyika, Tanzania - TA2015054 Kigoma Offshore 80m | ecosystem: Environmental > Aquatic > Freshwater > Lake | place: Tanzania: Lake... | reverse complement strand
GACACGCGTGCGGCGATCGGGCGGATCAGCATATCGCTGCCGCCGCCGGGCGGATAGGGAATCACCACGCGGATCGCGCGCGAGGGATAAGATTGCGCCGCCGCGTTTACCGCCAGCGCGGCCAGCGCACAGCCGAAGAGGGCGCGGGCGCTCATCATGGCCATCACAGCGACTTATGCGTGCCGTCGCAAAACGGCGCGTTTTTGCTGTGTTTGCAGCCGCACAGCCGCTTGGTTTCGGCCTGCGTCACGCTGAATTTTTTCGGTGTGAACGTGGTGCCCTTGTGCGAACCGTCGCAAAACGGCTGCTTTTTCGACAACCCGCAGGCGCACCACCAGTAGTCACCGGGCGCGAGGTCGACGGGGTAGGAGGCTTTTTGAGCGATGGTGGGGTCGGGCATGGTGGGTCCTTTCTGACATATTGGACGGAAGATCGATCATGCAAATGGCGGGTGCTCGTGACCGGACCCGAAGTATTACGCTTGGCGCTGTTCAATGCAATCGAAGTGGCCACATTCGGTAGTGTGACCTACTTCGGCGGGTTTCGGGCGTAACCAGCTTCACGTTGCGCGCGTATGGAGAGTACGAACACGGTGGCAACTTCGGGGATGTAGCGGTACAGTGCCACGTAACCGCGTGCCGCGCGACCGATGACCAGCTCGCGCAAATCCGCCCGCAGGGGCCGGCCGATCCACGGGCTATCCGACAGTACATCGATTGTGGTCAATATATCCTGGATGCGCGATTCAATGTTCGATGCGTCGTGCACATGCAGGTGATTGAGGATACGCCCAAAATCATTGTCCACTTGTGGCGCAAGCTCGATGCGTGCCACGGCGGCGCTAGGGCGAATTAACGCGACAGCACGCGCGGTTTGGGACGGACGGCCTTGCGCCCTTGCGATTTGCGTTCGAGGTAGCGCCGCATCTCCGGCCACGGAATGGTTTTGCCGGTAGCCACGATTTGCGCATAACGTGCCTCGGCTTGATCGAGAAATGCCTCGCGCGTTTCTGCGTCAGTCGTTTTCTCCGCGATGGCTTCGAGGATAAAGCCGTGCGGTGTCGTGCCGACGCGCTCGGCCGCGCGCGCGACGCGATTTTTGAGCTCTTGCGGCAAGCGGATGGTAGTGGTGGACATGGTTTGATCAACCCAAATGCCCAGTGTAGCACAAACGTGCTACAACGCGCCTCAATGCACCGTCGGTCCCCCCTGTTACCGTGGTCCGGTGCAATGCGCATGCTCTGTCATCGCGTAAGGATGCGCGCGTGCACCAGCGACGCCTTCGCCGGCATTTTGGTAGTGAGTGACATGATTGACCTCGCGTGCATGGCCGTCGTTCGAGATTGCAACTATCATACACCCCGTGGATCGCCAACAGTCCTAGCAGGCCACTGGGAGAAAAGATGAGCCGATGGAACGTGCTGCTGGAGTTGTGCGTGCTGGCGTTTGCGGCAACGCCCGTACCGAAAAACGTTTAGCGGGCGCTTATGCGGGAACCCCCACTTGGAAAGAGCAAGGCATTACCGGCACCTTCAACACCTGGCGGGGTTTATGGGCGCCCAAGGGATTGAGCGCGTAGCAGATCGCGTTTTGGGACGACGCGCTCGCACGCATGCCCCGCGATGCGCACTGGCAAGAAACGCTCGCCGCGAATTATTGGAAGAGCGATTACAAAAATCATCGCGACACGCTGCGTTATCTCGACGCGGTGCATGCCGAGTTGCGCGAGGTGTTAAAAGTGCTCGGCTTGGCGAAGCGGGATGATTAACGTAAGTATCTGATTTTATGGAATTTTTTATGACGGAATACTTGAGTGGGCACGACAGCGCAGCGGCGAATTCCAGCGCCGGTGGCGTGGACGCCGCGCGCTGGGTGGTGAGTTGGGCGGCCGCGATGCAGGGGCCGTATCCCATTGGCAATTCGTCGGCGATGCCCGACATGAGCCGCGTGTTTGCCGAAGCGGCCGATGGTACGCGGGGCGCGCGCGATCAAACCTTTCGTTTGATCGTGCGGCCGACGTTGTGGGGGCGCGAGGCGCGCATCCGTTTCAGCAATGCGCTGGGCACGCGGCCGGTGACGTTTGATGGCGTGTTCGTCGGCTTGCAAGCCGCGGGCGCGCAGGTGACCGCGGGCACCAATCGGCCGATCACGTTTGACGGCAAAACCAGTGTGACGATCGCGCCAGGGCAGGCGGTGTGGAGCGACGCGGTGACGCTGCCGTTTGTGCGCGACCCGTCGTCGAACGAACTCGCCGGGCGCAAGCTTGCGGTGAGTTTTGATGTCGTCGGCGAAAGCGGGCCGATGACGTGGCACGCGAAAGCGTTGCAGTCGTCGTATGTGACGTGGCCCGGCGCAGGCGCCAAGGGGAATGAAGAAAATGAAACGAATTTTCCTGTTGCCACCGCGGCGTGGTTTTTCCTCGACGCGCTCGACATGCGAGGGAATAGTGACGCCTACGCCGTCGTAGCGTTCGGCGATTCGATCACCGACGGCACGGCTTCCACCATGAATGGCGACGACCGTTGGCCCGATGTGCTGGAGCGCCGCTTGCGCGCGGTGTATGGCAATCGCATCGCGGTGGTGAATGCCGGCATCGGCGGTAATCAAGTGGTGGGGCCGGCGGTGTATCCGCCACCCGCGCCGTTACCGGCTTTCCCCGGCGGGCCGTCGGCGTTGTCGCGCTTGGCGCGCGATGTGTTGTCGCTCTCCGGCGTGCGCGCGGTGATCTGGTTGGAAGGCATCAATGATTTCAGCCGCAACGGCAACGCCACCTTCGAAGCGGTGGCAAACGGCATGCGCGAAGGCGTAGCGCACATGCGCAAAGCGATCCCCGGTGTGCGCGTGATCGGCGCGACGGTGGTGTCCGCGCTCGGTTCGACAAGCCCTGCGCACGGTTTTAAAGAGCAAGACGATAAACGCCGGCAGTTGAACGAATTTTTCCGTACTTCAGGCGTGTTCGACGGCGTCGCCGATTTCGACAAAGTGGTGACCGATGCGCAAAGCGGCGCGATGCGCGCCGAGTTCGTGCCCGACAACACCGTGGGCGGGCCGGGCGACAAGCTGCATCCGAATCGCTTGGGTTATCTGGCGATGGGGCAAACGATCGATTTGAAGCTGCTGGCGCCGCATTAGCGGTAAATACGGCCAAATAAAAATATCAATTAAATCAAAAACTTACATATTTTCACGGTTACACGGCATCCCTCGTTTCGGGGATGGCGCGGCGAGCCGGCTCGATTAAGCGCGCGTGATTAGAGTTCATCGCGTGGCGACCGCATGATCCGCATACTTATCGTCGAAGACGATCCCGATTTTCGCGCGCGCGGCGCACGCCGCGCTCGATGCGATGGTGATCACGGTATTCGGCGATGAAGCCCATGTGATGCGCAGCCTCGAAGCCGGCGCCACCGGTTATTTGTTAAAAGACAGCTTGCCCGAAGACATCATCTCGACCATTCAACTGCTGCGCAACGGCGGCAGCCCTATCAACCCCATCATCGCGCGGCGCTTGCCGCGGCGTTTCGGCGGCGCGGCGCCCGCGGCGACGCTCGAAGCGCAGGCGGTAAGTTTGTCCGAGCGCGAGCGCGAAGTGCTGCAACTGGTGGCCAAGGGATTTCGCGTGCCGGAGATCGCGAAGCTTTTGAAGATTTCCCACCACACGGTGGCCTCGCATATCAAAATAATTTACAGCAAACTCGCGGGCAGTTCGCGCGGCGAGGCGGTGTATGAAGCGAGCCGGCTGCGCCTTATTTGAGAAACCACGCGTGCCTAACCCAATGATTCACGGAGTAGTCGCGGTTTGATGTTTCGGCTGGCTCTACCGCGACGTGCGGGTAAAACCACCGTTCGCCCTGAGCTTGTCGAAGGGGCGATTATGTTCATTGATTGCCGCGCTTGCCGCGAGCGCATCATGCGCGACATGCACGACGGCGTCGGCTCGCAGCTCATCACCGCGCACCAACTCGCGCAGCGCGGTACGTTAAAGCCCGAGGAATTGACACTGCTGCTTGGTGACTGCATCGACGATCTGCGGCTGGTGATCGACTCGCTCGAGCCGGTCGAAGGCGATTTGTCGACGCTGCTGGCGAACCTGCGTTATCGCATCACCGATCGCCTCGCGCGCCAGGGCATCACCTTGAAGTGGCAAGTAGCTGAGTTGCCGCCGATACGCCACTTGACGGCGCACGACACGCTGCAAGTGCTGCGCATCGTGCAAGCGGCGATCACCAACGTGGTCAAGCACGCCCAAGCGAGCGAAGTGCTGTTTTTGGTGGCGCTCGCCAACGATGCACGCGAGTTGTGTCTTACCGTGCGCGATAACGGACGCAGCCTGCAAACGCCGTCGGCGAATGTGAATGGGCGCGGGCTTGGCAATATGCAACAGCGCGCACAGGCAGTCGGTGGGCGGCGCGACATCGATTCAACCGATGACGGCACGGCGGTTGTGTTGCGATTGTCCTTGCCTTAACGCCGTTCGCCAGCGTCGATGTTGTTGATGCTGTAGAGGCCGCGTTACCGATGGGCGAGCGGCGGTATGTGGTTACGCGTGCGCGTTGCGCTTTTCGGCAATCAGCGCGCACACCACCTCAAACACCGCTTTCGACGGCAGCATCGCCGCGGTGATGATGTGTTTGCCGCCGTCATGGTACACGTATAAGAAGCGCTGGCCTTGCGTTTGCACGGTTTCTAAATCGTGCGTTGCCGCATACGGAATAAACCGTTCCGCGCGCGACCAACGCCCCTCGGGCAAAATAATGCCGCTGCTGGTGATGGCGATTCGTTGGCGAAAGGCAAACCGATGCCACACCAGCGCCAGCGCGATTACCACGAAGCTCGCCGCCAGCGCCGCCAGTACCCACAAAAACACCGTGGCGGTGCCGACATCGAGTGTGATGATCCGAAACAAGGATATGCCGCGTGTGTTGGTTTGTGCGGCGCGCGCCAAAATCGCGGCACAGGCGGCGAAACCCACGCCGACGGCGATGATGGTGAGCCAACCCGGTTTATTCGGGTATTGGTGTTCGATGGTGCCGACGCCTTGTTCGAATTCGCGCATGAAAATTAGTCTACGCGGGCATTTTTCACGGTGCGGGCGCTGCCGCCGTGGCATACTTTTCCCACCTTGTTGTTTGGAGAATGCTCATGAAACGATTATGCCTTACGGTTGTTGTTTTCGCGCTCGCGGGTTGCGGCGCCGATGTCGCCACCACCGCGGCTACTGGTGCCGCGATCAAAAAACAAGAAATCGAAGCCGGCAAGCAGATGAAGGAAATGGCCGATAAAAAAATCGATGCGGCGGCCAAGGCGATCCAACAACGCGCGGAACAACAGAGCGACGCCGACAAGTAGCGGGGCGCCGCGTTCTGGTGTTCGTTTAAGCCACCTTTGCCCTGAGCCTGTCGAAGGGCGTTGCGGTGCATAGGCTTCGTCAAGTTCGGCCCGAACGGACAAACCGGCTCAGCGAACGGTATTGCAGCTGGTCTATTCTTCTTCCGCATGCGCCGTCTTCGCATGCAATTCCGCGAGCTGTTTTTGCACGGTGGGCGGCACCGGCTCGTAGTGCGAGAGCTCGATGGAAAACGAACCCTGACCCGCGGTCACCGACTTTAAGCGCGTTTGAAAATCGGTGAGTTCGGCGAGCGGCGCGTGGCCTTTGATCGCCAGTGTGCCGGCGGCAAGTGAGTCGGTGCCGGAGACTTGCCCGCGCCGCGAGGAAATATCGCCGGCGATGTCGCCCATTTTCGCTTCGGGCGCGGCGATTTCGACGTTGACGATGGGTTCCAGCACGATCGGACGCGCTTTGCTGATCGCGTCCATGAAGGCGCGTTTGCCGGCGGAAATAAACGCCACTTCTTTCGAATCGACTGGGTGGTGCTTGCCGTCGTAAACGATCACGCGCACGTCTTGCAGCGGATAACCGGCGACCGGCCCGGCGTCGAGCACTTGGCGTACGCCTTTTTCCACGGCGGGGATGTATTGGCCGGGAATGGTGCCGCCCTTGACTTCGTCGACGAATTCAAAACCGCTGCCGCGCGTGAGCGGTTCGATGCGCAAAAACACTTCGCCGAATTGGCCCGCGCCGCCGGTTTGTTTTTTGTGGTGGTGGTGGCCCTCGGCCTTGGCAGTGATGGTTTCGCGGTAGGGAATGCGCGGCGGTTTTGTGTTGACCTCCGCGTGATACTGGCCTTGCATGCGGTCGAGGATGTAACGCATGTGCAGTTCGCCAAGGCCGCTGATCACCGTTTCGTTGGCGGCGGTGTGCTCGACCTTGAACGTCGGGTCTTCGGTGGTGAGTTTATGCAGTGCTTCGGAAATGCGTTGCTCGTCGCCGCGTTTTTTGGGTTCGATGGCGAGGCGATGCATCGGCACCGGGAATCCCAGCGGCGCAAGGTGTATGTGATCTTCGTCGTGCGAATCGTGCAGCACGGCGTCAAAGTGTATGTCGTCGACCTTGCTCACCGCGCCGATGTCGCCCGGCAGCAGCGCATCGGTTTCGATGAAATCCTTGCCGCGCAGCAAATACGGGTGCGACACCTTGAACGGTTTACGCCCATCGCCGATAAAGAGCTGGGTGTCGCGCGTGATGGTGCCTTGATGCACGCGAAACACGCCGACCTTACCGATAAACGGATCGATGTTGACCTTGAACACGTGCGCCAGCACGTGTTTTTTCGCGTCGCGTTCGGCGTGGATCGGCTGCGCCGCCGCGCCTTCGCCTTTCAGGAATTGTGGCGGGTTGCCTTCGGTCGGGTTGGGCAGCAACTTCACCATGATTTCCAAGAGTTCCGCCACACCCGCGCCATTGCGCGCCGAGGTAAAACACACCGGGATCAAATGCCCTTCGCGCAGCGCTTGTTCGAACGGCGCGTGCAGTTCCTCGGGCGAGATGTCGCCTTGCTCCAAATATTTTTCCATCAGCTTTTCATCGACCTCGACCACTTGATCGATCAGCGCTTGATGCGCATCCGCCACCGAGGAAAAATCCGCGTCACCCGCTGGGTTGAAAAAGCAATCGACGACCTTTTTGCCGTCGTCGGCCGGCAGGTTGATCGGCAGGCATTCCGCGCCGAAGCTCTCCTGGATCGCCTTTAACAAACCCGGCAGATCGATATTCTCCGCGTCGATTTTGTTGATGATGATCATGCGGCACAGATCACGCTTTTTCGCCCACTGCATCATGCGCGTGGTGATCATCTCGATGCCGTTTTGCGCGCTCACCACCACTGCGGCGGTTTCCACAGCGGGCAGGGCGCCCAAGGCGCGGCCGATAAAATCCGGCAGCCCCGGCGTGTCGATCAAGTGGATGCGGGTGTCGCGATGATCCAGATGCACCATCGAGGCATTCAACGAATGTTGGTAGGTTTTTTCCAGCGCGTCGAAGTCGCACACCGTGGTGCCTTTCTCAACGCTGCCTGGGGTTTGAATCACGCCCGCTTTCGCGAGCAGTGCTTCAGCCAGTGTGGTTTTACCTGATGCGCCGTGACCTACCAGCGCTACAGTACGAAGAGCTTCCGGCGCAAACTTCGGCATGGCGACCTCCCCAAGGGCTAGTTGTGGTGGTCGGCTCAGTATACGTCGCTGGCGCGTGCTACGAGTGCTACTGCCGATAGCCGCCTTGCCACTGCTATCGATAAATTATAACTATTTGATTTTAAAGCATATTTTTATGGGGTGTAATCTTTGCCGGATCATATCGCGGGCGCGATTTGCGGTTAGCGACTTTTACGTAAGCATAACTCCCGGACCATATACCGAATTGATGTTGTAATCTGTGGACTTAAATGGCAGGGTCAGAATCGGCCCGCTACCTATAATGATGACGAGCCGGCAGGCGACTGCCCAATAACCTGGAGGAGATTTTATATGTCGACCAATTCGATGTGGCGCGCGATCGGCGCGCTGTTCGTTGCGCTACCGCTGGCGTGTGCACCGATGGCGTCGTTCGCCGCGGATGCGTTTCCCGAGCGCCCGATACGCCTGATCGTGCCGTTCCCGCCCGGGGGCAGTAATGACGTACTGGGCCGCTACATGGGGATTAAGTTAAGCGAGCGCATGGGCCAGCAATTCGTCATCGACAATCGCGCCGGCGCCAACGGCATCATCGGCGCCGAGCTGGCGGCGACTTCGCCCGCGGACGGCTACACGCTGCTGTTCGTGTCGACCTCATGGGTGATGAACGCCGCGGTGCGCAAGCTCACCTACGACGTGGAGAAATCCTTCGACCCCTTGGGTGTGATCGCTGAATCTCCCAACGGCATCCTGGTCAACCCCAAAGGGCCGTTTGGCAGCATCGCCGACGTGGTGGCGCAAGCACGGGCCAAGCCGGGGGCGATCAGTTACGCGCACACCGGCGTGGCCGGCTTTAATCACTTTGGCGGCGAGTTGTTCAAACAATTGACCAAGACCGACATGCAGCACCTTCCCTACAAGGGGGGCGGCCCGGCGATGACCGATGTCATCGCCGGCAACGTGCCGCTGATGTTTAGTTCCGTCACGCAGGCGCTGCCGCATGTGCGCGCCGGCCGGCTCAAAATGCTGGCGGTCGGTTCGCAAGCACGCACGCCGGTATTGCCCGACACGCCCACCGTGATCGAGGCTGGGGTGCCGGGTTACGAAATGGTGGTGTGGTGGGGGCTTGCCGCGCCGGCCGGCATACCCGCGCAACGCGGCGCGCGCATCCTGCGCGAAATCAACGCGGTGCTCGACATGGAGGAAACCCGCAAACGCCTCACCGCGGACGCGGCCACGCCGCTGCGCATGACGCAAGCGCAGATGAGAAAACTCGTTGCGGCCGACATGCGCCGCTGGCGCGACGTCGCCGTTAGTTCGCGCATGGACGTGCAATAAGCCGAAACGCGGGGTGGGTGGGCGCCGCCCCCGGCGCGGTGGCGCCTTCAGTGAAATCATGGTAAAACGCGCGCTCCCGCTTTCTACACATGAAGAGGATATATGCCCTTGTCGTTCGCTTTGCGGCGCCGCGTGTTCGCGGCGCTGTTCGTTTTGGGGGCGGGCGCCGCGCAAGCCGCGGTGCCCGCCACGGACAAATACCCGGCGAAACCGGTGCGGCTGATCGTGCCGTTTGTCGCAGGCGCGGGCTCCGATATCACCGGGCGCACCATCGCCGCCAAACTCACCGAGCGGTTTGGGCAGCAAGTGGTGGTCGACAACCGCCCGGGTGCGGCAGGCGCGATCGGCGTTGAGATCACCGCGCAAGCGGCGCCCGATGGCTACACGCTGTGTTTGATCTCGGCTTCGCATTCGGTCAACTCGGCCACCCATCCCAAGCTGCCGTACGATCTGCTGCGTGATTTGCAGCCGGTGTCGCAAGCCACCTCGCTGTTTTACGTGGTTTACGTCAATCCATCGCTGCCGGTAAAATCGGTGCAGGAGCTGGTGGCGCACGCCAAGGCGAATCCGGTAAATTGAACTTCGGCTCCAGCGGCACCGGCGGCTTGCAGCATCTGGCCGGTGAAATGTTCAATCACCTGGGCGGCGTCACCATGGTGCACGTCCCGTACAAGGGCGGCGCCGCGGTGATTACCGATGCGCTCGCCGGCAACATCCAGGTGGGTTTTGGCACGCTGCTCTCGCTGCGCACCCATTTCAAGTCCGGCCGTTTGCGCGGGCTCGCGATCAGTGCCGCCAAGCGCTCGCCCGCCGCGCCGGAATTTCCCACCATCGCGGAGAGTGGTTTAAAAGGCTACGAAGTCGATCAGTGGTACGGTGTGATCACCGGCGCCAAGGTGCCGCGGCGCATCGTCGATCAGTTGTCGGCGGCGATCGGCGAGGGCCTCAAGGCGCCCGATACCGCGCAGCGCTTTGCGGCCGAAGGCTCGTTGCCCGTGGGCGGCACGCCGGATGCGTTTGCGGCGTTGATCAAAAGCGAAATCGCCAAGTGGCGCAAGCTGGTGCAGGATGCGCGGCTAACCTTGCACTGAGCGGGTACGGCGCGGCGCACACGCGTTTGCCGCGCCGTGCCTGAACACGGTCAAGCGCTGTGCAGGCCTGCCGCCAGCGCCGATAAATGCCCGGCCGTTTGGCCCAGCGCCTGCTCCAATCGCGGCAGCAGCGCGGCCGCTTGTTGCGGCTCGCCGGTGGCGGCCAGGTTTTCGGCTTCCTTGGCGAGCCGTTGCATGTGCAGCGCGCCCAGCGTGCCGCTGGTGGATTTAAGCGTGTGAAACGCACGCGCCAGCACTTTGCCGTCGCCCGCGGCGTGCGCATCGCGCGCCGCCGCGATTTGCCTGGGCGCATCGCGCAAATAAGTGTCGATCAAGCGCTGCAACATCGCGCCGTCGCCGATGGATTCGCGCAGTGTGTTGAAAATCGCCGCATCGATCACCGCCTCCGCCGTGGCGCAATCCGCCGCGGGCGGCGTGGCCGCGGTGGCTGCCGCCGCCGCGGCTGCACCCGTGGCCGCGACCGGCGCGCTCCGGCGCGCGACACAGGCGAGCAGCGCATCGCGGGTAAAGGGCTTGGCCAGATAATCATCCATCCCCGCGATGATGCAGCGTTCGCGAAAACCTTCCATCGCATTGGCGGTCAACGCAACGATCGGCGTGACGTTGCGGTAGGCGCCTGGGTTGGCGGCTTCAATGCGGCGTATCTCCGCAGTGGCTTCAAAGCCGTCTATCACCGGCATGTGGCAATCCATCAGCACCAGGTGAAATGCTTGCGTCTGGAATATGTCGACGGCCTGTTTGCCGTCGTTGGCGGTTGCCGTTTGATAACCGCCGCTTTCGAGCATTTTGGTGGCCACCAGACGGTTCACTTCATTGTCGTCCACCACCAGCACGTGCTTGCCGCCGCCGGCGGCGATCAGGCGCGGCTGGGTGCGCAGCAGCGCATCGGCCTTGGCTTCTTGCGCGCTCGCGGCGTCCAGACGCAGGGTGAACCAGAAGGTCGATCCCACATTGGGCGTGCTGCTCACACCGGCGTCCCCACCCATCAAGCGCGCGAGCTGCCGCACGATGGCAAGCCCCAGCCCGGTGCCGCCGAAACGGCGGGTGGCGGATTCGTCGGCTTGCGTAAACGGTTCAAACAGCCGCGGCAACACCTCGGGCGCGATGCCGATACCGGTGTCGCGCACTTCGATGCGCAACAGCGGGTTCGCGCCGCTGCCTTCGAGTTTGCCGTGAACGCGCACCACGCCATTTTCCGTGAACTTGATCGCGTTGCCCACCAGGTTGACGATGATCTGCCGCAGCCGGTGCGGGTCACCCCAGGCTTCGCTCGGCACTTTCGCATCGAACGCGAAGCTCAACTCGATGCGCTTGCTCGCCGCGTCGGGGGTGAGCGGCGCCACCGATTGTTCGATCACTTTGCGGGGATTAAAAATCACGCGCTCGAGCGCAAGCTGCCCGGCCTCGATCCGCGAAACATCGAGCACCTCGTTGATCACGTGCATGAGCGAGCCCGCCGAGGCCTGCGCGGTGGCGATCAAGCGCCGTTGCGCCGCGGACAGGTCACCGTCGGCAACCAGATCGAGGATGCCGATGACGCCGTTCATCGGCGTGCGGATTTCGTGGCTCATGTTGGCGAGAAACTGCGTCTTGGCCGCGCTCGCGTGCTCGGCCTGCTCCTTGGCGACGCGCAATTCGCCGGTGCGGCTTTTCACCATGTCCTCAAGATGCTGGCGATGGTGAACATTTACAAATGGGATAGGCCGCTCACGGGATAAGTGCGTGCAGCGGAAGCCTAAAACGGCGAAAAACACCGAATTAAACATCGAAAGCGCCTTCGGCCTGATG
>Ga0194132_10011085_pt1 | contig 11748 bp, 8 predicted proteins | sample TA2KigOf80mmetaG_FD_148612 | JGI IMG/M metagenome (GOLD analysis project Ga0194132, IMG submission 148612) | Freshwater microbial communities from Lake Tanganyika, Tanzania - TA2015054 Kigoma Offshore 80m | ecosystem: Environmental > Aquatic > Freshwater > Lake | place: Tanzania: Lake Tanganyika... | reverse complement strand
CAGCGAGCCCTGGCGCAGGTCAAGCACCCTCATCCCGTACGGGCGGCCCTCCTTGGCGTAGGGGAGGATGCGAAAGTCCTTCAGGTACTCCTGGGGATTGGCCAGCGTCTGGTTGACATCCGCGCGGCTCAACACCGGCCGGGTCTGGGGCGCCCCGACCGGGTTCGGAGGGACCGCAACCGGAGCCGGGGGCGGCGGAAGCAAGCCCACGTTGGAGCCGGCCGGCGCGGGCGCCGGCGCCATCGACGGCAGGTAAAGCGTCTTGCGCTCCCCGCCGGCCCAGGACAGCAAGAGCGTGTTGGGACGAATCTCTAGCACCGTGAAACCGGACACGCTGTCGCCGGAGTACACGGTTTGCTGCTTGCCGCCAATGTTTAAAAAGGCCACCGAGGTGCCGCCCGCGCCAACCAGGGTGCCCACCAGGGTCATCAGCGTCTGCGGATCAGGGGCCGGCGCGACCGCGACCGGCGCGGGCGTGGGCCGCGGGCTGGCCCCGGCCGGGTTGGGACTGTCGATGGCTGCCACCGAGGGATGGTCGCCAAGCACCTGGCGGGTCTGCCCGACGATCTGCTCGACGCTGACCGGCACCGCTTGCCGGGTGACCGTGGGCACCACGATGTCCGTGCGTGGCGCGGGCGTCCAGCGCCACCGCAAGAAGGTGGCGGTCAGGTCGGCCAGCACGATGGCGGCCAGCGTCAGGAAGATCACCCGCAACAGGGTCATCGGAAGTCTCATGGGCCTTTGCATCGTAACACAGATTCCCCATTCGGCGGGGGCGTTCCGATCAAGGGGAGGTTGCCCGCCGCCAGGGTGACGTCCTGCATGCGCGCAGGGTTTCGCGGGAAGGGCCCCCAAAGTGGGGTACCATGCATTTCCCGGACACGCCCTCCTGGCGCGTGGCGAGGCGCGTCGTGGCCATCGTGATCCTGGCCTGGTTCGGCTATGAGCGCTACCAGGAGCGGCACCTGTACGCCAGCCAGGTGATGTGGACGCTGGAGACAGGCCTCTACGTCATCCTCATCATGAACTACGTGCGTCGCATGGACGCCGTGTCCCCGGCCCAGGGCTGGATGGAGAACGTCTACCCGTTCTTCTGCTCGGCGTTGCCCTTTGCGATGATGTGGGCCCCGGTGAACCGCGCGGTCATGAGCACGCCGTGGATGTTTGAAACCGGCAAGTGGATCGTGCTGCTCGGGGACCTGATCACCTTCGTCTCGATGCTCACGCTGGGACGCTCCTTCGGCATCACGGTGGCGGCGCGCAAGGCGGTGACCGGCGGAGTCTATCGATTTATTCGCCATCCGGTGTACGTCGGCGAGATGATCGCGGTGGCCGGCGTCACCATCTGGCGCTTCTCACCACTTGGCGTGGCAGCATTTCTGACTTTCGTGATCTGCCAGTGCTACCGCGCGATTCTCGAGGAGCGGAAGTTGTCCGAGACGTTTCCGGAATATCGCGAGTACGTGCAGCGGACCGGGCGGTTTTTTCCCAGGGGGTGTTGACATTCGCGGCTCGTAGCGAGGACGTCAGGCTGGAGTCGAAGTCGCCGGTCCGCACAAGCGAGCACCGCAGGCGTACTTTCGGGTACGTTGAGGAGCGCAGTCGCGGAGGACCAAGAGGTCGGTCCAGAGTGGCGTCCGCAGTAGTGCGGTGATTGTCGACACCGTTCAGTTTGAGGAAGACAATGGCGGCCACAAGGTGCCTACCGCGGCCAGCAGAGGTTCTGTCCGATCACGTACCCCTGGCGCTTCCAGTCGGCCCCGTCCCAGCGCCACACGCCGTTGTCCAGGCCGATGACGTAGGGCGTGCCGTCGTTGCTCACCGCAATCTCGCGGCCCACGCTCCAGCCCAGCCGTGCCTGGCTGCCCTGGGTGACCGAATACACCGCGTTGTCCATGCCCAGGATGTAGACCTGGCCGCCCCCGGCCGCAACCCGCTGGCCGTGCGCGAACACGTTGTACGGCGACCAGCTGATGCCGTTCCACTGCCACACGCAGCGGTCGGTGCCAATCACGTACACGGCATCTTCGTCGGCGGCTACGTCTGGGCCCATCCCCAGGCCGAGACGGGCCCAGGTGGGCAGCAGCCGGTAGACGCCGGAATCCGCGCCGATGGCATAAAGGCTTCCATCCGGGCCGGCGCTGATGCGCTGGCAGCGAGGAAAATCCATGCGCGGCATCCAGTTGCCCTTCATGTCGCCCTGCCAGATCTGCGAGTCCGTGCCGATCACATATGGCACGCCGCCGCACACCGCCAGATCCGTGCAGGCGCCGAGTCCCAGCCGGCTGTAGCCGGTGTTGGTGGGATAGTAGATGCCGTAGTCGAGGCCGACGACCCAGGGGCGGGAAGTGAGCAACTGGGCGCTGGCCGGGGCGGCCATAAGCAAAAAGACTACGAGGACGCGAAGAGTTTTCATGGGCGCCCCTTCTACGACGGCGTCCCTGGATCCGCCTCCATCGCACGCAGCAGCGCGCGTGCCTGGGGATGTCCTGGAACGCGTTGCAGCACCGCGCGCAATGCTTCCGAGGCACCCGCCACGTTGCCCGCGCCGATCAGTGCCTGGGCCAGCGCGAAGAGCAGCTCGGCGTCCTGTGGCGTCCGCCGGTGCGCTTCGGCCAGGAATCCCACAGCGGTGGCCGCATCCCCATCCTCCAGTGCGGCCTCGGCCGCCTCGCGGAGCAGCGGCACGGGGTCCGCCGCGAGCGCAGCCCCCTCGCGCAAGATCGCAAGCGCGCGCCCGGGGGCGTGCATTGCCCGCCAGGCGCGGCCGGCGAAAAGCGCGACTCGCGTATCGCGGGGAAAGGTTTCCTGCAGTGCGAGCAGCGCCGCCCGGGAATCGTCCTCATTTCCCAGCTGCCGCTCCAGCTCGACAAGATTCATGCGTGCTTCCATCAAGGCCGGATTCAGCGACACGGCGCGGCGACAGCAGTCGCGCGCCTCGGCGAGATTTCCGGCGGACTGCGCCACCGCCGCCAGGTTATTCCACGCGGCCGAGTTGTTCGGATCCGCAGCCAGCGCCTGCTCCAGGTCGTTGCGCGCATCCTGCATGCGACCCATCTTCATCAGTGCCGCCGCCCGCAGCAGCGAGGCGTCCACACTGGTGGGGATATTTTCGAGCAGACGCAGCGCTTCCTCGCATTCCCCGCTCTCCACGAGCAGCCGCCCGAGCCGCAAGCCATCGTGGAGGCGTCGCGTGGCGGCGAACAAGGCACGCGCCACCGGCAACGCATCGTGGAGGCGCCCCAGGCGGGTGAGCGCTTCCACCTGGTCGGCCAGCAGCGCCGGCTCCGAGAAATTCAGGGCGCGTGCGCGAGCAAATGCATCCGCTGCTTTCGTCGGGTTCCCCAGGCGGAGGTGGCAGCGCCCGCGGTTGGCCCATAGCGTGGCCATGTCCGGCTTGTAGTGCAGCGCCCGCGTCAAATAATCCAGCGCGCGGTCCCAGCGGCCGGCGTGCATTTCCAGGATGCCCAACTCCATGTTCGGTTTCCAGGTGGACGTGCTGGCATCCGTGGAGCCCAGGTAGCCCTGCACCTGGCCGCCGCTGGCGATGGCGCGGGCAAAGGCGGCGCGCGCTTCCTCGCCGCGGTCCAGCGCGGCCAGCAGGCGGCCGGCCGCGTAATGCGCGTCCGGGAGATCGGGAAAACGGCGCAGCGCCTCCCTGGTGTAGGGGAGTCCCTCAGAGGGCCGGCCCAGCTCAAGCAGCACCTGGCTGGCCAGGATATAGCAGAGCGGCGCATAGCCGGCCGTGCTGTCGCCGAGGAGCTCCAGTGCGCGATCGAAGGCGCGCAGCCGGGCTCCGGCTCGTTCATGTGCGCGAGGTGACAGCCAAGATTGAAGTGGGTGAACGGATCGTCGGGAGTTTCCACGATGGCTTTTTGCAACAATGCGAGATTGCGCGCGTCGCGATCCTTGCGGTCCCACTCCTCCGAGATGTATCCGTAATGGTGCAGCAGCAGCGGTGTGGTAAAGCGCTCGATGAGCGTGCCATCGTCGGGTTCCGGAGCACCCGGCGACATGGTCTTCCAGGCCTCGGGATCGCGCCCGATGTATTTTACCTGCTCGTGGATCCGTCCCACATAACGGATGTCGGGCCGGTTGGGAAACAGCCGCATATTCTGATGCTCGGACGATTCCTGCGCGAGGTCACCTTTCATCAAGTAGTTGATCTCGCGTAGATAATACATGCGGATGCGGCCCGGCACGTTGCCGGAAAGCAATACCTTCTTCAACATGGGCGCGCTGGCCGGATCGAGCACCTCGTCGGCGTCGAGCACCAGGATCCAGTCGCCGGTGGCTTTCGATAGCGACACGTTGCGGGCCGCCGCGAAGTCGTGGGTCCACTCGGCGTGGTAAACTTTCGCGCCGAATTTGCGGGCAATCTCCACCGTGCGGTCGGTGGAGCCGGTGTCCACCACGATGATCTCGTCGGCCACGCCGCGCACGCTTTCCAGGCAGCGTACCAGGACTTTCTCCTCGTTTTTCACGATCAGGCATGCGCTCAGGGTGGGCATCGGCACGTCGTACAGTCCAGCCACCAATTCTTCGCGGGTGCACGCAACCAGAATGTAGTGGGTCAGAGCATTGCGATGTCGGGCGCCCTCCAGGCGGGCAATGCTCCATCCCTCGGCCAGCGCGCGCACGGTGTCCAGCGTCCATTCCGTGGCGGGCAGCGCGACGCACACGCATCCTTTCTCGGAAAGCAATGGCCTCACATCCGCAAGCGCGACTTTACCTTCAGCCAGCAGAACAGCGTCGAAATACCCGTCAGGGTAGGGGAGTTCCGCGCGTGAAAACGGGCCGCCGAATACCGCGTCCAGCTCGTCTGCTCGCGCGTCGCCGCCGGGCAGCGCCCAGCCCACCACTTCCTGCTTGCCCCACGCATGGAGCACTTTTCCCCAGGTCCAGGGCGCCCTGGCCACCACCAGCACGCGCGCCGCGGCCGGCGGCACGCGCTCCATCACGAGCGAGTGCCAGTGGTCGGGCGTCGGCTCCTCATGCCACGTCTCGAGAAGCGGCTCGCCTTCCAGAGACAGGCCCATGGCGCGGCCGCGCAACGTGGCCTCCAGCTCTTGAGGGCGGCGCGCCGTATCGAGGAATCCCAGGTGCTTGAGCCGCACGTCGGAGTCGCGCGTATTGCCGGCAATACTCCGCTCGTCGCCCAGCACCACCCCCGGCGCAAAGCGGAACAGCACCGTCACGGAACCGCGCCAGGCCGGCTCGTTGCGGAAATGCGTGCGATCCCAGAAATGAAACAGCGGAAATCGTCAGCCCTGGATGGTCTCCGGCACCGGATGCACCAGATCGGCCAGCGCTACCGTGAAGCGCTCCTCGAATATCTCGTCGTCCTCCACCGCCAGCACCCAGTCCGGCTGTCGCGACGACGCCATTGCCAGCAACGTCTCCCAGCCCGCCCCGGGGGACGGGTCATACGATTGCCGGCGGAAGCCGGTCAATTTCACCGACTTCGGCATGGCAATCTCAGCCCCGTTGTCAAGCGGCACGATCTCGTCGACCGCCGTCTCAAGCGCGGAGAGACCCGTCTCCAGATGCGCCGCCGGCGGAGACGCGCGCAGCATGGCCACCACGCGCTGCGGCTGGTGATGGCGCAGAAAACGCGCCCGATCAGCGTGCGCGTCATGCTCGGGGCATGCGGATCCCCCATCGTGGTGTACGAAAATGTCTCCCGCGCAGAAAATCTCCGCGCCGATCGCGCGAGCGCGCAGGCAATAATCGTGCGCAAAATAACCGCGCTCGAGCGATTCGTTGAGCGGTCCCACCCGATCCCACACCGCCGCGTTGAACGCAAAGCAAAACGAGTCGAGCAACGGCGTCTCCATCCGCTTGCGCTCGGAGCGCCCGGCCTCGCGGGCCAGGTCGAAGGCGAAGCGCTGCATCTGGCGAGGGTTGGCATAGGTTACCGGGATTTTTTGCACGCCACCGGCCTCGTTCGAGCGCGGGCCCACCCTGGTGGGCCCGCCGTCGCCGGGAAAGGCCTCGAGCAAGCGCTCCAGCCACCCGCGGGTTACCACAACGTCCGGATGTAATACGATGCGTACCCTGCCCTGCGCCTCACGAAGTCCCGCATTGCAGGCAGCCACCGGCGTTCCATCGAACGGAACCACCCGTGCGCCGGGAATTTCCGCCGCGGAGGCGCCCACCACGATCAATTCCGCCCGCGCGCCCAGCGGCGTGAAGGACTGCAGCGCCTCCAGACAGCGTGCCATGCGCTCCTCATCGCGATCGGCCAGCAGCACCACGCTGGCCGCCAGCGGATAATCGCGGGGTACGACCATGGAGCGGGCCGCAACCGGCCGCGCGGCAATTTCCTCCAGGCGGGCGGCGGCGACCGCGGCGGCCCTGGTCCAGGTCCATTCGGTGTGCATGCGCTCCGCGGCGTGCAGCCCCCGAGCGCGTGCTTCCTCAGAAGGCCGCACGGACCGTAGCGCCGCAGCAAGGGCGTCGACATCCGGCTCTGCCCAGAACGGCACGCCCGCGTGATCCTCCGGGCGCAGGCTGGCGGCCAGCACGGTCTCCAACCGGCACGTCACCAACCAGCTGTCCTCCGTGGAGCAGAAGTCCATGGCGCCGCCGTAAGCGGTGGTGATGACCGGCACTCCGCACGCCTGCGCCTCCGCCAGCGGCAGCCCGAAGCCTTCCCCACGGCTTGGCAGCACCAGCGCATGGCATGAGCGGTACAGATCAGCAAGCGCGGCGTCGTCGAAGTCGTCGTCAATATATTCCGCGCCGGCGCGTAACACTTCGTCGCGCATATTTTGCAGCCGGTAGGCGCCCGGCACGTCTTTCACGACCAGCACCGCGTTTTCCAGCGCTGCCTCTCGCCATGCACGAAGCAGCACGTCGATGCCCTTGCGGATGATGGTTCCCCCCACGAACAGCAGGCGGAGGGGCTCGTCCGGAATCGCCGTTCCCGGAAAAAATATCTCGCGATCGATCCCGTTCGGCACCACGCGCACCCGGTCAGAGGGCACGCCGCTGCGCACAAAGCAATCTTGCACGTAGTGGGACGGCACCCAGATCTCCGCGGCGTTGGCGGCGCCTTCCACCCAGGCGCGCGGCAGGTATCCGAATTCCCACGGAGCGATCACGACGAGGCGCGCGCCGTCCGCCGGCAGCGACCAGTCGGGTGGCCAGAAGTGCCGCACCACCACGTCCGCGCGCTCAAATGCCCCGACTTCCACGCCGCATGTTTGCAGGGCGCGCACCATCTCGCGGTTCACCCGCGCGAGACTGTGCGCTTCAACGAACGGGCCTTCCCAACGAATTCGTGCCAAAGTCAAAGTAATCCCCGATTCGCTTCGCGGCGTCTACAGGCCCCCTCACGGAATGAAAAGAGCGGCCCCGTCAGGTCGCTCTCTCAGGATTACCGCAGCAGCTGCAGCAGGAACTGTCCCTGCGTGTTGGCCTGCGCCACCATCGCCGTGCCGCTCTGCACCAGAATCGATCGCTTGGACTGGTTGGTGGCTTCCGCCGCCATGTCCGCGTCGTTCAGGTTGCTCAAGGCGCCGGTGATGGAGGTCTGCTGCTGGCGCGCCAGCTCCAGCGTCCTGGACATATGATTTTGGAACGCGCCAACCTTGAGGTTTTCCTCGCTCACATAGTTGATGGCGTCGTCTAATGCCCCGATCAGGTCCTGGGCTTGCAACTGGGTATCCAGCTTGATGTCCTGGTAGTCGTAGCCGCCGTTGCCGCCGCGGAAAATCGACTGCACGTCCATTTTGCGGATGCCCATGCGGGTCACCATGCCTTCGTCCGGGCCAACCTGGAATTGCAGCGAGTCGTCGCTGGTCGTCCCCGAGACATAGGTGTACGCCTTGATGAATGCGGTGAGTCCGGCGTCGAGCGCGGTGGCCTGGTTGACCGTGAAGGAGATGCCGCCCAGGTTTGCCGTCTGCGCTCCGCGGCTCACGCTTTCCAGGGTCATCACCACCGTGTTTCCGCCGTCTTCGCCGGAGTAGGTGATGACCGCGTCGATGGACTGTTCGCCGCTTTCGCCACCATCGGTGGTGGTGCCCAACAGGTCAGACGTGCGACCCATGCGCAGGTGGTGATGTTGAAGTTGATGGTCTGCCCTTCCGGCGTTCCGTCATCGAGCGTCGCCTTGAACTGCGTCGGTCCGAGCAGGTTGCCCGCATGGTTGAAATTCACCGTGCCGGTGCCACCGTGCACGATCCCGGTAAGGCCGGAAACCGCCGGCGCGGTGACCGCCCAGTTCCAGGAATTCGTATCACCGACCTGGGTGAACGTCACTTTTACGCCGTCGATCGTGTCCATGCCGGTTTTGTCAAACACCGGGAAGATCTTAAACTCGGTCGGCCCGGCGCCGGAGACCACGCGGCTGGCCCACGTCGAGTCGAAGGTGGCGGTGTATTCGTCCGCTACGATTGACACTGGAACCGTGCTGTTGCCGGTGGTGCCGTTGGTGGGCTGGGTCAGCGCGGTCAGGTCCACGCTCACGGTCTGGTTGCCGTTGCGGTCGTTGATGGTGACGTTGAAGGCGGCCGGAGCGGCGCCGTTGATCAGCGACATGGCGTGCGTGTCGTTGTCGAACAGCAGCGTGCCGGTCAGGTTGGCGCTGCCGCCGCCAGTCCAGTCGCCGTTCGCCGTCGCGGGAATCTGGATCTCGTATTGCCACAGGTCGGTGTCCTGTTTAGTGAAGACCATGTTGACGCTGTGGTTGACGCCGGTCGCGTCGGTCAGCGTGATGGGCTTCGTGAAGGTGTCGTTGCCGGTCGGCGTGAGACGATCCGAGTCGATGGCGCCGGTCAGCGTGAAAGTGGTGCTGGGATCGGCCGGGTTGGCGTTGCTGCCGTCCTGGGTGCCGGTCACGCTGGTGGTCGGCGTGATGGACACGCTGTTGAAGCCGCTGAAATCCATCAGGATGTTCTGGCCGCCGGCCGTTCCGTCCGCCACGTTGAGTGTAATCGTGTTTCCCGCATAGTTTGTCGACGTGACACCATCGAAAATCGAAGTCACGTTTCCAGCCGCGTCGAACGTGATGGAACCAAAGCTGCCCGGGTCGGTGCCGAAAATGCCACCCATCCAGTTGCCGCCAGGGTAGGCGCCGGTCATATCGTAGGCCCACTGGTCGGCGAGTCCCGCGTAGGTCCAGTCGTGGATGCCGACCTTGGTGAAAGTGATGTTTACCGGGTGGGCGACGTTGCCGGTGCGGCGATCGTACCACGTCTGGTTCATCGTGAACGAAGTGCCGACCAGTGCGTCCATGTCCAGCACGCCGCTGAAGCTGGCCGCGTTGGTGGGGTCCGGGGGATTCGACGCGGTCACGTTGCTGAGGCCGCCGTAGGAGGGCGTGTTGCCCTTGTTGGTGATGCCGCTGATGTCGAACGTGATGGTTTGCGGCCCGTCGACCGTGTCGTCGACGATGAGGGTGAACGGCGTGGCGGGACCGGTCAGGTTGCCGAAATTGTTGAAGGTGAGCGTGCCGTTCTCGGTTCCGGTGCCTCCAATGACGCCGTTCCAGTTACCGCCGGTGAATCCGGTGAGCGCGTAGTCCCAGGCGTCGTTTTCGCCGGAAATATCCACGCTCTTGGTGAGCGTCAGCGTCACTACGTGCGCGGTTCCAGAAAAGTCGTACATGGTGAGATTCTGGGTAACGATGGTGCCCACGCTGGCCGCGTCGTCGAGGTCGCCGCTGTAGGAAGTGTTTTGCGTGGGATCGGCCGGGCCCACCGAGCCGTCCGCGCTACCGGTGAAGGACAACGGCGGATCGTTTTGCACCGGCGTGAAGTCAAGCAGCACCGACTGCCCGCCGGTGGTGCCGTCCGCGACGTCCATGACGAACGTGGTGGGGCCGCTGGGATCGCCGTTGGCGTCGAAGGTGAGCGTGCCGGAGAGCGCGCCGCTGGCGCCCGTCCAGGGACCGCCGCTGAAGGGGCCGACCGCGGTGAAGTCCCAGGTGTCGCCGTCGCCGGCCGCGTCCACCGTCTTGGTGAGATCCACCTGCACGAGATGGAGCGTGCCGGTGCGGTCGTACCAGTTCATGGTGGTGCTCGATACGGTTGCGATCGGCGCAGAAGAGTCGAGGTGTCCCACGAAGGTCGCCACGCTGGTGGCCGGGGGCGGCGTGGCGTTGCCGTTGTAGACCTGCGACAGCCCGAACGTCGAGGTGAGCGGAATTCCGTTGGCGCTGGCCGAGGGCGCGACGGCCGCGCCGCTGAGCATCTGGGAAAGGTCCACCGCCACGTCCTGGCCGCTCGAGGTGCCGTCGGACACGTTGACCGTGAAGCTGGTGGCGCTCTGCCCGTTGACCTGCACCACGTTGCCGGCGCTGTCAAATTCGACCGACACGCTGGTGTTGGTGTTGGGACCCACCCAGGCGCCGCTGGTCAGGCCGCTCACCGTGAGCTGCCAGGTGTCCGCATTGTCGCTGCCGCCGGTTTGATCCAGGGTTTTCTGGAAGTCCAGGTTCACCGTGTGGGACACCCCGGTGCGGTCGATAAACGTCGCCGTGGTGCCGTCCAGCGAGCCCGCGAGCGCGGGCGCGGAGAGCGTTCCGGTGACGGTGGCGTTGGCCGTTTCCGTGCCGGCCACACCGTTTGCCGTGAAATTCGGGGATTCACCACCACCGACTCGTCGCTCTCGCGCAGGCGGGAAAAATCCACCGCCCACATCTGGCCGCTGCCGGTGCCGTCGGCGATCTGCACGTTCACCAGGGCGCCGCTCGCGGTGGCGGTGGTGGATCCGCCGGTCACGTTGACGCCGTTGAACTCGCCGCTGGCGTTGAAGGCCACGGTGCCGGTCACGTTGATGGGATTGGTCCACAGGCCGCCCGCGCCGCTGGTCATCACGTACTCCCACGTGTTGGCGCCGGTGTTTGCGAAGGTGACGTTGACGTCGTGGGAATTTCCGTCGCGGTCGAAAATCGCCTGGGTGACGGTGACCGGCGAGGTTGTGGAATTTAAGTACGCGTGCCCTGACGAAGCGGTGCCGGCCAGGGTGGTGAGCGTGGTGGCGATCGGATCGTCGCGGTGGTTGGCGTCGTAGACCAGTTTCACCTGGTAGGAGCCCTGGCTGATGCCGTTGGGCGTGGTGGCGCTGTTGCCCGTCGTCTGGCTGCCGGTGATCAGCTTCGTGCTGTTGGCCAGGAACGAATTGGTCTGGATTTTGGTGAAGCCGTCGCGCGCGTCGTGCGAATCCGCGATAGAGCCATTTAAAAGGTTGTGCCCGTTGTAGATGGTGCGCTGGGCGCGCTCGTTGATCTCCCTCAAGAGACCTTTAACCTGCTGCTGGATGCGGAAGCGGTCGTCGTCGTTGAGGTTGTCGTCCGCGGCGCGGACGGCGAGGGCGCGCATCTGTTGCAATCCCTCGGTGATCTTGTTAAGTCCCTGCTCCGCCACCTGGATCATGCTCTGCCCGGCCTGGATGTTGCGGACGGCCTCTTCAAAGCCGTTCATCTGGGCCTGGAAGCGATCGCGGACCATGACACCGGCGGCGTCGTCCTCGGCGCGGTTGATGCGGATGCCAGTCGAAAGGCGCTCCAGCGAGACTTGCAGGACGCGATGACTCTGGGCCAGCGCATCCTGAGAGCGCATGTTGCCCGGGTTGTTGTTGATCGAAACCATTGCCTAACTCCTCCTTGAATATCGTGCCGGCCTCTTGCCCGTGCGCGTTTGTTGAGGCTCACGGTGGCTGGCCGCCCTCGGCTCGATGTACGTGACCACATGCTGGCACACGGATAAAAAGCGCCTCCAGTAAAAACCAGAGGCGCTT
>Ga0194132_10011082_pt1 | contig 11753 bp, 10 predicted proteins | sample TA2KigOf80mmetaG_FD_148612 | JGI IMG/M metagenome (GOLD analysis project Ga0194132, IMG submission 148612) | Freshwater microbial communities from Lake Tanganyika, Tanzania - TA2015054 Kigoma Offshore 80m | ecosystem: Environmental > Aquatic > Freshwater > Lake | place: Tanzania: Lake... | reverse complement strand
CGGAGGGAGAACCGCACCGCGATCGAGTTGGCGCCGCCGACGAAGATCGTGACGATGAAGGCCGCCAGGACCAGGCGGTCGGGCGGACGACGCATGTCTGACGAAGATTGCCCGAGTTCAGCTCGCCTCGCGGGCCGCCCGAGCACGGGCATCCGTCAGTCGCGGGAGCGGCCTTGGTGGATCATTGGAGATCGGCGCGCCGCGACGGCCTCTGGGCCGACGGAGCCGGGTGATCGAGCTGAGAGGCAGGCAGCAGATGGGAATCCGCGAGAACCGTGCCAAGCGCAAACTGGCCGCGGGCCAGGTCGTGACCCTGGTGATGGGTGACTACTCCCCCGAGATGGCCGAGGTGCTCGCAGCCTGCGGGGTGGACGTCCTCTGGGGCGAAATGGAGCACGGCACCACGTCCTGGCGTGACATCGGCGATTACGCGCGGGCTGCCGAGCTCTGGAATGCCTGTCTCATGGTTCGCGTGAACGCCAACGAGCCCGGGCTGATCGGCCGGGCGCTCGATTGCGGCGCCGGCGGGATCATGGTGCCCCACGTGAACACCGCCGATGAAGCACGAGCAGTCGTCCGTGCCGCCTACTACGGCCCCATGGGAGCTCGGGGCATGGCTCGCCCGCGCCAGGCGATCGGCGTTTCGGACTACTACCGGCAGGCGAACGAGCAGATCCTCACCGCGATCCTGCTCGAGGACATCGCGATGGTCCCGAATCTGCCCGAGATTGTCGCGGTCGACGGGATCGACGTCTTCTACGTGGCTCCCGGCGACTTCGCACAGAGCATGGGCCTGACCGGCCAGTCGGACCATCCGGATGTGCGAGCCGCCGTGGACGGCTGCATCGCCACGATCGTCGCCGCAGGCAAGGTCGCAGGCGCGCTGGTGAACACCTCGAGCCTGGCGTCAACCGTGGCCAAGGGCGTGCGCTTCGTGGGCACGAGCTGGGAGCCCTGGGTCAGTTCTGCTGCCAGGGGCTTCGTCGAGCAGGCCGCCGCATACTGACCCCATGCGGGTCCTCGTCGTCGGCGCCAGCGGGTACATCGGTGGTCGCCTCGTGCCGCTGCTCATGCGCTCAGGGCACGACCTGACGCTGATGGGCCGGGACCCGAGCGCCCTCGTCGGCCGCTTTCCAGGGGCAACCGTCGTCCGGGCGGATCTGCTGGCGCCCGACAGCCTGCCGCCGGCCGTCGCCGGGATCGAGGTCGCCTACTACCTCGCCCATGCCATGAGCGGTGGCGAACGCGGCTTCGAAGAGCGCGATCTCCGGGCAGCACGGGCGTTCGCGTCAGCCGCCGCCGATGCCGGGGTCGGGCGGATCGTGTACCTCGGCGGGCTCGGGGACGACACGGCAGACCTCTCACCGCACCTGGCCAGTCGCCACGAGGTCGGCGCGGAACTCGCGCGCCATGGCGTCCCGGTCACGGAGTTCCGCGCGGCCATCGTCATCGGGTCGGGCAGCGCGTCCTTCGAGATCCTCCGCCACCTGACGGAGCGGCTGCCGATCATGATCACGCCCCGCTGGGTGTCCACCCGGTGCCAGCCGATCGCCGTCCGCGATGTTCTGGGCTATCTCGTGGCGGCACTGGACCACCCTGACGTGACGGGTGTCGTGGAGATCGGCGGACCCGATGTCCTCTCCTACGGCCAGATGATGCTGCGCTACGCGCGCCTGCGCGGTCTGCGCCGGCTCATGATCCCGGTGCCGGTCCTGACGCCGCGGTTGAGCTCCTACTGGGCCAACCTGATCTCGCCTGTGGGGGCGGACATCGCCCGGCCACTCATCGAGGGGCTGCGCAACGAGGTCGTCGTGCGGCATCCCGAGCGGGCGCGCGCCTTCGGGATCGCACCCGCGGCGTACGACGAGGCCCTGGCAATGGCCATGGACGGCTCCGGCGGGGACGAGCTCGAATCCACCTGGTTCGACGCACAGCGCATCCCCGACCGGCCGACGCTGACGGCCATGGAATCACGCGAAGGGATGATCATCGACCGCCGTTCGCAGCGCTTGGCAGCGGCGCCGGACCGGGTCTTCGAGGCCGTGGAACGCGTCGGCGGCGCCGCGGGCTGGCCCTACGCGAATCTGCTCTGGCGCATCCGCGGACTGGCGGACAGGGTCGTTGGCGGCGTGGGGATGCGCCTCGGTCGCCGGGACCCGGCGCGGCTGCGCGTCGGCGACGCCCTCGACTTCTGGCGCGTCGAGGAGATCCACCGGCCCGAGCTGCTCCGGCTCCGGGCCGAGATGAAGGTTCCGGGCAGGGCATGGCTGCAGTACGAGGTCCAGGCAGACGGGAACGTCACCCGGCTCAGTCAGACCGCATTCTTCGAGCCGAAGGGCCTGCCGGGCCTCGCGTACTGGTACCTCCTCTACCCGGCACACGCGGTGATCTTCCGCGGCATGATCCGAGCGCTGGCCCAGCGCGCGGCGTCGCCACCGGCTCCTGCCAGGGGAGCAGGCCCCGGGGCGTGACGCGCTGATCGCGAGGGATCAGACCGCGGCCGGGATCCGCTCCGGCGCGGCGACGACGACCGGTCGGCCGATGCCGGCCTGGATCCGGTCGGGAACGACGCCACGGATTCGCTCGGCGAGACTCGGATGCGCAGCCTCGGGCGGCAGGACCAGCAAGGCGCCGCTGAACCGGCGGACGGCCTCGGCCAGGCCGCCGTACCCGGCGTGGGTCGGGAACCAGCCGCCCGCGGTCACGCCGGCGGCGGAAGCTGCCTCGAGGTAGATCGCGGTCCCCTCGCGTCCTTCGGCACGGGCGATTTCGCTGCCGAACAGGCGCTCGGCCGTGGGGCGGTAGGCGTCGTCGCCGCGAAGGTCCGTATAGGGGCTTGCGAAACCCTCCGCCGAACGATCAACGAGGACCAGATCGCGTCCTTCGCGGCGCGCGATCGCCAGTCCCGTGAGGAAGGCCGCTCGATCGCTCCCGCGGCCGATGGCCACGACGACGGATCCGGGACCCGCCCCCGGCCCGGCGTCCGGGGCGAACGCTTCCGACGCAGCGGCCAGCTGGCTCGGTGGGGCTGTCGAACCGGGGGCGCCCGATCCGCTCGTCCTCGTCCAGGCGTCCTTCCCGGCCATCTCGCTCGCGTGGATCGAAGCAGTGAACGCGCTTGCGCTCCGGTCGCTGCGGTCGCTGCGGACGCTGCGGACGCTGCGGACGCTGCGGACGCTGCGGCCGATGATGACCGTGGGCGATGCGGAGGTCGCCGGGGTGGCCGCCGACCTCGTTCGCACACCCCGTGCCTGGGCACTGGTGGCCGGGATCGCAGGTGTGGTGTTCGGAGTGGCCAGCGTCCTCGCCAGTCCAACCGTCTACGGCCTCGGCGAGGGCGTGGGACCCACCATGTGGCTGTGGGCGCTCGTCGTTCCGACCGCGGCAGACGCAATCCTGGCGGCCACCGTCGCGCACAGCCTCCACCAGGTCGGCGTCGTGATGCGGGTGCACCGGGACTGCGTCAAGGTTGACCTCTTCGGGCTCGATCCGCTCTACGCCTTCGCGAACCTGACCGTCGTCATCGGGATCTCGAGCCTCGTCGGCGTGGCGTACGGCGTGGGCGCGCTCACGCTCGTCGGCGTGCAGTTCTCGCTCCTCGAACTCGCCTGGTTCGTCACCTTCATTCCCCTCGCAGTCGCCGCGTTCGTCGTTCCGCTCCTTGGGCTCCACGGGCGCATCCAGGCCGAGAAGGCCCGCCGCCACACGGAGGCCGGCGAGGCGCTCGAGACAGCGGTCGCCGAGGTCCACCGGCGGATCCGCGCTGGCAGCTTCGACGGGATGAGCCAACTCAACGACGGACTTGCCGCCGCGACGAGCGCCTACGGGACGATCTCCAAGATCTCGACGTGGCCGTGGCGGCCGGAAACGCTCCGCGGATTCGTCAGCGCGCTGGCCCTGCCGATCGTGCTCTGGGTCATCACGGCACTGCTCTCGCGCGTCATCTGAACAGAGGCTGTATCGGTCTCCGACGACCGCTGCGGCGCAAGGCCCTGGCACGAGGCGCCGACTGCCGCTCCATCCCGGTGTAGCCTCCGGACAGACGGACCGCCTGACCGTGCGACCCGCGCGGAGGCGATCAGCCCATGATCCAAGGACCAGACCGTGCCCAACATCCTCCAGAGCCTCCCCGTCGGCGAACGGGTCGGCATCGCGTTCTCAGGCGGCCTCGACACGAGCGCCGCCCTCCACTGGATGCGCCGCAACGGCTCCATTCCGTACGCCTACACGGCGCACCTGGGCCAGCCCGACGAGGACGACTACGAGGCCATCCCGCGCAAGGCGATGGCCTATGGCGCCGAAAAGGCGAGGCTGATCGAGTGCCGTCCCCAGCTGGTGGCGGAGGCCATCGCCGCCCTCCAGAGCGGGGCATTCCACATCTCCACCGCCGGCCTTGCGTACTTCAACACGACGCCGCTGGGTCGCGCCGTTACCGGGACCATGCTGGTCTCGGCGATGCAGGAGGACGGCGTCAACATCTGGGGCGACGGCAGCACCTACAAGGGCAACGACATCGAGCGGTTCTACCGCTACGGGCTTCTGGTCAACCCCGACCTCCAGATCTACAAGCCCTGGCTGGATCAGCGGTTCATCGACGAGCTGGGCGGTCGCGCAGAGATGTCCGCGTACCTCGAGGGCGCCGGCTTCGAATACCACATGAGCGCCGACAAGGCCTACTCGACCGACTCGAACATCCTGGGCGCGACCCACGAGGCCAAGTACCTCGAGCGTCTCGACACCGGGATCACCATCGTCCATCCGATCATGGGCGTGGCCTCCTGGCGGGCTGACGTCGAGATCGCGCCGGAGACGGTCAGCATCGCCTTCGAGGCTGGCCAGCCGGTGGCCCTGAACGGCCGCTCCTTCGACACGCCGCTCGACCTCTTCAGCGAGGCGAACGCGATCGGCGGGCGGCACGGGCTGGGTGTCTCGGACCAGATCGAGAACCGGATCATCGAAGCCAAGAGCCGGGGCATCTACGAGGCGCCCGGCATGGCCCTCCTCCACATCGCGTACGAGCGCCTGGTCACCGCCATCCACAACGAGGACACGATCGACCAGTACCGCTCCAACGGCCGGCGGCTGGGGCGGCTGCTCTACCAGGGCCGCTGGTTCGACCCGCAGGCGCTGATGCTCCGGGAGACCGCGCAACGCTGGGTGGCCCGCGTGATCACCGGGGAGGTGACGCTGGAGCTGCGGCGAGGCAACGACTTCTCGATCCTGAATACGACAGGCCCCGGCCTCACCTACCACCCCGAGCGGCTCACGATGGAACGGGGCGAGAAGGTCTTCTTCACGCCGGCCGACCGCATCGGCCAGTTGACGATGCGCAACCTGGACATCGCCGATACCCGCGAGAAGATCCGTGCCTACCAGAACGTGGGTCTGATGGGAACGACACAGGACGAGGGGCTGCCGCTGCTGTCGGCAGCGGCGAGGGAGCTCAAATCAGGAGGGTCGGGGGAATAGCCCTGCGACCGACGAGGCGACTTCGCGACGGACGAGTCCGGGCACGGCAGGCCCGGTCGGGCACGACTGGCGCCGGCGAACCGCGCGCGGATCGGCTGAAGCGATCACCAGAGGCCAGCAGGGGTGCGACGGCCCGCGGCCCACCCGGAAGTGCAGTGACACTGCAAGAAGCACGACCCCGTGAACTGTCGTTGCCCATCCGGCAATGACAGGACGCGTGTTCCCGGGGCTGAGCCGTTCAGGAACGCTCCGACCGATCGGTCGCGCTGTGGTGCGGTGCGACACCCCAGGCGCAGGCGTGGCACCGGATTCGCGTTCCGCCACGCTCCGCGCACGCTGAACCGTGTTGTATCGTACGGCACCATTGGACGCCGCTTGCACGCAGGGGAGTCTCATGAAGGGCAGGCTCGTCGCGAGTCTCGCAATGTTCGCGCTCGTCGTGACGGCATGCACCTCGTCAGGCGGCGCATCGCCGTCCGCGGTCGGAGGCGGCGCCTTGCCCAACCTCAACGGCCGCGAGATCACCGTGGCGGTCGAGAACGCCTACCTGCCCTTCAACTACATCGACCCGGCGACCAAGCAGGGCGCCGGCTGGGACTACGACGCCGTCAACGACATCTGCAAGCGGCTCAACTGCAAGCCCAAGTTCGTCGAGACCGGCTGGGACGGCATGATCCAGGCGGTCTCGGACGGCCAGTACGACATGGCGGCCGACGGGATCACGATCACCCCGGAGCGCGCGGAGGTGGTGGCGTTCTCGCGCGGATACATCGCGGTCGAGCAGAAGTTGATGGTGCGCAAGGACGAGAACCGGTTCTCGTCGCTCGCCGACGTGAAGTCCGGCACCTACATCATCGGGACCCAGATCGGCACCACCAACTACGAGACGGCGAAGAAGGAGTACACCGACGCCCGGATCAAGGCCTTCGACCAATTCGCGTTCGCGGTCCAGGCCCTGATCAATAAGGACGTCGACGCGGTGATCATTGACTCGACCGCCGGCCAGGGATACGTGGGTGAGAACGCCGACCAGATCAAGCTCCTGGACGGCTCCCTGTCGTCGGACCAGCTCGGGTTCGTCTTCCCCCTCAAGTCGGATCTGGTTGGGCCGGTCAACGCGGCGCTCGCTGCAATGGAGGCCGACGGCACGCTCGCCAAGCTCGCGGACAAGTTCTTCACGGACAAGTTCACGATCACCTACGACGACCTCGGATAGCGGCGGGCGAGCGCCCGGCTGCTGACCCGCACGCGCGAGGGGGACGTGACGGGACCCGACCACGGGGACCTGAGCGAGGCCGGGGCCGCGATCGTCGAGCCCGCGAGGAGAAGCAGCGTCCGCGACTTGCCGCTGTGGCTGTTCGCCATCCTGGCGATCCTGGCGCTGATGGCGGTGGTGATCGCCACCGAGGCCTCATTCGGCGAGGCGTTCGAGGTGATCATCCCGGGCATCAGCCTGACCGTGGGTATCACCCTCGTGTCGTTCGTGGCCTCCATCGCCATCGGGCTCGTCGCGGGTCTCGGCCGCGTCTCGCGCAACATCGTGATCCGCAACCTGGCCATCACCTACATCGAGTTCATCCGCGGCGTTCCGATCGTGGTGCTGATCCTGATGATCGCGTTCGTCGTGGTGCCGGCTGGGTCGCGGATCCTTGGCATCCCCAACAACGCGGTCCCCCAAGAAACGCGGTTCATCATCGCGCTGTCCGTGATCTACGGAGCGTTCATCGCAGAGATCTTCCGGGCAGGCGTGGAGGCAGTCCCGAAGGGCCAGATGGAGGCCGGCCGGTCGCTCGGTCTCACCCATGCGCAGACGATGCGCTCGATCATCCTTCCGCAGGCCATCCGAACCGTGCTTCCGGCACTCGGCAACGACTTCATCTCGCTGCTGAAGGACTCTGCGCTGGCCACGCTGCTGGGCGTCCGGGACCTCACCCAGTCGGCGCGGCTGTACACGGGCTCCAGCTTCCGGTTCGACGAGGCGTTCCTGGTCCTGACGTTCCTCTACCTGTCCATGACGCTGGTGCTATCACTCCTGGTCCAGCAGTTGCAGCGGCGGCTGGGCCGTGGCTGAGTCCGCAGCCCGGCCGGAGATCGGGCCCGACGACCGGATCGTGGTGGACCACCTCTGGAAGTCGTTCGGAACCATCCAGGCCGTCCGCGACGTGAGCCTGCGGATCAGGACGGGCACGGTGACGGTGATCGTCGGCCCGTCCGGCTCCGGCAAGTCCACGGTCTTGCGGTGCATGAACCACCTGGAGGTGCCGACGTCCGGGGCCGTCTACATCGATGGGGTCCACCTGGGGGACCGCCGGACCAACATCAACCTGATCCGGCGTGAAGTCGGGATGGTGTTCCAGCAGTTCAACCTGTTCCCGCACCTATCGGTGCTGGACAACATCACGCTCGCGCTGCGGAAGGTTCGCGGGCGATCAAAGACGGAGGCCGAGGCCATCGCGATGGCACAGCTGCAGCGCGTGGGCATCCCGGAGCAGGCCCGCAAGCGCCCCGGCCAGCTCTCCGGCGGTCAGCAGCAGCGGGTCGCGATCGCCCGCTCCCTGGCGATGAATCCCAGGGTGATGCTCTTCGACGAACCCACGTCCGCCCTGGACCCCGAGATGATCAAGGAGGTCCTGGACGTGATGCAGGAACTGGCGGCGTCAGGCATGACGATGGTGGTCGTCAGCCACGAGATGGGCTTCGCGCGCCAAGTGGGCTCCCACATGGTGATGATGGACCAGGGGCGGATCGTGGAGGAGGGCGCGGCCGAGGACGTGTTCGCGCGCCCGCAGCACCCGCGCACGAAGGAGTTCTTCTCCAAGATCCTCTGATGCCCCGGCCGGATGGGGCAGCGGATCCCCCGGCCTGACTGTCGCGTGGCGCACGCACGAGGGCGTGCCGCTTCGGGCGAACGTGAACATGTCGGTGCGACAGCTGGATTCTTCGTTCGCGGAGGAGGTCGGCGAAATCCTGCGCAAGCTGCGATTCTCGCCTGAGCAGCTCGTGCTGGAAATCACCGAGAGTGTCTTCGCCGCTGATCGGCCGGGGCTCATCGACGTGCTGGTCCGGCTGCGAGAGACCGGGATCCGCATCGCCATTCACGACTTCGGGACGGGCGAAATCCCGCAGGGCTGGCAGCTCTTCGTCGATGACGGCTCGGGCTCCTATCGCAAGGTCCTGCTGACGCCCGAGATGGCCGATCAAGTTGCAGTGGTTGCCGAGGACGGCGCCGCGGAGCCGAGCGTAGTTCTGGCGGGGCTCTGGACCGAATGGATGCGCGCCGCGACCCTCGAGTCGAAGGCCACGACGCTCGCGACGACTCCCCTCCGCCCGTACGCGCACCAGACGAACGCGGTATACGGCTCCATGCTGCCGCAGCCCCGACTGCGGTTCCTCCTCGCCGACGAGCCTGGCACCGGCAAGACGATCATGGCCGGGATGTATCTCCGCGAGATGCAGCGGCTGGGCTTCGTGCGCAAGGCGCTCGTGATCAGCCCGGCACACCTTGTCGAGAAGTGGCGCGCCGACTTTGCGCGGTTCTTCGGCGGTGGCCTGCGGCGCATCACCGCCGACACTGTCCGCGAGGGTGCGCTGGCCATCGACCACGACTTCTGGGTCACCTCGCTCGACCTCGCATCGGTGAATGTGCAGGTCCAGGAGGCGATCCGGCCAGACCGGGCCGGCTGGGACGTCGTCGTCATCGACGAGGCCCACCGGATGACGCTCTCGGCCCAGTCCTACTACCAGCTCGGCCGCCTGAAGAGCAGCGCGCCGCGCGTACTTCTGATGACCGCCACGCCCCATCGCGGGAAGGAGACGCTCTTCCGCGGGCTCCTCCACCTCGTCGATCCCGACGTCTTTCCGTCGGTCGAGCAGAGCGACGACCTCGGCCGACAGCTCAAGCCAGGATCCGTGCACTTCCTTCGGCGGATGAAGGAGGACCTGGTCGACTACGACGGCGTGACCCGCCTGTTCAAGGGCCGACGCGCCCGCAATCTGTCTGTCGCCCTCAACGCGACCGAGGAGGCGTTCTACCAGCAGGCGCTGGCCCTCGTCGACCAGTACTTCCCGCCCACGGCCGTGACGCTGGCCAAGATGGTGTACGGCAAGCGGGCAGCGTCGAGCCTGTACGCCCTCCGAGAGACGCTCAAGCGCCGGCGCGACCTCATGGGTACCGACAGCCCGACCCATGCAGCTATGCTCGTCGACCCCGAGTTCGAGGACGAGGCCGGCCGCGACCTCGCGAAGGTCGTCGTCGAGCAATCGCTCTCGGCTCGCGCCGAGAAGGAGGATCTCAAAGCGGCGATCCGCCAGCTTGATCTGGTCCTCGACAAGCCCGACCTGCCGGTCTCGAAGTGGCCGCGGATGGTCGAGGAGTGTCTGGCGGCCAAGGGGATCCTGCCCGGCAACGGCATGCAGGTGGTCGTCTTCACCGAGTTCGCCGACACCGCCGAATGGCTGGTCGGTCAGTTCCGGGCCGAGGGTTACAGCGCCGAGCGGTACTCGGGCCGCGACCTGGACCCGGCTCGCGAAGCCGTCCGCCAGCGGTTCGAGAGGCGCGAGTTCCAGGTCATCGTCTCGACGGACGCCGGGAACGAGGGCATCGACCTCCAGACCGCCCACGTCCTCGTCAACTGGGACATCCCCTGGTCGCTCGTGCGCCTCGAGCAGCGGATGGGGCGCATCCACCGCGTCGGCCAGACCCGCGACGTTGAGCCTCTACAACCTCGTCGCCACGGGCACGAAGGAGGGGCAGGTCCTCGAGGTCCTGCTGACCAACTTCGTCGTCGCCGCGAACCAGCTCGACGGGAAGATGTTCGACAGCCTGAGCCTGCTCGCCGAGCTGGTGAACCTCGACTTCGAGCAGACATTGGCGCGCACTTACGACTCGCCCGAGCGGGCCGCGGCGGCGCTCGAGGCGGCCAAGGGCGCCTCGTCCGAGCGGCTTGCAGCGGCCGCCAGGCGTGCGTCCGCCGAGGAGGATGCGCTGCGGAGCGCCGTGGACATCGCGAAGGGTACGACGCGCACGGCATCTCGGACGTCTTCTCCCACTTGAAGGCCCCGACGCCAGGCTGAGCGTCCGCTGCTACATCGCTGCCCGCGACACACCCCAGCACTTCGCCATGAGGAGCCCGCCATGAGCGCGCCCGACTTCTCCGGAACCCGCATTCTTGTCGTCGGCGGTGCCGGCTTCGTCGGCAGCAATCTCGTGCATCAGCTGCTCGCGCAGGCTCCACGGGAAATCCTCGTCGTTGACAACCTCCTGTCATCCGACATGGCGAACGTGCCCGCGGACCCGCGCGTTCGCTTCGTGTACGGCTCCATCACCGACGACCGCATTCTCGCGGCACTGCCGGCGGACCTCGACTACGCGTTTCACCTGGCCTGCTTCCACGGCAACCAGTCGTCCATCGCCGATCCGCTGGGCGACCATGACAACAACACGCTGACGTCGCTGAAGCTGTTCGACCGTCTCAAGGACATCCGTTCCCTGCGCAAGGTGGTTTACGCCGCCGCGGCCTGTGCCGTCGCAGAAAAGACCTACGACACCGCGAGCGCCACGACAGAAGAGCAACCGGTCACGCTTTATCACGACAGCCCCTACTCGATCTCCAAGATCATCGGCGAGCTGTACGGCAACTTCTACTTCCAGCGCCACAAGCTGCCCTTCGTCAAGGCGCGCTTCTCGAACGTCTACGGGCCACGTGAAATCCTCGGCGCAGGGCGCTGGCGAGGCACCGTGCACACCGTGTGGCGCAACGTGACGCCGACCTTCGTGTGGCGCGCGCTCAACGGCGAGGCCTTGCCCCTGGACAATGGCGGAAACGCGAGCCGCGACTTCATCTTCGTCGAGGACATGGCGCGAGGCCTGATGGCCTGTGCCCTTCGCGGCGGCCCCGGCGAGGTCTACAACCTCGCAACTGGCCGGGAAACCACAATTCTCGAGCTCGCTACGCTCATCAACGAGTACACGGGAAACAAGACTCCGCTCGACTTGCGTCCTGCCCGTGACTGGGATCGTTCCGGCAAACGGTTTGCGTCGACGGAAAAAGCCGAACGTGAACTCGGCTTCACGGCACGGGTGACGATCGCTGAGGGCCTGCAGCGGACGGTCGACTGGACCCGTGGCAACGCGGACCTCGTGCGCCGCTGCATTGCCGCACACGACAAGATGATGGCGCAGGCGCTCAGCCAGTCCGGTGCCTCGTAAGCCTGTCCAGGCCCCTTCACATTCCCCGCAAGACTGATATCAGGCGGCGCGCCTGACCCACAAGCGCAAACCGCAT
>Ga0194132_10011081_pt1 | contig 11754 bp, 13 predicted proteins | sample TA2KigOf80mmetaG_FD_148612 | JGI IMG/M metagenome (GOLD analysis project Ga0194132, IMG submission 148612) | Freshwater microbial communities from Lake Tanganyika, Tanzania - TA2015054 Kigoma Offshore 80m | ecosystem: Environmental > Aquatic > Freshwater > Lake | place: Tanzania: Lake... | reverse complement strand
GCCAACGTCCTGCGCACCGACCGCGCGGTGGACGCCGTCGCCTTCCTCGAGCGGGCCTGCGTCTGGTACGGCGAGCAAGGTGTCGAGGTGGAGGCGGTGATGACGGACAACGGGCCTGTGTACTTGTCCGGAGCCTGGCGAGCATCCTGCGCCGCGCTTGGCCTGCGTCACCTGCGCACCCGCCCCTACACGCCGCGCACCAACGGCAAGGCCGAACGCTTCATCCAGGTGCTGCTCCGCACGTGGGCCTACGCCTTCGCCTACCCCACCAGCGCCCATCGCGCTCGTGCCCTCGCCGGCTGGCTGCGGTAGTACAAACTGACGCAAGCCTCATGGCTCGCTCGGTGGCCTCCCGCCGGTCAGTCGCCTCTCACAGGTTCGTGGTCACTACACCTAGGCGCGCCCGCCATCTGCGCAGCGCGCTCCCGCAGCGCGGCCAATACGGCCGCGCCGTGCCCCTCGGCCCGCGCGCGCTTCCACACGCGCTGCAGGCGGCCGTCCGGCCCGATCACGAACGTCGCCCGCGTCATGCCGACCGACGTGCGCCCGTACAGCGTCTTCTCGCCCCACGCGCCGTAGCGCGTCGCGACCTTCGCGCCCTCGTCGACGAGCAGCGGGAACGGGAGCGCGTGCGCCGCGCGGAAGCGCTGATGTGACGCCGCATCGTCCGTCGACACACCGAGCACCACCGCGCCCACTGCCAGGATCGCATCGTGCTCGTCACGCAGCGAGCACGCCTGCTTCGTGCAGCCCGGCGTCGCGTCTCGGGGGTAGAAGTACAGCACGACCGTGCGCCCTGCGTAATCCGCCAGGCGGTGCAGCGCGCCGTCCTGATCGCGCAGCGCGAAGTCCGGCGCGCGCTCCCCAGCCTCCAGCGTCACCGCCACCAGCGTCCTCCTGGCGCGCCACCCTCGAGCCATGATGTGACCAGGACTGCTCCGGCCCGCCGCCCGGCCGCCCGTTCGACGCCGCTACCCCTACTCGGGGAACGCCACCAGCGAGGTCGTCGACTGGATGCCCTCCAGCGTGCGGATGCGGTCGGACAGGATCGGCGGAATATCCGTCAGCGCGTCAGTGACCAGCTCCACGACGATGTCGTACGGCCCCATGACCTCGTGCGCCTGGCGCACCGCGGGAATCGCCAGCAAGGCCTCCACCACCCGGCGCGTCGCCCCGGGGGTTGTGACGATGAGCACGTATGCCTTCACCATATTGATGCCTAATCGGGGTGTCTCCGGGCTGTGCCGGATCGGGCCGAGTGTTATGATGCGACCGCTCCATCACGTGCGGCGATATTGAACGTAGTATCGCGCGTACCATACTCGGAGTAGGCGGCTAGGGGGCGGGAGACGCTCCCCGGCGCGCGAGCAACCCGGTCTTTGCGCGAGAGCGCACACAGCCGCAGGTCCGATCGCGTCGCGGCCGCAGACTGGCCCAGGCCAGCAGGCCGCGGCACCGCGTTCGGAGGCTGCACGCCGCCGATCCACGGACGCCCTGTCCGGACGTGGAGCCCCAGTACGAAGGCTAGGCCGATGGGTAGCGATCTCGTCGTTCGCTTCGCCGGCGAGGGTGGACAGGGACAGGTCACCGCAGCCGAAGGTCTCGCACAGGCCGCCGCACAGGTCGGCTACCACGTGCAGACGTTCGCCACCTATCCCTCGCAGATCGAGGGCGGCCCCACCTGGGCTCAGACCCGCGTCTCCACCAACGTCATCCTCACGCAGGGCGACCAACTCGACGTGCTCGTCGCGCTCAACCGCCAGGCCTACGAAACGCACATCGGCGAGCTCCGCGAAGGCGGCGTGCTCATCTACAACTCCAAGGACTTCGACGAGCAGCTCGGCGGCCTCTCCATCGGCCTCGACGTCGATAGCCTCGCCCGCGCCACCGGCAACCCGCGCGCGGCGAACATCATCATGATCGGCGCCGTCGCGCAGCTCGCCTCCATGCCCGCGGACTACTTCCGCCAGTTCATCGAGGCGCGCTTCCGCCGCGGCCGCGCCAACGACCAGGAAATCATCGACGGCAACATCAAGGCGCTCAACGTCGGGTTCGAGGAGGCCGCCGCCAGCGGCTACCGCGTCAACCCGCTCGACCCGCCCCCGCTCATCGAGCGCCAACGCGTGCTCGTCAAGGGCAACGACTTCCTCTCGCTCGGCGCGATCGCCGCGGGCCTCGACATCTTCATCGGCTACCCGATCTCCCCCGCCACCACGATCCTCACGTTCATGGAGGGCAACCTCAACGGCGAGGGCAAGTTCGTCGGCCAGGCCACGTCCGAGATCGAGTCGATCGCCGCGATCGTCGGCGCGGGCTACGCCGGCCGAAAGGCCATGACCTCCACCGCCGGCCCCGGGCTCAGCCTCATGGGCGAAGGCCTCGGCCTCGCCTGGATGGCCGAGATCCCGTGCGTCGTGTGCGACGTGCAGCGCGGCGGCCCCGCCACCGGCCTGCCCACCAAGACCGAGCAGTCCGACCTGCTCACCGCGCTCAACCCCGGCCACGGCGACATGCGCATCCCCATCATCGCCCCGGGCTCCGTCGAGGAGTGCTTCCAGGCCGGCGTCGACGCCCTCAACTGGGCCGAGCGCTACCAGGGCCCCGTCATCCTGCTCACCGAAATGTCCGTCGCCGAGCGCAACGAGGACGTCCCGCGCCCCGACCCGAGCCTGGTCGTCGCGGAGTCCCGCATCGTCTCGGACGGCTCGATGGGCAACCGCCGTTACTCCGGCGACGGCCTCGCGCCCTTCCCCGTGCCCGGCGGCCCCGGCGCCTACGTCGCCAACGCCAGCGAGCACGACGAGCCCGGCGATACCACCCACCTCCCGCAGGTGCACATCATGCAGACCGAGCGCCGCTTCGCGAAGCTCAAGCTGCTCGACAACGGCAGCTACGAGGCCGAACACACCGAGAGCCCGATCGCGCTCATGCCCTGGGGCGGCTCCAAGGGCGCAGGGCGCGCCGCCTACCAGATGCTCCGCAACGCCGGCGTCGACCTCGGCTGGATGTACACCATGTACCTGAACCCGCTCCCCGCAGCGCTGCTCAAAGAGCTCCGCCGCAAGGAGCTGGTGATCGTGCCGGAGCTCAACTACCTCGGGCAGTTCGCCGGCGTCCTTCGTGGCCTCGGCGTGAACGCGCACTCGATCACGCAGTACACGGGGCTCCCGTTCAAAGAACAGTTCCTCGTCGAGCGCGTCCGCGAGGAGATCGCGGCACGCAGCGGAAGGCTGGCGCGAGTATGAGCAAGCGCAATCCCGACTACGACTTCAAGTGGTGCCCGGGGTGCGGTGACTTCGGCGTCGTGCGCGCCGTCGACATGGCGATCAGCCGCCGCGCCGTCGAGCGCGGCGAGGGCATCGAGCGCACCGTCGTCGTCGCCGGCATCGGCTGCTCCGGCAACCTCGTGCACCTGCAGGAAGGCCCACAGCCGTTCGGCATCCACGGCATCCACGGCCGCACGCTGCCCATCGCGTACGGCATCAAGGCCTCGCGGCCCGACCTCAACGTCGTCATCGCCGCCGGCGACGGCGACTTCCTGAGCATCGGCATGGAGCACATCGGCCCCCAGGCGAAGCGCAACCTGGACGTCACCGCCGTCGTGATGGACAACGGCATTTATGGCCTCACCAAGGGCCAGGCCTCGCCCACCACGATGCTCGGCGTGGTCACCCCCACGACGCCGTACGGCAAGCTCGAGGACGCGATCAACCCCCTCGAGCTGTACCTCGCGCTCGGCGTCTCCTTCGTCGCCTCCGGCATCTCAACCAAGCCGCGCGACCTCGCCAACCTCATCCAGCAGGGTATGGACCACCCCGGCTTCGCCATCGTCCACGTCCAGTCGCCCTGCACCACGTACAACGACACGTACGAGGCGCTCAAGGGCAACCCGGAGAAGGGCATCGCCCCCGGGGCATTCGACATCCCCGCCGACCACGACCCCGGCAACCGCAGCGCCGCGCTCGCCCTCGCGGGCAGCTCGACGATCCCCATCGGCCTGCTCTACCAACGCCCCGACAGCACCCCCATGGACCAGCGCCTCGCCGACGCCCGCGGCCGCACGAAGGTCCGCACCCGCAGCGTCGAAGACCTGCTCACCGGCCTGCACATCTAGCGCACCGCTCGCGGCACGCGCACCCCGAGGGCAGCCGCAAGGCTGCCCTCGCTGCATCCCCCCCACCCATCACCCAGGAGCCGCCACGTGACCCTGCCACCGCCCGAGGACCCCGGTGGCTACGTCCAGCGCCACGTCAGCGTCCAGGGCGTGCGCCTGCGCTTCGCGGCAGCGCACATGGCCACCCTCGGCGACGACCTCGAGCCGCTGCACGGGCATAACTATGAGCTGCGCTGCCGCGTCGACGGGTCGCTCACGGCGGACCGGTGGGTGATCGACTTCTCGGCGCTCAAGCGCATCGCGCGCGAGGCCTGCGATGAGCTCGATCACCGCTTCCTGCTGCAGGCGCGCTCCCCGCTCCTCGACATCGCGCACGACGAGGGGCGCTGGCGGCTGCGCTTCGGCGACCGCGGCTACGTCTTCCCAGACGCCGACGTAGTCGCGTTGCCAATCGAGAACTCGACCGCCGAGCTACTCGCGCAATGGCTGTGGGAGCGCGTCGCCGAAGGACTCGCCGGGGGCGGCCACGACACCATCGCGCGGCTCGCGGTCGAGGTCGAAGAGATGCCGGGGCAGGCCGGCGGCTACGCGCGCGACCTCGCCCCCGGTCCGCCGCGCCCCGTTTGACACTCAATGGGCCCGCCGTAGGATCGACTCCATGCCCACCGAGGGACCAGAAGAGCTCCGCATCAACTGGGAAGATGCCATCAACCGCATCTTCGCAGAGGTACTCATCTGTCCTCGCTGCAACCAGGCCTATGACTCGCTCGTCGCGGGCTACTCCCGGAAGCCCTCACTCAACGCCTTCGCCCCGCGCCACCGCAACTGCCCCCGCGGCGACGAGTGCGACGCCCGCAAGCTCATCACGCTCTGCGCCGACTGCGCCCGCATCGAGCGTCTGCGCGGCAACGCCGTCGACGCCTCCCAGGCGCTCGAGACGTACATGCTCGACTGCCGCCGCGACCTCGAGGAATCGCTCGACTACCTCGCCGAGTACTGGCGCGACGACGTCGACCTCCCCGAGGACGACGACCTGGACCGCAAGCTCGAGGACGTCGACCCCGACGCCTTCCGCGAGGAGAGCGAGTGGCGCCGCCGGCTCGAAGAGGAGTACCTCCTCTACCACCACGAGTTCCGCGAGCGCCACCGCCGACTGCCCTCCCCAGGCTGGCGCTCCGAGTACGTCGAGGAGATCCGCGAGCTCGGCTACGACACGCTGCTGGGGGATTGAAGGGAATCGAGCGCGCCGCGGCCGGGCTACTCGCTCGGCGTCGAAGCGAGAAGAGCGTTCACGCCACCCGCCGAAACGTAACCTCAAGGTGCGTGCCGTCCGCGTCCAGTACCGAGCTGTACGTCAGCATGTAGCCGTCAAAGGCTACGCGTCGGCGTTCCTGCGTGCCGATCACTTCGGGCAGCATGGAACCGAGCCGGGTGGTGATGCGCTCACCGTGCTCGGCATCGAAATCCCAGGTGCGCCACTCGCCATTCATCGTCGCAAACAGCTCGACGCGCCGCTCCACACTCGCGGTTTACCGGGCGACGAGCGACGGCGCCGAGGAGCCAGCATGCGCCGTCAAGGGCTGCCTTCCGGAGGCCGTTAGAACGACGACGTAGTGGCCATCCGCGCTGTAGATGACGCGCCCAGCACCGCCCGTCACGTGCGTCGGCTTCCGCTCGCCATCGGCGGCCACACGCACCGCATCGACGAAGTCCTAGGTGCCGACAAGCCGCTCGTCGAGCATGCGCCTCCTGCGGTCCGCGGTTCCGCTGCTATCCGCCGCCGAGCGCGGGGAGGATGTGCACCTCCGCGTGCTCCGGCACCTCCATCACTAGCCCCTTCGCCGTGGGAGCGCCGTCGACGGCGAGCGCGAGGCCCGGCCGGATGCGCCCGTCTTGCAGCAGGAAATCCTTGATGCCGGGGAACTCGGCCTCCAGGCCTTCCACGATCGCACGCAGGTTGTGTCCCGCGATCTCCACGCGGTCCTTGCCGCCCGTCATGTTGCGCATCAGCGCCGGGATGAAGACCGTGGCCATCGTTCCCCCTCGGCCGGCTCGAGCCACTGAGCTCGCCGCTGCCCTGATCATGCCACGAGGGGCGCCCCGTGTGGAGCGCCCCTCGCGTGCTTGCGGGCTCGTGCCGTCCCCGCGCTCGGCCCGGAGCCGAGCGCGCCAACCCTAGGGCTTCTCCGGCGGCAGCAGCTCCTCCAGCAACACACGCGGCGTCGCCGGCAGGTTGCGCGGCCGCACGCCGATCGCGTCCGCAATCGCGTTCGAGATCGTCGCCTGTGGCGGCACGATCGGCACCTCGCCCACGCCGCGCACACCGTATGGGTGGCCCGGGTTCGGCACCTCCACCAAGATCGTCTCGATCATCGGCAGGTCGAGCGTGGTCGGGATGCGGTAGTCGAGCAGGCTCGCGTTCCGCATCACCCCGTTGCCGTCGTAGAAGTACTCCTCCGACAGCGCCATGCCGATGCCCTGCGCGGCGCCGCCCTGGATCTGCCCTTCCACGTATGACGGGTGCACCGCCGTGCCCACATCCTGGATCGCCGTGTAGCGCAGCACCGTCACCTTGCCGGTGTCTGGGTCCACCTCGACGTCCGCGATGTGGCCCGCGAAAGCCGGGCCCGCGGTCATCGGGCTCACGTCCGCGCGGCCCTGGATCTGGCCGCCCGTGTGCGGCAGCTGCGCCGCGAGCTCCTTAAACGTGAACTGCTTACCCTCCGGCCCGCGGATCACGCCATCGGCGTCGTAGGCCACCTTGTCCGCGTCGGTCTCCCAGATCTGCGCGGCGCGCGCCACCATCTGCCGGCGGATGTCCATCGCGCACTCGTACGCGGCCCACCCACCGGCAAACGCCGTGCGGCTGCCCCCGGTCACGCCCGTGAAGCCGATCGAGTCCGTGTCCACCACCTGCGGATGTACGTCCTCGTATGGGATGCCGAGCGTCTCCGCCAGCTGCATCGCGATCGTCGCGCGCGTACCGCCGATGTCGGCCGACCCGATCACCAGGCTGATGCGGCCGTCCGGATTCACCGACGCGTACGCGCTCGACTCGAAGCCCACGTTGAACCAGAAGCCGATCGCCACACCGCGGCCGCGGTGCTCACCCGACAGCTCCGACTTATAGTGCGGGCTGTTCTTGATCGCCTCCAGCACCTGGATGTTGCCGACCGGCCCGAACACCGCGCCATCGACGCGCCGTGTGCCTTCCTTCGCCGCGTTCTTCAGGCGGAAGTCGACCGCGTCCATCTCCAGCTGCTGCGCAAGCTCGTCGAGCACGGACTCGACGGCGAACTCCGCCTGGTACGCGCCGGGCGCGCGGTACGCCGCCACCTTCGGCTTGTTGACGACGACGTCCCAGCCCTCGACCAGCACGTTCTCCACGTCGTACGGCGCCGTCGCGCACATCACGCCGGCCGCCATCGGCGAGCCCGGGTACGCCCCCGCCTCGTAGGCGTAGTGCGCTTCCATCGCCGTGATCGTGCCGTCGCGCTTCACGCCGATCTTCACGCGGCTCGCCGTGCCGGAGGTCGGCCCCGTGCCCTCGAAGACCTCCTCGCGCGTCATCCACATCTTCACCGGCTGCCCGGTCACCCGCGACAGCACCGCCGCCGGCGGGTCCAGGTACACCGGGATCTTCCCGCCGAAGCCGCCGCCGATCTCCATGGGCACGACCTTCACCTTCGACACCGGCAGCTGCAGCAGCATCGACACCTGGTCGCGCACAGCGAACGAGCCCTGGGTGCTCGTCCAGACCGTCAGCTCGCCGTCCTTGTTCCAGAACGCCGTCGCATTGTGGGGCTCGATGTAGCCCTGGTGCGCCATCGTCGTCTCGAACTCGCGCTCGAGCACGATATCCGCCGCGGCGAACCCGGCCTCCAGGTCGCCCTTCGTGAGCAGCAGGTGCTTCGCGACGTTCGACACCTTATCGCCCGCGCCGAGCGGCGGCGTGAACAGGCCGGTCAGCTCCTCGGTCCGCAGGTTGTCGTGCAGGCGCGGCGAGGAGTCGAGCATCGCGTCGCGCACGTTCAGCACCGCCGGCAGCGGCTCGTACTCGACCTCGATCAACGCGAGCGCGTCCTCGGCCGTGTGCAGGTCGTTCGCGGCCACAGCGGCGACGGCGTGTCCCTTGTACAGTACGCGGTCCGAGGCCATCACGTTGTCGAGCAGCCACTTGATGTTCGCCGCGCCCTCGCCCAGGTCCGCGATCTTGTCCTCGGCGACCGGGAAGTCCTTGTTCGTGATCACCGCGCGCACGCCGGGCAACGCCAGCGCCTTCGACGTGTCGATGTGCTTGATGAGCGCATGCGCGTGCGGGCTGCGCTTGACGCGCGCGTAGAGCATGCCCGGCAGCCGCAGGTCGGCCCCGTACTGCGCCCGCCCCGTGACCTTGTCCGTGCCGTCCGGCCGCACCGGCCGGGTGCCAACGACGCGATACTTGGGCTTCTCGGTGGATACCATCGAGGTTCGCTCCTCACTGCGCGACGGCGCGGGCGCCGCCGGTAGACCTGTGAGCGCCGGCCGCGGCCGGGCCCCCCTGCAACGAGTGAAGCGCTCAGGCCGAGCGCTTCACCTCCATTGACTGCTCAACCGGCGCCGCACCGGCCACGCCCCGGACGCCGATGGAGACCGTGGTCAAGATACGAGTTATGCCCGCATCTGGGTAGCCGCGTGCTGGACCGCACGGATGATCTTATCGTACCCCGTGCAGCGGCACAGGTTCCCAGCCAGCCAATAGCGGATCTCGTACTCGCTGGGGTTCGGGTTGAAGTCCAGCAACGCCTTCGAGGCCACCAGGAATCCCGGCGTGCAAATCCCGCACTGCAGCGCGGCGTCCTCCAAGAAGGCGTCCTGCAGCGGGGTGAGCTCCCCGCCCGTAGCCAGCCCCTCGACCGTCGTGATGTTCGCGCCCTGGACCTCGGCCGCCATCACGCAGCAGGAGTTGACCAGGCGGCCGTCCATGATCACGGCGCACGCGCCGCAGTTGCCGTTGTTACAGCCTTCCTTCGACCCGGTCAGGCCGATGCGCTCGCGCAGCGCCTCCAGCAGGCTGTCGCGCTCGTCCACCAGGAACTCCATCGGCTCGCCGTTGATCGTCGTGTTGATGATGACGCGGCTGCTCATACGTGACTCACAATCTCGCCGCGGGCGCGGCGCGCAGCGTCCCGGATCGTCCGCTCGGTCAGCACGTACGACAGGTGTTTGCGCTGCCGCACCGACCCGCGCATGTCGTCGATCGGCGTCGCCGCGTCGCGCGAGGCAGTCGCCGCCGCGGCGGTCGTCTCGTCCGTCAGCGGCCGCCCGACCAGCGCCTCGCCCGCCGCCGGCACGAACAGCGGCCGCGGCGCGACCGCGCCGATGGCGATGCGCGCGTGAGTGACGGTGTTGCCGTCCAGCGTCAGGTTGGTCGCGCTGTTGACGACCGCGATGTCCATCTCGTTGCGCGGGATGAAGCGCAGGAAGCGCGCGCCCGAGCCCGGCCGCGGCGCGGGGAACTTGATCGACACCAGCAGCTCGCCGGCGTCCAGCACGTTGCGCCCGGGCGCCGTGCAGAAGTCCTCCACCTTCACCGTCCGCCACCCGTTGGGACCAAAGATGTGCGCCTCGCCCTCGAGCACGATCATCGACGGGATGCTGTCGCCCGCCGGGCCCGAGTTGCACAGGTTGCCGCCGAGGCTCGCCCGCCCCTGGATCGCCGTCCCGCCGATGAGCGACGTCGAGTCCACCAGGCACGGGTACAGCCGGCTCACCGTCTCGTCACGGTAGATGCGGTAGCACGGCACGGCCGCCCCGACCGTCAGGCCCTCGCTCGCGCTGAAGCTGAGCTGGTTCAGCTCCGGGATCGCCTTCACGTCCACGAACATGCTCGTGTCGCGGCGGCGCTCCCGCGCCATCACGATGATGTCGGTGCCGCCCGCCAGCACCCGCGCCGTCGGACCGTTGTCCTTCAGCAGCTGGCTCGCCTCCTGGACGGTGGCGGGCCTGCGGTAGGTCACGTCCTGCAAATCGCCTCGCTCCTCCCCCACTGCACGCCCCAGGCGGCAGCACATAACCGTGTCACACCACAACCGGCGTTGACGCGGCGGCAGTGTGCCACGTTCGCGCCAGACACGCCACTCCTGCGCGCTCCGACGCTGTACGCCGCTCACCACGGACCGTACGATGCCGCACGGAGGCGCCCGCGACGATGAGCGACAGGCACCAGCTCCGCTTCGCCCTCGCAGCCCTGCTCGCCGGGCTGCTGTGGGGCTACGCCCGCCACCGCGGCGACCGCCGCACTTCCGTGCACTCCGCGCTCCAGGGGCTCGAGTGGTTCATCGCCTACGGCGGCGCCGCCGCGCTCGTCGCCCTCGCGCGCAACTTCCTCGAGCGCGCCGACCCGCCCGAGCCGCCCGAGGGCGAGCGCGTGACCCACTTTCGGCAGGTCGTGGCGGAACGGACCGGCACCGAGGGCTGAGCGCCCCCGCGCGCTCGCGACCCCCAGCGGCGGAGCGCCCATGGCCACCGTGCTCGTGCTCTTCGACAGCCGCGCCAGCCTCGTACGCGAGCTCGCCCGCGCCGTCTGCGAGGGCATCGCACTCGTCCCCGGCGCCGACGCGCACTCGCGCGACGTCGAGGAGGCGCGCCCCGACGAGCTCCTGCGCTGCGACGCGCTCGTGCTCGGCTCCGCCAACTGGACCGGCGTCACCGGCCGGCTCAAGACCTGGCTCGACGAGTCCGGCGATCTCTGGGAAAGCGGTGAGCTCGCCGGCAAGCCGGGCGCCGCGTTCGCCGCCGGGTGGTCCCCGCACGGCGGCCTGGAGGCGACGCTGCTGCAGCTGGTGCACCTCATCCTCGGCCATGGCATGCTCTTCCTCGGCCTCCCCTGGTCGGAGCGCATGCGCCGCTCCGGCTCCTACTACGGCGCCACAGCCGTCGCCGTGCTGACTAACGACGACCGCGAGCAGGCGCGCGCGCTTGGCGCGCGAGTCGCGGCGCTCGCCGTCCGGCTCGCCTCGTGACCGCCGACGGCGCAGGCGCCGCGCTCGAGCTCGCCCGGGCGCGCACCGCGCAGCTGCTCGCCACGCCGCCATGGGCGGCCGTAGCCCCGCGCGCACTGGTGCTGCTCGCGCGGCCTCCGCGCGACCCCTGGGCCGAGCCGCTCGGCGCCCCCGAGCTCTGGCTCGTACTCGACGGCGCCGAGGCGCGCGCGCTGCCGCCCGCTACGCGCGGTTCTCTGCTCGAGGACGGAATGCAGGTGCTCAGCGAAGAGCCGGCCGAGCGCCCCGACATGGCCACGGTGCTGCTGACGGCCGACGGCCTCGGCCGGCTGCTCGACGGCGTCGCGAGCCGCTCGCTCGAGGTGCGCTGGCTCGTGCGCCACGGCGAGCTGCTGCACGACCCGCTGCGCCGCTACGACCGCGCCGCGGGCGCAGCCGCGCGGCTGCCCGCCGACGGCCTCGAGCGCGCCGCACGCCCCCTCTTCCTGCGCGCCACCGCAACGCTGCGTGCGCTCGAGGCGCTGCCGCCGGACCGGCTGCGCGACACGGCCCTGCTGCTCATCGGCGAGGCTGCCGGCGCCGGCGCGCGCCTCGCCTGTCTGCTCGACGAGGGCGCGCACCCTCCCGCCGAGTGGCTGCTCCCCGCCGCCCGCGAGA
>Ga0194132_10011076_pt1 | contig 11760 bp, 12 predicted proteins | sample TA2KigOf80mmetaG_FD_148612 | JGI IMG/M metagenome (GOLD analysis project Ga0194132, IMG submission 148612) | Freshwater microbial communities from Lake Tanganyika, Tanzania - TA2015054 Kigoma Offshore 80m | ecosystem: Environmental > Aquatic > Freshwater > Lake | place: Tanzania: Lake... | reverse complement strand
CAGCCTGCTCGGGCTTTAAACGCACTCCTTTGGGCATTTCTTGATCCTTTCCAGTGTAGAAAATCGGCATTTCCTCTCACTGAATCTGGACCAGTTTTTTCACGCCGGTCAGTTCTTGGAGCGCCTAGCAGAATTGCCGTTGGGCGCCCTGATGTAAGGGAGTATCCCCCTCAATTCTGTTGGGCATTCCCAGTGGATCACATTGTAAGTGCGCCCGGCCTTGCCGTTGGATGATCACCGAGCAGACTGCAAGCGGTCGCTGATGGCCCTGGCCGCCTGCGCCACCAGCGGCCCGAGCTCCTTGCTGAGCCGGGCGCGCGTGGCACGCACCGCCGGAATAATCAGGGAAATGGCGGCGATGGGCGCGCCGTTCGCATCCTTAATGGCGGCGCCGACGCCGACCACGTCGTTGTGCCATTCGCGCCACGACACGGCGTAGCCCAGCTTTCGCGCCTGCCTGAGGTTGACCATCATGTCCTCGACCCTGGTGATGGTGTGCTCGGTGTGGCGCGGCAGCGTGGTGCCGAGCAGCTTGCGTGCCTCTGCCTCCGGCATCTCCGAAAGGATGGCCTTGCCCCCGGTGGACTGCAGGATGGATTGCACGCTGCCCGGGACTGTGGTGGCGCGGATCATCTCGCGGCTCTCGGCGCGATCGAGATAGACGACCTGGTTGCCCTGAGGCACTACCAGCGTCACCGTTTCCGAAGTGCTGTCGCGCAGTTCGTGCATGACCGGGGTGGCGACCACGCGCAGGCCCCAGCCCTGCGACAGGCGGCTGCCGATGGCGAGGAACTTGGCGCTTGGACCCCAGCGGGTCTGCGGCGCGCCGCCGGACGAAACCCAGCCGGCCGCTTGCAGGGTTTGTAGGATGCGTTGCGTGGTGGTCTTGGCGAGGCCCACACGGCGTGCCAGGTCGCTGACGCCGATGGTCTCGTCCGGCTTGAATGCCTCCATCACGGCCAGCGCGTTGGTGACGCTGCGGATGATCTCGTTGGGGGAGTCGGCCATGGTGTCTATCGGGTTGGGTCCATGCTGCGACGCAGCATGCGTGCGGTTCGCGCAAGCCTGCTGCGCCGGGGCCGAAGGGATCTCCCCTTCGGCGCGCGCCATTCTACGTGGTCGGGCGAAGCCATGTTCCGAGCCCGTTCCCGGTGCCCCTGATGTGAGCAATTGCTCGCACCGTGAGCGCGGCGGCTGGCCAACCCCAAAAGCGGCTGGGCAGGGCCTGCGCCTCCTTCCGGCATGCGACTGCCCGGGCGCAAACGAAATTTCGCTTGCGTGGTCGAGCACATGGGCCTAGCCTTTTCCGCGCAGCTGGAAATGGGTCTTGACACGATTCTCATGCTCTCATAAGCTTTGTTCCGCTAAACGGCCCAGTTGTTCCGATGTACGGAACGGTGGCAAAGACGAGTCCGGATCGCCAGGTGGCGACCGATTGATTGCTGTATCGCCCGGCAGTTGACTGCCGAATGATGAATACACTAGGAGAAGTCATGCGCAAATACCAAGCAATTTCCGCAGATGCACACGTTGAGGTCGCGCCGACTGCGTGGACGGAACGTATGCCCGCCAACCTGCGCGACAAGGCGCCCAAGGTCGTTCAGGTCGAAGGCGGCGGCGACGCCGTTCAAATCGGCGACAGCGAACCGGCGCCGCTCGGCCTGCAGCTCACCGGCGGCCAGAAGTACACCGAGTTCGTGACCAAGGGTCTCAAGTTCGCTGACAAGCTGCCCGGCACCGGCGACGGCGCGCAACGCGTGACCGAGCAGGACAAGGATGGCACCGACGCCGAACTGCTGTACGCGGCCGTCGTTGCGACCTCGCTGAAGAAGATCAAGGACCCGGCCGTGCTGAAGGCGATCGCGACGGCCTACAACTCCTTTCTGCAGGATTACTGTTCCTATGCGCCGGATCGCCTGCTAGGCGTCGGCGTGATTCCGCCGACCAACGTTGAAGACGCCTGCGCGGAGCTCGAGCGCATCGGCAAGATGCCGAACATCCGCGCCGCGCAGCTGCTCTCCTTCCCGAACGGCGGCGAGTGGGGCACCTACGGCGACGAGCCGTTCTGGAAGCTGGCCAACGACTTGGGCATCTGCATTACCGCGCACCACAACTTCGGTGGCGAGGACAAGGGCAAGTCCCACCCGCTGCCGGGCCAGAAGGACAAGGCCCTGAAGCTGGAAGGCGCAGTTGACCTGGCGATGTTCGCGTGGCTCCTGACCTGCGACCTGCCGATGCCGACGATTCCGATCCTCACCATCGAGCAGCTGTTCCTCGGCGGCGTGCTGGACCGTTACCCGAAGCTGCGCTTCCACTTTGCCGAAGCCGGCATCGGCTGGCTGCCCTACTGGCTCGAGCAGATGGACGACCGCTTCAACCGCCACAAGCACTGGGCGCGCGTCAAGCTGGCGAAGATGCCCAGCCAGTACGTTCGCGACCACATCTCGTTCTCCTTCCAGGAAGACCATGCCGGCGTCGCGCTGCGCCATTCCATCGGCCTGCACAACATCTGCTGGGCGTCGGACTTCCCGCACAGCGTCAGCGACTGGCCGTTCTCGCGCGACGTGCGCGAGCGCCTGTTCGGCAAGGTGCCCGGCAATGAGCGCCGCAAGATCGAGGCGCTCAATATCCTGGTCCAGCTGGGCATGATGACCAAGGAAGAGCGGGAGAAGGTTTCCAACGAGCCGCTCCAGAGCAACGTGCACTCGCTCAAGATTCCGGCCCGCAACGCGTCGCGTTCCTGAGCCTAGCCTGCAGCATGAAGAACGCAGCCTCCGGGCTGCGTTTTTTTTCGCGCCCTGCCTGCGCGAAGGCGCGCCAAGAGCCAGGCAATATCGATCTTTCCTGCGCGCCGTTCGGCTTGTCGATCCCGGCGGGAGTCGCGTAGTGACTTGGCTATAATGCCGGGCACTCGATGGAGCACACCCCATGACCACTGCTGAAGCCGTCAAGCTGGGAGTCAAACCAATCGCTGGTGCGCTCGGCGCCGAGATCCATGGTGTCGACCTTTCCCGCGAACTTGACGCAGCCACGGTGTCGGAGATCCGCCGTATCTGGCTGCAGTACAACGTGGTGTTTTTCCGCGACCAGAACCTGACCTCGGCGCAATTCATGGCCTTTGCGCGCCGCCTGGGCAGGCCGGTCGAGTATCCTTTCGTGAAGGGGATGGAAGGCTTTCCGGAGCTGACCGCCGTGGTGAAGCTGGAACACGAGAAGGTGAATTTCGGCGGCGTCTGGCATTCCGACACCACATACCTTCCCCATCCGCCGATAGCGACCATGTTGCTCGCGCGGGAGATTCCGCCCTATGGTGGCGACACGCTGTTCGCCAACCAGTATCTGGCCTACGAAACGCTGTCGGAAACCCTGCGCAGCGTCCTTGACGATCTGGTGGCAGTGAACACCTCGTCGCTGGCCGACGTTTCGAAGACGCGCGAGGACCGCATCGCCTCCGATGGCCGCGTTGAGGCCAGGAAGGAGTACGTCTCCGAGCATCCGGCAGTGCTGGTGCACCCGGAGTCCGGCCGCAAGGCGCTGAACGTGAATGTCGCGCATACCGCGCGTTTTCGCGGCATGACCGATGCGGAAAGCAAGTCCATCCTCGAATATCTGTTCCAGCACCAGGTGCGCCCGGAGTTCACTTGCCGTTTCGTCTGGCAGGTCGGCTCCATCGCGTTCTGGGACAACCGTTGCACGCAGCACAATCCAGTCAACGACTACCACGGCTACCGGCGCGTGATGCACCGGATAACGCTGGCACAGAAGTAACGGCGCCTGACGGCACTGATGTTTGGCGCCCCGGCGACGGGGGCACGAGGAGTGCATCCGTGCCATCGGTGACAGGACTAGCACCGTGCGCATCCTCGCGAAGGCGGGAGTCCGGTATTCGTTCACCGGCCGACCGATCGCGCAACAACCTAGAAGGATTCCACCATGGCCATCCGCGCGCAGTTCCGCCACACCAACCTCATCGCCCGTAACATGGACCGACTGGTGGCCTTCTACAAGGAGGTCTTCGGCTTCGAGGAGGCGGGCCCGGAGCGCACGCGCTCGGGCGATTGGCTGGACCGGCACACTGGCCTTGAAGGCGTGGAACTGCGCGTCATCCACCTTCGGCTGCCTGATGCGGGGGAACACGCGACCGAACTCGAGATCATTGCCTACAACAAGTCGGTGCCGGGCAAGCGCCCGGAGCTCAATCGTTTCGGGTTCGCCCACATCTGTTTTGGCGTCGAGGACGTCAAGGCGGCCTACGCTGCGGTTCTGGCGGCCGGCGGCGGCACTCTGGGCGAGATCATCACCAAGTCCACGCCCTCCGGTGGTACGGCGACTGCGGTCTACGTGCGCGACCCAGAGGGCAACATCATCGAGCTGAGCGACAAGCACTGAGCGCGCTGCAAAGCGGGGTTTTCAGAGGCCGGGATCAGGCAAGCGACCCGTATGTCAACGTGACCACCGGGTGTTGCGCGCCCGGGCTACTTGGCGCGCGGCTGCAATAATTCGAACAAGGCCATGCCGCCGGCCATCGCCAGCACGAACACTGCCGTCTTGGCGTCGCCGGTTCCAAGCCAGACGATGGCCGGCCCGGGGCAGAACCCGCTCAGCCCCCAGCCCACGCCGAAGGCGAGGCTGCCAAGCACCAGCCGCTTGTCGATGTGGCGCTTTTTCAGCGCGTACATCGGCAGATCGAGCAGCGAGCGCTGCATGCGCCGCCCGCGCGCGAACGCGAACAGGCCCACGATGATGGCGCCGCCCATCACCAGCGCCAGCGAGGGGTCCCATTGGCCAAACAGGTCGAGGAACCCCTGCACCTTGGCCGGGTTGGTCATGCCGGAGAGGATCAGCCCGATGCCAAACAGCGCGCCGGTGAAAAAGGCGGCGAGGGCGGTCTTCATCAGGCCCCCGCCTGCACCAGATGGCGCACCACGTAGACGGTTGCAAACCCCGTGCCCATGAAGCACAGCGTTGCTACCAGCGAGCGCAGCGAGAGCGAGGACAGGCCGCAGACGCCGTGGCCGCTGGTGCAGCCGGAGCCGTAGCGCGTGCCCAGTCCGACCAGCAGGCCGGCTGCGACGAGCTGGGGGTAGTCCGCTGCGATACCGGCCTCGGGCAACGCGCCTGCCAACAGCCAGGCCGATGGCGCAAGGATCAGTCCGGCAAGGAACAGTACGCGCCACAGCGTGGCCTCGTCCTTGCGGAAACCGACGACGGCGCCAAGGATGCTGGAGATGCCGGCGATGCGTCCGTTGAGCAGCAAGTAGGCTGCGGCCGCGATGCCGATCAGCACGCCACCGGCAAGCGAGGTCCAGGGGGTGAAATGCTGCCAGTCAATGATCATGCAGCGCCTCCTCCCTCAAGTGCCCGGACCACCTGCGGCTGATTCGCGCACGCCTGCGTCCGAATTACGCACGCTTGCGGCATGGGCCTGCAGGTCGGCATGGTAAGACGAACGCACCATCGGGCCGACCGCGGCGTGGCTGAAGCCCATAGTATTGGCCGCTTCCTCCCACATGCGGAACACTGCCGGCTCGACATAGCGCTTCACCGGCAGGTGATGCTCCGAGGGCTGGAGGTACTGGCCTATGGTGAGCATGTCGATGTCGTGCGAGCGCATGTCCTGCATGGTTGCGAGAATCTCCTCGTCGGTCTCGCCCAGGCCCACCATCAGGCCGGACTTGGTCGGCACCTCCGGGTGGCGCTGCTTGAAGGCCTTCAGCAGGTTCAGCGAATGCGCGTAGTCCGATCCCGGGCGGGCCGCGCGATAGAGGCGCGGCACGGTCTCGAGGTTGTGGTTCATGACGTCCGGCGGTCCGGCGTCTAGGATGGCGAGCGCCCGGTCGTGGCGACCGCGGAAGTCCGGTACCAGGGTCTCGATGCGCGTGGCGGGCGACAGTTCGCGCACGGCGCGGATGCAGTCGACAAAATGCCGGGCACCGCCGTCTTTCAGGTCGTCGCGGTCAACGCTGGTGATCACCACATAGAACAGCCTGAGCTTCGCAATGGTCTGAGCAAGATGCAGCGGCTCCTCGGTGTCGAGCGGCCGCGGCTTGCCGTGGGCGACGTCGCAGAACGGGCAGCGCCGCGTGCAGGTGTCGCCCATTATCATGAAGGTGGCGGTGCCCCTGCCGAAGCACTCGCCGATGTTGGGGCAGGAGGCTTCCTCGCAAACGGTGTGCAGGTTCGCCTCGCGCAGCACGCGCTTGATGTCATGGAAGCGCGACCCGGGAGCGGCGGCGCGCACGCGGATCCATTCGGGCTTGCGCAAGCGCTGCTGCGGGACGATCTTGATCGGAATCTTGGCCGTCTTGAGTCGGCCCTTCTGCAGGGCCTTGAGCGCCTCAGGCGCCAGGCCGTCGAGTTCAGGCCGGGACGGCATGCAGGTTCTCTTGCGCGCGTTCCCGCAGCCTGGCCTGACGGGCGCGTTCGTCCAGCCCCCGGGCGACGCGCCGCGCGAGCGCGCCGCCGAGGTCCTCGGTGTTCCTGAGGATGCCGAGGTCGCGCGTGCACGTGACGGAAAGGCCGGGGTAGCCGCAGGGATCGATCGCCGAGAATGGCGCGGTATCAAGGTCGACGTTGAGGCTCACGCCGTGGTAGCAGCCGGCTTTCCTGACCTTGAGGCCGAGCGCGGCGATCTTCGCGCCCTCGACGTAGACGCCGGGTGCGCCGTGCAGGCGCGCCGCCGGCACGCTGTACGCGGCCAGCAGGTCGATGACGGCCTGCTCAAGCATGCAAACGAAGTCGCGCACCTTGATGTTGCGCCGGTTCAGGTCGATGAGCGCGTAGACGACCGCCTGTCCGGGGCCGTGGTAGGTGATCTGCCCGCCGCGGTCGACGTGCACCAGCGGGATTGCCGGGGGGTTGCCGGCATCTGCGGAGAACGGGCGCGGGAAGTGCTCCGGACGGGCGGCCACACCGGCGGTATACACCGGCGGATGCTCCACCACCCAGAGTTCGTCGCGCGTGTGCGAGGTGCGCGCCGTCGTGAATTCCTTCATCGCGCGCCAGGCCGGTTCGTAGTCGACGAGACCGAGGTGCTTGATGAGCGGTGACGGTGTGGGCATGTAGAGATGCGATTCGCTTGAACCGAATACTACACCAGCGGATTGTGACCGCAAGTGCTGCGTGACATTGCTGCGGAATTCTTGCCGCACCTGCGGCGAAAACGCCACACGCCCGGGACGCGCCGGCGATGGATGTCCAGCGATGTGCTGCGCAATGCAGCGCCGGCGCCTAGAGCACCATCGACACCATCGGGTGATCGCAGAGTTCGCGGTACAGCGCATCGAGCTGTTGTTGCGAGTGCGCTGTGATGGTGGCCGTCAGGGATATGTACTTGGCTTCCCGGCTGCTGCGCATCTCCACCGAGGCGGCATCGAAGTCGGGCGCGTGGCGGCGTACTACATCGGTCACGGCCTGGGCGAAGCCCGGCTGCGTGAGCCCCATGATCTTGAGCGGGAACTGGCAGGGAAACTCGAGAAGGGATTCCAGCTTTTCAGGATCGGGCAAGCGGAGCCTCGCCGTGTCGATGATCCGGTCGCGCCCGGCGGGGAGCCGGTCACTTGACCCACAGCCGCATGGTGTCCCACATGCGCCCGAAGAAACCTGCGACCGCGACGCTATCCTGCGCCACCACAGGATACTCGCCGAGCGCCCTGCCATCCAGCAGCACCTTCACGGTGCCGATGCGCTGGCCGCCGGCCACCGGCGCGATCAGCGGTTCCTGGCCGATAAACTCGGCCCTGACCCTGTCGCCTGCGCCCGCTGGCACCGACACCACCAGGTCGCGGGCCACTACCGCCTTAAGCTCCGACGGGCTGCCCTTCCACACCTTGAGCGTGCTGACTGCCGCGTTCTTCTCGTATACGCGCACGCCGTCGTAGATCTGGAAGCCGAAATTGAGCAGCTTCTGGGCTTCCTGCGCGCGCGATGCATCGGAGGCCGTTCCCAGCACCACTGACATCATGCGGCGCTGGCCGCGCCGGGCCGAGGCGATCAGGCAGTAGCCGGCATTCTCGGTGTAGCCGGTCTTCATGCCGTCCACGGTCGGGTCCAGCCACAAGAGCCGGTTGCGGTTCTGCTGAGTGATGTTGTTGTAGCGGAATTCGCGCATCGAGTAGTACTTGTACTGTTCCGGGAAATCGCGGATCAGCGAGGAGGCGAGAATCGCAAGGTCGCGGGCCGTCGAATAGTGCTGCGGGTCGGGCAGACCGGTGGAGTTCCGGAAGCTGGTGTTCTTCATGCCCAGGCGCTGCGCCTCGCGGTTCATTAGCTGCACGAACACATCCTCGGAACCGGCCACCGCCTCGGCCAGCGCAATGCAGGCATCGTTGCCCGACTGGACGATCATGCCGCGCACCAGCTCCTCGACATTTGCCGGCTTCTTCGGCTCGATGAACATGCGCGAGCCATCGGCGCGCCACGCGCGCTCGGACACCGGCACCAGCTGCTCGGGCTTGATCTTGCGGTCGCGCAGCGCCCCGAACACCAGGTAGGCCGTCATCAGCTTGGTCAGTGACGCGGGCTCGACGCGTTCGTCGGGCGCCTGGCTCTGCAGCACCTGGCCCGATCCGGCATCCATCAGCAGCCAGGCGCGCGCCGCAATGGCGGGTGGCGCGGCAAGGGCCGGTGCGGCGGGCCCCGCGGGGGCATTGGCTGAGAAGGCCAGATGGCAATTCAGGAGCAGGGGAAAGGCGCTGAAGACCAGCAGGCTTGCACGGGAAAACAGGGTCATGTCAGGTCGGCCGATAAGGATGAGCGCCCCCGGATGGGGCGGCCCGGGGCAACGGAATTCGGGGGAGGGGGCAGGGCATTCAGACGCTTTCTACTGCGGCAAAAGTATACCAGCCGGCTCGTCCGCCACCTGTGAACGGGCAGGTCGCGCGGTCTGTGCGCTTGAAGGGGTTCTTCAGCGGCGCGCAGATTCCGCGCGCGCCGACTGCGCTGCTGCCGCGTCGGCGTCGGCGGAGTCCGCCCGCAGCAGGGGCGCGATGCGGCGCGTCTCGCCCAGCCGCAGCACGAAGAAGCGCTCGGCCGGCACGCCGGCTCTTACGCGCGCCTCGGCCAGCGCAACGGGCGGTTCGTCCAGTGACTCGTCGGTGAGCTGGAAGGTGCCCCAGTGCACGCCGAGGGAATACCTTGCGCCCAGGTCCTTGTGGATCTGCACCGCTCCGGCCGGATCGACATGCTGCTTCTCCATGAACCAGCGCGGCTCGTAGCCGCCCACCGGGATCGCCGCAATGTCCGGCGCGCCCAGGCGTGTGCGGATGTCGCTGAAGTCCTTCGAATAGCTGGTATCGCCAGTGTAGACGAAGGACAGCGCGCGGTGCTTCACGTAGAAGCCTCCCCACAGCGATTTGTTGCGGTCGAAAAGCGTGCGCTGGCTCCAGTGCTGCGCGGGGACGAGGTAGAGGTCGAGGCTGCCCATGCGGACACGGTCCCACCAGTCGAGTTCGACCACGTTGCCGATGCCGGCGGATTTGAACCAGGCCTTAAGTCCCAGCGGAACGATGAACATCGGCGGCCCGCCGTCCTGCGCCGCGAGGCGCCTCACGCTCGCTTCGTCCAGATGGTCGTAATGATTGTGGGAGATGAGCACCACGTCAATCCGCGGCAACTGGTCCAGGGGCAATCCGGGCGGTGCCATGCGCCTGGGCCCGGCGAAGCTCAGCGGCGATGCTCGGTCGGAGAAATGCGGATCAGTCAGGATGTTGTAGCTGGCGACCTGCAGCAGCACGGTGGCGTGGCCAATCCAGGTGATGGAGGGCTCGGTCAGGTTGATGCGCAGGAAGTCGGCATCGGGAATGGCGCTGGGCGTCGGCGCCTTAGGGGGAAATGGCGCGCCCGATTGCCAACGTTCCAACTGCCAGCGCCAGAAGCTCTGCTTGTCGGCGTTGTCATAGTTGTTGCGGAAGCCGTCACGTGCGCGATGCGGCACCGCCGCGTCGTAATAGGGGCTGAGGCTGGCGCAGGAACCCAGAGTGGTGGCGACGCTGGCAGCCGCAGCCGCCAGCGCAAGGACTACCATCACCCGGCCCGGCCGCCTCACTTCACCACCACGACGGGCCGGATTTCGACGGCCTCGCGGATCTTTTCCACTGCCGCATTGGCTTCGGCGCGGCTGGCGTAGGGCCCGATCTGCACGCGGTGCAAGCTGCCGCGCAGCTCGATGCCGATGCCCGCTTTCATCCAGTCGGCGTCGCCGAACTCGCGCTGGATTCGTGTAGTGAGGTTTCCGGCGTTGGCGCGTGCCCCAAATGCGCCCAGTTGCAGGAAGATGCCGCGGCGATCGCTCGCCACCGGCAGGGAAGCGGGCGGTTCGTCCGGCACGGGGCTGGCTGCCTGGGCCAAGGCGGGCGGCGTGACCGGCTTCGGCACGAGCGCCGCGATTTCCGGTGCCGGGCCGGTGTAGATGGCCTCGACTTCCACGGTGGCCAACGCGGACTCCGCGAAGCCCAGACGATGTGCCGCCGCATAGGAGACATCCATCAGCCGGCCGGAACTGTAGGGCCCGCGGTCATTTATCCGCACGATCACGCTGCGCTGGGTCTCGAGATTGAGCACGCGCGCATAGCTGAGGATGGGGAGGGTCGGGTGCGCAGCGGTCATGGCATACATGTCGTAAATCTCGCCGCTGGCGGTGCGCTGGCCGTGGAACTTGCGTCCGTACCAGGACACCGTGCCCTGGCGCTTGTAAGGCGTTCCCGGGCGAAGTGGCACGTAATCCCGGCCGAATACCGAATAGGGCTCATTGGCGGCGGCGTTCAGCGCTTCGACCCGCGGTTGCGCGTCGGCCACGCGATCGAGATTGACCGGCGGCGCGCCGTCCGGCCCGTCGTCGGAATAGAAACCGCCGGGTTTGCGCAGCAACAGGGACGTGGGAATGGTCTGATGCACTCCCCGGCCCGGCGTGTCGGGTCCGCGCCGGGCCGGATCCGCGCAGGCGGCGAGCAACGTTGCGGCGCCCGCAGCCAGAAGCGGCATTATGATCACCTTCAAATGCAGCATTCGCTTCGCTGTTGCCAAGCCGCCTGGATTCTTTTCAACGAACAGTGCCTGATGGGATTCCTGCCGGACGCCGACGTCTCGGGGTTTGAAGCGCAACGCGGCATCAGCGGAAGACGATCACCGGTTTCATTTCCAGCGCCGCGCGGACGCGATCGGCAATGCTGCCGGCCTCGTTGCGATCGCGATACGGACCCAGGCGCAGGCGGAACAAGCCATCCCGCGGCAGGATTTCGATGGCTTCGTTCAGCCAGTCCAGATCGCGATAGACGCGTGCGCGGAAATTCTCCGCGTTTTCACGCGCGGAAAATGCCCCCAGCTGCAGGAACACGCCCGCTGGCCCGACGTCCACGGGCATCCGCGCGGCGACGGGCGGCGGCAAGTCGCTCAACGCCACCACCTGTACGGCCGACGCCGCCGGCACCGGTTTGGCGCCATCAGCCGGCGCCGCCCCGGCTGCCGACGGCGGTTGCGTGACTGTGGCCGGCGTGGCGCGCGGCACGGGCTGCTCCGGGGCTGGCGATGCCGCGGCAAGCTGCGTTCCGCGAGACGCGCGCTGCGCCGCGATGATCGCGGGATACTGCTCGGGCGTGAGGAGTTCGACTTCCACCGGTGCGCTGCCGGCGTTGACATAGCCGAGCTTCCAGGCGGCCGTATACGAGAGGTCGATCACGCGCCCGGGATGGAAGGGGCCGCGGTCATTCACGCGCACGATGACGCTGCGGCCGGAACCGGTGCTTGTGACGCGTGCATAGCTCG
>Ga0194132_10011074_pt1 | contig 11760 bp, 4 predicted proteins | sample TA2KigOf80mmetaG_FD_148612 | JGI IMG/M metagenome (GOLD analysis project Ga0194132, IMG submission 148612) | Freshwater microbial communities from Lake Tanganyika, Tanzania - TA2015054 Kigoma Offshore 80m | ecosystem: Environmental > Aquatic > Freshwater > Lake | place: Tanzania: Lake Tanganyika... | reverse complement strand
TGCAGAACTTAATCGGGGCTTGACCGATAAGTTGGATGACTCCCAGTTCCACGCACGCATGCGGCACACCACTCAGCAACTGCACGCGCTTGCGGTGGAGATAGTCGACCTTATAGCGGCGCACGATATTGAAGTGGACGTATCGGCATTGCGAAGTTTGCTGGACGCCGCCGTGGGCGTTGAATCCGGCTCTGTCGAGTGCGGGCGCATGCTGGGGCAACTCAATCCGGATGAACGTTCCGCGCCGGCGCCGTTGATGGCTTGATATCGTGGGCGAGTGCACAACCGGGCAGGTCATCGTCGATGCTTTGCTCGCGCACGGCGTTGATACCGTATTCGGTATTCCTGGCGCGCATACCTATGATCTGATGGACGCCCTTTACACCGCTTCGGGGCGGATCCGATTCGTAACTACGCGCCATGAGCAGGCGGCGGGCTACCTGGCCTACGGCTATGCCAAGAGCACGGGACGGCCAGGTGTGTTCACTGTGGTGCCTGGGCCCGGGGTGCTCAATGCCGGCGCCGCCTTGTGCACGGCATTGGGGGCGTGTACACCCGTGCTGTGCTTGACCGCGGACATACCGTCGGACTTCATCGGGCGTGGCCGCGGCATCCTGCACGAGTTGCCCGATCAGTTAGCGACGATGCGATCCATTACCAAGTGGTCGTCGGGGATCGAACACCCCTCCCAAGCGCCAGCGCAGGTAGCTGAGGCGTTTCAGCGCATGCAGTCCGGCCGTCCAGGGCCGGTGGCGCTGGTGACACCCTGGGATGTGTTGGGACAGCGCACAGAGGTGGACCCCGTGCCGCCCAGATCTCTGGTTCCCGCCCCCAGGGCGGACACTGCAGCGCTTGCGCGTGCCCTTGCCTTGATTCGTGAAGCACGCCAGCCGATGATCACCGTGGGCGCTGGGGCGCTGCATGCGGGTGATGAGGTGGCGGCGCTGGCGCGATGGCTGCAGGCCCCGGTGAGCAGCCATCGCAGTGGACGTGGCCTTGTAGGCGACGATACGCCTTACGGCATGTCTTGTGGTGAAGCGTTCGAGCTTTGGCCCGAGACTGATCTGGTAATCGGCATAGGCTCACGTCTAGAGCTTCAGCACCTGCGCTGGAAGCGTCTGCAGCCGAATCTGAAGCTGGTGCGGATCGACATCGATCCCATGGAGATGGTGCGCCTGCCGCCTGCGGCCGGTATTGTGGCTGACGCAAAGGCGGGAACCTTGGTGCTGATCGAGGCGCTTAGACGCCAAGTTCCGGCTCGCCCCGATCGCACTGACGAACTGCGCGCGGCCAAGGCGCGTGCCCGCGCCAAGTTCGAACAGGTGCAGCCCCAACTCGGGTATCTCGATGTCACCCGTTCGCTTCTGCCAAGGGATGGATTCTTAGTGGAGGAGATCTCGCAGGTTGGCTTCGCGGCGCGCTTCGGATTTCCCGTCTTTGCCCCGCGCACATATGTTACTTGCGGCTATCAGGAAACACTGGGATTCGGATTCAACACGTCGCTTGGCGTCAAACTGGCGAATCCGTCGAAGAAGGTAGTTTCGGTGACGGGCGATGGAGGATTCCTGTTCGGTATGCAGGAGCTGGCTACCGCCGTCCACCACGGAATTGGAGTGGTGACCTGTGTGTTCAACAATGCATCCTATGGCAACGTGCGGCGCGATCAGCTGAATCGCTACGACGGTCATCTCATTGGCGCCGAACTCACCAATCCGGATTTCGTGCTGTTGGCGCAAAGCTTTGGCGTCCATGCCGAGCGTGTCGACTCGCCTGAAGCCTTCCGGCGAGCGCTGTCGGAGGCACTGTCCAAAGAGCAGCCGTGCGTGATCGAGATCAAACTCGACCGCGGCCAGGAAGCCTCCCCCTGGCCCTTCCTACATCCCAATCAATAGCGCGTCAAACGCCCAGCTGTTCAGCCAGATGCAGAAAATCCTTGGCTGCCATATCGACGGGTGCGGTGGGTCCGGTCTCGCCCTTGCCGGGGCCATGCTCGGTGGGTCGCGCAATGTGCGCCGTGCGTAGCCCAACCGCGGCCGCGGCCTGGAGATCGTTGGTGTGGGCCGCGACCATCATGCATTGACCGGGTTCGAGGCTGAGTGCCTCAGCGGCGGCAAGATAGACCCGGGGTTTGGGTTTGTAGTCCCCTGCGATTTCCGCGCCCAGTATGGCGTCCCAGCGAAAATCGTTTCGACGCGCCAGATCGACCATGAGCGAAATGTTGCCATTGGAAACGGGCGCGACAAGGTATTTGCTACGCAGGCGGTGCAACCCGGCAGTGACGTCAGGCCAGGCGTCGAGCCGGTGCCAGGCGCGGTTCAGGTCGCGCAAAGTGTCCTCGGGGACCTTTTCCAGTCCGAAGGGCGCGCGAATGCGCTCTAGCATGCGCCGATGGATGGTATCCAGGCGTGAGAATGGCAGGCGTCCAGAGCGCACTTCCTCCATACCCGGCTGATACTCCGCGCGCCAGGCATCGGCGAAGGTCAGCCAGTCGATCTGGTGCCCCAGGGGCGCCAGCAATTGCTGTGATTCACGCGCGACGCTGGTGCGGAAATCGACCATGGTGCCGAAGACATCGAAGAACAACGCATTGACTGCATTCATTGCCCACCACTCCAGGTGATAGAAACAAGGGCGCGCGGGACGCGAACGGCTCCGCGGAGATCGCCCCGGATTCTACACGCCGGTGACTTCTAGCGTACGCAGGTCTTCGAATGCCTTGGCTGAATGGGAGCGCAGAAACTGCACGAAGTCCTCGTCCGCCAGTGGTGGGCTGATCAGATAGCCCTGCACCTGGTCGCACTGCTCCAGGTGCAGATAGGTCAGCTGTGCCGGATCATCGACGCCTTCAGCCACCACATCCTTGCGCAGACTGTGGGCCATGGCGATGATGGTGGAGGCAATGGTGCGGGCGTCCTCGTCTGTGGTGACATCGCGTACGAAAGAGCGATCGATCTTCAGCACGTGGAAGGGCAGGCGTTTCAGGTAGGCGAGCGATGAGTAGCCGGTGCCGAAATCGTCGATGGCGATGCGCACGCCCAGACTAGCAAGTTTGCCGATCGTGACGCGCGGTATCTCGCTTTCTTCCATCAGCACGGTCTCGGTGATCTCGATCTCCAGCGCCTGGGGAGGTATGTCGGCGGCTTTCAGGGTGGACTTGACGAAGCGATAGAAGTCTGGACGCTTGAACTGGCGGGGCGAAGCGTTGATGGAAATCCGCTCAAGGGCTAGCGCCACGCCAAGAATCAACCCATTGGTGTGCATCAGTTGCTTTGGTAAGGAAGGCACGGCCTGCGCGTGATAGATGGTCCAGGGTTCGCCGCTCAATGGCGACGCAAACTGCAGCTGAATCGCCCTTGCCGTATGCTCGCTACCGGTGATGGTTGGCGTCATCACTTGATCGTAGGCAAGAGTGCGCCCGCGGGCCGTCTCGGCTTCCGACAAGGTCTGAACGGCCGGCGTGCACCAGCGTGGTCGGTCCTGGACCAGAATGCGAGTGAGTTCGCGATCGCCGTGGATCGCGCGGAACAGCGGGGCGGGCTCGATCTGTGCGGCCAGGATACCCGGCGAGTTGTTGTCCCCGCGGCGGGTGTACATGAGGAGCGCTTCACTTTGAGCTGACGTCACCACTACACTCAGGCCCGATGCGATTGCGCGCTGCTGGCTGGCATCTGGCATCGGCGGGATCGCCATGCTGCCTGAGAGGACTCGTGGGGGATGATCGGGAACAAGCTCCGCCAGGCCTTGAAAACCTTCGGGGGGCGGTGCATTGGCAGGCTCGCGAGATTCCGCATGGCGACGCAGACGTTGCTGGAGCTGAAGCAACTCGTGCCTAGCCAGTTCGACACCTAACCTCTGAGTCTGCTTCAGGTCGTCGGCAAGGTGTCGACCCTGACTTCGGCTTTGCTCAAACAGCGACAGTGCGACGTAGCATGCCAACGGTACGACCGCCCCTGCCAATAGCAGCAATGACACGCGTGCAGCGAGCGTGCTACCCAGTAATGCCCTGAATAAATTGCCCATGCTTCGACTGCAATCTGATCATTGTTGTCTATAACCGCAGGGCCGCGCAGGCACCATGCGAAGGTGATGTCAGATTCATAGCGAAGGCCGTGCTCATCGCACACAGATGAGGACTGGTAGTAGGGAAAGAAATTTTCGGCGAGAGAAAAATTAGAAATAACAAAAGGATACGTGTAGGCGGTGATCTGGGGAAGGTGGCGTCGGGCAATGGCCCAGCTGAAAGTTGGCTCCTAAGCGCAGAAACCAACTGCCAAAATTTGCAAACCCGCGAAATTCGATGCGCGCTATTCGGACTGAATGTCCGCTGCGCGTGAGTGCTCGGCGATCCTTTGTAACACTGCACCCCGGTACACGATCGCTTTAGTCGGGTCGCAGGGCGACAAGAACTGAATTTCGCCGGCCACCAGGGTGGTGACGGGAAGCCCACGGTCGAACAACACACGGTTGCCCGTCAGCGCTGCCACCCGCCCTCCTGGCGTGAGCACGCCGGCCAGATTCAGCGGATCGGCGCCGCACACCGCGACGAGGGCGCTGGAATGACCTTCGCGCCGTGTCCGCCTGAGGGCGCTGATGGCTTCGGGGATGGCAAACTGCTCGCCGGAGAAACCGGCAACGAATCGCCCGCCACGGATTTCGCCGCGAGCCTCGAGGCGGCGGAAGCACTGCAGCAATTCTCGCCAGGGCGGCAGCCAATCGGCCTCGCGCGCCAGCACCCGCCAGAACACGACACCGTAGCGCTTGAGCAGTGTCCGGGCGACTAATTCGACCGTAGCGGCGCGCTCAGGGGACGCCTCGCCCGGTACCGGCGTGTCCGCGGTCCATCGCCCGGCGTCTTCTATCCCCATAACGGCGTGGCGCAGGCGCCGGCGAGCGCTGATCGAACCAATAGAACCGAAGGGCCGTCGCTGGTCCGAGGGTATCAACAAGGCCCGCAGGCCGGCAAAACTGTCAGCCGTGACGGCGGCGCAAGAGACCAGTTCGCCCAACGCTTCCTCGACAAAGGCCTTGGGTAGGCGCGTTGCCGCCCCCAGATCGTCGAAGAAGGTCGCGCCTGCCCGCTGAAGGTGGGTCAATACCGCTTGGGCGCGGGTGCTCAGTTGCGCAGGTGCGGCCGTCGACGATGCCACCAGAGCACGCCACAGCGCCGCGTGCCGGCGACCAATGAAAGTGATAGGCGAAGTGCGCACCGGCGCCGGCACACGCTCGCTACTGGTGCGGGCTAGCCGGGTCCAGATCACCCGTCCCGACCGGCACAGGTCATCGAGCCAGGCGGGGTCGTAGTCAGCCACACGCGCTGGGAGAATCTCCGTTTCCCAGGCGCCGGCAGGCGCCTCGAAGCCTTCGAGTTGCGACAGCACTGCTGCGACGCCATCGGGGCCCTCGGCGCGATTGGCGGGATCCACTCGTTGCCAGTGCAGGAGGAAGCGCAGGTAGTCCGCCGCGCTCACCGGTTCGATCTCCTGGCGGAGTTGTTTCAAGGTATAGCGGTTGATGCGCGCCAATAGGCGGCGCTCGCACCATTCGGTGATGTCGCCGTCCTGGGTGAAATGTCCGCGCAGCGCGAAGCCTTCGCTTTCCAGAACGAGCAGCGCGGCCTCCGCGGCGGGCGCGGCGAGTCCCATGGACAGGGCCAAGGCAGACACCGTGGTGGGTCCCAGTGCTTCCAGCCGGCCGCGGATGACTTCCACGGTCGCGGCCTCCGTTGTCCAAGCCACGTCAAATTCTTCTGGTGGGCATTGAGCACCGGCGCCGATCTGGGAGGGGATGGCTGCACGCAGCATCGGCAGCCGCTCGGCGGCACACCACCACGCCCCGTCTGTGTCTGCCCAGAGCAGCGCAACGCGGCCTTGACGGGCGAGTTCGTCCAGAAGCGCCGGCCAGAGGTTGTTGGCGCACGCTTCTGTCTGCGTCAAAAATCCGATCCACAGCAGCGCATCATGCAGTTCGTCGGCGTTGGTGGCGTCTGGCCATGCTTCGCGGCGCACGCGCTCGATGGCGGCCGGATCGAGCCGACCAATGTCGGCGGCAGTGGCTGGATCGAGCCAGCGCCGGTTGACCACAGCTTGGGTACGACGTTCCTCGAGCGGCGCGTCGTCAAGGAAAGCATAGGGTTTGGCGCTCAGGATTTCGGCTGCCAGGGGCGACGGCGCCGCCAGGTCACGGCCGCTGACGCGAACTTCACCACCTTCGATGCGGCGCAGTAGGTGTTCGAGCCCCTCGATGTCCATGGCGTCGTGCAGACAGTCGGCGATGGTCTGCTGCACCAACGGGTGGTCCGGAATCTCGCGTTCACCGACTATGTTCTCCAGGCAGGCGAGCTGGTCGGGAAATACTGTGGCGATCAAGTCTTCCGCCTGCATGCGCTGAATCTGGGTCGGTACCCGTTCGCCGCCGCGCTGTCGCGGCAGCGCCAGCGCGATACAGGCATTCCAGCGCCAGCGCGTGATGAACATGGGGGCATCGAGCAGCGCTTGCACCAGTACCGCACGTACCGTATTCGAGTGTAGGTAGCGGGCAACTTCGTCCAGCGCAAAGCTGTGCACCGCGGTCAGCGACAGGATGATGGCGTCCTCGGTGGCCGCGGCTTGCAGTTCGAAGTTGAATTTGCGGCAGAAGCGTTTTCGCAGCGCCAGTCCCCACGCCCGGTTGATGCGGCTGCCGAAACAGGAGTGGATAATGAGCTGCATGCCGCCGCCCTCATCGAAGAAACGCTCAAACAGGATGTGATCCTGGGTCGGCAACGCTCCGAGCGCAGCCCACGCGGCCTGGTAGTACTCGGCGAGTTGCTGGGCGGCATCGGTGCGCAGGCCCAGCCCAGTCTCTAGCCAAGTGGCAGCGTTCGCTTGCGAAGTAAGTACGGTTTCGAGTTGTGCTCGCATGGCTGAAACACTGCGCGAGACCTCGTCGGTGCGTCCCGGTGCTTCACCCAGCCAGAAGGGGATGGTGGGCGGCTGGTCGCCGGCGTCAGCCACACGCACGCGACCGGCCTCCACCTTGAGGATCGTGTAAGCGTGGTTGCCCAGCTGGAACACGTCGCCGGCCATGCTTTCGATGGCGAAATCCTCATTCACCGAACCAATGACAATCTCCTCTGGCTGCAACACCACCACATAGTCGGCGGTGTCGGGAATGGTGCCGCCGCAGGTGATGGCGGTGAGACGGAGGCCCTGCCGGCCGCGCAACTGCCCGTGCACAGCGTCGCGATGGACGAGGGCCTGGCCGCGGCCGCGACGCGTGACGATGCCTTCCGACAACATGCGTACCACTGCACCGAAGTCCTCCCTAGTCAGTTCGCGATAGGGATCGGCGCGTCGGATCAGTTGATACAGCTGTGCCTCATCCCATTCCTGACACGCCACCTCGGCGGCGATCTGTTGCGCCAGGACGTCCAGCGGCTGCCGATTCGGTCGCAGCTGGTCGAGCTCGCCGGCCCGCACCGCGCCAATTAGCGCGGCACACTCCGCCAGATCATCCCGCGTCAGCGGAAACAAACGCCCCTTGGGCAGTCCACCGACGGCGTGGCCGGAACGCCCCACGCGCTGCAGAAATGCAGCAATAGCGCGTGGACTGGCGATCTGACACACCAGATCGACGTGGCCCACATCGATGCCCAGTTCAAGCGAGGCGGTTGCCACCAGGGCCTTGAGTTGTCCATTCTTCAAGCGCTGTTCGGCGTCAAAACGCTGCTCCTTTGCCAGACTACCGTGGTGCGAGGTCACGGCGTCCTTCCCCAGGTGATCGCTCAGCGCACGCGCCAGCCGCTCGGCCAGGCGACGGGTGTTCACGAAGATCAGCGTCGAGCGATGGCTTTCGATGAGTTGCACCAGGCGGTCGTACACCTGTCCCCAGACCTCGCCGGACATCACCGCTTCGAGCGGCGCCTCGGGCAGTTCCAGCGCGAGGTCGCGCTGCCGCACATGACCCACGTCGACGATGTGGCAAGGGGCCAGGCGCGCGGGCGTGGCCAGATTCTTGGCGGCGCGCTGCGGATCACCCACCAGCAAGCGCGCCACGGCTTCGATTGGCTTTTGTGTGGCGGACAATCCGATGCGCGTGATGTCGTGTGCGCAGAGATTCTCCAGCCGCTCCAGGGTCACCATGAGATGGGCGCCGCGCTTGGTCTGCACCATGGCGTGGATCTCATCGATGATCACGGTGCGCGTGCTGGCGAGCAGACGGCGCCCCGACTCGCTGGTGACCAGGATGTAAAGCGACTCAGGCGTGGTGACGAGGATGTGTGGCGGCTTGCGGCGCATACGCTCGCGCTCGGTCTGTGGCGTGTCGCCAGTGCGCACCTGGGTGCGGATCGCCACCTCTGGTAACCCCAGTATGCGCAAGCTATCACACATCCCTTGCAGCGGCGCCTCAAGATTGCGCTGGATGTCGTTGGACAAGGCCTTCAGCGGCGACACATAGACGACCTGGATGGCGTCGGGCAGGCCCCCCTGCACGCCTGCGCGCACCAGCGCATCGATGGCGCTCATGAAGGCGGCAAGCGTCTTGCCCGAGCCGGTAGGCGCAGCGACCAGGGTATGCTGACCCGACTGAATGGCACGCCAGGCGTCGGTCTGTGCCGGGGTGGGCGCCGCGAAGGTCGCGCTAAACCAGCGCGCGAGAGCGGGATGAAAGCCGGGCAGGGGCGGTGACGTAGGTAGGGTGTCCATGGCGCATGACATTATGCTACGTGGGCGCTAGCGCGACTCATCGCGTCGCATGCTGATCCGTTATCCTGTCTGTCTTCGACCGCGTGAGTGCTTCCAATTGAGTGAAGACGCGACGCCCGCCCTACGCCGGCGTCGGATACCTGGACCGTTGAAATGGTTGCTAATCGCCGTGGCGTCGGTGCTGGGTGTGCTGATGCTGAGCGTGATCGTGGTGATGGCGCTTGGCATCACCGTAAGCGGCGCGCCTTGGCGCAGCCAGTTGCCCGATGCGATGAGCACCGCCCTGGGCCGCGAGGTTCGCTTCGAGGGGCCGCTGGAAATGGTGCCGACCCTCAATCCCGCCTTTAAGATCGGTGGCATTACGGTGGCCAACCCCGCGGGATTCAGCACACCGTTCTTCGCCAGTCTGGAGCAGGCCACGCTACAGGTGGATTTGGTGGCCCTGTTGCGTGGTCAGGTGCGCGTGCGTGAATTGGCCGCCCAGGGGGTCCAGGTGCATCTGGAGCGCAACGGTGATGCCCGAGTCAACTGGCTGTTCGAACTGGCCCGCAAAGACGAAGCCCCCAAGCCGGACAGCAAACCGACTGCCATAGCGCTGGTGGAAATCGAGCGCATCGATCTACGCAATCTGATGGTGGACTACGTCGGCGGCCCCGGTTTCCCCCGCCATGAGTTCGTACTGAGCAGTCTGGAAGGAAAGGCACCGGCGCGGGGGGCGTTGACCGTGGACATGCAGGGCACGGTGGAGGGCAGTTTTCCGTACACCATGACATTTAGAGGCGGTTCGATGGAAAGCCTAATGCGCCGAAGCGAGCCCTGGCCGGTGGATTTCGCCCTGAACTTCCTAGGCACGGCGCTCAACATCAATGGTCAAGTCGTCTCCGACGCCGCGCGCGCCAGCGCTGATCTGATGTTCGGCCTCGGAACCGAGGACTTGTCACAGCTGGAGCGTCTGCTGCAGGTTTCGCTGCCACCGGTGGGCGCCAGCGGTCTGAGCGCACGCATCCGCTGGAGCGACGGCGTGCTCGATGTGGCGGATCTTCGCGGCGCCATGGGGCGCAGTGTGCTGGCCGGCAACGTGAAGGTCGATCTACGTCAGGCGGTGCCGCGGATACAGGGCGTGTTCGACCTGCCCCTGCTGGATGTCACACCGTTTCGGTCCACGCAACCTAAACCAGCGGTGACGGAGAGCAAACCTGCGGTGACCGAAAACAAACCCGGAGTGGATCTGCAGGCCATCAAGCAGCGGCAGTTCCAGTTTCGTGAATTGGGGCTGGTCGAAGCCGATGTTGCGCTTCGGGTCCATCGTTGGGAGGGACTGCCGGGAGACGTGCGGGATTCCGCGCTGCAGGTCAGTCTGCATCAGGGCGTATTGCAGGCGCCCGTGGAAACCGTGCTGGCGGATGTGCCGCTCAAGGGGCGCATCAGTCTCGACGGTGCCGCGGCGACTCCGGCCTTTGCACTGGAGCTCGGTGCGCAGGACTCCGAACTGGGACAACTAGGCCGACTGTTGACTGGCGCGGACGGCGTGCAGGGGCATCTGGACCATTTCTCCCTGGCGTTTTCCGCAACCGGCGCCAATCTTGATGCTCTCGCGCGCACCCTGGCCATGAAGCTGGATATCAGGGGTGTTGATCTTACCTATGGCAACGTCAAGGGTGGCCGGCCGGTACAGATGGCCTTGGACGATCTCCTGATCGAACTGCCTGCAGGCGGTCGCCTGCAAGGACAGCTGCGCGGTGCGCTGTTGCGCGAACGCTTCGCCGCTCAGTTCAAGGGTGGTGATCTATCGGTGCTTAATGGCGACGTGCAGTGGCCCATCGAATTTGCTGCGACTGCATCGGGCGCAACCATCAGTGTGACGGGGCAGGTGGCGCCTCCGGGAAGGGACGCGGGCACGGATCTCACACTCAAGTTGAACGCGCCGCGCGCAGGCAGTGTCGCGCGCTGGCTCGGGCTTTCGCCCAAGGCGAAAGCGGCGGTGGCGATCTCGGGGCGCGTGCAAGTGCATAGCGACGAGTGGCGCCTGAGCGACTTGGACGTGCGTCTGGGTGCGTCGCGATTGACCGCCCAATTGGCGCGCGTCAATCTCGACCGCCAGCCTCTGGTACAGGCGCGGGTAAGAGTGGACAACCTGGAGCTGGCTGAACTCGAAGCCATGTTGCCGCCGTCCAAACCTGGCCCCGCCAAACCGGTCATCGAATTGCCGATATTGCCCAAGGGCATCGATCTGACCGACGCGGATGTCGACATGGCCATCAAGCGAATCGCGCTCAAACCCGCGCCTGTACTGGACCTTTCATTCTTGGGCAAGATCCGCAATGGCAAGATGCACGCCTCGCCCTTTGGTGCGCTGTATTTCGATACCCGGTTCAGCGGCGCGCTGGCGCTGGACCTGCGAGGCAAGGTACCGGAGGCGACCGTTTGGATGGCTGCCGAAAAGGTCGATGTCGGCCGCATCCTCACCTCGCTCGGATTGGCGGAATCGCTGAAAGCCTTCACGCAGAGCGCGGTGTTGCAGATCTCCGCCAAGGGACGCCGTCTGGGCGACATGCTGGCACAGTCCGGCCTGCGCATCGAAATCGGCGATGGCAGTCTTGAGTTGGGAAACACAGCACAGAATGCGTTGCACATCGCCTTACGGCGTGCAGTGGTTGAAGCACAGCCCCGTGAACCTGTGCATGTGGATCTCGATGGCGCTATCGGCAAGGTGCCGGTGAACATCTCGATTGCAACGGGTAGCGCCGCGGAATTGCTGCGGGCCGATTCCCACGTGCCATTCCAGCTCACCGCCGAGGCGGCGGAGACGCAATTGGCGTTGAGCGGCCGGGTGTCTTTACCCATTACCCAAAAGGCGGTTGAACTAGACCTGCGGGTTGCGGGCAAGCGTGTCAATTCCCTCGATGAACTGGCACGTACGCCCTTGCCCCATTGGGGCCCGTATTCGCTGCGCAGTCGTTTCCGGTTGTCGCCCGCCGGGTATGAGATGCCTGGCATGACGCTGACCGTGGCGTCCAGTGAACTCAAGGGCAAGGGCAGTGTGGTGACCAGCGGCGAGCGGCCGCGCATTGCCCTG
>Ga0194132_10011071_pt1 | contig 11763 bp, 20 predicted proteins | sample TA2KigOf80mmetaG_FD_148612 | JGI IMG/M metagenome (GOLD analysis project Ga0194132, IMG submission 148612) | Freshwater microbial communities from Lake Tanganyika, Tanzania - TA2015054 Kigoma Offshore 80m | ecosystem: Environmental > Aquatic > Freshwater > Lake | place: Tanzania: Lake... | reverse complement strand
TCGTGAACGGAAGAGGCCTGAACAATCTGGTGGTGAAAGGCCAATCCCGACCGTCCAGAGTCGTCGTAGCTCCCGGTCGGACAAAGGTGTAAAGAGTCGTCTCAGCTCCCGCTCGGGCCAGGGCAGCACAGCCGGCCGGGATCGAGCGGGCCGGCCCGCCCGACTCCGGATCGAGACTCGGGACGACGTGTAGCACCCTCACTCTGGTAGCCGCCGGTCGTTTCGGGGCCCCGAAACGCATGGCATCACAGATCTCTCGAGAGAACTAATAGTTCCGGTTCCGTGCGAGTCGAACTCACCCGGGGCTGTTTCCTTTCCCGCCAGAACACCTGTATCCAGAGTCGTCCACTCCCACATCTGCTTGAGGGACATTCCCCATCCGACCCTCGCTGAACCAGGCAGGAAGGGGATTAATTGCTGCATACGGGATCCATGACAGCGTCAGCTTGTGTTCCTGCGTCTCCGGGAGCGGGTAACTGGGGGCGCAAGCCGCCAAACGGACGGATGTGACACGTCATACGCCCACGCGATCGGGAGATCTCGGTCCAAGCATTCGAGTTCGAGCGTTCTGGACGGCTTCACTCGTTCGACCCTCTGGGGCACCGGTGCCTGGATCGAATGCTAACGCCGTTTGGCGGCCAGTGGCGGGCAATGCGTCCAATTTAGGCTAGCGTCCTGGTTCCTGACTGAATTCTCAGCACGTTAGCGGCGGGCTTAACGATCGTTCTAGTCTAGTGTTCCGGAAGCGGTCCGACGTTTGGCGGTAACGAAGAACGGCCTCGCGACGCAGGCGATCGATCCGGGATTATCCAAGCGCTGTTCAAATTCACCAAGGCCATCCTCGCTGGCGAGCCTGTCCAGGTCTTCAGCTACGGCGAGTACCGTCGTGACTTCACCTAGATCGACGACATCGTCGAGGGCGTGATCCGCATCCTCGACCGTGCCGCCCCCGGCAACCCAGACTGGAATAGCGACCAGCCAGGCCCCGGCACCAGGAATGCCCCTTGACATGTGTAAAAGATTGGCAACAACCAACAGGTCGAACTCATGGATACATCGCCACGCTGGAAACGGCTTTCCCTATCTGCCAGAATCTTGTGAGAGGATCGTGAGAGCTAGAATTACTGGCCACACGGGCGAGATCGGAACACGGGATTTCGCTGGATGAAAGACACTAGCGGGGAGAACGGGGCTGCGCCTTCGGTTGAGGCGCCGGACCCTGAGTTGGTCGAGCGGGTGAAGCGACGCCGGTTCCCGGCCGAGTACAAGCTGAATGTGCTGCGTGAGGCTGACGCATGCACGAGGCCCGGTGAGATCGGGGAGCTGCTGCGCCAGGAGGAGCTGTACACCTCGCATCCGACGGCGTGGCGAAAAGAGCGTGATGACAGAGCGCTAGGAGCCTTGTCCCGCAAGCGCGCATTTAAGGGGCGCTATCCCAGGGACAAGGAGATAGCGGGATTGCACAGGCGCCTTGAGCGTCTGGAGACCGAGCTCGCCAAGGCGCGCAAGGTCATCGAGGTGCACGGAAAGCCCTCCGCGCTTTTGGAGGAGCTGCTCGCGCCCAAAGCCGCGAGCGGGAACACCCAGTGGTGATCGAGCTGCCCGTTGAGGAAATGGCCCCACTGGCAGGGACTAGGCCGGCCTGCCGGGCATTGGGATGCGCCCCCGCCACGATCTATCGCCGCCGGACTCCGCAGGTTTCCCACCCACGGCCGCCTCTTCAGCCGCCGGGGGCAAGCGCACGACAAGGCCGAAGAAATCCGCGTCGAACGGGCACGGGTCCTGGACGCCACGTATACGGCCAATCCCAAGCGTTTCATCAATGGAGCGCGGCAGCCGGCGGCCTTCCCAACGGCGGCCTGGATCCACAAGCCAGATACCAAGGAGGACGCTCAGTAATTCCGTACCGAGATCGTCTCAAAAGGCTTGACAGGCCATGCACAGCCAGGCGGAGGGTAGTAAAGCTCAACGCCTGCCTGGTTATGCTCCCGCTCAAGATCTCCAACAAGGCCTTGATTCAGCTATGCCTTGGTACCTAAGCGAAACAGAGCAAATTAAAAAATGAAAGCCGTCATTCTCGCCGGAGGCCTCGGTACACGAATTTCCGAGGAGACTCACCTGAAACCCAAACCAATGATTGAAATCGGCGGGCGTCCCATCCTGTGGCACATCCTCAAGATTTACGCCGCACATGGTGTGAATGACTTCATCATCTGTTGTGGCTACAAGGGCTATATCATCAAGGAGTACTTCGCCAACTATTTCCTGCACATGTCTGATGTCACCTTCGATATGCAACGTAACCGGATGGAAGTGCATCAGCGGAATGCCGAGCCCTGGCGGGTGACGCTGGTGGATACGGGCGACACTACGGAGACCGGCGGACGCCTGAAGCGTGTGGCGGATTATGTGAAAGATGAAGCAGCCTTTTGCTTCACCTACGGCGACGGGGTGGCGGATATCGATATCAGCGCGCAACTCGATTTTCACCGCCAGCACGGCAAGTTGGCCACAGTGACCGCCGTTCAGCCTCCGGGTCGCTACGGCGCGCTGCTGCGCGATGGAACTGCGGTGCGGGGATTTCAGGAGAAGCCTCCCGGCGACGGCGCATGGATCAACGGCGGTTTCTTTGTGCTCAACCCTAAGGTGATCGACTACATAGAAGGCGATCAGAGCCCCTGGGAAGGAGTTGTGCTGGAAACCCTGGCACAGCAAGGCCATCTCGTAGCCTTTGACCATCGCGGCTTCTGGCAGCCGATGGACACCCTGCGCGACAAGAACCATCTCGAAACACTCTGGCAGAGCGGCCAAGCTCCCTGGAAATGCTGGGAGTGAAACAGTTCGCCGACATCTATCGCGGTAAGCGCGTGTTATTGACCGGGCATACCGGCTTCAAAGGCAGCTGGCTCACGCTCTGGCTGCACGGGCTGGGTGCGAAGGTTACCGGCGTCTCCTTGCCGCCCGGGAGCGAGCCCAACCATTGGGATCTGCTCGCACTCACCATCGATGATCGCCGTTTCGATATTCGCGACGCCAATGCGCTCGCGCGGATCTTCCAGGAAACGCAGCCCGAGATTGTCTTTCATCTGGCTGCCCAACCTTTGATCCGGCTCTCGTACCGTGATCCATTGGAATCCTGGTCCACAATTGTCATGGGCACGGCCAATGTGCTCGAGGCGTGCCGCCAAATGCCCAGCCGTGGGTCCCAATGTCAGGTGAGACATCTTCCTTCGTAGAATCATTGTAGGGAAGTCACCGATGTCACAGAGGAAGAGGGGGAGATGGTTCCGGCGAGGCGGGCGGGCGAAGTCGGAGGCGCGCGCGGTTGCGCGCCTGCGGCTCAGGGGAGATCGGCGCGCTACTGCGCCGCGAGGGGCTGTACAGCTCGCATTTGACGACGTGGCGTCGCGAGCGCGACGCGGGAACGCTCGAGGCGCTCGGACGCCGGCGTGGCAGGAAGCCAAGGCTGACGCCGGAGGCGCGCCGGGAGGCGTTGCTGGAGACGAAGAACGCGCGCCTCGAGCGCGACCTCGCGCAGGCACGCCTGATCGTCGAGGTGCAAAAAAGTTTGCACGCTGCTGGGCATTCCGGTGGCAGCGTCCGAGCACGCCGGGAGCGAATCTTGAGCGCGGCGTCGCGGCCACGGCGGGCATGGGCGCAGCGCGTACGGTCCGCGCCCCCCTTGGCGCTCAGCGCCCCCTCGCGCGAAAAGCTGCTCGAGGTGCTCAACGGGCCGCGCCTTGCCGATGCGACGCCTTACACCGCCTACGCCCGGCTCCTGGACGAGGGGTGTACTCGGCTTCGGTGAGGACCATGTACCGGGTGCTTGCCGCCGGGGGCATGAACCGCGAGCGCAGGAACCAACTGGTTCACCCGGCGCACGCCAAGCCCGAGCTCTTTGCACGCGCCCCGAACCAGGTCTGAAGCTGGGACATCACGCGCCTGCGCGGCCCGATGAAGTGGTAGTTCTATTACCTGTAGGTGCTCATCGACATCTTCAGCCGCTACGTGGTCCGCTGGCTGGTGGCCGGCGGCGAGAACGCCGGCATCGCCCAGCAGCTGATCGAGGAAACGTGTCTGAAGTACGGCATTGCTCGCGCAGCTCACGCTGCACTCCGACCGCGGCAGCCCCATGCGCGCCAAGGGTACCGCGGAACTGCTCGTGGATCTCGGCGTCGCCGCCTCCTACTCGCGGCCGCGCGTCTCGAACGACAACCCGCACTCGGAGGCCCAGTTCAAGACACTGAAGTACCAGCCCGAGTTCCCCGAGCACTTCGAGGGGGACGCCTATGCGCGCGCGTTCCTGCGCACTTCTTTGGCTGGTACAACGACAAGCACCGACACTCCGGGATCGGCTTCAAGACGCCGGTCGCGATGCACTTCGGTCCCGCCCCTTTGATCTGGCAGCGTCGCGCCATCGTCCTGGAGTCGGCCTACCCAGCGCATCCGGCGCGCTTCAAGAGGCGCGTGCCGCTGCCGCCCAGTCTGCCCGGGGTCGTCGGTATCAACCTACCCCGCAATCCCACTCCGGAGTCCCCAGATGCCCTAAGCCCGACACCAGAATGCCCACTACATTCCAACCCGAGGTGTCTCAACCTCATGGACATGTTACGACTGTCCTATGGGGGGCTCTGACTGGGAACAGGAGAAGGCCAGTGGCACCGCTTTGCTTGGGAGGGAGGCACCGCAGATCCGGGCCGTGCAGCTTGAAATGGGTAATTCGCCATCCGAGTACAGGGCCGGCAAGAACCGCTAGCGCGGTGAGCGGAGGGCTGGTGGCCGGCATGCCAAATGCTGATACAGTGCGACCCTGTCACGCTAGTCTTCATTTGCACAAGCATGAACGGACTGAATCGCGTAATTCAAGAGGATTGCCGGGCGGTCGCCGGCCGATTGGGCGAGGCTGCCGCGGAGCTTTCCGGCTCGACGATGCTCGTCACCGGTGCGGCCGGATTTCTTTGCAGCTATCTCCTCGACGTCATCGCCGCGCTGAACAGGACGCTGCCGGCGCCCTGCCGGGTAATCGCGGTCGACAACTTCCGCATCGGCATCCCAGAGCGTATTTCGCATCTGCGGGCGGACGCTAACTTCCGGTTCGAGGACTGCGATGTCAGCAAGGGATTCGACCCGGGTTGCCCCGTTGACTGGATCGTGCATGGCGCGAGCATCGGTTCGCCCACGTTCTACCGGCGCTATCCGCTGGAGACGATAGACGTCAACGTCAATGGCACGCGAAACATGCTCGAACTCGCGAAGAAGGGTTCGCGAGGAATGCTGCTCACCAGTACGAGCGAGATCTACGGTGACCCCGATCCCGCAAATATCCCCACCAAGGAGGACTACCGGGGGCTCGTCTCTTGCACAGGGCCACGCGCCTGCTATGACGAATCCAAGCGGCTTGGGGAAACGCTTTCCGTGACCTATTACCGGCTCTTTCAGACCCCCGTCAAGACCGTGCGGCTCTTCAACGTGTTCGGCCCCGGCCAACGACTCGATGACAAGCGCATCATCCCGGATCTGATGAGCGCGGCGCTGGCGTCGCGGCCCATCGTTTTGCTCAGCAACGGGCTGGCAACCAGGAGCTTTTGCTATATCACCGATGCCATTGCCGGCATGCTGCTCGTCCTGATTTCGGGCAGCCCTGGCGAGGCGTTCAACGTCGGTAACGGCAGCGAAGAGATCTCCATCCGTGGACTGGCGGAATTCGTTGGTGAGATTGCGAACGTCGACGTCTCGTTTGGCGAGTCCGAGGACCGTGATTACGTGACCGACAATCCGCAGCGGCGGTGTCCTGACACGACGAAGCTGCAGAAGCAGCTCGGGTGGCTGCCGATGACGAGTCTGAGGGACGGCCTTAGGCGCACTCTGGATGCCTACCGTGCGGAAGGCGCTGCCTGAGCGCCGCGGTACGAGAGTGGTCAGAGAAGTCGAGAGTGGAGCGTGGATAGCATGCAAGTCACCGTAGTCGGGCTTGGGTATGTCGGCCTTGTAACGGGTACCTGCCTGGCTAAGGTGGGCCATCGCGTAAGATGCGTGGACGTAGATTCCGATCGTGTTCGCTCCGTACAGGGCGGGACGGCGCCGTTCTACGAGCCCGGGATCGATTCGCTGCTTGGCGAGGTGATTCGAAACGGGGCGCTGGAGGTCTCGGGCGATCTCCGAGCGGCCCTCGAGGGTTCGGACGTCAGCATTATCGCGGTCGGAACGCCGTCGGACCCAAATGGCTCGGGTCGCATCGATCTGTCGTATGTCAAGTCGGCGGCGCGACAGATCGGGGAATGCCTGCGAGGCGACGACAGGTATCACGTAGTCGTGGTCAAGAGTACGGTAGTCCCGGGGACCACCGACACGGACGTCCGGCGGGCCGTCGAGGAGGGTTCCAGAAGGAAATGCGGCGACATCGGGCTTTGCATGAACCCGGAGTTCCTGAGAGAAGGCGCAGCACTGAGCGACTTCATGAATCCGGATCGCATCGTCATCGGAGAGTTCGATGCCAAGTCGGGTGCAATGGTGGCCGGACTCTATGAGACATTTCAATGCCCAATCGTTCGAACGACCCTTCGCAACGCAGAGTTAATCAAGTACTCCTCCAACAGCCTGCTTGCGCTACTTATCTCGTACAGCAACGAGCTTGCGGGGATCTGCGAGAGGACGCCGGGGACCGACATTGACGTGGTGATCCGCGGGCTCGGGCTGGATCGCAGGTTGTCGCCTGCGATAAAGGGTGTGGGTCGGGTAACGCCGGAAATACTCTCCTACCTGAGAGCAGGAATCGGATTCGGCGGCAGCTGCCTACCGAAGGATGTTTCCGCCTTGCGGGCATTCGCCAAGGCGCGGCAGGCGCCGACCGACCTGATTGACGCAGTCCTGTCAGTCAATGCCAGACGCAGCTCCGAGATCGCTCGGTTGCTTGGCCCTGCGATGGGAAATCAACGGGAGGTCGCGGTTCTTGGTCTCGCCTTCAAGCCCGGCACGGACGACCTGAGGGATTCCCCGGCGCTTGCGTTGTGCATGGCGCTCTCCGAATCCGGGTGGCACGTGCGAGGCTACGACCCGAAGTTCCCTTCGGCGGGCGCCTTCCCTTACGGCCGCCTCTGCGCAAGCCTGGATGATGCAGTCGAACTGGCCGATGCAGCCGTGCTTGCCACCGCCTGGCCCGAGTTCGTGCAAGCAGACTGGCGACAGCTGGCGTCTAGGATGCGACGGCCACTGATTGTCGACGGAAGGAATGCGCTGAAAGAGGTTGTCTGGCCGGATTTCGTCGACTACCGGCCCATAGGGGTTGCGAGGGACCGCACGGACGGGATCGCCTAGCGCAGGTACTATTCCCCGTCAGCGCCTATAGGACAGTCTGAGGTGTTTGCATAACGGAGTGTTTTCGGCTCACCGACACCATCGAAGGGGACGAGGATGAGACCGATGAAACAGACCCCGCCGAACGGGACAGCCGAACAGCATGTGCGTGAGATCCGCCGCCGGACACGCAAGAAGTACTCGGCCAAAGAGAAAATCCGGATCGTGATCGCCGGCCTCCGCGACGAGCACTCGATTGCCGAGCCGTGCCGGCGGGAGGGGATCGCCGAGAGCCTGTAATAGGTGTGGTCCAAGGAGTTCATGGAGGCCGGCAAGAAAAGGCCGGCCGGGGATACTGAGCGCGAGGCGTCGTCGGACGAGGTTAAGGACCTGCTTCTTGAGATGGGCGCGCTGAAGGAACTCGTTGCTGATCTCACGATTGAGAACCGCCCGCTCAAAAAAAGCACCTTCGGGGATGAGGGCGACCCCTCACGAGATACCACGCCACAGAGAAGCTCGAGATCATCCGGCTGGTCGAGGAGTCGCGGCTGCCGGTGAAGCGCACGCTCGAGAAGCTGGGCGTGTCGCGGTCGAAGTCTTACCGGTGGTACGACCTGGACCGGCGGTTCGGCGCGGTCGGCCTGGAAGACCGCCGATCGGCTCCGGGCCGGGTCTGGAATTGGGTGCCGGAGGCGGTCCGGGGCCAGGTGATCGAGTTGGCACTGGAGCTACCGGAACTCAGTCCCCGGGAAGTGGCGGTGACGTTCACCGACGAGAAGGCGCGGGTTATCTCGGAAGCATCGGTCTACTGGCTGCTGCGGGCGAACGGGTTACTGACCAGCCCGGCGTTCATCGTGATGCAAGCGGCCTACGAGTTCCGGGAGAGGACGACGGCGCCCAAAACCAGCTCTGGCAGACCGACTTCACGTATCTGAAGGTGATCGGTTGGGGTTGGTTCTACCTGTCGACAATCCTCGACGACTTCTCGCGCTTCATTGTCGCCTGGAAGCTGTGCACGACTATGAAGGCAGCTGAAGTCACCGAGGCCATCGAGATGGCGCTGGCGGCATCGGGGCTGGACGGATGCAGACACCAGCCGCGGCTGTTATCGGACAACCGGTCGAGCTACGTCGCGAGCGACCTGGCGACGTGGCTTGGTAACCGGGGATCAACCACATGCGCGAAGCGCCCAATCATCCGATGACACAGGGCAGGATCGAGCGATGGCATCAGACGATGAAGAACCGGATCCTGCTCGCGAACTACTTCCTGCCTGGCGACCTCGAAGCAAAGATCGGCAACTTCGTCGATCACTACAACCACCGCCGATACCACGAAAGCCTCGGCAATCTGACGTCCGCCAACGTCTATACCGGACGGGGCCAGACCATTCTGGAAAGGAGGCACGCCATCAAGCGCAGGACCATCGAGCACCGCCGCTTGCTGCATCAGCAAGCAACCGCCTAAACTGACAAACCTGATACGCTGAAGCCTCCATAAAAGGAGGCCTCAAATCAATCTCGTTGACGTGTTCCGCTTCGGCCCCGAGCCGGAAGGCAACCGCACGGTGGCCGATGTGCTCGGCAAGCTCAACCAGCACTGGCCAAACCTGCGCTGGCATGTCACTGACAAATCGCAACCCCACGAAGCTACGTTACTCTATGTCGACAGCGCCAAAGCCCGCAGACACTTGCATTGGCAGCGGGCCTCGCGCGTCGAAGCCACCCAGGCCAGACCCGCCGACTGGTACCGCGGTTGGCTGGAAACCAGGCATATCCTCAGCAGCCAGCAACTTGCCGACTAATTTACTGAAGCACATCGAATGAACATTGAATGGGCTACATTCTAGATTGAATCGACTGGCACATTAATGAAATTCCGTGAAACAGGGTTGTCGGGGAGTTATCTCATCGACCTTGAGCCTCACCAAGATGAGCGCGGTTTCTTCGCCCGTTATTATTGTGAAAGAGAATTTTCAACGCTTGGGTTAAATACTCGCTGGGTCCAAGTTAATGACTCTCTAAGCAAAGACAAGGGCACATTGCGGGGACTTCACTTCCAGAACCACCCGCATGCTGAAGTAAAGTTGGTGCGCTGTATTCAAGGTTCTATTTGGGATGTGATCGTTGATGTGCGCAAGGGCTCGGAAACTTTCGGTAAATGGTTCGGGACAGAACTCAATGAAGTTAATCGCCGAATGATGTATCTGCCAGAGGGGTTCGCCCACGGGTTTGTTACGTTGCAGCCAAATGCGGAAATCATATACTTGGTATCCGATTTCTACGCCCCAGAGGCGGAGCAAACATTATTTTGGGGAGATAAATCGGTTGCCATTGAATGGCCAATGTGTCCATCGAGAGTCTCTGACAAAGATTCTCAAGGAAAGAGGCTAAGTGAGATTGACCCCATTTACACCTCAGGTTAATCGGCAGATGTTTACAATGTAATGGGAGCGGTGCATCTGTTGGAAGGTGCTCGGCAGGTTGGCACGGTGAAGCCAATGGCGTATGTCACAACCGACAAATGCTACGAAAATCGCAAGTGGCTCCGGGGTTATCGGGGAGATCAACCCCTGGGCGGCCATGACCCCTACAGCAGCAGCAAGGGTTGTTCGAGATTGGTGACGCTGAGGCAGATCTGGCCGCTGTTTACCTGGATGAAATTGGCAAACTTTCTAGGGGGTGACACTTGTCCTGACGGTCAACACCGGTTCCTCGGCAAATTTGGTGGCGCTGACGCTAACGGTGTACTTCAAACAGGCATAAAATGACATTTGATATCCCATTTGCTAAGCCCTCAATTACGAGCAAAGAAGTTGAATACGCCACCGACGCCGCCGCCAACGGTTGGGGGCGGCGGTGCTATGATTATTTGAATATTTTTGAGACTCGGTTTGCCGAGTATCTGGATGTCCGGCATTGTATTGCCACATCCAGTTGCACCGGAGCATTGCACATCGCGTTGAGGACAATCGGACTGGCACCGGGCGATGAAGTCATTTTACCGGAGATCACCTGGGTCGCTTCCGCTGCGCCAATTACTTATGAGAAGGCAACCCCTGTTTTTGTCGACATAGATCCGTTGACCTGGTGTATCGATGTAAGGAAGGTAGAGGCGGCGATCACTCCCCGCACCAAAGCCATCATTGCCGTGCATCTCTATGGCAACCTGTGTGATATGAGCAGCTTGCGGGATATTGCCGATCGGCATCGATTGTTCCTGATTGAAGATGCTGCGGAGGCCTTAGGGTCGACATGGCGGGAAAGGCAAGCCGGGAGCATCGGAGATATGGGTGTGTATTCTTTTCATGGAACCAAGACGCTGACTACGGGCGAGGGTGGATTGCTGGCCATTCAACGAGAGGACTTGTTTGATAAAGCATTGATACAAGCCAATCACGGCAGGAAGTCCTCTAAACGTACTATCTTTTGGATGGACGAGATCGGCGTGAAATATAAGATGTCCAACATACAGGCTGCTATCGGCTGCGCACAGCTGGAACGAATTGACGAACTAGTTACCCGCAAACGGGAGATCTTTTCATATTATTACAAAGCGTTGGTTGATTTGCCTGTCGCTATGAATATTGAAGCAGTCGATGAGCGAAATTCCTACTGGTTGCCCGCCGTGGTTTCTTTGGAGCGCCTCGATGAAAACAGGCGGGACGCCATGCTTGCTAAGGCGAACGAAGTGGGCATCGGATTGCGCCCGTTCTTTTACCCACTTACCCGCTTTCCCATGTTCCAGGAATTGCCTCAGTCCCCCGTGGCGGCGAGAGTGAGCCGGGCGGGTCTAAACCTGCCCAGTTTCCACGACATGACGCAGGAGGATATGGACGTGGTGATTCGTGCAGTCCGCAAGGGCCTTTCGTAGTTGGTTGCCCTTTTCGCTGTTCCTTGAAATTATGAGAATTCTTTCTACATCCACGCCCGGAGTAGCCATCATTCACGAGCTCAAACATGTTTATGAACGTGGATGGTTTTGAAAGGCCTTCCACCAACCCCAATTCATCGAAGCCGGAATTGAATTTGCTTGCCGCGAGGTTTTTCACTCATTCTCGGCCACCGGCGTATTGCGAGGAATGCACTATCAAGGCCCCCCTAGCGCCAGCGCGAAGGTCGTCACATGCCTCCTTGGCCAGGTGGCCGATTTCGTCCTTGATATACGACGATCCTCCCCAACATTTGGTCGAAGCGAAGGGTTTGAACTCAGCGGTGATATTTCAGATTCGATTTTGATTCCCGCTGGCGTGGCCCATGGTTCTTACGTCGGGAAGGGACCCGCAATCCTGACCTATCTCACCGATACGCGAGACAGTCCCCTTTTAATTGATCTCACATCAGTAGGCGCCCTCCATGAATAAATTTAAAACCATTGCCAAGTATTTTCTAAAAGGCAAATTTGACACCTTTGGTTATTTTCACGGCTCCGAACTCAAGCGTGCCCTCACCGATGGTACGCTCCAGCCTC
>Ga0194132_10011068_pt1 | contig 11767 bp, 14 predicted proteins | sample TA2KigOf80mmetaG_FD_148612 | JGI IMG/M metagenome (GOLD analysis project Ga0194132, IMG submission 148612) | Freshwater microbial communities from Lake Tanganyika, Tanzania - TA2015054 Kigoma Offshore 80m | ecosystem: Environmental > Aquatic > Freshwater > Lake | place: Tanzania: Lake... | reverse complement strand
GTCGCCCGCGTTCATCCAGCTCTTCGACCAGACTTCGATACTTAGACCGAAGCCAGCACACAATGGTCTCGTCTCTCATCCCTGCTCTTGTGCAGAGGCTCTCCACTCCGGTCAATCACTATTGCGGTAAGTTGTTTCCTGCCACCGCCTTAGGTGCAGTGCAGCGCTCAGAAAATGGAGCCATTTCCCTGGCACTTGGCGGATTCTATTTCCGGAGTGTCGACGAGCGCAGACGTTTTCTCTTCTTCAAATGGGGGTCACAGAAGGTCAATTTTTGGACCGGCGCACAACGGATGACGCTCAACACGGAATTCTACGCACGACGCCGCGCCGACGTTCTTGCCAGGCTTGAAGCCGATGCACCGAACTTCATTGCCAATCTCAAGCTGGGATCTCGGTAATGGCGTCGGGAGTGGGTATTTCACTGCAAGTTAGTGAAATGCCCAACCTATGAGTGAGGCTGACCGGAAAATCGTGTGCGTAGAATCGCGATTGCGATCTTCGCTTCATCTTTGAATCGTCGGCGCTCTCGCGCGCAGCATTCTGGATCGCCGAAGTCGGCTCTTGTCAAGAAACAAGAGGGATGGTCTCTTTCACCAAAATGCTGAGATCTGGTTCGTTGCTCCGACGAACTGCGATTGCAATGAGGTGACCGTCTGAAACTTGCAGTTGTGCAAACTGCCAACTCCGCGGGTTGTCCTGCATGCGTGGATCAAAGAAGATGCGAACTGGACAGCCTGCATCTAAGTGAAAGGAAAACTGCTCAAGCGGTAATGAGATGCCCATCCCTCGTGCCTTGATGTACGATTCTTTTAAGGTCCAATAATCAAAAAACCGCCGCCGTTGCTGTTCTTCAGGCAACATACGGAGTGCTCGTGCTTCGATCGGCGAAAAGAAGCGGTCGGCAATTTCTACCGTCTCTCCTGGGCGTTCGAGGTTTTCGACGTCGACACCCACTTCGCGATCGAGTGCCACGAGACAGACAATAAGACCGTCGGTATGCGAGAGATTAAAGCAAAGTGGTGGACTCTGTAGGGGACTGGCGATGGCAGGGCGTCCATATTCATTGTTGACGAAACGCCACACGTCAGGCGCAACATCCGCATAGCGCGAGAGCACTGTGCGCACCAATGCACGAGTGACGAGATACTCATGTCGTCCCTTCTCGAAGCGAAACCGTTGCTGTCGCTCTCGTTCCTCTGGCGTCATGAGCGCGTGATAACGGGACAGTAATTCTGGATCGGTCAACGATTCGGGAAACGTATACCAGAGGTGTACTTCAGTACGAGGTAAGAGCAACACAGAGGTAGGGTCGCCGAGCATAGGTCTCGACACACTTTGTGTAGATATCTACTCCAAGGAAAAGCGATGAATAGTCGCTTCGTTCAGATACGTATCGATGACCGCGTATGCGCCACGACGGTCTTGGTCGCGCGGCTGTGAGACTGATCCTGGGTTCACCACCGTGACTGAGCCTTCGCGATGGACAAAGGGCACGTGGGTGTGACCGAAGCAGACAAAGTCTTGCGCTAATGTGGAGAAACGACTGAGCCTCGTGCTGCCAGGATAGATGTACTCATCGTATGGCTCCCACGGACTGGCGTGCACCAGCAGGACTTTCGTGTCATTAAAGGTGAGATCGCGCGAGAGCGGTGCCGAGGCAAGAAAATCGAGCGCTTCGGCTGGGAACGTATCCTTGCACTTTTTCAGATAGGCCGGATTGCGACCACCAAACAGGACGACTTCATGATTGCCCTGAATACAGAGCACCTTGGCCTGTTGGAGAATCTCCACCGTCTCTGCGCAGAAGCGATACTCGCTCACGGCATCGCCTGGGCATAATAATGCGTCGATCGAAGGCATATCTTCCAGTGCGCGACGCAGCGCGGTGGCGTCGGCATGAATATCAGAGACAAGACCAATTTTCATGAATCGTGATGTGCTCCCTGTGTGGTGACCTTCCAGCCATTGTTCTATGGGCTTCGTGATAGGGATGCAAGAGGTTCGTTGCCGTGAGCTCTTGTGTGTGGCTACAACGCTGAGACTGCCGCTTCGTATGTCGTCGAGGCTTCTTGCAAATTACTGCTACTAACATGGAGGTCACGCAACAAGCCATCGTGGAGACTATAGATCCACCCATGCAACGTGAGATCTTGTCCACGTCTCCAGGCATTGTGCACGACAGTGGTATTGCTGACATTGTTGACCTGCTCGATCACGTTGAGTTCGCACAATTTCGCCCAGCGTTGTGATTCCTCAGTGATGTGCGCCAGGCGAGATTCGTGTTTGTAATAGACATCGCGAATGTGGCGTAGCCAATTATCGATGAGGCCCATTTCGGAATTACGCAACGCTGCTTGTACACCGCCACAGCCATAGTGGCCGCAGACGATCACGTGCTTGATCTTCAGTACGACGACTGCATACTCCAAGACCGACAGACAATTGAAATCGGTATGCACCACGACGTTAGCGACATTGCGATGAACAAAAAGCTCACCGGGAAGCAAGCCAGTAATTTCATTGGGGGGAAGACGACTGTCTGAGCAGCCAATCCACAGATACTGCGGTGATTGCTGGTGAGAGAGTCTATCGAAAAAATCTGGTTGCTGGGCACGAGTTTTTTCCGCCCAGGCCCGATTATTGGCGAACAGCTTCTGCAAGTCATGCATAGTACAATACTCTTCATTCGACGCGAAGAATAGATTTCTTCTATCAAGCGCAGAGTAATGTACCGCGTAAGCTGAGGGAGGCAAGCCCCTTACTCTTCTTTCCTCAGTCTTAACTTTTCACTCTCAATTCTTCATTGCCTGTTAGCTGATCTCCTGCAAGCAACGACAAATGCACCTCTGGAAGTACCTCACATACCACCGCCAGCGCTTGTAACAATAAATCGCTCACCATCCGTTCCTCCCCGATCCGATCACGTGCACCTTTCTGTAGCGTGAGAGAAAACACGCGCGTGCCCTCGTTCGTGCATAGCCCTACATGCGCACGATGTTCACCTTTCTTTGGACGATCGGTGACCAGCGTTGCGGTACATGACAAGCCGACAACTGGGACTGTCTCTGACTCACCTAGCGAACACGCACGCTGGTATGCACGCTGCGCCAGTGCGGCGGCGGTTTCCCTCGACACTGACTGGGATGGAGAAGCGCCGAGGAATTCGCTCATGGATTTGTCACTGTACGGAACCAGCGCTTCTAACACAGTTCGTGAAGCACCAGGAACAGCGAGCAAATCAGCGATAGCCTGGCTACCTCCACCGGTGACGACGAGAACGGCCACTGTTGGGGAGGCGTGGATGTGAGTGATGAGGGGAATGTTTTCCATAGAGCTACACCACCGCCGAGAACCCGCCGTCAATATTGACCGCTGTGCCGGTAATGAACCGCGCTTGTTCAGAGACCAGAAAAGCCACTAGCGCCCCGACTTCTTCCGGTTCACCGAGTCTTTGCAGCGGCACGGTTTTTCCCATCTTCACGTGAAACTCATCAATCGTGCCTTGCGCACCACCCGCACGCCAGTAACGTTCGGTCTGGGCGCTCTTGATGTTAGTGAGGCACACCGTGTTCACCAAGATATTCTCCGCCGCGTAATCACGGGACAGAGCCTTGGTCAGCGCGATACCAGCCGCGCGACTTACCGAGGTCGGTAACGATCGCGCGGTTGGGGCCTTGCCGCCTGGGTGAGTGACATTGATGATGCGACCACCACCGACTTTACGTAGGTGCGGAATCACACATTGACAACACCAGATCGCCGCCCGTAGTTTGAGATTCAGATCTTCGTCCCATTCAGCTTCATTGACGTCCTCAAACTTCTTTGCCGCCGATTTGCCGGCGTTGTTCACCAGAATATCGATACGCCCAAACTTCTGCGCCACACTCGCGATGAATTTTTCAATTTCGTCACGTTTGGTGACATCGACAGGTTGAGCGAACACTTCACCACCACTCAAACGCCGGATTTCTGTTGCCGCACTTTCCAATACATCTGGTCGTCGCGCACAGATTGCGACCTTGACACCCTCACGCGCCAACGTCAGCGCCACAGCCTTGCCGATGCCTTCGCTTCCACCCGTGATAATGGCTACTTTTCCTTTGAGCCCGAGTTCCATGTTTGTATCCTCCTTCTTCGATTACGATACTTTTACTATGAGTCAGTCGGCCGAGATAAGGCCAGAGGCCGTTCCCGGCGAGCACAGGCCGGAAACTGAATCGGGTGAGCGGGCGATCGAGCCATCGAGTGATGGAGTACGACAGCCGCGCACTCGAACGGACCGACAATCCGGCAGCGCTGATCGTCCTGGCTGCACAAGAGCGAGAGCGGTTACGACCGAGTGGCGAGCGCGTGACTGCCCAACTCTCTCTGATTCGCAAGCTCTATGAAAGGGGCTATCGCCGAGAACAGATCGTTGGGCTCTTTGAATTCATTGATTGGGTAGTACAGTTGAATGCGGTGGAGGATGAACAGTTCTGGGACGGAGTGAAAAGCATTGAAGAGGAGAAACGTATGCCATACGTAACAACTGGCGAACGCATCGGAATAGAAAGAGGGCTGCAACGAGGGCTCCAACAAGGGCTCCAACAAGGTTCCCTAGAGGAAGCTCGGACGATGGTCCTAGAGATTTTAGAAGAGCTGTTCGGCCAACCCTCAGCTACACTTGTCGCTGCCATTCAGCAAATTGAAGATCGTGCGTCACTCCACCAACTTGTACGTCGAACTCTTCACTGTGCCTCAGTAGAAGAATTTCAACAGACTCTCGATGCTCTGCAAGCACAGGCATAAACGCCAGGGTACCGCCGGAAACGCTGCGCTTATTCCGGCCTACTTTTTCAATATGCAGTCAGTAGGCCGGAATAATCTTGTCCCGAGCCTGACGAAGGGGGCTCGCAATGACACTCCCGCCGATGTGGGCGTATTTCGCGCAATTATGCCTCTAACAGCCTTCGTGCTTCCTCCGGCGTCGCAACTTCATGCCCCATGCCTTTGATCATCGTCACTGCGCGTTCGACGATCTGTGGATTAGTGAGCTTGCCTTCGTTGGCGTAGTGATGATCTTCGAGTCCGACGCGGACGTGACCGCCGAGACTAATGATGGCCGGTACGAGGGGAAGGTTGTCACCGCCAAGTGTCGCGGCAAACCAGTTGGCGCGCACGCCTTTGAGCATATCGAGATAGGCTTCGAGACTCTTCAGTGAAGGTGGAAGGCCGAAGGGTAACTCTGGTCCACCCAGGTAAAACTTCAGTAACAGTGGCTCTGTGAGTAGCCCTTGGTCGAGACAAACAAGGGCTGCGCGAAGAAAGCTTGGGTCGAAGATTTGCAGGGTAGGGCGTAATCCGAGTTCGCGCGAGTTCTCTAAAAAGTAACGAATTGTGTCGTAACTGTTCTTGTAGATAAAATTGCTGCCGTGAATGGTCTTGCTCTTTGGGTCATAAGACACAAGGTTGACTGATCCCATATCTCCGGCACCGAGGTCGGGTTTGGTCTTTGGATCTTTCGACAACTCAATGAAATGCTGAAAGCGTGGCGCTGGGTCGTCACCGAAGGGAAACGTCGGCCACAGCAGCGGTTTGCATTTCTCGCGCGTGCGTTTGTACACCTCGGCATAGTAGGGGACATCCTGTACCCATTCGCCATTCTCTGGGTTGCGTACGTGGAAGTGGATCAGTGCGGCTCCTGCTTTACAGGTGGCAATGGCATCGTCAGCAATCTCTTGCGGACTATACGGAATATGCGGATTGAACTTCCGCATTTGATTGCCGTTAATTGCTGACTCGATCATGATTTTGGCCATAAAAAGCCCTCCTTTAAATAGTTATAACCGGCGTCTTAGCGTATTTGAGAGGGAAGTGCCAGGTTCGAGGAGAAGCGACACGTGGTGCGTATTACGTGTTACGTGGTGCGTGTTTTGAGGTGCCACGCATCACGCAATACGTTTCACGTCCCAGTTTCACGCCATTCTCACATTTACCGCACGTTTCGCCAAAAATTCTTTGCACTCACGAACTGTGTACTCACGATAGTGAAAGATTGAAGCAGCTAGCGCCGCATCAGCACGGCCTGTCGTGAGCCCTTCGTAAATATGCTGTAAGGTGCCAACGCCACCAGAGGCAATGACTGGAATCGTGACAGCGTCAGCAATCGCTCGCGTGAGTTCGATGTCGTATCCCGCTTTGGTGCCGTCGCGATCCATGCTGGTGAGCAAGATTTCTCCCGCGCCATACGATTCCATGCGTTGCGCCCATTCAATGGCATCGAGTCCGGTTGGGGTGCGACCACCGTGGATGAATACCTCCCAGGAAGACATTGCGGATTGCGGGGAAAGGGGACTAGCCTCAAGTCTCTCGCCTCTCGTCTCCTCTCCATTTTGGACTCTGGACTCCGAACTCCGGACTTTCCGTTTCGCGTCTATGGCCACAACGATGCATTGTGAACCAAACCGTTCCGCTGCTTCTTTGACAAACTCCGGTCGGTTTACTGCTGTGGTATTGATCGAGACTTTATCCGCTCCGGCGTTGAGCAGATCACGGATGTCTTGAATCTCGCGCACGCCACCACCAACTGTGAGAGGCATGAAGACTGTCTCTGCCGTGCGACGGACGACGTCGAGAATGATCCTGCGCCGTTCGTGCGAAGCAGTGATATCGAGAAACGTGAGTTCGTCCGCCCCTTCTTCGTCATATCGTTGGGCAACTTCTACCGGGTCACCCGCATCACGCAGATCAACGAAGTTCACGCCTTTGACAACCCGACCATCTTTGACATCGAGACACGGAATAATGCGTTTACTCAACATGCTGCGAGTGTTGAGGGTTTCCAGGACCGAGTCAAGAGTGGACCTGGGAGTTCACCTGACTTTCTCAGACAGTCTTTCCGAAGCTGTGACAGGAGGAAGTTTGGTCTCTGCTTCTTCTCGTTCATCCCAGACAATCTGACTGTAATCGAACCGTCGTGACTCGATGACATTGAACTTAACTACCTCAAAATAAGGAGAGAGGTCGAAGTCACGTGGTGTGATGAGGGTGTGGTGGCGTCGACGAAATACCAAGCGGGATTGGGGGTCAGTTGCGCGGAAAAGGAGGCGATGCAGCCATGTACGTTGCGCGGCTTCGTCCATGCGTTGTGCCACGACCTGCGGAATAATGGGAAACCCGACCTTATCAAATGCCGCTGCCAGCATACTGGAGCAAATCACTTGCGTAGGGAGGCCACTACCAAAATGCAGAGCTTTGCGACGAAAACGACGGGGAACGAGGCTGACAGGAAGGAAGTAGCGAGCAAGGTCAAAAACATTCTGCATGTCGTACGAATGACCAAGCTGGCTGATCACGTCATCAAGAATGACCTGGACGTGTTCCTTGCGCAGTTGGTGCGGACGACATACGCGCACATTGAAATTGATGTACTTCGACAGCGGTGAAACCACCACGCCGGTTTCGACCAAGGCTTCAATCACCAGGTGGTTGACCTCGTCTCCGAAGCTTGCGCGCAACTGTCCGAGCTGAGGATGATTGCGTCGGACCAGTTCATCGCCAATGTACAGCGCGGAGTGGGACCACGAGCTTTGCGTCAGATACTTGATCACCTCACTCACGCGTTGTTCGCCTTCGACCAACAGCACATCGCCCTTCTTGATGTGTCGTTTCAGTTCGACCAGGTCGTTGGGAAGTCGGGGCGTGTAGTTTTTCAGCGGCTTCGTCAGGAGGACCGTGAATTGCCGTGTGATCACGCGACGAAGCGCTTGCCAGGGATGAAACGAAAAGCTCATCTCTTGTATTGTAGGAGATGGTTACCTGTGGATACAAGGTACGGAAGACAATGAAGAATGAAAAATGAAGAAGGAAAAATTTTGTGGGTCCTAATGCGGCAAATGTTTTCCGACCTTGATCGCTTCGGCGAGGTTTACCGCCCCAGTGTACAAGGCCTTCCCGACGATGACGCCTTTAATGCCTTTCCCTTCATATTGCGCGAGCCGTTGAATATCGCGGAGGCTCGCAACTCCACCCGAAGCGATAACAGGGATCGATACCACCTGCGCGAGCGCTACAGTTGAGTCAATGTTGACGCCACTTTCGGTGCCGTCGCGGCCAATGTCCGTGTAAATAATTTCGCTCACCCCTAGTCCCGCACACTGCGTCGCCAGAGCCGTTGCCTCTAGAGAGGTAATCTCAGTCCAACCTTGGACGGCGACTTTGCCATTGCGCGCATCAATGCCAACTGTAATCTTCCCTGGAAACCGCTGGCAGACGGTTTCCACAACTGTCGGAGCACTGTACGCAACCGTTCCGAGAATGGCACGATGGACTCCCAGAAAGAACAAGCGCTCTACCGCTTCAAGATTACGGATGCCACCACCGACTTGCACGGGAATCGAGACTGTCTTACAGATTTGCCGAATGACTTTGGTGTTGACTCCTGCGCCAGAGACAGCCCCATCAAGGTCGACGACATGTAGGCGTTCGGCTCCTTCTTCTTGCCAGCGTACGGCAGTTGCCACTGGGTCGTCCGAATAAATCGTCGCCTGTTTCATGTCGCCTTGATAGAGGCGAACACATTTTCCATCCTTGAGATCAATGGCTGGAATGATGAGCATAAATCACAGAGAGTCCGGCGTCCGATGTCCAGTGTCCGAAGTCTTCGGAGTCTGAGGCCGTACGGAGACAGAGTCTCCAGTCACAAGTCGACCGAAATTCTCCAGGATACGGAGGCCAATAGCTTGGCTCTTCTCGGGATGAAACTGTGAGGCAAACACGTTGCGCCAACAGACACTGGAGGTGAACTCGGTGTCACCATAATCCGTGGTTGTGGCGATGATCGCAGGATCGGCTGGCACGGGATAATATGAGTGGACAAAATAGACCGCCGCTCCTTCGTGAATGCCTTCGAGATGCTTGGTCTGCTGTTTGATATGTAACTGGTTCCAGCCCATGTGGGGGATTTTCCCGCCACCTACTTTGGCTGGATCAAAGCGAATGACTTGGCCTTTCAAGATGTCGAGGCCTGGCACGCGACCGAATTCCACTCCTTCAGAGAACAGAATCTGCATACCGACACAAATACCCAGAAGCGGAGTTCCTTGGTCCACGACCCGATAGACGGTATCGACTAAGCCACACTCTTTAAGACCGTTCATACACGCAGCGAAGGCACCGACCCCAGGCAGGACAACGCCAGGTGCGGCTTCGATGCGCCGCGGGTCGCGTGTCACTTCCGCGGCATAGCCCATTTTCTCGAAGCCTTTCTGGACGCTGCGGAGGTTTCCCATCCCGTAATCAATGATTGCAATCATCACAAGGCGTATTATCTCGCTCCTGGTGAGAGGAATCAATGTCCCGCATATCAGTGTTCAGCCGTCAGCTCTCAACGTTCAGCAAAAACGAAGAGAGGTGCGTTCTCAAGTGTGGAAGTAGTGCAAGCCGCCTCCCTCCTACCTTTCGCACCGGTAGCGTAACCACACAATGCCATCCGCCCGTTGCTCCATCGCTTGAAGCGTCAACCGCACTGGAGCGTGCGGGGACGATGCTGGATTCAGCGTATCAAACAGTGTCGGAGTTCCCATCGAGCCATCGGCAATCGGTGCGACCAGCAGACTGAGTTCATCGATCAGTCCAGCGTGCAGCATCGTTCCATTGATCTTGCCTCCACCTTCGAGCAGCAAAGTCTTAATCTGAAACGTGGTCGCGAGCTTGTCCAATGCGGTTGAGAGATCAAGCGTGTCTTTCCCGGCGCACAGGTAGGACACCTGCTGACTCTGCAGGAACGCCAGATATTCAGAGGACGCCTGCTCGGTGAGAACCGTAATGACATGATCGCCATCGATGGCGTTGCTTTGCCAATACAGTTTCCCGCTCGGATCTAAAGCAATCGCATAGTTGGGGCGCGCTTGCGGAGCGACAAAGTCGGTCTTTGGCTGAGCGGTGACAGTGGGGCATGTTGTGGGGGCAGTGCCTTTGGCATAGCCAATCATGGTAATGCGGCCACACATCCAGGCCTCAGCCTGATAGGTTGCAGCGGTTCGTTCGTATTCCCTACGACCTTCGGGGCTGAGTTGCCAAGCCGACGTGGCAATACGACCATCGACCGACGCTATCATGTGGCAGATCACATACGGTTTCATTCTTCCTCCATTTGCGTTAGTTACTACAGAAGGGCTTGCGGTTACGCTGGAAGCGCGTAATGTACTCACTCCTGAGTCACTTGCCAACGCAGCAGAGCAGGAACAGAAGTCGAAGAGTTCAGGCGTCTCGGACTCTCAGACAACGGAGAACGAATATTGCCGACCAAATGGAGAGAGCAGACTGTGATTGCTCACCACAACTCGGAATCTCGTATCTCGCACGTGCCGAAAAGTAACACTATGAACGCATATCAAACGATTGTCTTTTTTTTCTCGTGCCTGGTGCTCCTGATTCTTCAAGGAGGAGCCACTGCTCAACAACCTTCCTTGCCAGCTGATGGTTGGCAGGGATCACGCCCAACACCACAAGCGTCCACGCCAACGCCGACACCACAGGCACTACCAGCAACACCGTTTCCGCAACCGTCTGGACCATCTGGTGGAAAACAGACCTTAGAGATTCCTGTCCAACCACAAGCCGTGCTTCCTCCTGCGTCACACCAGGAAGTGACCATTCCTCCAGCCCCACAACCGACGTTGCCATCACCAGTAGTGCAGACACCATCGACGCGGCCAAATCAGTTGCTGACCGTGACGGTCACTGATCAGGATGGCCAGTATGTCACGGACCTCAAACCAGAAGACTTTGTCGTCTATGAAGCCGACCTGCCGCGGCCGCTGACCTACTTCAATACCGGGCAAAACGAGCCCATGAGCCTTGGCCTCGTTGTTGATTCGAGTGAGAGCATGATGACGAAGATGGGACGTGCGCGTCAGGCCTTGCGCCTGCTCGCAGACTCCATTCAGCCACAAGATGAAGTGTTTTTGAGCGCGTTTAGTTCTTCCCTTGAGTTATTGCAGGATTTTACTGACAGTCGACCACTGGTGATCCAAGCAACAGCTCGCCTGAGACCGGACGGACAGACGGCTCTGTATGACGCTATTCTTGACGGACTCAAGCGCATTCGCCAAGGGCAGCGGCAAAAGAAAGCTCTCGTTGTCATCACTGATGGTGTGGATACATCGAGCCAGGCTTCTCTGGCGGAAGTGACCGAGGCTATACGGAGTTCGCACGTGCTGGTGTATACGATCGGCATTGGCAACGCACATGTGCGCAGGAACCACCAGGGGCGAGCATCGATGCCGATGGGAGCGCCGATGGGAATGGGTGGTGGTATGGTAGGAAGACGAGGGGGGCCCTTCGGAATGATGGGACCTATGGGACCTCATGGCTCAATGCCACCAGCTGGACGGTTTGTCGATGAAACGGTGGATTCTCGAGCTCTGGCCGCTATGAGCGAGGAAACTGGTGCCAAACATTTCTTGCTCAACACCGCTGATGTCGTTGGCAACGGTGCGGTGTTAGAGGCAGCCGCGAATACTATCGTGAGCGAATTGCGACAGCAGTACAGTTTAGGGTATCGCTCGGCACTCAAGGGCGACGTCCATCGCGAAGTGCGCATCGAGACGCGACGCAGTGGCGTCGTTGTTCGCACGCAAAAGGGAGTGAATGAGAAAGGCATGGGCAAGAATTAAGTTACCGATTAAGAGCGAGGAAGAAGCGTATAGTTCCAATCGCCATGAAACTTACCGGGTTTGATATTGAGCGCTTGAAACTCATCGTCGGAGACCTGTAGGCCTTT
>Ga0194132_10011067_pt1 | contig 11768 bp, 10 predicted proteins | sample TA2KigOf80mmetaG_FD_148612 | JGI IMG/M metagenome (GOLD analysis project Ga0194132, IMG submission 148612) | Freshwater microbial communities from Lake Tanganyika, Tanzania - TA2015054 Kigoma Offshore 80m | ecosystem: Environmental > Aquatic > Freshwater > Lake | place: Tanzania: Lake... | reverse complement strand
GCGCGCCGTGCGCGCATGTTGTTCACAAGTGTACAGAAACGTTTGCGATTACCGAGGTTTATCACCATTTTTCCAATGTTGTACACGTGTACGACTTTTTGGTTGCGGCCGTCAGGCCGCGTTATGTCATTACGGCTGGCATTGCCCCGCAATGACCACCAGGGGGTGGGCACCGTCGCGCAGCGATGGCCGGCCCCCCGTTCGCCTTTTTCTGGCAGAGGTCCACTTCCGATGAAGGTCTTGCTGGCTGCCCCGCGGGGCTTCTGCGCGGGGGTCAATATGGCGATTGAAAGCCTGGACCTGGCGCTTTCCGCGTTCGGGCCGCCGGTGTACGTCTATCACGAGATCGTCCACAACCAATATGTCGTCGAGCGGTTTCGCAGCCTGGGTGCGGTGTTTGTCGATTCGCTGGACGACGTGCCGGCGGGGGCGAACCTGCTCTTCTCGGCCCACGGAGTATCGCCGGAGATCCGCCGCATTGCCCGGCAGCGGAAACTGCGGGCCATTGATGCTACATGCCCGCTGGTCACCAAGGTTCACCTGGAGGCAATCCGCTATGCCAAGGAAGGGCGGACGATTGTGCTCATCGGCCACGAGGGGCATGACGAAGTGATTGGCACGATGGGAGAGGCGCCGGAGGCAATCGTGCTGGTCGAAACGCCGGAAGACGTCGATCGGTTGGAAGTGAAGAACCCAGAGCACATGGCCTATCTGACGCAGACGACGCTTTCCGTGGATGACGCCAACCGGGTGATTGCCCGGCTCAAAGAGCGGTTTCCGGCGATTGTGGCGCCGCCGAAGGAAGACATCTGCTATGCCACGCAGAATCGCCAGGAGGCGGTGCGGCTGCTGTTGGAAGAGTCCGACGTGGTGCTGGTGCTGGGAAGCCAGAACAGTTCGAACAGTCAGCGGCTGGCGGAAATTGGCCGCGAGCTGGGAATTCCCTCGTATCTGATTGACGGGCCGGACGATATCCACGCCGAGTGGCTCAAGAACGCGAAAACAGTATTGGTGACCGCCGGGGCCAGTGCGCCGGAAAAAGTGGTGGAGCAGTGCCTCGATTTCCTGCGAGACCGCTTTCATGCCACCGTCGAAGTGCGCACCGTCCGCCGCGAGGACGTCCACTTCCCGCTGCCGCGCGAATTAAGAGCGTTGACGCCGCAGTAGGCTTGCTTCCTGAACAAACGGAACGTGAATCGGACATCTGGCGTGTCGGCGGAAGCACGTGTACAACGGGTAGCATGAGCCAAACGTCATCTCAATATGACTATGACGTGATCGTCGTCGGGGCTGGGCATGCCGGGGTCGAGGCGGCGCTGGCGGCTGCGCGGTTGGGGGCGCGGACGGCGCTGTTGACCACGAATCTCGATACTGTGGCCCAGATGAGTTGCAACCCGGCCATCGGCGGCGTCGCCAAGGGGCAGATCGTGCGCGAAATCGATGCCCTGGGGGGAGCGATGGGGGGGGCCATCGATGCCACCGGTATCCAGTTCCGGATGCTCAACCGACGCAAGGGGCCGGCCATGCACAGCCCCCGTGCCCAGGCGGACAAGAAGCTGTATCAACAGCACGTGAAGTTCCTGGTGGAACAGCAGCCGAACCTCGATTTGCGGCAGGAGATTGTGGAGGATCTGATCACGATTCCGCTCCCTTCCAGCCCGCTCGCTACCCCCCTCTCTTGCAGGGAGGGGCCGGGGGAGGGTGAGCCGCAGGAGGGTGACTCAGAACAGCGGGTTGCCGGCGTTCGATGTCGAGGAGACGTGATCTACCAAGCGCGCGCCGTCGTTGTCACCACCGGCACGTTCCTGCAGGCCGTCATGCACACGGGCGAAGCCAAGACGCCGGGCGGGCGCGGCGGGGAGGGAACCACGCAGGGACTGAGCCAGGCCCTGGATCGGCTGGGGTTTCAAATTGCGCGGTTCAAGACCGGGACGCCGCCACGGCTCAACGGCCGGACGATCGATTACTCGCAGCTTGAACTGCAGCCCGGCGACGACGAGCCGCAGCCATTTTCCTTTTTGACGGAACGCATCGAGATCGAGCAACTGCCTTGCTGGATCACGCACACTAACGCGGAAGTCCATGAGTTGATCCGCGCGAATCTTTCGCGGGCGCCAATGTACTGCGGCCAGATCCAGTCGCGCGGGCCGCGCTATTGTCCATCCATCGAGGACAAGGTGGTCCGTTTTGCTGACAAGCCCTCGCACCAGTTGTTTCTGGAGCCGGAAGGGCGCACCACGCACGAGGTGTACGTCAACGGCATCTCCACCAGCCTGCCCCGCGACGTGCAGGATGCCATGATCCGGATGATTCCGGGGCTTCAGCGCGCCCAGATCATGCGTTACGGCTACGCGGTGGAATACGATTTCTGCCCGCCGAACCAACTCTGGCCGACGCTGGAAACGAAGCGCGTGCCGGGATTGTATTTTGCCGGGCAGATCAACGGCACCACGGGTTATGAGGAAGCAGCCGCCCAGGGGCTCGTGGCTGGGGCGAACGCGGCGCTTCGCGTCGCGGGAAAGGAGCCGCTGATTCTGTCTCGCGATGCCGCCTACATCGGCGTGCTGGTGGACGACCTGGTGACCGTCGGCGTGGACGAACCCTACCGGATGTTCACCAGCCGAGCGGAGTTCCGGCTGCTGCTGCGGCAGGACAACGCGGATCGAAGGTTGACGCCGCTGGCTCACCGGCTCGGCCTGGTCGATGCACGGCGTGCGGATCGGCTGACAACGAAGGAGGCGGAAATCGCCCGCGTGCGGCAATTGCTCGATTCGAACTGGACCGAGGATGTAACCTTGACCAAGTTCCTTCGCCGCAGCGAAGTGGAGTGGAAGGATGTGGTAGCGCACCTGCCGCAGCTTGCCGAAGCATCGACAGAAGTGGCCCGGCAGGTTACGTACGACATCAAGTACGCCGGCTATATCGAACGCCAGCAAGTGGAAGTGGCGCGGCAACAGCGGTTGGCGGAAAAGATTATTCCGGCCTCGTTCGATTATTCGCGAATCGTACCGTTGCGTATCGAGGCCAAGGAGAAGCTTTCGCGCGTCCGTCCACTGACGCTGGCGCAGGCCGGGCGGATCAGCGGCATCACTCCCGCCGATCTGGCCCTGTTGGTGGTGCATCTGAACCAGCCGCGCCCGTCGGCGCAATGCGAAGATACGCAGTTGTCCTCGTAGGGTCGGCAAGCCGCATTGCGCGGTAGCCTTGGACAGGCGGGCTAATATGTTCCACTATTGATGGGAAGCAGCCCTTTGAAGTGCAGGACCGTTTTAGGAAACAGCGGCAATTCAGGGATATTAGGCTTAAATCACAGGGCCAAGCAGATGCGTCATTTGCGCTAGGCAAGTCGATATTGACTCGCTAAGTTCACGCGATATAATTCGGCGGCATTGGCAATCTCTTGACCGGCGATGCATGGATGGGGCGAGATTGTCTCATCTGGCTTAACACGGAGGACTAGGAGCCCTTGTGCAGCGCGGTTCGGAACACCCATGCACATTGGTCCCGCTTGTCTAGCCTACCAACAGGCTAGGAAGGTGGTTTAGGACGCATGAAAACGGTATTCACAACGGGAGAGGCGGCCAAGATTTGCAAGGTCAGCCAACAGACGATTATTCGTTGCTTCGATTCCGGACAACTCAAAGGTTTTCGCGTGCCCGGCAGCCGGTTCCGCCGCATTCCGCGCGACCTGCTGTTCAACTTCATGCGGGACAACGGCATTCCGACGGACGCTTTGGAAAGCGGCAAGCGGAAGATCCTGGTCGTGGACGATGATGTCGAACTCGTGGAGTTGATCACCGAAGTCCTGGAACGGGATGGCCGCTTTGAAGTCAAGAGCGTCAACAACGGCTTCGATGCGGGCATGATGGTCAAGGATTATCAACCGGACCTGATCGTGCTGGACGTCATGCTGCCGGACATCAACGGCAAAGAAGTGTGCCAGCGGGTACGCAGCGACCAGTCGATGGACTCCGTCAAGATCATTTGCATCTCCGGCATGGTCGAGGACGACAAGATCCACGAATTGAAGGCGGCCGGCGCCAACGACTTCATGCGGAAGCCGTTCGAGGTCGATCGCCTGGTGGACCGCATCTGCACGCTTTTGGACATCGAAGCCACGGCGACAACCTAGTCACGTCGCCGCAGCGAGCCGCGGGTTTTGCCATACTCTAGCCCGTAGCATTAGCCAGGGCATGTTGTTTTTCATCCCTCGCTTGCGCTTCGGGCTAGTGCTGTGTCAACACAAAACTTTCGGGTTGTCGACGTGCTTTCATGCAGGGAATTGTGCTTGTATCAGACTAGGCTACCCGAAAATTAGGCGTTGACAGAGCACTAGTATTCCGCCAACGTCCTGCCTGGAACCGGACGCCAGCACCGTCGCACGGCGATGTTTGGCATTCCGGCCGATGTTTTCTGTATGCTCTCACCTGACCCTTCTCAGCAGACAGCGCCCAACGGCGATGATCAAACGGCGCACAAGCTGCGCCGGTTGGAAGAACTCGAATCTCAGTTCGATCATCTGCTGCAACAGGCCAAGCTGGAAGCCATGTACCAGTTGGCCGCCGGCGCCGGGCACGAGATCAACAATCCGCTGGGGAGCATCGCCGGTTGGGCGCAGTTGCTGTTGCGCGATGAGAAAGATCCGGAACGCCGCCGCTCGCTGGCCCGCATCAACGCCCAGGCGTTTCGTGCGCATGAAATGATTTCGGATTTGATGCTGTTTGCCCGCCCGCCCGAGCCCGTCAAAGCTCCTTTCGATCTGGTCGCGCTCGTGGACGAACTGCTTGCGCGACTGGCGAAGGAAGCCGCCGAGCAGCAGACCGGTTTGGCGCGGGGAGAAGGCCCCGGTGCCGTCCACATTGTGGCTGATCGCGTGCAGATTGAAGCCGCCCTGCGGGCGGTTTGCGTCAATGCATTGGAGGCGATCGGCGCGGGGGGCCACGTTTGCGTCACGGTCAGGAACGTGCCGGGGGAGGGACTATCGCCGGCCGGTGCGGAGATCGTGGTCGAGGATAACGGGCCGGGCATTGCCCCTGACGCGCGGCCCCACTTGTTCGACCCTTTCTACAGCGGGCGCGAAGCGGGGCGCGGTTTGGGGCTTGGATTGTCCAAGTGCTGGCGGATTGTCACCAATCACGGCGGACGCATCGACGTGGCCAGCCAGCCAGGGCAGGGGGCTGAGTTCAAGATTTTTCTTCCCGCGGCGGCGTAAGCCGCGCCTCGATCCACTCCCGCGACATGAATCTCCAGAGCACGGTCTGCATCACGTGCTCAACCGGAGCGCGGACATCTGGCGGCAGCGCGGCCACCGGTTGGCCTTCCGCGCAGTCCCGCAATCCATCCCAGCAAAGCACCACGGGCCAGCCGTATTGAGCCGCCGCGGCGTTAACGCGCTGCTGCACGCGCGCTCCCCACAGCAAGCCGTAGGCATCGCGAAAGTCGAGCCACAGGCGGTCCAGTGGATCTCGGCGGCGCCACGCTGCCGACTGCAATAGGTTCAGCCCGCGCCAGCGCAGCAGCGTGCCGGCACTTAATAGCACCAGCCCGGCTGCAACCCGCCATTGGGATGCCGCCCAGGCAGTATCTGCGGCCAGATACGGAGCCAGCAACATTGCCTGGCCGCCTGCCAACACAACAGCGGCCGGCCAATAGCGCGTCGGCAGCAGGTTGACGAACCCCACGCTCCACAAACCCAGCAGAAACCAACTCCACGGCGCCACGATGACCACCGCGCCCCCCGATCCGCCGCCTTGAATCGCGGGCACCAGCAGAATCGCATACAGCGTTGCCACCACGAACTGCCAGGCGCTGTGTTGCGGCCGGCGGGCACCCATCAGCGCCACGCCCGGGCAAAGAATCGACACCTCCGCCGCGTACTGCCATAGCGCCGCTGTGGTTGCGTTTGCAAATAGCTCAAAGGCGTGTCCCAGCGAAACCGCCGACAGCAGCAGCGCGGAAATGACTCCCCAAACCCAGGGGCCCACCAGCGTGGATCCGCGCAACGGCCGGCCAAAGAGGATGAGAGCCGCTGCCAAAGCAGCTCCCAGGCCGGCGCTGATCAATCCTGGCGACACAGTCTTCCTCTCTCCCAGCGGACTTCACAAAAAAACCACCAACCCGAAGCGTCAGCCAGGCTCAACGCCGCTTGTCATCTTCATCCTCGCTTACGCTTCGTGCTCGCAGGTGCCCGGCGGGTCGCAGGCTTTAGCCGATTGCCACTATCGTTAAGGACCGCAAGGTCCAATTCCACATCGCAGCGCCGCGCGTCTCGTTGAAAATGATAGCAGTAAGATGGCCGGGCGTCAGTGGATAGGATCGGTCCACCCCTCCACGCGGTAGCGGAAAGCATGCCGGCCAGCGCGAAAAAAACTTTCGCTGGGCATTTGCTCCCAGTCGGTTTTGCGGGCATATTTGTGCTAGGCCCATCGAGGGTAACACCGTCGCGGCAGCCAACCCGCGCATGTGTGGCAATCCCACAAGACCGATGTCCCTTACCACCCGCTGGGCCTACGCGTGACCTCAAAACGGGCAAACACAACGGAGTGAGGATGCCATGAATAAGATTGCGAGTGGATTAGGGATCCTGACGGCGATCCTGGTATTGAGCCTCCCGGGAACCAGTCTGGCAGGCGGATTAATGTCGGCGGATGAAGGAGTGAACTCCTTCATGGATCAGCCCACCGTCAACTATCCCTCCGACCACGGATATCTGAGGGTCAACTGGTTTGTCGGCTATGATCCGATCTATGGCAGCTGCAGTGCCAATATTTGGAACTGCTATTGCCCAAAGAAGTGCCACGGGCCGACGGATGGCTGCGGCCGAGGGTATGGCCGTTGCAACAAGTGTCGTTAAACACGCCCGGCCACCGCTGATGCTACTGGGGAGTGCGCATGGGCGGTGGACGGGCAGAATGGAAACGGGCGGCCTTCACCAGAAGCCGTCCGTTTCTTTTTCTTGCGCGGGCAGGGTTGGAGTCCAGCCATTACGCTGTGGGCGCATGCTAAAACCTGTTCTCCAACAGATCATCCCGGGCATCGCCCGGCAGGCGAAGCCTATTTGGCGGCGGAACTCTTGCCGGGCTTGAGCCCGTGCTTCTTCATCCGCCGCAAGAGGAGACGATAATCGATCTCCAACAGACGGGCTGCGGCGCTTTGATTATAGCCAGTTTGCTCCAGCGTGCGCCGCAGATGCTCCTTCTCATTATCCGAATACGTCAGCCAGCCTTCCGGTGAGCTTACGGAGTCTGCAGTATCTTCGGCTAGCGTTGCAGGACTGGCGGTAGGCAGCGGCAGGGCCGTGTCGTCGATCCGCGGAATCCACTCCGGTCCGATTGCTTCATCCTGCGAGAGAACCACCGCCCGCTCCAGAATATTCTGGAGTTGTCGCACGTTGCCCGGCCAGTCGTAGGCCTGCATCATCCGCAGCGCCGCGGAACTGAGCCGCTTCCGCGGCAAATCCCGTTCGACCACCATGCGGTCCAGAATGTACTGGCTCAGTGGTTCGATATCCTCCAGCCGGTCCTTCAGCGCCACGGAGTCCACGGACACCACATCGAGGCGATAGTACAAATCCAGCCGGAAGCGCCCGGCGGCTACCTCCTTCCGCAAGTCGCGGTTCGTCGCCGCCACAATCCGCACGTCGATAGGAATCGACTCGTGTGAACCGACGGGCGTAACCCGCCGTTCTTGAATCACGCGCAGCAGATTCGACTGCAATTCCAGATCGAGTTCCCCGACTTCATCGAGGAAGATCGTGCCCCCTTCCGCCGCACGGAAACAACCTAGCGCCGCAGCGGATGCACCGGTAAAGGCCCCTTTAACGTGGCCGAACAGTTGACTGGAAAAGAGAGTGCCCGGAATCGACGCACAGTCAACGGGAATGAATGGACCATCGGCACGGCCGCTGGACAGGTGAATGGAGCGTGCAATCAACTCCTTCCCTGTGCCGCTGGGGCCGGTAATCAACACGTTGGACGTAAAGGGGGCGACTTGCGCAACGCGCTGTCGAACCTCCTTCGCCCAGAGTGAGATGCCTACGATCTGGTCCACTGGCCGGTACTCAAATATTTAAAGGTCGGGTGAGTAAAAACTTACGCGCAGGCCAACCGCCCTGGGGCTGGTATCGCCTATGATGATTATCCTAAATCGAATGCCCTTTCGCTGCAAGCGTTTTGAGCCGAATTTTCGGAATGCCCTTCCTTTTTTGGGCGGATCCCGTTTCGACCTGAGCAGGCGGATCGGCGCAAGTCCTTTGCAATTAAAGGCTTGCGAAATGGCTGCCCGATTCGGGCCGGTGGGTGGCTGGCTCAACGGCCCCCACTTACAATGGGTCGAATTGCCCAGCTAATGGCAATCTCGAACCCCTCCTCCTCAGCACGAGCACTCGGTTGTTGATTGGGCCTGTACTCTCCCGTGAGGCGTCTGTGGCCCCGCGCCGAACGCGCCATTTCGTGGCCCGGGCCACCTACGCCGCCGCCCTGGTTCTGTTGGTCTCGACCGCTTGGCTGGTGCTGGCCGGGACACAGGTCATCCGCAACGTCGGGGACTTGGCAAGATTCGGCAGCATTCTCTTCCAGATCCTGGCTCCGCTGCAGTTGGCATTGGCTATCTTTTTCTCCGCGCTGTTTGCCGCCAGCGCCGTGAGCCAGGAAAAGGACCGCCAGACTCTGCTGCTGCTGTTGATGTCCGACCTGAAAAACAGTGAGCTGGTGCTGGGCAAGCTCGCCGCCGCCCTGTTGTACGTCATCGTCCTGCTGCTAAGCGCCCTGCCGATTTTCATGGGCCTGGTTCTGTTAGGTGGCGTGGAAGTGACGCAGATTGCCCGCATGTACGGGGTGACCTGCGTGACCATTGCAGTTGCCGGCAGCCTGGGTTCGACCATGGCGCTGTGGCGAGAAAAAACCTTTCAGGCTCTGGCCCTGACAACGCTCGCCATCTTTTCCTATCTAGCCGCCTGGGAAGCCTTGGGCTGGTGGCTGGGCGACAGAGAAATCCTGGGACTTTCCCTTGCGGACTGGACCGCCGTCGGCAGCCCGTGGCGGGCTGTGCTGGCTGCCGCCGAGCCAATGATCCGGCCGGCGCACGCCGGACCCTCCGGATTCGATCCTGTCGTCGGGTATCTCCTCTTTGGTAGCGCGCTGGCCGTAGCCATCAATGCCGCCTCCATCGTGCGCGTGCGCGTTTGGAATCCCACGCGCGAAGTGCGCCCCGCCAAGACCACCCGGGAAATGGAAACCGAAGACCCTGGCTCCGCCGCGGCGCCCACCACCGTCGCCGCGCGTTCTCCGGCTCAGCCCCGCAGCGTCTGGATCAACCCGGTCACGTGGCGGGAGATCCGCACCTGGGCCTACGGCCGCAAAGTTGTGGCCATCCGACTGGCGTATGTCTTGATCGTCGTCCTAGCGTCGCTGGCGCTGTTCGGCGGTACGGAACTGTCGCGGGCTACGGGGACCGCCATTTTGGTCCCGCTGTTCTTGATCAGCCTGGTGCTGATCAATGCCCAGGGCGTTACTGCCTTGACCACCGAACGAGACGGCCGGACGCTCGACCTGCTGCTGGTGAACGATCTGACGCCGCGCGAGTTCATCTTTGGCAAACTGGCCGGCGTGCTCTACAACGCCAAGGAAATGGTCATCCTGCCGCTGGCCATCTGCCTGGCGCTGTGGTGGCGAGGAACCATTTCAGCGGAAAATGCGTTCTATATCGTCTCGGGGTTGATGGTGATGGACGTGTTTGTCGCCGTCCTCGGACTGCACTGCGGCCTGATCCACGAAAACAGCCGCGTGGCCGTGGGAACCAGCCTGGGCACCGTCTTCTTCCTCTTCGTGGGTGTGGCGATTTGCATGCGAATTATGGTGGCTTTCGGCGGATCGTTTCAATCGTTCCAATATCAGTTGCCCGCGTTTGCGGTGTTGATCCTGGGGGGCGGCGTGGGACTGTACGTATCCCTGGGTGCCCGCAACGCCTCGACCGCCATCCTATGCGCCGCGTTCTCCTGTCCGTTTTTGACGTTCTGGGCGATCACCAGTTTTCTGCTGGACTATACGCTCGCCGTATTCTTGGTTATGACGGCGGGATACGGATTTATGACGGCCACGATGCTCATCCCGGCGCTCTCCGAGTTCGACGTGGCCTCGGGCCGAGCTAGCGGCAACCAGTAGTAGGAAGTCGGCCTCGCCCTGACGCCGTCTTGAGGAGTACGTGCCGCTTATGACGATCGAAATCGTGCCGTGGCTGATCGCCATGGTATTATTGATCTGCGGCTGCGCTTTCTTCTCCGCCAGCGAGGCGGCCTTGTTCTTTCTCACGCCGCAGGAACAACGAAACTTCGCCGCGGGAGGGCGCTGGCAACGGATTGCCGCGGACCTTTTGAAGCTTCCGGACCGCCTGCTGACGGCCGTCTTGTTCTGGAACCTCATTACCAATATCGCCTACTTTGCCCTGGTGACCATAGTCACCGCAAAGGTGCAGAGCCAATCGCCCGGCGCCGCGGCCAGCGTCTTTGCCTTCCTCTCGTTCTTGATCTTCACGTTTGTCGCTGAAACGCTTCCCAAATCCCTGGCGGTGCTGCGCCCCCGCATGATCGCCGCGCTGGTGGCCGTGCCGATGGCGGTGGCCGTGCGCATTCTCGATCCCGTGCTGGCGTTTTCGCGGATCGTGTTGCTCCTGTCCCAGCGGCTGATCTGGCCCAGGTTTTCCCCCGAACCTTACTTGCAACTTTCGGATCTGGAACGGGCGGTTGAACTTTCCACCACGGACACGTCGTTGCTGAAGCAAGAACGGACGGTGCTGCAAAACATCGTGGCTCTGTCCGAGATCCGGGTTGAGGAGGTCATGCGCCCGCGCATGCGGTTCCGTTCGTTCCGCCCGCCGGTGTCGCTTTCCGACCTGGAAGGGCACGTTCCCGCCGGCGGCTACGTGCTGGTCACCGAAGCGGAAACCGATGAAGTTGCCGCGGCGATTCCGCTGGAGGACGCCGTGGACCTTCCGCACCATCACCTGGAGCGATGGGCCGAAAATGTCGTCTATGTCCCCTGGTGCAGCACCGCTGGTGAAACGCTCGACCTGCTCCGTAATCGCGAGTTGAGCGTCGCCGTGGTGGTCAACGAACTGGGCGAAACCATCGGCATTGTCACCCTCGACGATATTCTCGAGACCGTGTTTCGGCCGGACGCCAGCCGCAGCCAGCGCTTGCTCAAACGCAATCCGATCGAGCCGGTTGACGAAGGCGCGTGGCGCGTGACCGGCATGACCACGCTCAGGCGTCTGGCCAAGGAATTCGACCAGGAACTCCCCCCGACCTCGGCGGTCACCGTGGCGGGCGTCATTCAGGATGTGCTCCATCGATTGCCCTTGCCGGGCGATCGCTGCCGCTTCGGCCCGTTTGTGTTTGAAGTGCTCGGCACGCCCGACCACGGCCACCTCATGGTCCGCATGACCATGGCGCCTAAACTGGTTGAAAATGGGGGTGAGACATGATGCTGCTCATTCTGCTGCTGCTGTTGTTTGGCGTGGCGCTGGAAGGGCTGTTTAGCGGCAGCGAATCGGGCTTCTACCGCATTTCCCGCGTTCGACTGATGATCGATGCGGTGGGAGGAGGCTGGGTTGCCCGCGGACTCCTGTGGCTTACGGCAAATCCGTCGTTGTTCGTCGCCACCACTCAGGTCGGCAACAACCTGGCCAACTACCTGATCTCTTTTGCCACGGTTCTGGCTGCCGGACGGTTGTTTCCGGGGGAAGGAATGGCCGCGGAAGTCATTTTTCCGCTG
>Ga0194132_10011066_pt1 | contig 11768 bp, 13 predicted proteins | sample TA2KigOf80mmetaG_FD_148612 | JGI IMG/M metagenome (GOLD analysis project Ga0194132, IMG submission 148612) | Freshwater microbial communities from Lake Tanganyika, Tanzania - TA2015054 Kigoma Offshore 80m | ecosystem: Environmental > Aquatic > Freshwater > Lake | place: Tanzania: Lake... | reverse complement strand
TCAAAAGATACGAACACAGCCCCACGCCTTCCCACCCTACGAACATCAGCAAAAAGTTGTTGCCCATGACCAGCAGCAACATGGAAAACGTAAACAGATTCAGATAGGTAAAAAAGCGGATCACATCCGGGTCTTTGGCCATATAGCCGATGGAATACAGGTGGATCAGAAATCCTACCCCTGTTACGACCAACATCATGACGACCGAAAGCGGGTCGATCAGAAAACCGACGTCTACCGAAAATTTTCCGGACGTAATCCACGAATAGACGATCACTTCGATGGATCGGGCGTCTTCGGGCAATCCGGTCAACGTAAAAAACACGCTGGCGGCGATAAGAAATGCCACCCCCACCGACGCGCTGGCGACCCAGCCAGCCAACCGATTGCTACGGTTGAAAAACAGATTGAAAAGCGTTCCGGCAAGAGGAAGAGCCGGGATCATCCAAACGTGACCAAACGCTTCGGACATACGGTGCTCCGGAAAAAAGGCGGCTTTTTCGCCGCCTTTTGGTCTACCAACGCAATGTTTTTACTTCGTCTATGTTTACAGTGCCCCGGTTACGAAACAGCAAAATAACAAGCGCAAGACCGATGGCAGCTTCGGCGGCGGCAATGGTAATCGCGATAAACACATAGATATGACCGTCCGACATGCCAAACTGACGCGCAAAAGCGACAAACGAGAGATTGGCGCCGTTGAGCATCAACTCGATGCTCATGAGCATGATGATGGCGTTGCGGCGGATCATGAAACCGACTGCGCCCGTAAGAAAAAGAACGGCGCTGAGTATGAGATAGTAGGATACGGGAACCATATTCTTTCCGTAAAACGGTTGTAAAACGATCGTTGTCAATCCCGGCTGACGATTACGCCCTTTCGGGTAAGCACCACAGCGCCGACGATGGCGATCAACAGCAACACGGCGGCGATCTCTGCGGGAAGGAGATACCTGGTAAACAGCAGGCTTCCTATCTGTTCGACTTCTCCCAAACCCAACGGACTCTCGCCTATTTGTGTGTATGTGTCGGGCAGGACCGTCGAAGAAATCATGGTCCCGATCGGAACGAGAAGCAAGACGGCCAGCACGCCTGCAACGGGTTTTTGAATCCGGAACGCGCCGCCTTCTTCACGACTCAGGTTAAGCAGCATGACGACAAACAAAAACAGCACCATGATGGCCCCGGCGTACACTACAATCTGGATGATCGCTACAAACTGCGCATTCAGCATCAAAAACAAGCCGGCCAGCGACACCATGACCATGATAAGCAACAGTACGCTGTAGATCGGGTTTCGCTGCACGATCATGGCAATGCCGCTTCCGACAGCCACGAGGGCGAAAAAGAAAAAGAAAAATAATTCCATCAGTGTTTTCCCGGCGGGGTGAGGAGATGACCACGCGGACGGGTAAACGAAATCAGTCCGCCCCGAAGCGACTGCCCAAGCGTTCCGTTCTGGTCCCGCGTACGCTCGTAGTTGGTCAATAACCTTTCTTTGTCCCAGATCATCTCCTCGCGGGTCGTTGCCACAAGGTCGATGTTGTTTGTCATGTCGATGGCGTCTTCCGGACAGGCTTCTACGCACATGCCGCAGAAAATACAGCGCAACATGTCGATCTGAAAGGTGCGGGGGATTTTCTCTCGGTCGTCCCACCCGCTTTCCATGCCCTCGATGGTGATGCAATGCGCGGGGCACGCTACCGCGCACATCTCGCACGCCACACATTTGACACGCCCCTGCTCGTCTTTGTTTAGTCGGTGCGCCCCGCGATAACCAAACGGCAGTACCTTCTTCACCTCCGGAAACAACAACGTTGTTTTTTTCTTGAACATGTGGGCCAACGTTAGCAAAAGCCCCTTGATGATGGCCGGAAAGTAGATGCGTTCCATCAGGGTCATTTTGCGTGCTTTTACCACGATAGCCATTTTATGTCTCCCGATCCCCGAAAGGCGGTTGGGTTATTTGACAAACAGCATGACGACGCCGGTAACGGCCACGTTAACCAATGCCAGCGGCAACAATACTTTCCAGCCGATACCCATCAACTGGTCGTAGCGAAAACGCGGTAACGACCATCTGACCCAGATATAGAAAAACAGAAAGAACCCCGTTTTCAAAGCAAACCCGCCTACCTGATAAAGCGTGGACAGAGGCGGGGTCAGCAGGTCTTCGAACGGCATGTGCCATCCACCGAAAAACAGCGTTGTCATCATCGCTGACGCCGCCGTCATGTTGGCGTATTCGGCAATCATGAACATCGAAAATTTCATACTGCTGTACTCGGTATGATACCCCCCTACCAGTTCCTGCTCGCACTCGACCAGATCGAAAGGAAGCCGGTTGTTTTCCGCAAACGCCGCCACCATAAACAGCATAAAACCAAGCGGCTGACGGAAAATGTTCCAACTCAAAAAATCATCCTGCCCGGCTACGATCTGGCTCATCTGGAGCGACCCCGTGAGCATGAGCACGCCGACGATCGAAAGCCCGAGCGACAGTTCGTAGCTGATCATCTGCGCTGACGACCGGATGCCGCCGAGTAGCGCATACTTGTTGTTGGCGCTCCATCCTCCGAGCGCAATGCCATACACGGCGATCGAGGTCATACCAAGGATATAGAGAATACCGACGTTCAAATCGATAAGCTGAAGCGAGGTGGTGATAGCGGGAATCTGAACGCCAAGAATCGACTGGGCCGGAAGGGTAATTTCTCCGCCGACCGGTATCACGGCAAAGGTCAACAAAGAAGGAACCAGAATCAGAATCGGCGCAAGAATAAACAGTTTTCGGTCCGCGTTGGCGGGGATAAACTCTTCTTTCCACATAAACTTGATGCCGTCTGCCAACGGCTGAAGCAGACCAAATGGCCCCACCCGATTTGGACCGTACCGGTCTTGTATGATTGCGCTGACCCTTCGTTCGGCAAACGACAGATACGCGACGATCGTAAACACAGCGCCGACAATAACGCCTATCTTGGCAAGCGCTATAAGACTTTCAAGCACCAAGGGGTCCATGATCGTCAGCCTCCTGCTGCCTCGGAAGAACCGGCGCCGCGCGTCATGGCTCCCGATTTTCCGATCGTCTCATAGTTCAAACCTGCGTATCCTTCGATCTGACCGGCGATTTCATCAAAAATCGTCTGTGGATCGGAAGCTCCCATGTCTGCGCCTAGTTGTCTGCCTATGTAATGTATGATGTCGCTGTCCATCCGCGCACCCCCGGGTTGCGGAAAAGCAGCGGCGAGCCGCTGAACCCGTCCGCCTACGTGCGTCATCGTGCCATTTTTTTCAAAGGCAATCGCGCCGGGCAATACGACATGCGCTAATGCTACAAGTTCCGAACGTGATACGTCTTGTACCAACAGAAAATCGAGTTTTCCTAGGGTGGCCCGCTCCGTTTCGGAAAGCGCCCGCTCGATGTCACCACCAAGCAGATACAGCCGTTTTACGGTCCCGGTCTCGATGCCGTCAAAAACCGTCTGCATATCTTCCGCGCCCAGCATGGCTGCCGCGCCCCGCGCATTGGGCGACTTGTCGCCTTCGATCCGGAAACCGCTTTTCGATACCCACGTCTCGCCCGCGGGTTTGCGATGCAGTCCTATGTGCGAGGTTTTGAGCGCAAGATGCGCCAGTTTTCTAAGCAGATAGTTTTCCTCGTTCGTAGCCATCGGAGAACCAGCGACCGCCGTTTGCGATCCGCCCTCCGCCGACAGCCCTTCCACCGCGATACGGACGGCCTCCGGCCACGTGGTCGGCTCCAGTTTGTCTCCGACGCGCTTTAGCGGCGTCTTGAGCCGGTCTACATCCTGCCATGCGTGATATCCAAAACGCCCATCGTCGCACATCCAGTACTGGTTGACTTCGAGATTGGTACGGGGACGGATACGGTATATCTTTTGCCCCATCACCTCCAGCGTGATGTTGCAACCCGAAGAACACCCCGTGCAGAGGGTATCCACTTTTTCGTAATGCCAGATACGAGGTTTGTACAGAAAGTCCTTTGTCACCAACGCGCCTACAGGACATATATCCGCGACATTGCCCGACATTTTATTGTCGAGCGGTCGGCCCGGAAAAGTCGATATTTCGGATTTGGAACCCATCTGAACGATGCCAAGTTCGGAAGTTCCGGCAATATCGTCGCAAAACCGGGTGCAACGCTGACACAGGATACAGCGCGTGGTAAACAGAACGATATGGGAACCGAGGTCTTTTTTGGGCGGAACCCGTTTGGTTTCGACAAAACGGCTCTCCGACCTCCCGTGCGCAAAGGAATAGTCCTGCAACCGGCACTCGCCCGCCTGATCACACCACGGACAGTCGAGCGGATGATTGAGCAGAAAAAACTCCATGACCCCCTTGCGGTTTGACAACGCCTGTGGGGTATCGGTCTTGATTTTCATTCCGTCTTTGACACGGGTGTTGCACGAGGTAATCAACCCGTATTGTCCGGGACGGATTTCCATTTCCGCCAAACACATGCGGCAGTTACCGTCGGGGCGCAATCCCGGATGATAGCAGAAATGCGGGATGTCTACCCCTACTTCGGCGGCAGCATCCACGAGATTTTTGCCGTCGGGAACCGTATATTCCTTGTCGTCTATGGTTATGGTAGCCATGACATCCTGCCGTTTTGTGGCGGTTGTGTGGATACGATATGACGGGCGACGGTCATCCGCCTGCCGCCGCTACAGCTTCGGGTTTCAGTCGGAAATTGCCCGGAACAGGGGGCACAAACTCGTACTGGTCAGGTTTGAGATACGATTCGTCAACCGGCAGTACGACAAGCCGTTTCTGGTCTATACAGGCTTTGAATTCGGGCCAGTATTTTACGATCATCGTACGAACGGGCCATACACCGGGCGCCTGTCCGAATACGCACACGGTTCGCCCGTGAATCTGCACGCAGATATCCAGCAACAGCTCGAGATCTTCGGAGCGACCTTTTCCTTCCTTGATCCGGCGCAGGATGTCGTTCATCCATGGGACGCCTTCGCGGCAAGGGGTACATTGTCCGCACGACTCATGGCGGGCAAACGAGGAAGCGTTGAGCAACGCATCCACTATGCTGGTCGTTTCATCCATGACGATCATGCCGCCGGTCCCGCCCATCGTGCCTATCTTGCCCATCGCACCAAACTCCGCCGGCACGTCGATTTCGAGCGGGGTCAGAATCGGCGCGGAAATACCGCCCGGAATGACGCCTTTGAGTTTCCGGTCGCCGGGTATGCCGCCTGCGACGTCGTAGATAAGCTCCCGAATGGTGACGGTAGAGTCGTATTCGTATATGCCCGGCTTTTTTACATGACCACACATCCCAAACAGACGCGGGCCTGTGCTGTCCGCGCTCCCGATCTGCTTGTACGCCTCCGCCCCCATGTCGAGTATGCGTTCGACCTGCGCCATCGTCTCTACGTTGTTGACGATGGTGGGTTGTCCCCACAGCCCGATGGCGGCCGGAAAAAACGGCGGTTTGAGCCGGGGATAAGGCCGATTGCCTTCGAGCGACTCGATAAGCCCGGTCTCTTCGCCGCAGATATACGCACCCGCGCCAGCTTGCGGATACAACTCCAGATCGAAACCGGTGCCGAGAATGTCCTTGCCTAAAAACCCATGCGCTTTTGTTTGTTTCAAACAAGCTTCCATCTGGTCGATGATTTGAAAAAACTCTCCGCGCATGTACAGATAGCCGAGGTTGATCTTGAGCGCAAAACAGGTGATGATCATTCCCTCGATCACACGGTGTGGGTTGCCTTCCAGGAGTAGCCGGTCCTTGAAACTTCCCGGTTCGCTTTCGTCGCCGTTGACACACAGATACAGGGGAAACCGCTCCGCGCACAGCCCCCACTTCATACCCGTAGCAAAACCCGCCCCGCCACGTCCTTTGAGACCGGAGTTTTTGACCTCGTTGACAATATCCTCCGGTGTCATGGACTTGAGCACCTTTTCGACGGTTTTATAGCCACCTTGTGCGATATAGACGTCTATATCCGCCAGACGTGGATTCTCTCTCAGTTCTTTGGTCAGGACACTTATGGGAGCCGCCATGTATCGCTTACTCCAAACTCTTCAGGATGTCGTCGATTTTTTCCGGCGTCAAATTTGTGTACAACGTTTTGTTGACCAGCATGACCGGTCCTCTATCGCAGGCCGCAAGACATTCGATCTTTTTGAGCGTAAATCGTTTGTCTTCCCCGGTTTCTCCGGGTTGAAGACCGAGTTTTTCGGACAGATACCCCAGCACTTCCGCACAACCGGTAAGCGCACAGGGCAGGGTATGGCAGACGTGTATTTCGTATTTTCCGACCGGCTGTTTGTTGTACATCGGATAAAAGGTGGCGATTTCAGCTACTTTGACCGGCGAGCATCCGATCATATCCGCTACGCAGACCATCGCCTCCGGGGTGACATACCCCCACTCTTCCTGCGCTAAATGAAGCAACGGCACGACCGCCGATTTTTTGCGGTCTTGCGGATACCGGCTGAGAATTTCGTCGGCCCGTTTGCGGGCTTCGGGAGAAAATTCGAGCGCCATGCGTGTCTTGTTCCGCTACCGGTCGAGTTCGCCGGCGATGATGTTGAGACTGCCCAGCACCGCTACCACGTCGGACAGCATGTGGCCTTTGATCAGTCTGGGAAACATGGCAAAGTGTAGAAGCGACGGCGGACGCACCCGCACGCGGTATGGATGTCGCGTGCCATCGCTTACGATATAGAAGCCGAGTTCACCGTTGGGTGCTTCCGTACTGCCGTAGGCTTCGCCTTTGGGTGGAATCGGTCCGTGACCTTCCATCGTCATTTTGAAATGATAGATCAGGGCTTCCATCGAGTGATACACGTCGTCTTTGGACGGCAGCACGTTATGGTCCGCGTCCGCGCCGACGGGGCCGGAGGGAAGACGATCCACCGCTTGAAGCACCAATCGGGCGCTTTGGCGAATTTCTTCCATTCGTACTAAATACCGGTCGTATACGTCGCCATTTTCGCCGATCGGAATATCGAAGTCGAGACGGTCGTAGACCAGATACGGCTCGTTTTTCCGGAGATCCCAATCCACGCCGGAGGCTCGGAGCACAGGCCCGGTCGCGCCGCAGGCGACGGCATCTTCGGCGCTCAGTCTGCCGATGCCTTCGGTGCGGTCACGCCAGATACGGTTATGTGTAAGCAGTTTGTCGATTTCTTCGGTAGCTTTGAGGCTTTCGGCGACCGCGTTGCGCGCCATGTCCGGGAAATCGGGGCCGACATCGCGCAGCAGCCCGCCCACACGGGCAAAGCTGGTGGTCAGCCGAGTGCCGGTCACCGCTTCGAAAAGATCATAGAGTACCTCCCGCGCCCGGAACCCGTACAGAAACGCGGTAAACGCGCCGATGTCGAGCGAGGCGGTTCCGACGCACACCAGATGATCGGCGATACGCGACAGTTCGGCAAGCGCGACGCGCAGATACTGGCATCGGGGCGTCAGCTCGATCCCTATGAGTTTTTCCGCCGCATGTACAAAACCGATATTGTTCGACAAGGGGGACAGATAGTTCATCCGGTCCGTCAGCGCGACAAACTGGTTGTAACTGCGATGCTCGCCCAGCTTTTCGAACCCGGTGTGCAGATAGCCGATGTGCGGGGTGGCTTTGACGACGCGCTCGCCGTCCAGTTCGAGTACCATGTGAAGCGTACCGTGCGTGGCCGGATGCTGGGGACCGAAATTGAGCACCATCGTCTCGGCAGGCATGTCGGGCGCGCGTTCGAACGAGGCGCGCTCCTGCCTGATCCGTTCCATATCGGTCCGATCCATACTGCCCACCGTTGCCGTGTTCATGAGGGTTCCTTGATCGTGCTAAAACACAAAATTGTCCCGCTCACCTTTTCCATGAAGCGGGTAATCCTTGCGCAGCGGATACGAACCGAAATCGTCCGGCATGAGCAGACGACGCAGGTCGGGGTGACCGTCGAAGACGATCCCGTACATATCGTACACCTCGCGTTCGAGCCAGTCTGCCGAGGGCCACAGGTCATATATCGACGCCACGCGAAGGTCGTCGTCCGGAAGCGGCGTTTTGACACGCAACCGGCGTCCGGCGCGATAAGCACAGAGATGGTATACCACGACAAAACGATTTTGTTCGTTTAGATAAAGCTGGTCTACGGCGGTTATATCCGCCAAAAAGTCGAACTTGAGTTCCGGGTCGGACTTGAGTATCGCCATGCACGCATGGAGCAGATCGCAGCGGACGACGAGTGTCTCCTCGCCAAGCGATTCCGAAACGGCGAGAATCGCGTCTGGAACCTGTTCTCGCACACGCCGCACCACAAGACTTTCCGGTGGGGTTTCGGGTTGCGTTTCTTCGGGTTTCGGTTCTTCGGACATGCTACTCGAACCCCATCTCCCTGCCCCAGTTTTTGGGGTCGGCCTTCCATTTCAATGCGGCTTCGCGGTGTTCTTTGGACAATTCGCCACGCGCATTCATGACGTCGAGTATGGCTACGAAGTCGCACAGACTCCAGCGTGGAACGTTATGTTCGCGGAACGCTTCGTCCGCCGCAGGCAGACCGTATTCAAACACCGACACGATACCCACGACTTCGCCACCGCTCCGCCGGACGTCTTCCACGGCTCCGAGTACGCCGCCGCCCGTGGTGATCAGATCTTCGGTAAACACCACGCGTGCACCGCGCGCCATATCTCCCTCGATCTGACGTTCCTTGCCATACCCTTTTTGACCGGACCGCACGTAGATCATCGGAAGTGCGATACGATCGGCCACCCATGCGGCAAAGGGGATGGCGGCGGTCGCCGTACCGGCGATCACGTCGGGTTTGAGATCGAGTTCCCCGATAAGTGCGACCATGCCGGCGACGATCTGCCGACGCTCTGTCGGATAAGAGATGATCAGACGGTTGTCGCAGTAAATGGGGGAAATAATCCCGGAACGGTAGTGATAAGGTGCTTCTACGTTGATGGATACGGCGCGGATGCTAAGCAGTATTTCGGCTATGGACTTGTTTTTCTTGGGCACGTGCTGTTCTAATCCTGTCTGAAAGTTACACCGCTTTGGCTCTGGCGACCTTTTCCTGAATTTTCATGAGCGCCTGGATCACGTTTTCGGGGCGTGGCGGACAGCCGGGTATGTATACGTCTACCGGGATAAACTGATCTACCCCCTGAACCAGCGTATAGGTATTGAACACGCCTCCGGACGACGCGCAGGCGCCCATCGAAATCACCCACTTGGGTTCGGGCATCTGGTCGTAGATTTTTTTGAGTACCGGCATCATCTTTATGGAAACCCGCCCGGAAACGATCATAAGATCGGACTGGCGAGGTGAAAAACGAATGGCTTCGGCTCCGAACCGCGCAAGATCGAAACGGGCTGCCAGTGTAGCCATCAGTTCGATGGCACAGCAGGCCGTTCCAAACGGCATCGGCCACAGCGAATTTTTGCGCGCCCATCCCACCAGTTGATCCACTTGTGTGGTCATGACGCTTTCCTGAAGCTGGTCTTCTAATCCCATTCCAGTGCCCCTCGTTTCCACTCGTATACAAAGCCTACGACGAGTAATAAAAAGAAAACGCCCATGACGACCGCGCCGTACACATGCAATTCCTTGTAAACGACCGCCCAAGGGTATAGATAGATCACCTCTACGTCAAAAAGAATAAAAAGGATGGCGATCAGATAGAATTTGACGGAAAAGTTTCTTCGGACCGAATCTGCAAGAGGAACACCACATTCGTACGAGGCCAGTTTTTCTGCGTAGACCTTTTTGCGCCCTATCAGAGAAGACAGCACAACAATAGTGACGGCGATCAGAAGGACGACGGCGATCAGAAGGACAAGGGGCAGGTAAGGCATGGCTTCCGTGTTTTGGCGACGTAGGGGTTACGGGTGTAGGAACTCCGTATGGAAGGCTGTGCGCGCCTGTCGGTTCAAAATAAAAAGGCGCGATGAATTGTCAAGCGATTTCCGGAAGAAGAATTTTCATTTTCCGGATCGCGGCCACTTCTGCGTCCTTCCTAACAGGGGTCGTGTCAATGATGCGAAAAACAGCGTTCTCCGGTAAACGTCATAGCGATGCCGTGTTCGTTGCAGGCCGCGATGCACTCGGCGTCACGGAGCGACCCGCCGGGCTGTACGATCGCCGAAATACCCACCCGTGCGGCCAGATCCACGCTGTCTCGAAACGGAATGTAGCCGTCCGAGGCAAGCACCGCGCCCTCGATGCGTTCCTCGCCTCGGTATTTGCGTTGATATTTGTCGATCGCCTGTTCGACCGCCCCGACGCGATCCTGTTGCCCCGTGCCCACCGCCAATGTCGCCCCGTTTTTGACGACCACGACCGCATTGGATCGTACCCCGAAGGCCGTATGCCAGGCAAATATCAGATCGCGCGCCTCCTGTTCGGTCGGCGCTCGTTCTACACGGATGCTCCCTTGCTGTCTGTACACAGCGCTCGCCAGCTTTAGATCCGCCTCGCTACGGATGGCTGTCAGAAAGGGTGCGGCAAGAACCACCGTGCCGTCGCCCAGCATTTTAATGTCTAAGTGTCCACTCGTATCGTCGTCCACAAAACGCGGCAACCGCTCCAACCCCGGTGTCTCGACGATACGGATATCCCGGTTTCTACCGAACCGTCGGGCATCTTCGAAAATTTCGAGCGAACCGTTCTCGTAACCAGGCGCCACGACACATTCTACGACCGTACTCATAATCTCCTCGGCAGTTGCCGGGTCCACAGGCCGGTTAAACCCCACCACCGCGCCAAACGCCGCCTGTGGATCGCAATCTCTCGCCCGCACGTACACAGAGCGCAGATCGCTCTGCCCCCTCGCTTCGGCCACTCCGCTCGGATTGACATGCTTCATCACCGCCGCCGCCGGACTGTCCGCATACTTGAGAATGGTAAGCGCCCCGTTCATGTCTTCGAGATTGGTCTGCGAAAGACCGTTTTTCCCTTCTTTCAAGATGCGGCAGTGTCCGAGCGCCAGCGCGGCGGACGAGCGGGGACGGTAATAGGCCGCAGGTTGGTGTGGGTTGGTTCCATACCGTAGATCGTTTACCTTCTCGAAGAAAACACCCAGAATCTCGACATGATCGGGAAATTCGCCCGTCCGGGCCGAAGTATACATGCTTCTGATATCGGACATGAATACAACCCTTAAAAAGTATGAAGTATGAAATGTAAGTGTGAAGGCTAAAATAAGACCTTGCACGAGGATTGCATGTTTCGATTAAAGTACTCTGTCTGAAAAACGACGAAGCGATGTTTGTTTTTTCCTCCTTAGGTCCTCATTCTTCAAAATTACTTATCGTAGGAATATGATCGATCAGGCCAAGACGGAGCGCTCGACGGTAGAATTCCATGAGTCCGGCCTGTTCCTCCGGGCCCAGCGCATAGGAAAGATGATCGCTCAGATAGGCGGTATAGAACGCTGTCGGGTGGTTGCGTGTACGGGCGTATTCGGCGGCGATTTCCGGTATGCGCGGTATGCCGGCTTCCGCCGACCGTCTCAGCGCGGCTACATCGGCGGGCGCCACGGCGTCGGGCCGTCCTGCCCAGAACGCATAGACAAAAGGAAGCCCTGTGAGCGCGGTCCATTCGGCACCCAGATCGAGATGGGGAGTGGTCCGATCCGCATTTTCCAGCGCTGGATCCCCGATGACCAACGCGGCATCCGCGCGGCCAAGCATCGCATCCATGTCGGGGGGGTGTGCACAGGATTCGAACACCACGCCGTAACGGTCGTTCAGGACGATCCGCGTCAGCGC
>Ga0194132_10011061_pt1 | contig 11773 bp, 13 predicted proteins | sample TA2KigOf80mmetaG_FD_148612 | JGI IMG/M metagenome (GOLD analysis project Ga0194132, IMG submission 148612) | Freshwater microbial communities from Lake Tanganyika, Tanzania - TA2015054 Kigoma Offshore 80m | ecosystem: Environmental > Aquatic > Freshwater > Lake | place: Tanzania: Lake... | reverse complement strand
CGGCAGGGTGCGCAGCCGGAGCAGGACGTCGCGGCACTTGCCCATCGAGGCCGGCGCAGGAGCGGCGGCAGGAGCGGCGGCAGGAGCCGAAGCAGGAGCGGCGGCAGGAGCCGAAGCAGGAGCGGCGGCAGGAGCCGCAGCAGCAGCAGCGGCACCAGGAGCCAGGTCGGTGCAGGAGCGGCGGCAGGAGCGGCTGCAGCGGCTGCAGCAGGAGCGGCTGAAGTGGCGCCCAGAGCCACGCTAGCCGTGCAAGTCAGCGACGCTGGCCAATGCTTGACTTTCGATTCGCAAAAAAAACTCTGCCTTTTTATGCTTTCCACCATATAAAGCTGCCCATGTAATCTTCTGATGCAATTGTGCGTTCTCTGCTTTCCCGTTGTCTCGCTCCTCGTTCTCTGCTCTTGACCACCAGTTGCGGCCTGAGCATCTCCCCCCCCCCCCCCCCGCGTGGCCGTGACCTCTGCTCTTGTCCACCATGTTGGTTCGTCGTCCGTGACCTCTTCTGCGAAATACCTTGTTCCATCCACTGTTGAATTATCTGCACTTGGTCTGGCATAATAGGGATGGAGCGGTCTGCACCCCAAATCGACGATTTCCGATCGGTCAAATGATCCGAGTGCGACCCTAGCAGTTATGGCCACGCGGTTAGTTCTGGTTAGCGCAGCATAGAAAGCTCGTCCCATTTGGGTTGGCGTGAAGGGTTATGTCATAACGGGGTGGCACTAATAAAGGGGGCCAAATAGCCCAAGGATCACCTGGGTGGCGGGCCCCTTGTAACGGTTTTCAAAAGAATCACTAACCCCCCATCCGTTAAAGTTCCATACCCACCCCATTTGTACCCACTTAGGTTTCTCCTAAAGACCATATCCATGCATTTATTGCCGCAGCAATGCCCCTCTCTCCATAACCGGGGCTCAAGGCCAGCACCGTCGCGCTCAGCCTGGCACTCACTCCCGACGGCCAGCCGCGGCAGGGCCCCCTCCATGGCGTTCATGCAGATAGTCGCCTTCGGGACGCCGGAGGAGCTGACCAGGCCTTGCGTCGACTGTGGGAATGCCACCACCAACTTCTGTGAGTACTGCTTCGCCGCCGACCGGATGCCCAACCAGGTATGGGCGCAGAACCAGGCGACCCCGCTCTGCATGACCTGTGACAAGAAGCACGACAAGTGCAGATTCTGCAGGGAGGATCAGATCGCCACGGAGGGCGAGCAGCTCGATCCAGCAGGCCACGGGCAAGGCCAACGCACAGGGCGCGATAACTCCACATCCAAGCCGGTCTTTGGGCCAGAACCTCCGCCAGGGCTGATCGAGGCTCTGAAGGCGGCAGAGACCCGTGCACGTGCCGAGCGCAAATAAGCGCCCTCTGACCACGGCGGGCCTGCGTGCGCACGCACCCTAGGCAAGGCAGCAGTGAGCGCAGGGGAGGGGAAAAAAAGGAAGAAATGGAAAAAAAGGGACCAAAACGGGAACCTCAGGTACCGGTGGTAAGTTGGTCCATTAGAGAGCCCCGCGAACGGGGCTTTCGTTGAGAGTTTGATTTCATGGAGCGAGGCTGTGCAAACCGAATATCGGCGGTAGTTTGTCTTAAGTTTGCTGGACAGCTTCATGGAGACGTCCCGTTCGCAACCCCTTGGCCTCCAACCCACTTGTCGGACTATATAATTGCAATTTAGTTTTCGTTTGGGGGGTTTGGCAATATCCGCACGTGTGTCGGGAATTGCTGGCCCGATTCGCAGAAGGCCGAAGCCAAATATGCAGAAGAAAGCCGCCCGCGCCCCGTGTTCCACGTGTCAGCCTGCCTCTTGCCTGCCATCGCTGCCATCTGGCTACACTGGAACCTACCATGCACACTACATGTGACAGGACCACAAACAAGTGCCCGCCACCCAGCCCAGCGCCGACTGCGAAATCGCTAAGCAAAGCAGACCCACAGACTCCTCGAGTCGCTCCCGCCACCCGTCCTTGCCATGCCGATCTTGAAACACCCCCGTCCCTCCGCCTTTCTCTCGCCCGCCATACCCGACGCATCGAGAAGGAAACCACTCCCACCACCCGTCCGTTGCCCCCTTTTGAATTCTGAGAATCCATACACCGGCTACCCCTCGCATTATACTTTTTCCAAAAACGAGTGGGTCCCTGCCTTTCTCACCGATCTTGAAACCGCCCTCGCCACCCGCCCCTCCGCTTTTCTCCCGCCCGCCAGACCGGCACCCGCATTTGTTGTGGCCGTGTCCTCGAGACCCACTTCCCCTAGCCATCGCGACACGGGCACCTTGTTTCGCCTAGGAGGGCACACTGGGTGCGTCGAGCGGCGAGCCAGCCGCAAGTCTGTGCCACATCGTACACGTGGGTGCGGCTTGGGAATACGAAGCATGTCGGATGATCAATGTCGGCTTCCTACCACCGAACGCCCAATTGTGCAGCCGGACAAAAACAAAAATAAATAGGTCAGGGGCGTTTTCTCAGGGCTGATGAATCGTGAACCGGCCTCCCGTCTGGGCTGGCTCCGCCGCCCGGGCCTCGCCGTCTGGGCTGGCTCCGCCGCCCGGGCCAAGGGTGCATCCAGGCGGCCTCGCCGTCTGGGCTGGCTCCGCCGCCCGGGCCTCGCCGTCTGGGCTGGCTCCGCCGCCCGGGCCAAGGGTGCATCCAGGGCGGCTCCGCCGCCCGGGCTGGCTCCGCGTGGCAAGGGTGGCAAGGCGGCCTCGCCGTCTGGGCTGGCTCCGCCGCCCGGGCCAAGGGTGCATCCAGGGCGGCTCCGCCGCCCGGGCTGGCTCCGCCGCCCAAGCCATCCGTAGCCATTTGGCTCCAGGTGCTTCTCGTTCAAAGGCGGCCTCGCCGTCTGGGCTGGCTCCGCCGTCTGGGCTGGCTCCGCCGCCCGGGCTGGCTCCGCCGCCCGGGCCTCGCCGTCTGGGCTGGCTCCGCCTCCAAGGCGGCCTCGCCGTCTGGGCTGGCTCCGCCGCCCGGGCCTCGCCGTCTGGGCTGGCTCCGCCGCCCGGGCCTCGCCGTCTGGGCTGGCTCCGCCGCCCGGGCCTCGCCGTCTGGGCTGGCTCCGCCGCCCGGGCCAAGGGTGCATCCAGGGCGGCTCCGCCGCCCGGGCTGGCTCCGTGTGGCAAGGCTGGCTGGCTCTGGGCTGGCTCCGCCGCCCGGGCCTCTCAAGCCCGCGGCCCCCATTTTCCGTGGCCGTGACCTCTGCTCTTGTCCACCATGTTGGTTCGTCGTCCGTGACCTCTTCTGCGAAATACCTTGTTCCATCCACTGTTGAATTATCTGCACTTGGTCTGGCATAATAGGGATGGAGCCCGGTGTCTTTCCCCGTCCGTCTTCCTTGGGTATCCTCAATTGCGGTGGCACGTGGGTCAGTTGCAAGTCTTCGGCCGTCAACATACAAGATTCCCCACATCGCAGTCCAAACATTCCGGTCAGCATTATGACGACGTACATTCGGCAAGAATGGTGGTCAAGGACGTACTGTGTCCAATTGTCCCAGTCTCCTGCGCTCAATGCGACAGCTTGCCCCAATTTATTATCGATGCCGGTCGCCATGGCTAGGGAATTCAACGTGGCAAGCGGGAGAGTGCTCGCAAGCCAGAGCGATGCAGCAACAAAACAATTTTACGGGCATAAACACAGGATTTCGGCAGACGACACTCAGAATCCCGAGCATGGGCGTACTCGAAAAACGCAAGGGGGTGGGTTGGAGGCCAATCCGTAGCAATTTCGGCACAATGTCTGTCGCCGGTTTTCCTGAGGGTTTGGGCGGTCGTGATGATCTGGCACATAAGGCACAATGCCGGCGGAAGCTTTGTACGCGGTGCATCTGGATTGCCAAGAGAGGTGCGTGGTGCAGAAGGTTCACATGGCTGGAGGAATCCGGGAAGATGTAGAGGTTGGTAGAAGCCGTTTTGCTTGTCTGTTTTTTCAGTGATTTGTGTGCCGAAATTGATCACAGCTTAGTTCTGAAATGTCGCGACAGGACTACCGTCTGTCGATAGGCACCATGAATGGACATCCGGCCTCATCATCTTGTCAAGGAGCGTCTGGATTTGGTGGGCGAGACATATGGGTTGGGATGCAGCTTGTGCGCAGCGGCGAAAAACAACCAGGAGTTTGTCAAGCTTGGGTTCTTCAAGAACGTTGGGCCAGACACCGTCGGTTTCCACAATCACTCCGTGACTGCCTCCGCAGCCTCTGGGTTGAAGGTGCAGCGCATGATCATCCATCAGAAGAAAAGCGGCCACCTCGCAGCCCTCAACATTGTCGCAAGCAAGGGGCTGGCCGACGGCACGTTGGCACCAACTGAGGCGGCGTGGAAGGAGGTCAGCTTGAGTTCCGTGCAAGCAAGGTGTTCAGGAAGTCAAATGTTCGATTGGCATTCGGATCTCCACGCAAGGAATAAGGGAGGTTCAGAAGTCTTGGATTAGGTCCGGTTTTTGAACGGCCAAACGACCAAACGCGAACTCAAGCAGACTTTCAGGTTTACGGGCACTCGGCAACCTCTTCACCTTGCAGCAACGGAGGAATCGCAGGCTTCGGAGCTCGGGTGGATTGCCCGGCAATCACAATTTGGAAACCGCCCGCCGCACCCAAGGACTCCCTAGGTCCCTAGGTTGCGACGGCGAGCGGTTGATCCAACGTGTGAATGGGTGTGATTCCACCAGGGCTCTGCTTCAGTAAGGCATTGGAAAAGCGAAGAAGATTTACAAGATGCAATTTTGCCTTGCCGAAGCGGTGCGAGAGGAGTCGAGGCGCGTGCTTCGTTTGGATGCGGCAAGGAGCCTTCGAGTAAGATAGGTTTGCAGTGGCCGGCTAAATTAAGGGGAAACGGGCATGACGTAGCACATCGACGCTTCAGGCATCCCATCCAAAGGAAGACCGCAAGGCGAGCGTTACTCAATGCGACGTGCATCAGCATCTCGCAGGACAAAAGGGCTACTCGTTTCCTCATGCGGTACAAGTGTACCAACAACCAGCTGGAGGTTAGCAGAGGCATCGTCACGCATTCTCGCGACATGCCGGACTTGCATCATCAAGGTGCCGATGCACTGCGCAAAGCGACCATGTTGGGCTTGCAGAGGATTGCTACGAGGTACGGCGCTCCGTTCACATCGGGGCGCAATGAATTGGACGAGCGTTTGTTCAAGGCCATCGTAGGCAAGGTCGAGTGCTTTGCTGCCGACGGCGCGGCCGATGAGCAGCTCGCAGGTTGCGTTCGGCGGAGTCAAGGTTCACGAAACATTCACCCGCGTGAAGCTGAAACTCCGTGTGCCAAATAGCAGCCGCACAAAAACCAAGCCGAGTGTCCGGAAAATCAAACATCGTTGCTGGAAGACCCGGGCCGAAACCCAGCCCCCTTTCAGACAAGGGCAGCGGAAGCCAAAGTTCGTCGGGGATCCGTCCACAGAACGTCCGATGCACTATATATGTGAGCACTTGCCTACTCTGTCGAACGCAGGGCGGCAACTGGCATCGAACTTGGCTCTGGGTGCTTACGACGTTCCAGCCCTTCGAGGTGTCATGCTTGATTCACTTCCAGCCCTGAAGGTGCCGCGCAAAGCAACCGGATCGTGTTCGTCGAGGTGAGGAGGACTGATTTGACAGCTTCAGTTCACCAATCGAGGATTGAGGTCGTAGTTTCTGACAGTTTCGGAATGGGAGTCGGCCGCGATTCGCTCTGAAGCTCAAAATCACTACGAGGTAGGTGGATAGGGGCTAGGCAGTCTCTCTCGCTCGATGGCACGCATGGTAGCCAATCACCAGGTGGTGTGCCGTGACCGTGCTCACGCTGTGCGCAGGTTTGGAGTTGCCAACATCGTTGGCCGTGGTCAGAGCTAGACGTGTGTGTGTGTGTGAGACTTCTCCTCGGAAACTACAGGCAACACCCCATCTCAGAGATCCATACACCATTCCGCCAAAACTTTTCGCGCCGCTTCATTTTGTAGGTTGTGGTGGGTAGCCCCGAACTTCGTAGAAGGGCGGCTGGGCCACGGTCGATAGAGATACGGCAAACGTTTAGGATCATGTCACGACCTTGGGCAGCGGACGAGTTCGTGAGCAAGATTATGAGCGAGTTTGTCGAAAAGCCGAAGAGCTTGGCGAAACTTATCACTTACAGTCAAGTCATCAAGGATATGTTTGCAAACAACCGAGCACAGTGCAAGGAAGACGTCCCGATTTCCAAGGACGTGAGGGATTTCGCATTCGCGCCACAGCGATACGACAGCGAGGCCAAAGTCTTGCTGCGCTTGTGCCTGACATTTGATGCGTCAATCACCACGGCATGCCAGGTCATATGCTTACGAGGCGGGGCGTCTGACGAAGGTGCTGCTTGCATAGACTTGCTCACATTCTTAGACGACGAAGTTGCGTTGCAACTTGGGATGATGGCAGATTGCGCCAGGGAAATCTTTCGCCTCGTCGAAGCATGCGATTGCTCGGACTTGGACGAGGCCGATCTGCCCAATATGGTTGAGGAGTGCGAATGCATTCTACAACATCTATTCACGAAGGGGCAATGTATGCACGTTCCAGGAATGACAAGTCTCATGGTGAAGACGCTACAAAGGCCCCGAACGTACCTCATCCGCGGGGCTCCAAAGACCGTTGGCAGACAAGGCGAACTTCCGACCGAGATCATCAACCGATGCTTGCGCAGAATGGCTGTTTACACTGTTGTGGCCAAATCAGTTCTTCGTGGCGAGTTCCCTGATTGGGACTTACTAAGCTCGTTTCAAGTGTTCGCCCTGAGCGAATCGAGAGCAAGATCCAGGTCGACAACGGTCTCCGAATGCAACATGCTTTTGGGGCGGCTTGGTTCTGCATTGTCTCTCGACCACACCGACGTGGTTGAGCAGTACCATAAGTTCCAGCCACTGGCTCACAAGTTGTATCTACAGCAGAAACGCAACAACTTCGAAGCTTGGAAGCAAGCACTGCTACTTCGAAGGCAGAGGTCTCACAGTCGCGACGTTCACAGATCGGATGCACTGTTGGCGGTCTTGACGAGGTATGGCACATGGACGTCAAGTTCGTCGGATAATGAACGGGGTTTCGCTCAGAGTTCTGCCTTGCGTCAGGGCAAATCTGAAGACACATTTGCTGCAAAGGAGGAGTCGATCATGATTTTGCGATCGGATCGGGTCTCCGGTGAAGCCCTCGACAAGCTCGTCAAAGACGCTTCACGGCTTTGGATCAAGCACTACGGCCGCCCTGCTGCCCCTCCCGCGATGGAACGTGCGCACAAAGGCCTCCCCATGCCAAAAAGGCGGCGGACGGGCGAGGCGAGTTACCTGCGGACAAGGGACCACATTACGACCTCATTGACCGGCGAGCTTGGGCAGATCTTGCCGTCAAAAGAGTTCAACGTCACGGAAGCAGACCTCTCGGCCAAGCAAAAAAGAGAGCTTGCATTCAACGCCAAGAAAGAGCAAGTGTCCAAGATCGAGGCCTTGATCTCAGGGACCCTAGATGAGTCACACGTCGACGCCGAGCTTCTGGAAGCTGCAGTTGCACACATGGATAACCTCACGAAGAAGCAGCATGAGCTCAACCTCGAGAAGGCTCGCAAGGTTAAAGCATTGGTGAAGCCAAAGCAGAGTGTTCTGGGGGCGAAGGTTTTCTTTGAGACCGGCTGTAATTCCTTTAGTGCATCAGAGTTGCACAGTTGGCAAGTGGACGTCTGTGACAAACGCGGAGATGCGAACCTCTTCATTGTGAAAGTCATTGAAAATGCGTCGCCGAAGGTGCAATTGGTTGCGAAGATCGTGGGGGCTCGCATTGCCACAAGCGTTTACCTGAAGACAGGGGGTCGAGAAGGTGCGTGCGTGGCATATGCACCGGCGATGTCAACGAGGAGGCATGTCTACATCTCGGACGGGTTCATCGAGTTGCACCCGCACGTTTGCGCAGACTTGCACTACATCCTCTCAGTCATCGATTGCAAATGGGTGTTGACGCAAAGTGTGGCAAAGCTGGTCGAATTCTTGGGTCATGGAGCAACCCGGAAGCGGCGGCAACGAGAGGTCCTCATCTTCTTGACGAGCAGTGAGAAGGGCGACGAGGATTCGCAAGACATCGAAACGATTGTAGAATGGAGGCATGTAGGCTCCGCCTTTCGTTTGCTATGGTGACATGGCTCAAGTTATTTGGCGGCATGGCTCAAGTTATTTGGCGGAACCGGAATCCCAGGGGTATTACGTAGAAGCATAATCGAAACAGATCTAAACAATAGTCGAGTGAACGTGCCAGTGTCCTCAAAGCGCACTCTCTTCGTGCCCGCCCATACTTGCATCTTGCATGCCGTTTCGTTTCATCGGCCCGGCCGACTGGGATTTCAGCTAGGGTTTGGCATAGGAAACAAAGACATGGGATATGTTGCCCAGCCGTAGCAACCTTCCGAACCCTGCCCCGCGGATTTCCTTAGCTAGCTGCCTCGAGCCGAATACATCCATTTGCATGTATCGGTAAAGAAAAGTTCTGATGTCTGGGCAATAGGAATACCGACCGTTCGTGAACAAGTTGACCTTGCAGGAGGCGATCAACCACCCGTTGATCAACAAGTTGTCGTTGAAGTCGTGTCGCACGGGGGCGTGCTCCGTCTTTTGAGCTTCGCACGCGCCTATCCAGTGGAAGCTCCTTTTTCGATATGCTCAGTGCCGGACAGCAACCGAAGCCTAACTTAATAAGTCCTAAATGAACCATGCAGTTTTGAATCTCTGGAGGTTTTGAGGAGGGTCGGTGCTGCGAGTCTGTGCGGCATGGGAGTGGCCATGACTTGCGTGTGTTCATTCGAGCCCAGGTCAACAGTGTTACAGAGACGTTGCACAGCCAAACCTTGCAGCTTTTTCGAGGTTATTTTTGCAGTGTGCAGCGACTGTCAGTGCATAGTTGGTACCGTGCCAGCCGGGGGAAGCTGTCGCGTGGGAAGCTTCAGGGAACAAAAGCTCCGTTCCCGTCACCGCCGGCAAGGGGCGACGTGGCCGATAGAGTCCCCAGAGGGCCCCTAGAAGATTCCACAGCGACTCTCGCTATCTTCAGGGCTTATCCGTCGTTCGACCGGAACAATAGCGGCACGCGGGCAGGATAGACAAGTGCAGCCGGAGAGTCGCTCCGCTGTTCACCGACGGCAGACCGCCGCCGTTGGACGTCTTCATCCTTCCACGCGGTACGCCCGGAGTTCTTTCAAGCTTTCAGAGAAGGGTCTTAGATGGTAATACCAGATCCGGCGCTTTGTGGTTGGCTCCCCCCTCCGCACCCGCCCTCCCCCTCGCCCGCTGTAGTGCCACTCGGCCGAAGTGTGTCGTTGGCGTCGCTTGTCCGACGCCTTATCGGCTCCGGCATCGTTGAGCATCCTCCCTGCTCCTTTCGGCCCATCAGTCCATCAGGTCGGTGCCATGTGGAAAGCATGAAGAAGCCACAAGCTGCTGTGACTTGGTCCAAGAAGTACCGTCAGTGGCTCAATTATGCCAACGCCTCCGTCGACGAGTCTGAGCTCACGGCCTCGGTCGACGCGCTGCTGACCGGCCAAGGTGTCCGCCACATGTTGCTTGACAGGCAGAACCGTTGTAAAATGTCGAAACATAACGTTGCCTTATGCCTCAACTTTGCGGTGAAAGACAGAGTGACCGCGGAATTGCCCGACAAAGACGCAGATTTTCAGGAAGCCTGGCACGGGACCAGCATGCACTTGCTGGCTTCAATTTTGATGGAGGGGAAGCTGCGGAACTCCAGACTCAACACAAAGCCGAACGAGCCATGCGTGTACTGCTTTTCGGATGACCTAAAGGCGAAGGCCGCCAGCTATGCGGCGTGGCAGCCTTGCTTGAAGCCTGGCTACGCCGTGCGGTGCGTGTTGGGTCTCTCGGTCGACCGGTCAAAGAGGATTGACCGGACCTACCACAAGACTGACCAGTGGTTCCAGCCTGAAGGCTCCACGGAGATCGAGAGGCTTGTGATCGAGGTCATCCGGTTGGAACACATTAACTACGGGGATCTCGTTGTGCCGCAGTTTTGGGTGCCGCCTGACAAATTTTGGGAGATGCAAGAAGCTGCTGAAGCCTCTGAGGCAGCCAGGCCTGAGGTGGGCCCGGAGCCCCGTTACGCTCCGGGCTGTCGAAGCCGCTTGCCGGCATCGCGGTTACCGCTATTGACACGCACCCAGGCCACCGAGGCGCCGACGCGTGCTACCGCTGCCCCAAGCTTCGTTTTGCGGGAAGCCGGAACCACCACGCACACTCCACCGGCAGTGCGGCCCGCGTCGAGCGGCATGGCTTCAATTCTGCCGCCACCACCGCAACACGCTGCTGAGGCCTCTGAGGCAGCCCGGCCTGAGGTGGGGCCAGTGCCCATTCTGCCGCCGCCACCGCAACAAGCTTCTGAGGCCTCTGAGGCTGCCCGGCCTGAGGTGGGGCCAAGGCCGCCACGGCCGCCTGATCCTGAGGTGGGGCCAGCGCCCATTCTGCCACCGCCACCGCAACAAGCTGCTGAGGCCTCTGAGGCTGCCCGGCCTGAGGTGGTGCCAAGGTCCATTCTGCCACCGCCACCGCCGCCGCCGCCGCCACCGAGGAGTGCCGAGAATCACGGTCGAGCCGCTCACGTCGACGGTCAAGACCGTCCAGGTCACCGCCACTACCGCCGCCGGCGCCACCACCGAGAAGAAGATGTAAATCACGGTCGAGCCGCTCACGTCGACGGTCAAGACCGTCCAGGTCACCGTCACTACCGCCACCGCCGCCGCCACCGAGGAGTGCCGAGAAGACGGTCAAGGTCACCGCCGCCGCCGCCGAGAGTGCCGAGGAGACGGTCAAGGTCACCGCCACCGCGGCCTGAGGTGGGGTCAAGGTCACCGACGCCACCGTCACCACCGAGAAGAAGATGTAAATCACGGTCGAGCCGCTCACGTCGACGGTCAAGACCGTCCAGGTCACCGTCACTACCGCCACCGCCGCCACCACCGAGAAGAAGATGTAAATCACGGTCGAGCCGCTCACGTCGACGGTCAAGACCGTCCAGGTCACCGTCACTACCGCCACCGCCGCCGCCACCGAGGAGATCACGGCGGCGATCTCTGAGACGGAGATCACGGTCACCGAGACGGAGACCGAGACCGCCGCCGCCGGATCCACCGAGACGGAGACCGAGACCGCCCGCCGCCGCCGAGAGTGCCCGCATGGCGGTATGCGAGCACCGCGGCGGCGATCTCTGACACGGATCTCTGAGACCACGTTAGACCGTACCGCATTACCGTCAGACCGGGCTGCCGTTACCGTTAGAGCGCAGAGTTCTGAGGCTACCGAGTAATTGGCCAATGTGCTCGAAGTGAGAGCGGACATGTAAGACCGTTTCGCTGTGTGCCGACCTTGTGTCGCTGTATGCATGTGCCTACGGGCAGCCCCGCACCGCGGTAGTGCTCGAAGTGAGAAAAAAAGTGCTGGGCAGCCTCTGTCCATGCAGGGCAAGTGTGACGAAAAGTCCGACTACCAAGTTTCATGCAAATGTTTCTGGCGGCCGGATGGGTCGTCCTTGGCGACCTGCCGACCCTCCTGGTGATTTATGCGGTTCTGGAACGAGTAATGCTCTAGCCAAACCAGATATCCGGAAGTCCCTTGGTGTTTCTTGGCCAACCATCAGCCCGCGTTTTGCACCCACTCAGCACACCATTACACAGACACACATACACACACATCTTTCGAGTTCAAGAAGGAGCAAGGCCAAGCGCAAGCGCAAGCGCAAGCGCAAGCGCAAGCGCAAGCGCAAGCGCAAGCGCAAGCACAAGT
>Ga0194132_10011060_pt1 | contig 11774 bp, 10 predicted proteins | sample TA2KigOf80mmetaG_FD_148612 | JGI IMG/M metagenome (GOLD analysis project Ga0194132, IMG submission 148612) | Freshwater microbial communities from Lake Tanganyika, Tanzania - TA2015054 Kigoma Offshore 80m | ecosystem: Environmental > Aquatic > Freshwater > Lake | place: Tanzania: Lake... | reverse complement strand
ACTCAGGCCCCGCGCGTGCGCAGCATCGGCATGGCACTGCTCGGTTTGGTCGCGGCCCTGTGGGCGCTGTTCACGCTCGTCGTGAGCGGGTGACGGGAATCGAACCCGCATTCTCAGCTTGGGAAGCTGATGTTCTGCCACTGAACTACACCCGCAGAATCACCAAAATCGTACCAACGACAGTTCTCGCACGACATGGGCACCAAGCCGTCTCGCGAAGATCATTCACTAGGGTTCGTTGACAGTGATTCTCTCCGACCGCAGCATTCGTGAGGCCATTGCGGCCAAGCGCATCGTCATTGATCCGTTCGACGAGTCGTGCCTGCAGCCGTCGTCAGTTGATGTGAAGGTCTCGAACCTGTTCCGCGTGTTCCGCAACCACACGGCGGCGGTCATCGACGTGAAGAAAGACCTCGCCGACCTGACCGAATTGGTGGAAGTCACGAACGACGAGGCGTTCATGCTGCATCCAGGCGAGTTCGTGCTGGGTTCCACCCTCGAGCGAGTCGCCATCGCCCACGATCTCGTGGCTCGCGTCGAAGGCAAGAGTTCGCTCGGGCGACTCGGTCTGCTCATTCACTCCACAGCGGGGTTCGTCGACGCCGGTTTCGACGGCCACATCACGCTGGAGTTGTCGAACGTGGCGAACCTGCCGATCACCATCTACCCAGGCATGAAGATCGGGCAAGTGAGTTTCATGACGATGACCACGCCTGCCGATAAACCGTACGGTTCAGGCGCGCGCGGCTCGAAGTACCAAGGGCAACGCGGCCCGACACCGAGCCGCTACTTCGAAAACTTCCGCTAGACAAATTCGACCGACTCATCTCCCCGATTTGCGGCCAGACGAATCACACTCGAGATAGTCAGCCGGCGGGCTGGCTGACTCGCACCTTGTTGCCGTCCGGATCCACCGTCGTACATTCGCGATCTCCCCATGGCATGACGCTTGCCTGTAATCCCAACACCGCAGCAATTGCGTCAACGTCGCGAGTGACGAGAAAAACCGAACCGTTCGCCCCAGCATCCCCGACATGTTCGGAGAGAAAGAGCGTCGCTCCATCTGGGGTACTCACCGAGACGAACCAGGGGGATCCCGGCTCATATTGATGCCGCCAATCTTCGCTGAAGCCGAGCTGGGAGTACCAGCGGGCAGAAGCAAGGGCGTCAGAGACACGAAGCACCGGGATCGCTTCATGCGGCGTGGGGGAGGGCATGATCACGCGACCCAATTCGTGGGCTCCACCGAAGCAGGCGTCATTCGCCGACGACAGTTTCGCGCAACGGCGCACCGATTGAGGTGGCGGTGCGCTCGCCGTTCTCGATTGCTTCCAGCACGTGGATGGCGATGTCGCCGACTTTCACCTGCGACTCGTCCTTGCCCGCACCCTTCACGCCGTCGTCCATCATGATGTAACAGAACGGGCACGCGGTCGCGACGCGTGTCGCACCGGTCGCAATCGCTTCGCGGGCGCGTTCGTCGTTCACCTTCGTGCCGATGTTTTCCTCCATCCACATGCGCGCGCCACCGGCACCGCAACACATGCCTTTGGTGCCGTTGCGCGGCATCTCGACCACCTGGATGCCCTTGATCGAGCCGACCACCTTGCGCGGTGCCAGGTACACGTCGTTGTGTCGACCGAGGTAGCACGAGTCGTGGTAGGTGATGCGGTCGTCGAGGGACGCATTGCTCATGTCGAGGCGCCCGGAGGCGATCAACTCTTCCAACAACTGCGTGTGGTGCACCACCTCGTAATTGCCACCGAGTTGCGGGTATTCGTTTTTCAATGTGTTGAAGCAGTGCGGGCATTGCGTGATGATCTTCTTCACACCCATTCCGTTCAACATCTCCACGTTCGGTGTGGCGAGCATCTGGAAGAGATACTCGTTGCCGCTGCGTCGCGCAGAGTCACCCGTGCACATTTCGCTCGGGCCAAGAATCGCCACGTCGATGCCAGCGCGCTTCAGCAACTTCGCCATCGCTTGCGTGACCTTCTTGTTCTTGTCGTCGAAGGAGCCGGCACAACCAACCCAGTAGAGGTACTCGTGCGTGAGCGCCTGACCCGGGTCGAGCACGGTCACGTCGAGACCGTTCGCCCACGCCGCGCGGTCGCCCTGGTTCATGCCCCACGGGTTGCCCTGGTTCTCCATGGCGCGATACGCGTTGCCGAGTTCGCTCGGGAAGTTGCTCTCCATCAGCGAAAGATAGCGACGCATGTCGAGGATCTTGTCGAGGATCTCGATGTTCACCGGGCAGATCTCATCGCACGCCTTGCACGAGGTGCACGACCAGATTTCCTCGGCGGTGATGCGTTCGAACACCGAATTCGCCGACACGGTGATCTCGGAGTCGACACCGATCGGCGGCGAAACCCTGCCGCCGGGTGCATGCGCGGCCGTCGCCGCCATCACCTCGCCGCTCTTCAGCACGATTTCGCGCGGATCGAGCGGCTTGCCGGTCACGTGCGCCGGGCACACGCTCGTGCAACGACCGCACATCGTGCATGCGTCAAGGTCGAGCAGCTGCTTCCACGTAAAGTTCTCGATTGCGTTCACGCCGAACGACTCGAGCGAGGTCTCGGCGAGGTTGGGCATCGCACGCATCGCACCCTTGGGTCGTTCGCGGTCGCGCAGGTACATGTTGAGCGGCGAGGTAAAGACGTGCCGCAACATCGTGATCGGTAGCAACGCCAAGAAGGCGATGAAGGTGATGACGTGGAACACCCACCACCCCTGGTGCCACGACTGCAGCGTGTCGAGCGAGAAACCATTCACCGTCTGCGCGAGCGGCCAGCCGACGATGCTCCAGCGTTCGTAGTCGATGTTCTTGCCTGCCGCTTGTTCGGCGGCGATGCGGAACATCTCGGTGCCGAAACCACTCACACCGATGGCGAGCAGCACGCCGAGAATCCACGCGTGCTCGGGCTTGGACTTGATGCGGATGCGATACGGCCGCTGCACGTACCGCCGCACGATCGCCCACCCGACGCCCGCCGTGAACACCACACCAGCAACGTCACCGACGATGGCGTAACCGCGGTACACGTCGCCGTGCAAGAACTTGAGCGCCGGGGGCATCTGGTGGTCGATCTCCAGCACCGTCGTGACGCCGAGCAGCACGAGAAACCCGAAGTAGATCATCGAGTGCATGAGTCCCGCCGCGGAGTCGCGCAGCAGCGTGCGCATGTAGACACCGGCACGGAAGTCAGCAAGGCGTCGCTTCACGTTTTTGCGGGTGGTACGTCGATCGTCGGGTGCGCCACGCTCCCAATTACGGATACGGTCGGCAAAGCGCAGCGAGCCCCAAATGAGCATCACCGGAATCACCGTGTAAAACGCGATCTTGAGCGGCCCCGGAATTCCACCAAATACGGTGCGGTGCACGGGCGAGTCGCTCTCCCAACCCGTGATGGTCGGCACGATGCCCGACACCAGCGTGAACACGCCGATGCCACAGCCGAGGATGATCGACAGTTGGTACGGCTTCAGCCGCTTCGACCGTGGCGCCGTCGTCGTCTCGCCGCGCATGACGGGGGCAACGCTAGTTGTGCAGGGAAGAACCCCGTGCGTTCAGCTGACGACAGCGCGATCGAGATCGCGTACGCGTGACGCAAGCGTCGAGAGCAGTTTGTGCGCAAGCACCGGCACGTCGCTGAGCACACCATGGAAGTGGCGCTGGCTGATGACGAGCGCGTCGCAATCGGTGTCGCAGATGACGGTGGCGGTGCGTGGGCCGTGGTCGAGCAGTGCGAGCTCGCCGACCATCGAACCAGCGCCGACCGACGCCAATTTCTTGCCGTTGCGGCGCACGGAGGCCTTGCCTTTCAAGATGATGAATGCTTCACGGCCGGGCTGACCTTGTTCGATCAGCACTTTGCCCGGCTTGAAGGACACCTCGTCGGCCACCTTGACGATGCGGGCGAGATCTTTCTTCGAACACGAGGCGAACAGGGGAACGTGATGCAGTGTGGTGAGGGGATTGGCGTTGCGTGGCATGTCATCACGGTACGCAACAATTCGTGCAAAGATGCACAAAACCGTGGTGAAGGTTGTCTCAGGTGCCCGCTTGCGCTGCGACGGCGTTCGTCGCCGCAGCAATGGCCGCCGCGTCGCCGAGGTATGCGACGTTCGCCACACGCAACTCGTGTCGCGCGAGGTCATCTGCGGATGGAGTCTGAAAGCGGTACATCCGTGGCACGCCCGTCGGAATGTTCAGTTCGACGATGTCGGCGGCACTGATTACCTCGAGGTGCATGGCGAGTGCGCGCAGTGAATTGCCGTGCGCAACGACGAGCACATCGTTGCCGGCGATGATGAGTGGCACGAGCACTTCGCGCCAGAACGGCACGACGCGCGCGACGACATCCCGCAAGCACTCCGTCGCCGGCAATAGCGCTGCATCGATGTGTGCGTACCGCGCGTCGTTCGCGGGGTGTTGGGGGCTCGTGCGATCAACGGGCGGCGGCGGCACGTCATAGCTGCGTCGCCAAATCTTGGCTTGTTCGGCGCCGTGCAGACGGGTGGTTTCCTTCTTGTCGAGGCCTTGCAGCGCGCCGTAATGTCGTTCGTTGAGTCGCCAGTCAGTGTGAATCGGCACGTCACCTTGCCCGAGGGTGGCGAGTGTGCGCCGATTGGTTTCGATGGCCCGCGACAGAAGCGACGTGTACACCACATCGAAATGCAGACCCGCGTCGTGCAACGTGCGACCAGCGGCGTCGGCCTCGGCTTCACCCTTGGCACTGAGCGGCACGTCGTGCCAACCGGTGAAGAGATTGAGTTCGTTCCAGGTGCTCTGCCCGTGGCGCAGCACGACGAGCGTGCCGGGGGTGGTTTGCGTTGCCGCGCTCACGCCGCAAGGCTAGAGCGAAGACATTCAAGGGAGACCGGCACATCGTGAGCAACGCACCTGCACCCGACGTGGCGGTCGTCGGTTCGGCGAACCTCGACCTCGTCGCGCTCGCACAGCGATTGCCGCATCCCGGGGAAACCGTGTCGGCGCACGATTACTTCGAGGCGTGCGGCGGAAAGGGCGCGAACCAGGCGATCGCCGCAGCGCGCGCCGGGGCGAGCACTGCTTTCGTCGGTGCTGTCGGGAGTGATTCGGCGGGCGACACGTTGCGCAGTGCACTCGTCGCCGACCACGTCGATGTAACGCACCTGCACACGGTCGAGCAGCCGACCGGTCGGGCACTCATCGGCGTGTCTGACGATGCCGAGAACCTCATCATCGTGGTGCCCGGTGCAAACCATGCGCTCTCGCCGATGCACATCGAGAGTGCGAGTGCGCTGTTGCGTTCAGCGAAGGTGTTGCTCATGCAGTTGGAGGTGCGCCTCGACGTGGTGCAACGCGCCGCCGAACTGGCCGGCGATTCAACGATCGTCGTATTGAACCCGGCGCCGGCGATCGCATTGCCCGATGCACTGCTGCGGCACGTCGATGTGATCACGCCCAACGAACATGAAGTCGAGTTGCTCGGCGGTGCGGCGTCGTTGCTCGCGCGCGGGGTCACAGCGGTGGTCGTCACTGAAGGCGCGCGCGGTGCGCGGCTCGTGACGCACCACGGCGAAACCCGCATCGCCCCGTATCCCGTCACCCCGGTCGATACGACGGGTGCCGGCGACGCGTTTTGTGGGGCGGTGAGCGCGCGGCTCGCCCTCGACGGCGGGTTGGCAGCCTTGCCCCAAGCGCTGGGCGCCGGTGCGGTCGCCGGGGCGCTCGCCACGCAGGTGAAGGGGGCCGTGCCGTCGTTGCCGCGCTGGAGTGCCATTGCGGCAGCCCTGACGAGAGCATGACAAAGAACCTGAGTCGTTTTGGCTCAAGTTTGAGGAAACGGCAGATAGGATAGGCGTCCCCACAAGGAAAGGCCCATCATGCCCAAAGCAGTCGGAATCGACCTCGGTACCACCAACTCAGTCGTCGCAGTGCTGGAGGCCGGCGAACCCGTCGTCATCCCTAACTCCGAAGGCGCGCGTACCACGCCGTCGGTGGTCGCATTTTCCAAGACCGGCGAGGTGCTCGTCGGCGAAGTAGCCAAGCGTCAGGCAATCACCAACCCCGATCGCACGTTCCGCAGTATCAAGCGCTTCATGGGGCAAAAGTGGAACTCCGAAGACGTCGACGGCAAGAAGTACACACCGCAGGAGATCAGCGCGCGCACGCTCATGAAGTTGAAGCGTGATGCGGAGGCATATCTCGGGTACACCGTGACCCAAGCGGTCATCACTGTGCCGGCGTACTTCGACGACGCGCAGCGCACCGCAACGAAGGAAGCCGGGCAGATCGCTGGCCTCGAAGTGTTGCGCATCATCAACGAACCGACCGCGGCGGCGCTTGCCTACGGTCTCGACAAGGGCTCGAAAGAAGAAAAGGTGCTCGTCTTCGACTTGGGAGGCGGCACGTTTGACGTGAGCGTGCTCGAGATCGGCGACGGCGTGTTCGAAGTGAAGAGCACGCATGGCGACACCCACCTCGGCGGCGACGACTGGGACCAGAAGATCATCGACTGGTTGGTCGCACAATTCAAGGCCGCCCACGGCGTTGATCTGTCCAAGGATCGCATGGCCGCCCAGCGCCTGAAGGAAGCGGCAGAAAAGGCGAAGATCGAACTCTCGCAGGTGCAACAGACGCAGATCAACCTGCCGTTCATCACCGCGACGGCGAGTGGTCCGCTGCACTTGGACGAGTCGCTCTCGCGGGCGAAGTTCCAGGAGATGACGGCCGACTTGCTGGAGCGTTGTCGCAAGCCGTTCGAGCAGGCAATCAGCGATGCCGGTCTCACCAGGGGTGAGATCGACCACGTGATCCTCGTCGGTGGTTCAACCCGTATGCCCGCCGTGCAAGAACTGGTGCAGTCATTCACCAGCAAAGAGCCGAACCGTACCGTCAACCCCGACGAAGTGGTTGCGGTTGGTGCGGCCGTGCAGGCCGGCGTGTTGAGCGGTGATGTAAAAGACATCCTGCTTCTCGACGTGACACCGCTCTCGCTCGGAATCGAGACCAAGGGTGGCGTGATGACGCGACTCATCGAGCGCAACACCACCATCCCCACGCGTCGCACCGAGACGTTCACGACGGCCGAAGACATGCAGCCGTCGGTGGAAATCCACGTGCTACAGGGCGAGCGCGAGATGGCGTCGTACAACAAGACGCTCGGCAAGTTCCAACTCGTCGACCTGCCGCCGGCACCGCGCGGCGTGCCGCAGATTGAGGTCACGTTCGACATCGATGCCAACGGGATCGTGCACGTGTCGGCGAAGGATCGCGCCACGAGCAAGGAACAGTCGATGACCATCACCGGTCAGTCGTCGCTCTCCAAGGACGACATCGACAAGATGGTGAAAGACGCAGAAGCGCACGCGGATGAAGACCGCAAGCGTCGTGCCGACGCCGAAGTGCGCAACAACGCCGACTCACTCGTGTACCAAACCGAAAGGGTGCTGCGCGAGCAAGGGGAGAAGGTCACCGAAGACGAGCGCAAGGCCGTCGAGCAGCCGCTCGGTGACCTGAAGGCGGCGCTCGCCGGCAACGACGTGGACGCGATCAAGAACGCCACGGAGAAACTGATGACCGCCAGCCAGGCGTTCAGCCAGAAGCTCTACGAAGCGGCGTCGCGCGACGCGAATGCGGCGGGCACTTCGGCGACTGGTCAGTCGGCCAACGGGGCGACCACGGGCAACGACGGCGACATCGTCGATGCCGAAATCGTCGACGAGAAATAGTCGCGTCGAACGAGCGCGAAGCGACGCACGATGAGCGACGACACCACCACATCGAACCCGGAGGGCGCCGACGGCGCCGCCCCTCACGCCGACATGGCGCCCTCCGGTGATTCGTCAGACACGAGCCAGCACTTTGGTGTGAGTGACGTGCTGGATGCCGTCAGCAAGGAACGCGATGAATTCAAGGATCTCGCACTGCGTCTGCAGGCCGACTTCGAGAACTTCCGCAAGCGCGTGACCACACAGATGGTCGATGACGTCGATCGTGCGACCGGCAAACTCGTCGAGTCGATCCTGCCGGTGCTCGATGCGTGCGAAGCGGCGGCAGCGCACGGTGTGCAGGGCATCGAGTCGGTGTGGTCGGCACTGCTCGGCTCGCTGCAAAGACAAGGGCTTGAGGCGCTCGACTTGGCCGACAAGCCGTTCGATCCGGCGACTGCGGAAGCGGTCGTACACGAACCCGGCGACGAAGGCCAAACGAGTCCCGTCGTCGTCGAAGTGTTGCGCACCGGATACCGCTGGAAGGGTCGCGTGGTTCGCGCGGCCATGGTGAGGGTGAAGGGCTGATTACCGGAACGAGGACGTCATGACTGCACAACGAGAGTGGTTCGAGAAGGACTACTACGCCGTGCTCGGCGTCGCGCAGAATGCGCCGGCGAAAGACATCACGAAGGCGTACCGCAAGTTGGCGCGCCAGTACCACCCCGACGCCAACCCGAACAACGCGGCCGCCGAAGAACGCTTCAAGGAGATTTCAGCCGCCTACGACGTGCTCGGCGACGAAGAGCGTCGTCGTGAGTACGACGAAGTCCGTCGTCTGGGGCCTGGCGCCTTCGGTGGCCCCGGCAATGGTGCCTTCCGTTTCGACATGGGTGACATGGCAGGTGCCGGCGGTTTGGGCGATCTGCTCGGTCAGATGTTCGGCGGTGGTGGTCGTCGCAGCGGTGCCGGTGTCGGTCCGCAACGCGGCTCGGATTTGGAGGCTGCACTCACGATTGACTTCGTCGATGCAGCCAAGGGTCTCACGACGAGTCTGCACATCAACGCCGAAGCCGTGTGCTCGACGTGCAACGGCTCGGGTGCGCGCCCGGGCACGACACCGAAGCGTTGCGCCCGGTGTGCGGGTCGTGGCGTCACGGAGATGAACCAGGGTGGCTTTGCGTTCTCGGTGCCGTGTTCGCAGTGTGCGGGTCGCGGTGTGGTGATCGAGCATCCGTGCGGCACGTGTCGCGGCACCGGAGTGGAGTTGCGCGACCGTGAAATCAACGTGCGCGTGCCGGCCGGAGTCGCCGATGGGTCGCGCATTCGGATCAAGGGTCGCGGAGCACCGGGGCGCAACGGTGGCCCGCCGGGTGACCTCTTCGTGATCTGCCGCGTGGCACCGCACCCCGTGTTCGTGCGCGACGAGATGAACCTGCTCGTACGCGTGCCGGTGTCGTTCACCGCCGCCGCACTCGGCGCCGATGTCGCGGTGCCGACGCTGGAGGGCGACACGGTGATGTTGCGTCTCCGTGCCGGTACGCAACCCGGCAGCCGCCATCGCGTGAAGGGTCGCGGCATCACCAACGGCAAATCGACGGGCGATCTCATCGTCACCGTGGATGTCGTCGTGCCGACGACGCTGACCGATCAGCAACGAGAAGCATTACTCGCATTCGCCAAAGAGGAGGCGTCATGAGCCAGCAATCCAACCGCGACAACTTCAGCATGGCGGTGTACGTCATCTCCGTGGCCGCCGAACTCTCCGGCATGCATCCCCAGACGTTGCGCAACTACGAACGAGTCGGGTTGCTGCGCCCGGCACGCACGCAAGGCGGCAATCGTCGCTACAGCCAAGCCGACATCGCGCGGCTGCATCACATCGCACAACTCGTTGACTCGGGCATGAACTTGGAAGGCATCCGCCACGTGCTCGAACTCGAGCACGAAGTTGGCGAACTGCGCAAGGAAGTGGAGGCACTGCGCGCCACCCTCGCCGCGCAGCGCGCCTCGCGTGGTGAACTGGTGCCGACCCGCCAGGTGCTGTCGGTGTTCACGCGTCGCTCCGGATTCCTCGGTGACAGGTAGGCGGTAACGCGATGACACTCGACCCGCGCAAGTGGACCACGAAAACGGGGGAGGCCGTCACGGCTGCGATGCAGACCGCCACCGTTGCCGGTCATCCCGAACTTACCCCGCACCATGTGTTGGCCGAGTTGCTGAAGCAAAACGGCACGGTCGTTGCGCCACTGCTCACCAAGGTGGGTGTCACCATCACGTCGCTGGCCGAGAAGTGTGCGGCGACACTCGCCAAGTTGCCGAGCGCGAAAGGTGGCTCAGAGCCACGCCTCAACCGCGAACTGGCTGCGGTGTTCGCCGCCGCGGCCGAGATGCAGGGGGAATTTCGTGACGACTACCTCTCGGTGGAGCTGCTTGCGCTCGCGATGCACGACATCATCGGTGTGCCGCGCGAAGAGTTGCTCGCCGCACTGCGCGAAGTGCGCGGCCCGCACCGCGTGACATCGCAGAATCCGGAGGACCAGTTTCAGGCGTTGGAGAAATACAGTGTCGACCTCACCGCTCGCGCGCGGGCGGGCAAGATCGACCCCGTCATCGGTCGCGACGAGGAGATTCGTCGCGTCGTGCAGGTGTTGTCACGGCGCACCAAGAACAACCCGATCCTCATCGGCGAACCCGGTGTCGGTAAAACGGCCATCGTTGAAGGGCTCGCGCAGCGCATTGCGTCTGGCGACGTGCCCGAAGGGTTGAAGACCAAGCGGCTGATTTTGCTCGACCTGGCGGCAATGCTCGCCGGTGCGAAGTACCGCGGCGAATTCGAAGAGCGCCTGAAGGCCGTGCTGAAGGAAATCACCGACGCAGGTGGCGAGGTCATCACGTTCGTCGACGAGATCCACACGCTCGTCGGTGCGGGCGGGGCCGAAGGTGCGATGGACGCCGGCAACATGGTGAAGCCGATGCTGGCGCGTGGCGAGTTGCGCATGATCGGCGCGACAACGCTCGATGAATACCGGACGCACGTGGAGAAGGACGCCGCACTTGAACGACGCTTCCAGCAGGTGTACGTCGGCGAACCGACCGTCGAAGACACAATTGGCATCCTGCGCGGTCTGAAGGAGCGCTACGAGGTGCACCACGGTGTGCGCATCCAAGACAATGCACTCGTCAGCGCGGCGGTGCTGTCGAACAGATACCTCACCAATCGATTCCTGCCCGACAAGGCGATCGACCTCGTGGATGAAGCAGCGAGCAAGTTGCGCATCGAAATCGACTCGATGCCGACCGAGATCGACGTCGTCGAGCGACGCATCATGCAGTTGCAGATCGAGAGAGTGGCGCTCTCGAAAGAAACCGATGCCGCGAGCAAAGAGCGGCTCTCGGCTCTCGAGACCGAACTCGGCGAGTTGAGCAGCCAGTCTGCGGAAATGAACAAGCGCTGGGAGGCTGAAAAGCAGGGCATCAGCGCGGTGCGCACGCTGAAGGAAGAACTCGACACGCTGCGTCAGCAGGCCGACCGCGAGACCAATCTAGAGAAGAAGGCGGAGTTGATCTACGGTCGCATTCCCGAACTCGAGCGGCGCATCACCGCGGCAACCAGCGATGCGCGCGCAACCCAGCAGCAACGCATGCTGAAAGAAGAAGTCGATGCCGAAGACATCGCCGAGGTGGTCGCGAAGTGGACGGGAATCCCCGTCACGCGACTGATGGAAGGCGAGATGCACAAGTTGGTGCACCTTGAGGAACTACTGCACCGGCGCGTGGTGGGGCAGGATGCCGCAGTCGCGGTGGTCGCCAATGCCATCCGTCGCAGTCGGGCGGGATTGTCCGACCCGCATCGTCCGATTGGTTCGTTCATGTTCCTCGGCCCGACTGGCGTCGGCAAGACCGAGTTGGCCCGTGCACTCGCCGCATTCCTTTTTGATGACGACAAGGCGATGGTGCGCATCGACATGGGCGAGTACTCCGAGAAGCATTCAGTGAGTCGCCTTGTTGGCGCGCCTCCTGGATATGTCGGCTACGACGAGGGTGGTCAGTTGACCGAGGCGGTGCGCCGCAGA
>Ga0194132_10011059_pt1 | contig 11775 bp, 14 predicted proteins | sample TA2KigOf80mmetaG_FD_148612 | JGI IMG/M metagenome (GOLD analysis project Ga0194132, IMG submission 148612) | Freshwater microbial communities from Lake Tanganyika, Tanzania - TA2015054 Kigoma Offshore 80m | ecosystem: Environmental > Aquatic > Freshwater > Lake | place: Tanzania: Lake... | reverse complement strand
AGCAGCGGAACGACCGCGAGGTCCTGGAACAGCAGCACGCCGACGACCTCGCGCCCGTGCGGCGTATCGAGCTGCCTGCGCTCCATCAGCATCCTGACCACGATGGCAGTGGAGGACATGGCCAGCACCCCGCCGATGGCGAGGCCCGTCTTCCAGCCGAATCCGCTCGCCACTGCGGCAAGGGTGACCATCAGCACGGTCAGTACCACCTGCGAAAATCCGAGGCCGAAAACGACCTTGCGCATGCGAAACATCTGGGGAAGGCTGAACTCGAGTCCAATCGAGAACATCAGGAACACGACGCCGAACTCGGCCAGCTTCGCGGTCTCTTCCGAACTTGGCGCCCAGGCGAGCGCATGCGGACCGATCGCGATGCCAACGATCAGGTATCCCAGCACCGGAGGCAGGCCGAGCAGGCGGAACAGAACCACGGCAGCCACTGCGCTCGCAAGCAACAGCAGCACCAGCTCAAGCGCCCCGGTCACCATTCACGTCGCCGTTCAAAATGTTCGGAACCCATTGAATCCCGGAGAAAATCCGGAAATTCACCAAACCCCCTCTGGTATACTTGGCGAATGAAAACAGCAGCGCCCCGCCTTGGCGATGCCGCCCCAGAACCCCGGGACAGGATCGCCGCGAACCCCTCGTCACTCGAACTGGCCAGGCAGGTCCTGCAGATCGAGGCGCGCGCCGTTGCAGCGCTGATACCGCGTCTCGACAAGAACTTCCTGGGCGCCATCGAGGTGATACTGAATTGCGGCGGACGAGTTGTCGTTTCTGGCATCGGGAAGTCGGGGCACATTGCACGAAAGATCGCCTCGACAATGGCCAGCACTGGAACGCCGGCATTCTTTGTCCACCCGGCCGAGGCCAGCCACGGCGACATCGGCATGATAACGCGTGAAGACGTGATGATCGCGCTGTCGAACTCCGGCGAAAGTGCGGAGCTGCTGACCATCTTTCCCGCGATCAGGCGCCAGGGCGCCAAGCTGATTGCGATCACCGGCAACGCCGAGTCGACGCTGGCGCGTGAAGCAGACATTCATCTCGATGCGCATGTGGACCAGGAGGCCTGTCCCCTGGGACTCGCGCCGACAGCCAGCACGACAGCCGTGCTGGCGCTGGGCGATGCGCTTTCCGTGGCCCTGCTCGATGCCCGCGGTTTCGGCGCCGAGGACTTCGCCCGGTCGCATCCCGGCGGAAACCTGGGCCGCAGGCTGCTGACGCGGGTCAGCGACGTCATGCGGACCGGGCCGGACCTCCCTGCGGTTTCCGAGCGCGGCACGCTCCGCGATACCGTACTGGAAATGACCAACAAGCGCATGGGCATGACTGCCATCCTCGACGGTGAGTCGCGTGTCCTGGGCATCTTCACCGACGGGGACCTGCGACGTTCGCTGGACCGTCTTGGTGACATCAGCAGGACGATGGTTGCCGATGTGATGACCCGCGCTCCCAGGACCATCCGCCCGGATCACCTTGCCGTCGAGGCGGTGGAGATCATGGAGCGCCACAAGGTCAACCAGATCCTGGTCACCGACAGGGACGGCCGGCTGGTTGGCGCGCTCAACATGCACGACCTGTTCCGGGCCAAGGTCATATGAGCGATCTGGCGGCGCAGCGGGCGAAGGCGGTTCGCCTGATGATCTTCGACGTCGACGGCGTCATGACCGACGGCAGGCTGTATTTCTCCGCGCGCGGCGAGGAAATGAAGGCGTTCAACATCCTCGACGGCCATGGCCTGAAAATGCTGCAGGGTTCCGGCATCGCCGTCGCGATCCTGACCGCGCGCAGGTCCGCAATCGTCGAGCACCGCGCGCGCGAGCTCGGAATCTCGAGCGTGAGGCAGGGCGTGAGCAGCAAGCTGGCGGGGTTCCAGGAACTGCTCGTCGAACACAGGCTGACGGCGCCCGACGCGGGCTATGCCGGAGATGACCTGATGGACCTGCCCGTACTCGCCCGCTGCGGCTTTTCCGCATCGGTTCCCAATGCATCCATGGCGGTACAGCGCCGCGTCCACCTGGTCACGCGCGCCAGGGGCGGCGAAGGCGCCGTCCGCGAGCTGTGCGAGTTCATCCTGGATGCCCAAGGCTCCCTGGATGCGGCGCTCACGCCGTACCTCGAATGAAGTTGCGCACCAACAACCTGTTGCCGCTGCTGATCGTGCTGTTTCTGGCAGGGCTCACGCTGTGGCTGCGGTTCGCAGTCGAACAGACATCGCCAGGGGCTCGTGCCTCCAGCCACGAAGCGGATGCCATCGTGGAAAATCTCAAAATCGTCCAGTACGGCGTTTCCGGCACCCCGGCATATACAATGTCCGCCCGACGCATGGTGCATTACCCCGACGGCGAAAGCGCCGAGCTCGAGCTCCCCCATTTCGAGAAGCGCGGCGCCGACGGCGCGACAATGAGCGTCACCGCACGCCATGCGCGCATCTCGCAGGACGCGGGCGATGCCCGCTTCTCCGGCGACGTACTGCTCAGGCGCGAGGCCACGGCAGACCGGCCGGCAATGCTGGCACGAACCGAATACCTTCACGTTATGGCGGCCCGAGACCTGCTCCGCACCGACCGGCCAGTGACGATCACCGAGGGCAACACGGTGTTTTCCGGTATCGGAATGGAACTCAATCGCGCCACGCGACAGTTCACGCTGTTATCGCAAGTCAGGGGAACCTACGATGCCATCAAGCGCAAGTAGCCGGCAGTGTTTCTGGCGGCGATTGGCAGCCCTGCTGATGCTGGCGGGCGCGTGCGCCGCGCCCTCCGCGCTGGCCGAAAAGGCCGACCGCGAGAAGCCGGTCAACATCGAGTCCGACCGCATGAACGCGGATGATGCGCGCAGGATCGCCACCTTCGAAGGCCGCGTTGTACTGACCCAGGGAACCCTCACCCTGCGCGCCGACCGCATCACCGTCCGCCAGGATCGCGACGGCTTCCAGTTCGGCACCGCAACGGGGAAGCCCGCCTTGTTCCGCCAGAAGCGCGAGGGGGCCAACGAATACATGGAGGCCGAGGCCGAACGCATCGAATACGATGCGAGGGCCGAAAGAGTCGAATTTTTCGAGAATGCGCGCATGCGCAGGGACGGCGGCGATGACGTACGCGGCAATTTCATCTCCTACGACGCCCGCACGGAGTTCTTCACCGTAAACTCCCGGCCCGCCGGAGGCACCGGCGACTCCGCCATGAGCGGGCCGCAGGATCGCGTGCGTGCCGTCATACAGCCGCGCGGCGCGGGCGGCGCACCGGCAGCCGGCGAGGCACGGCCGCCGGCCAATCCCGATTCGCGCCGCAACTGAGCGCGGGCCACACATGGCGCCAACTGCATGAGCGAGCTGAACGCGACCCACCTCAAGAAGCGCTTCAAGTCCCGCGAAGTCGTCAAGGACGTTTCCCTGCAGGTTTCCAGCGGCGAGGTCGTCGGCCTGTTGGGCCCGAACGGGGCAGGCAAGACGACCTGCTTTTACATGATCGTGGGCCTGATCGCCGTCGACGGGGGCAGGATCCGGCTCAACGGTCACGACACCACCCGCATGCCCATGCACAAGCGTGCACGCCTCGGGCTGTCCTATCTCCCCCAGGAAGCATCGGTGTTCCGTAAGCTCACTGTCGAGGAAAACATCCGCGCCATCCTCGAGCTGCGGGGCCTCGGCGAGGCCGAGATGCTGGTGCAGCTGCAGCGGCTGCTCGAGGAGCTGGGGGTCGCGCACCTGCGGGAATCGCCCGCAATGGCGCTGTCGGGCGGCGAGCGCCGCAGGGTTGAAATCGCCCGCGCCCTCGCGGCGCAGCCGTCCTTCATCCTCCTTGACGAGCCATTTGCCGGCATCGACCCCATCGCGGTTCTGGACCTCCAGAAGATCATCGGCTTCCTCAAGTCCCGGTCGATCGGCGTGCTCATCACCGACCACAATGTGCGCGAAACGCTGGGCATCTGCGACCGGGCATACATCATCAACGAAGGCGCGGTGCTCGCAGCCGGGAAACCCGATGAGATTGTCTATAATGACAGTGTCAGACGTGTCTACCTTGGCGAACATTTCCGCCTCTAGCCTTTTCGGCCACCTAAAATGAAGCAATCGCTGCAACTCAAGCTGACTCAGCACCTGATGCTGACGCCGCAGTTGCAGCAATCCATCCGGCTGCTGCAACTGTCCACGACGGAGCTCAACCAGGAACTGGAACGCTTCCTGATGGAGAACCCGCTCCTGGAGCGCGAGGGGGCCGCGCCTGCGGAATCGACGGCGGCGCCAGCGGCTATCCATGTCAGCACGGCCACCGACGAGGCCGACGCCGGGCCACGCGCGGAGGACCAGCCGCAGGAGGCGCAGGCGTCCGATGCGCCCGCGCGCGAGGACGAATGGTTTGGCGAGGCCGGCGGCCAATCGCGAGGGCGCGAGGACGGCGATGACGGCGACTTCCCCCAGGTTGCCGCCGTCGCCCCGACCCTCAGGGAACACTTGATTTCACAGGTTTCCTTGCTGATGCTCTCGGAACGAGACCGCCAGCTGGTCACTCTGCTCATCGAGTCGCTCGACGAAAGCGGCTACCTCACCCAGTCGCTCGAGGAAATCTGCGGCATGCTGCCCGCGGAACTCGCCGTCGAGCCGGAAGAGCTTGTCATCGCGCTGAAGCACCTGCAGCACCTGGATCCGACCGGGGTCGGCGCACGGACACCGGCCGAATGCCTGGAACTGCAGCTTGCCGCGCTGGCGGAGGACACGCCGGCCCTGCCTGTCGCGCTTGCCATCGTGCGGCAGCACCTGCCCCTGCTGGCGGCGCGCGACTTTGCGCGCCTGAAGCGCCTGATCGACTGCAGCGACGAGGACCTGCGCGCGGCGCAGCGCCTCATCCAGTCGCTCAACCCGTGGCCCGGGGCCGCCTACGCCCGCCTCGAGGCGCGCTACATCATTCCCGACGTCACGGTGCGCAAGATCAAGAATGTCTGGACAGCGAGTCTCAATCCCGATGCGGTACCGAAGCTTCGCGTCAACCGGCTGTACGCGGATATTCTGCAGAATCAGCGCAACGCTTCCGGCGGGCAGCTGTCCCAGCAACTGCAGGAGGCGCGCTGGCTGGTGAAGAACATACAGCAGCGCTTCGAGACCATCCTGCGCGTGTCGCAGGCGATCGTGGACCGGCAGAGGCATTTCCTGGAGCATGGCGAAGTCGCGATGCGCCCGCTGGTATTGCGCGAGATCGCCGCCACGCTTGGCCTGCATGAATCGACCATATCGCGTGTCACCACGCAGAAATTCATGCGTACGCCGCGGGGCATCTTCGAACTGAAGTACTTCTTCGGCAGCCATGTGGCCACGGAGACGGGCGGCGCCTGCTCGGCAACGGCGATCCGCGCCCTGATCAAGCAGCTGGTGGCCGCCGAGGATTCCAAGAAGCCGCTGTCCGACAGCAAAATCGCGCAGATACTCGGCCAACAGGGTATCGTTGTGGCGAGACGCACCATCGCCAAGTACCGGGAGTCGCTGCATATTTCGCCCATCAGCCAGCGAAAGGCGCTGTAGGCGTCGACAGACAACGCTAAGGCAATCTCGGGGCGGACCAAGGTGCAGCAATCAGAAGCCCCGGGCGAAAATGCCGCCAGGGGATCTGGAGCAGGGGGGCGCAGGGGGATTTCCCCGTCTTGCCAGGCGCTCTGGGCAATCTTCTACAGGAGAACGGAAATGAACATTAACGTCAGTGGCCACCATGTTGCCGTGACTGAATCCATGCGCAACTACATCGAGGAGAAACTCGTGCGCATCAGGCGGCATTTCGAGCAGGTCATAGACGTCAATGTCATCGTATCGGTCCAGAAGCTGAGGCAGAAAGCCGAAGTAACCGTTCACATGAGCGGCAAGGACATCCATGTGGAGAGCGAAGATACCGACCTGTATGCAGCCTTCGACAGCCTCGTCGACAAACTGGACCGGAGAATCCTGAAGCACAAGGAGGCCCTGCGGGCGCACCCGCATGATTCGATCAAGCGCAGGGTGCAGCAGGAAGAGTGACAGGGACCGGCCATGCAGGCGGCCACGCTGGGGTAGACTAGCGCCGTTCTCGGTATCGAACCCACTGCACCGACCGGCGCAATGCCAGCGGGTGCGACACCCGCCAGTCCCGCGCCCCTCCCCACAGCACATCGAAACCGCACGGACAATGAACCTCATCGCAAAGCTCTTGCCGCTTTCCAATATCGTCCTTGACCTCGATGTCACGAGCAAGAAACGCATGTTCGAGCAGGCTGGCCTGCTTTTCGAGAACAACCAGGGCGTCGCCCGCAGTTCGGTGTTCGACAGTTTGTTTGAGCGGGAACGGCTGGGCTCGACCGGGCTCGGCCAGGGGGTCGCGATACCGCACGGGCGCGTCAAGGGACTCAAGGAAGCGGTGGGTGCGTTCGTGCGGCTGTCCGCCGGTGTGGCCTTCGACGCACCGGACGGCAAGCCGGTCAACCTGCTCTTCGTGCTGCTCGTGCCGGAACAGGCCACCGAGCAACACCTGCAGATCCTGTCCGAACTGGCGCAGATGTTCAGCGACCGCGAATTGCGCGAACGACTCGCCGGCGACGCCGACGCCGCCACCCTCCACCAGCACATAACCGCCTGGGTACCGCATGCTTCAGATCAGCGTCGCGCAGCTGTATGAAGACAACGGCAGCAAGCTAGGCCTCGTCTGGATCGGCGGGCAGCGCGGCGGCACCTCGCTGGTCCGCCGCGACGTGGCCGATGCGCCGGCGCTCGTCGGGCACCTCAACCTGATTCACCCCAACCGGCTGCAGGTGCTGGGCACGCTGGAGGCCAGGCACCTTGCCTCGTTCGACGATGCGGCGTTGCGGCAGATGCTGGACACGCTGTTCGCTGCAAAGCCGGCAGCCATCATCCACACCGACGGCGTGCGGCCCGACTGGCGGATGCTCGCCACCGCGGAAAACACCGGCGTGGCGGTATTCGGTACCGACCAGACCAGCGCGACCGTCATCAATCACATGCGCCGCTACCTGGGCAAGGCGCTGGCCGATACCACCACGCTGCATGGGGTCTGCATGGACGTGCTGGGCATCGGCGTGCTCATCACCGGCGACTCCGGCGTCGGCAAGAGCGAGCTCGGCCTCGAATTGATCAGCCGTGGCCACGGCCTGGTCGCAGACGACGCGGTGGACATTGCCCGCATCGCCATGACCACCCTGGAATGCCGCAGCCCGCCCATGCTCAAGGAATTCCTCGAGGTGCGTGGCCTCGGCGTGCTCAACATCCGCACCATCTTCGGTGAGACCGCCATCCGGCCGAAGATGAACCTGCGCCTCATCGTGCACCTCGAAAAGCCCACGCAGGCGGGCGGGCTGGCGCCGACGGAACGCCTGCCGCTGCATGAACTCTCCGAGGACATCCTCGGCATGACGATCCGCAAGGTAGTCATTCCGGTTGCCGCCGGACGAAACCTCGCGGTGCTGCTCGAGGCCGCGGTGCGCAACCACATCCTGCAGCTGCGCGGCATCGACTCGACCGAAGAGTTCGTCACGCGCCAGCAATCCGAAATGCTGAGACAGGCGGGCAAGGATGCCGAGCCTTAGAGCGCCTGACAGAATTGCCGTCAGGCGTCCCCGCCTGGGGGAGCACGAGGGGATGTATTTCCCCGTATCGTCAGGTACTCCGGGAATGCGTTTCACCGATGAGCGGATGCTCCCCGCGCATTCCCACGCTCTCCCGGCTCCGGCTGGGGGCGGGCGCTGCGACCGCGGGCGTTTCCCCGGACCCGATGAACCGGTAGACAGGCGTGAGACCCGCGCGCGCGGCATTCATCCCCGGCACGGCCTTCGCCGTCAGCGCACAGGTGCGCGACAGGCAGGCACTCGCCCCGCAGCACGGGCGCATGGCCGAATGCAGCGCCAATGCCAAGGGCCTCGAGGGCGATGAAGACAGGAAGGCCCGCCACGGATGCCTCAGGGCGTGATGCGGTCGGCAATCCGACCCCGGGGATCGCGACCGGCAGCATCGCGGAAATGCGCCTGCAGGATGCCTTGGGCAACATCGAACCGCAGGTGCCGCCATGCAAGTCGTCCTGATCAGCGGGCTGTCGGGTTCGGGCAAGAGCGTCGCGCTCAATGTCCTCGAGGACAACGGCTACTACTGCGTCGACAACCTTCCGGTCAAGCTGCTGGCGGAAACCGTGCAGTTGCTGCGCTCGGCCGGCCAGCAGTGGGTAGCGGTCAGCATCGACGCGCGCGGCGGCCAGAGCGTGGCCACGCTGCCGGGCTACATCGACGACCTCAAGGCGCAGCAAATCGACGCGCGCCTGCTGTTCCTCGATTCCAAGAACGACACGCTGATGCGGCGCTACGCCGAATCGCGCCGGCGCCACCCGCTGGCGGCGGCCGACCTGACGCTGGAGGAAAGCATCGCCAGCGAGCGCGCGCTGATGGCGCCGATCGCCGAGGTCGGGCACCGCATCGACACCAGCGACCTGCACCCCAATGTGCTGCGCAGCCGGATCAAGGACCTGCTGCAGGAGGACCGCGGGACCACCTCGCTGCTGTTCGAGTCCTTCGGCTACAAGCATGGCGTGCCGCTGGACGCGGACTTCGTCTTCGACGTGCGCTGCCTGCCGAACCCATTCTACGAGCTGCGCCTGCGCCCGCTCAGCGGGCGTGACGCCGCGGTGATCGGCTTTCTCGAGGCCGAGCCATCGGTCGCAAGGATGCTGGCCGACATCGGCGACTTCGTCGAGTCCTGGCTGCCGGCGTTCCGCAACGACACCCGCGCCTACCTGACCGTGGCCATCGGCTGCACCGGCGGCCAGCACCGCTCGGTCTACATCGCCGAGCGGCTGGCGGCCCGCTTCTCGGCACAGGACGGCCGCAGCCCGGTCATCGTGCGGCACCGCCAGCTCGTCACCCCGCGATGAACGCTCCGCCGCGAACCGTCAGCCTGGCCTTCACCGGCGCCTCCGGCATCGCCTATGGCGTGCGCCTGCTCGAATGCCTGCTGGGCGCCGGCGTCCGTGTCCACCTGCTCTACTCCCAGGTCGCGCATGTCGTCGCCAAGCAGGAGCTGGATCTCGTCCTGCCGGCGCGTCCGACCGAGGCCGCGCGCTATTTTTCCGAACGATTCGCGGCATCCGCGGGACAACTCAACGTGTTCGGCAAGGAGGACTGGTATGCGCCGGTGGCCTCCGGCTCCAACCCGGCCGATGCCATGGTGATCTGCCCTTGCAGCATGGGAACGCTCGCCGCAGTGGCTGCGGGGCTTGCCGACAACCTGATCGAGCGCGCCGCCGACGTCATGCTCAAGGAAGGACGCAGCCTCGTGCTCGTCCCGCGCGAAACCCCGCTGTCGCAGATCCACCTCGAGAACATGCTGCGCCTCGCACGCGCGGGCGCCGTCATCCTGCCCGCCAATCCCGGCTTCTACCATCGGCCGGCCGGCATTGCCGCAGTCATCGATTTCATCGTCGCGCGCGTGCTCGACCAGCTGCGCGTGCCCCATCAGCTGCTGCCCCGCTGGGGGCGCAATGGCCACGATGGCCACGACAGCCGCGATACGGAATGATGCCCGAGCCATGACCGATCAATCGCGCATCCCGCTGTTTCCGCTGAATGCCGTGCTGTTTCCGGGCGGCCGCCTGCCGCTGCGCGTCTTCGAGGCGCGCTACATGGACATGACGCGCGATTGCATGCGCTCGGGATCGCCATTCGGCGTCTGCCTGATCCGCGAAGGCCGCGAGGTCGGGAAGCCGGCGACGCCGGAGCCGGTTGGCAGCCTCGCCCACATCATCGACTGGGACATGCAGCAACTGGGCATGCTGCAGCTGCAGACACGCGGCGGCCAGCGCTTCCGGGTCCTGCGGAGCGAAGCAAGCCCGCAGGGCCTGCTCTCTGCGGACATCGAACTGATTCCAGCGGAAGATCCCGTGGCGGTGCCGGAGTCCCTGAAGGCCTGTGTGCAGCTGCTGCAGACGGTGGTCAGGGACCAGGGCGACACCGTCTTCCATGCGCCGCACCGGATGGACGAGGCGGCCTGGGTCGGCTACCGGCTCGCCGAGATCCTGCCCATACCGCTACCCGCCCGGCAGAAGCTGCTGGAACTCGCCGACAGCGTTGAACGGCTCACGCTGCTGCACAGGTTTCTCGAGCAGCACGGCCTGCTGCAGAACAACAGCGGCGGCGCATGACGAGACTGCACCAAGGGCTCCGCGACTACCCGCCGGCCTTGTCAGCCGCGTCCAGCAGCGCGGCAGGCAACCTGTCCAGCAGCTTGCGCACCGGCACCGGGATGGCGTCCGCGGCTGCGTCCTGCAAGGTCATCCAGGCCGTTGCACCGCCGTCCGCCACACGTTCGCCATCGGCCACCCGGCATGCAACCGGGTGGATGCGCAGCGTGAAATGGGTAAACGAGTGGGGTAAGACAGGCAGGTGCTCGACATCGGCGGCGCGCAGCCCGAAGCGCGCCTCGCATACCGCGGCGGCCTCTTCTTCGATGCCAATCTCGGGGAAGCACCACAGCCCGCCCCAGATGCCGGCGGCCGCGCGCTTCTCCAGCAGCAACCGTCCCTGCGACACCAGCAGCAGCATCCTGGTCTCGCGCACCGGCACGCTCCTGCGCGGGCGCGGCCACGGATAGGACGCCGTTGCGCCCTCCGCCCGGGCGCGGCAACTGGCCCGGACCGGGCAACGCTCGCAGGACGGCTTGCGCGTGCAGACGGTGGCGCCGAGATCCATCAGCGCCTGCGTATAGCGCGCAATGCCGCGTGCCGGCAGCAGCGACTCGGCCAGCGTCCACAACTTCGCCGCTACCTTCGCATCGCCAGGAAATCCCGCAACCGCGAAGTGGCGGGCGAGGACGCGCCTGACGTTGCCGTCGAGGATGGCCTCGCTGCGCCGGAACGCGAACGCGACGATCGCCGCGGCGGTGGAACGCCCGACGCCCGGCAGGGCCTCCAGCGCTTCGCGCCCGCGCGGAAACGCCCCGCCATGCACGGCGACGAGGGCGTTGGCAGCGCGGTGCAGGTTGCGGGCCCGCGAGTAGTAACCGAGTCCGCTCCACAGGCGCAGGACGGCGTTTAGGTCCGCAGCGGCCAGGCTCGCCACGTCCGGAAAATGCTCGAGGAAGGTCCGGTAATAGGGGATCACGGTGCCGACCTGGGTCTGCTGCAGCATGATCTCCGACAGCCAGATCCGGTAGGCATCACGGGTGTTCTGCCAGGGCAGGTCGTTGCGGCCGTGACGGCGCTGCCATGCGATCAGCTGCGCGGCAAAGTCCGCGGGCTTTCCCGCAGGCTTTGCGGCCTTGCGCGCTGCTGCGGGGACGGCGACGTGCTCGGCTGCGCGCGCTCTTGCACGCACTCTGCCGGCGCGACGCGAGCCTGCTGGCGATTTCACCGCTTGAACAGGCCCTTGAGGCGATCCTGCACCTGTTCCTTGACCTTCTCCTGCACCTGCTGCTTCACCGCCCCGGTCGCGGCCGCGGCGAAATCGATGCGGTACTTGAGCGCGTCGAACGGCCCGCTCAGGCGCACGGGAATGGTCAGACCGCGCAGGTCGGCCAGATCCTTCGCGCCCTGCCCGCCCGATGTGCCGACGATCGCCGCCTTGGCCAGATAGTCCATCTGGCTGGCGCCGATGTCGGTGTCTCCTGCCCCGGTCAGGCGCAGAAAGGGCGACTTCGCCGACAGGTCCTCGTTGTGCGCGACGCCATTGCGGATGACGAAGCTGCCCGACAGTTCGGTGAAATCGGTCTTGTCGGCCTTCGAGGCGCCCTGCTCCTGGGATTTCGCGCCAAGAATG
>Ga0194132_10011055_pt1 | contig 11782 bp, 8 predicted proteins | sample TA2KigOf80mmetaG_FD_148612 | JGI IMG/M metagenome (GOLD analysis project Ga0194132, IMG submission 148612) | Freshwater microbial communities from Lake Tanganyika, Tanzania - TA2015054 Kigoma Offshore 80m | ecosystem: Environmental > Aquatic > Freshwater > Lake | place: Tanzania: Lake Tanganyika... | reverse complement strand
GGGCGACCATGAGCGGCTTCTACGACGCCATGGCCGCGCAAAACAACAAAAAGGCACTCAAACTCCTAACCGTCTGCAAACCGTCTTGGTTAGAGGGATCATGATGCAGTCATAATGCAGAGTTGTGAGTTGTGCTGCATGCTTGACTGCGGCATAAGTAATGCTAGTTTTTCACCGTTCGCGTGGACAGGCTCAGAGTGCATTGAAATCTATGTCTTACCTCTGTGTTTCCCGGTGGTTATTGCCAGTTTTGGCAGGCAGTTTCGTCCTTCTCCCCGTTTTGGCCGAGGATCCTTCCCCACCCAGGATCGCCAGTATTGGAATTAAGAACGCGCAACAGGTTCTGCGTTTTTCTCCATACCCCGCGGCCCAGGAATTCAAGATCTTGCGCGCCGACGCGCTTGGGCTTCCCTTTTCAGTGGATGCAACCGGCGTCCTAACTGGTTACGAATGGAAATCACCCCTTCGCGCAGGGACTCCACAGGGGTTTTACCGCGTCGAGGTCACACCGATCAGCGATGAATCCCTGGCCGCGGCGACGGTCTTGAACCGGACCGCCTATGGCCCCACGCCCGACGAGCTGGAGCGCATCCGCACCATCGGCGTCCAGGCTTACATCGATGAGCAACTGTCCCCGGAACACATCCAGGAAGACCTGGACATCAACAAGGTCGTCATCCCGTCGGACTGGCAGTATGTCACGGCGAGCAGCACGGCGAGTTCCAGCCAGCTCTACATTTACCTCAACTCTCTAGGGGAAGGTTACATCGACGACATTCAACTCGTAGCCGGGAACGTGGCCGGTACCGGGCCAAACCTGCTCCGGAATGGGGATTTCGAAATGCCGCTCACCACAAAGGATTGGAAAGTGGCTTCCAATCACGCACGCTCCGTGATTTCAACCGATGTCAAGCGTTCCGGGCGCAGCAGTTTGCGCCTGGTGACAACCGCGCCGGGATCAACGGACACATCAGCCATCGTGCAGACGATTACGCCTGCACTCGCCCCTTCGCCGCAGAGGTACACCTTGAGCTTTTGGTACTTGCACACAACCAACGCCCTCAGCCGGGTGACGGTGAGGTTGTCCGGCAGCCAACCGAGCGGGTCATCGCCCATGTTGCCACCCATCACGACTTTGACTTATGGCATCGCCTCCCTCGCGGACCTCTCGACCTGGCACATTCTGCACGCGGTCCAGTCCAAACGCCAGTTGCTCGAAGTTCTGACCCAGTTCGTTGATAACCATTTCGTCACTTACCAGGACAAATCCCAGGACTACCTCGCCGGCAAAGTGCCTTCCGGGGCCGACGCCGCTTTCGCGACCGACCTCGAATATCGGGAGTTGAAGAAATGGCGCGAGGTGCTGATGAACCCAAACGGCACGTTTTACGACCTCCTCAAGATCAGCACGGAAAGCCCGGCCATGGTGATTTACCTCGACACGGTCGCGAGCAAGAAAGGCGCGGCGAACGAGAATTACGCCCGCGAGTTGATGGAACTCTTCACGATGGGCGTCGATAATGGCTACGATCAAAAGGACATCGAGGAAATGAGCCGGGCCTGGACGGGCTGGCGGGTGGACAAACTCCCGGTTGGCCAGGAAAACAATCCCTTCGCGACGCCGATCCCGACCGCCAGTCGGAACACGACTCCCGGCACCTGGACCTTGCGGTTCAATTCCAGCGCGAGCGAACATGACGCGACGGCCAAGACGATTTTCCCGGGCAAGACGATCGATGCTCGTTTCGGCCCGCCGCACGCTGGCAAATCTTACGAACTCAGGCTCCCTGCCCGCACCGGCACCGCGGGGATGCAAGACGGCTACGACATCATTTCGCACCTGGCGGATTTGCCTTACACGCAGGAATACATCAGCGTCAAACTCTGCCGCTACTTCATTCACGAGAACTTCGTCCATGGCGTTTATGATTACACTCAACCAAATTCGAGCGCCGAAGCCGCATTGATCCGCGATTGCATGAAGGCCTGGGACACGCCCGCGGCAGATGGGCGGAAGGGCAACCTTCGCAGCGTGCTGAAGGTGATCTTTAACTCCTCGACGTTCCGGCAACATGCGGCCTCGCAGCAGAAAGTGCGAAACCCGCTCGAATTCACAGTCGCCTCCGTGCGAGCCTTGCGTGCCGCCAGGCCAACCGGAGGGTTCACTTCGGACTGCACGGGCGCCGACTTGAATAACAAGATGATCACGCTCGGCATGCGGCTTTTCAACCGGGAAGAGCCCGACGGCTGGTCCGAGTTCGGCCAGGACTGGATCAATTCATCCTCGTTGATCGAACGAATGCGCTTCGTTCAGGAGCGGCTTCGCACGGCATCGGTTGCGGATCCCGTCGGGCTTTTGAAATTGAAACTTCCCTCGACTCAATGGCGGGACGCGGGCTTAGTGACGGATTACTTCCTGAGCATACTTTTCCCGGCTGAAGGCAAGGCCAATCTTACTCTAGACCGGGCCACGGCCTTGACCTTCTTGAACACGGCGGACAACGGAACCACTCCGTCGCTGTTCAACGCCTTGGACCCGAACTCCTCCACGTATGGGACGCGCGTGAGGGGGATGGTCGCTTATTTGATGGGACTGCCTCGATTCCAAGAACAATAGTGGAACGTAACCCATTGAGCCACGGATGAATCACGGATTAGACACTCGCTGGCGGGCCCTCTCTATCGCGTTTGAGAGCTGGCCGAACGGATCGTTGCAATTGCTTCAGTTCCTCCTGCGATTGCTGCCCAGGGTTTGGCCGACGCCGCAACCCTGTCTGATTCGTGGCATCCGCGGCTTACGGAATCACGAAATGCCGGAGTATCGAAGTGTCGGAGTATCGGAGTATCGGCGTGCCGGGGCGCCAGTGATGCACCGATACCCCGATACGCTGACACCCCAATACAGAATTTGGCGATCCGTGGCTATACAAGATCTATGAACATCCTGACCCGCCGAACCTTCCTCGAACGCAGCCTTCAAGTCGCCTTGGGCGCGACGGCGAGCGCGTTCCTCAACGTCCCTTCGTTCATGCAGCGCGCCCTGGCCCAGGGCACCATCCCGCAGCGGAACAAGAAAATCCTGTTCGTCTTCCTCCGGGGAGGCAACGACGGCTTGAATACCATTATCCCGTGGGGAGACAGCGCCTACAACCAGACGACGCGCCCGTCGCTCTACATCCCTCCGCCCGATCCGCTCACGAGCGTTTCCGGACGCATCCCGACCACGACTGACCAGACGCGCACGGTCGATCTCGGAAATGGCTTCGCTGGAATCCATCCCGGTTTGGCCGGACTGGCGCCGGTCTTCAATGACGGGCAGGTCGCCTTGATCCATCGCGTCGGTTACCCGAAGCAATCGCGCTCGCACTTCGATTCGCAGCGCTACTGGGAAAACGGCATGCCCAGCAAAAACCTCACGAGCAGCGGCATCTTCTATCGGGCGATCGCCAACACCGGGCTTGCAGTCGGGCGCAAGTTCCCGGCGATTTCGCTGGAGAGCAGCAATCCTTTGCTGCTGCGCGGTCCCGCGCCGTTGACGACGAATCTGGCGGATCCGAATCGTTACGACATGTACGGCATTACCGGGACGGCCGCGGAAAAGCAGAAGCTGCTCACGCTCATCACGGCGGAATATCGCATCCCGTATCCGGAGAAAGACAACCGCGAACTTCTGTTTCAAACCGGCGTCGGACTGAAGGACGCCATCGACTTGATCAAGACCATCGGCCTGACGGCGAACAATTTCTTCGACACCAACGGCACGACCCATTTGTTCCCCATCGACGCCGCGTCCAATCAGAAGGGATTCACGAGCAGTTCCTACGGCTATTTCAAGAACATCAAGACGGCCGCGCAGGTCCTTTCGAGCACCGACGCGATCATCGCGGGAACCAGCCTCGGCGGATTCGACACGCACAACAACCAGGGCGCGCTGACCGGCGGCCATTCCGACCGGATGAAATGGCTCGGCTGGACGATGTACGCGTTGCGGAAGTATTTCACGGCTGTGAACCCCACGCTCTGGGACGACACCCTCGTGGTCACGCTTTCGGAATTCGGGCGGACGACGAAGGAGAATGGCAATCAAGGGACCGATCACGCCGAGGCGGGTGTCATGTTCGTCGCGGGCGGCAAGGTCAAAGGCGGCGTGTATCAGTGCAGCAACGACTCGTGGACGGTTGGAACCTCAGGCTCCATGTTCCAGGTGAACCAACGCTACTTGAAACGAAGCGTCGATTACCGATCCGTGCTCGGTGAAATCATCCGCGACCATCTGGGCGCAACGCCCGCGCAGCTCGCCACGGTCATTCCGGGTTACGCCGACGCCCGCGAAAGCCTGCAAAACGGCGGCGTCACGCTGGATGGCACGCGCATTGTCGGAGAGTTGGGGATTGTTTGATAATACTCAGAGCCGGTCTGAAAATGGGTGGAACGGGCTACCAGCCCGTTTTTGGCGGCAACCTGCCGCCGAACATTGCGGCAGGCTGGTAGCCTGCCGTAACAGGCCAGTGGCCTGTTCCACCCAAAAGCCATTTTCAAAACGCGTGCTCAGACGAATTTGCCCGGATTCAGAATTCTCTTGGGATCGACGGCCCGCTTGACCGCCTCGTGCAGCCGCTGCACCTCCCGTGAAACTGCGAGCGGCCACCACGGCTTCTTGGCCAGACCAATGCCGTGTTCGCCGGTGATCACGCCTCCCAACGCCAGGACGCCGCGAAACAATTCGTCCAGCGCCGCATCGGCCCGCGGCCGCGCGTTCGGTTGGGTCGTGTCCACCATGATGTTGACGTGAATGTTTCCATCTCCGGCGTGGCCGAAACACGCGACCGGGAACCCGTGCTTCTTCCGGAGATGCACGGCCAGTTGGAATAATTCCTCCAATCGCCCGCGCGGCACCACGACGTCCTGGTTGAGTTTGGTCAGCCCCGTGTCGCGCAACGAGTAGGAGAATTCGCGGCGCAACTGCCAGATCCTTTCGCATTGCTGACTGCCCAGAGCTCGCCGCACGAAGAGCGGGTTCAGCGATTGCGCGATCCGTTCCATTTGCCTGGCTTCAGCCCGGACGGAGCGTTCCTGCCCATCCAATTCGACGATGAGGTGCGCCCGGCATCCGGAGAGCAGCCGGCTGCCCGTCCGTTTTTCGGCGGCGGCCAGCGTAAAGGCGTCGGCAAGTTCGAGCGCGGAAGGCAGAAAGCCGCTCGCAAAGATCGCGTCGAGGGTCCGGACGGCTGCGCGCATCGAGGCAAAGCCAATCGACAGACACGCCCGAAATGGAGGCAGCGGAAGCAGCTTCAACGTGGCTTCCGTGACGATGCCGAGCAAGCCTTCCGAGCCGACAAACAAACGCGCCAGATCGAACCCGGTTTTGTTTTTGTGCGTGCGCCCGCCCAGCCGAACGATGGCGCCATCGGCCAGGACCACTTCGACGCCCAGGACGTACTCGCGGGTGACGCCGTATTTGAGGCAACGCGGGCCGCCGGCGTTGGTCGCGATGTTGCCGCCGATGGTGCAGTCCGCCCGGCTCGCGGGATCCGGAGGATAGTAAAGGCCCAGTTTCTCGACAGCTTCCTGGAGCGTCTGAGTGATCACGCCCGGCTGAACGACGGCGACGAAATCTCTCGGATTGATTTCCTTGATGCGGCTCATCCGCGCGAGCGAGAGAGCAATTCCCCCCTGGCTGGGCACGCAACCGCCCACGTAACCATGCCCAGCGCCGCGGGCGGTCACAGGAATCGAGTGCTGTGAAGCAAAGCGAAGGAGCGTCGCAATGGTCTTCGCAGAACGCGGAAACGCGACCGCTTCGGGCAAGTGCGACGCAAACCACTTGTCGCCGGCGTGCGCTTCCAGAGCCGCCAAATCCATCCGGAATTCTCCCGGCGGCAGGCGTTTTCTCAGTTGGTCCAGAAGGACCCGCTTAGTGGTCATGGACATATTTATGCCCATGACCACTTAGTTGATTTCATCCTGAGTGGGAGGACCTGCGGTCACGAGCGACCGGGCGTCCTCAGCCTGGTCATCGGGCACTTGAACGAGGATGCCGCCGGTGGCCATGGAAGACGGGTCCAGGCCCATGGAAGCGAGTTCATGAGCGACCTCGGCCTGGTAACCCGCGACTTCAAGGCGCGAGCGAACGAGCTGCGCTTCCGCCGGGTTGAAGGTTTTGAATACGGTGACGAGCTGCATAGCTCAAGATGGAACGGGCCCGGGCAAAGTTCAAGCGTTAGGTGTTTTCGCCAAAGGCATCCGATGTGATGCTTCTAGTCGGACATAATCCAAGTCTGATCTGTGGCGCAACGGCAGTTGATCCTTGGCGGATGGGGGCAGTCCGCGTTCCACCATATCAAGTCAGGTCGAACCAGACCCTTCATCCCGGCGAGGAAAGCAGCGTGCTCCAACTCCAGGTTCAAGCGGGACAAACCATTGGAGACCTTAAGGTGTTAGTGCATTCTGCCACAATTCGGAACCCATAAGATTGGAGCGTCTCCTTGTCAGTTGCGGATTTTAAGGGCGGGCGGCGGATTGCGGCGCGACATGAGCATTCATTGCTATTCGAATAGCATCGACCTTGATCTGCCGGTTTCATCGCCATTGTCCGGTGAGAGTAAACGCCGCCCAAAAATACGGATTGGAAAAATCTTTGGAGCGCAAGAGGGCCAACTGCGCCTCACGCCAGGCTTGTGTGCGTGGTTTTCCGGAACGCCATCGAGCGATGAATTCCGTCATCAATTGTTGCGTCGCGGCATCGCTGACAGGCCAATGGCTGGCCAGAACCGTTTGCGCTCCGGCAATCCGAAACGCGCGGCGCAACGACATCACTCCTTCTCCGATTTTGACTTCTCCCGTCCCCGTGTCACAGGCGCTCAGAATAACGAGCTCTGTGCCCTGCAAATTGAGCAACGCCGCTTCCTGGCCCGTTAACAGACCGTCCTCGCTGATGGAATTGGTCATTTGCAGCGCATGGTTCGCCCCGGCTAAGGCGATGCCGCATCGAACCAACGGGCTTTCCCAATCATCGGTTCGTGGCCCAATCCTTTTCGTGTCAAACATAAGCCGGTCGCGGAACGCGTCCGTACGTTTCAGTTCCTGGTCGGTTAAGAAGAATCCGTGCGTCGCCAAATGGAGCACGCGCGGCGAAGCGACCGATTTGATTTCCGATTCTCGCGCTTGTGCCCCAAGACGGAGGCGCGAGTCTTTGCCCAGCAAGTCCGCCACAGACCGGGCCTCGGTCTCGCTCTGCTTCAGTGGCTTGAATTGCCCACCACGATAGGCGCGACTCAAAGCGGGTGTCTGAGTCGCCGCCAAATCTAGCGGAAAAGGTGTCCCGTTCGTTGGAACTACGCGCGAACGTGGGACGCTTCCAGCCAAGTCCAAATCAAAATCAGGATTGCCGATGACCAGCGGCGCAGAAGTCGATTGTTTCGGCGGGTCACGGGCCAATCGAAAAACTTCTCGCCCACTGGTGACATAGCTGATCGTTTTCGTCTCGATTAAATACTTGCCTTCGTCGAGCAGCATCTCGAACGGCACGCGGCTCAATTCGCCGTCCGGGCAAACGATGAGATGCGCCACGTTCGTCAAATGTTTGGCCAGCGGCGTGTAAACTAAATCGTTCAATCGTTGAAGGATCGGTTGCAGGCGCTTCGGTGCAATTTGCCCGGAGGCCATCGACTTGGCGAATTGCCCGACGGCTTCATCGATCGGCGCAGCTTCGCCCAAGTCCACACGCTGGGCCGTGGCTTTGGTCGAGTCTTTCGGCGAGTGGAACGTGAGATACGCAGCATAACGAGGTTCTCTCCTCGAATTGGTTTTCGCCGTAAAATCGAAGCGCACATATTTCACCAAGTCAACCAGCGCATTTTGAGGCCGGACGGCTTGCGCAATATCATTGAGCGTTAATTCCCTTTCCAGGACCGTTGCACCGACCGGCGTCTTTCGTTCCCACAACGTGGCTTCGATTCGCCAAAGCTTGTCGTCGAGTTCGCGAAGTTGTGCTTGCCGTTTCTCGCTTGCTGGCTGGTTTTCCAAGAGCCGCGCAGCCTCGGCCTTTAGCTCTCGTTGCTTGTCGCGAAAACTGCGTATGTTCTCGTCCGAATCAGCATCGAGAGCGGCTTCGGCGACACGAACCTCCTCGAGCAACGATTTTGTCAAAGCCGACACTTCCGCTCCCGCTTGTGCAACCATTGCGGGATCATGTGGAGCAGCGTTGGCGCACAGCGAATAAAAGATGTCGGAATGATAGGCGACGCGGGATGATGCCGTTAGAGACTGATTGTCTGTTGCCCGAAGGTACCGCAAAAGGAGATAACGTCTTTGTCGCCGAGATGCTTCGGCGTATGTGGCGACTGCCTCCAAACGCTTCCCTTGATCCCGTTGGAGCAAAGCCACATTTCGAAGTACGGACGCCACTGTGGGATGGTCAGTTCCGTAACATTTCTTGGTCAGATCAAGGCTGAGCAGGTACATCCCAAGGGCATTGTCGTACTCGCCCCGTGAGTCGTAAACCAATGCAACGTTGTTGAGCGCCACGGCCACCGTAGGATGCTCGGCTCCAAAGGCATGTTCACTAATCTTCAAGCTTCGGAGCAGCAGATCCAGGGCTTTTGCCGAATCCCCATTGTCGGCGTAAAGCAAACCCATTTGGTTCAAGACTGAAGCTGCCATGGGGTGCACTGGGCCCACGGTTTTCTCAAGAATGTCCAAAGCCTTCTGATACGTTTCCGCCGCAAGTTGAAAATTGGTTTGCTCTCTATAGAGTCCAGCAAGATTGGAAAGCGTCGCCGCGAGGTCAGGATTATCCTTGCCTAGGAGGTTTTCCTTCAGTTCAAGACTACGTTGATACATCGCCACCGCCTCCGTGTTGTGGCCGAGCTTTTGGTAGAGAAATGCGAGGTTATTCAAACAGATTGGCACGAAGCGGCTTTTTGGCCCGTAGAACTTTTCGTAAATATCTAAAAGCTGTTCGTAATACACCAATGACGATTCGTAATGGCCGAGGTCCGAACCGATTCGCGCTACAAGATCAAGGTAAGAAATGGCTATATGGGGATGGGCCATGAAGATGTTCTGGAGGGATTTCGGTGCTCGATTTAGAACCTCCTGTGCTCTCACGTAGTCGCCCTGGCTTGCGTATATTTCTGACAACTTGATTAGGCCCGCGGCGACATCGGGGTGTTCGTGCCCGAATATCGTCTCACGCATTTGTAAGCTTCGGAGGCATAGCATCAATGCAAACTGATAATCGCCGCGTTCATCGTAAAGGCAGGCTAGATTGAACAGACTCGTCGCAACATCAGGATGTTCTGCTCCGAGGGCCTTTTCTCGAATACCTAAGCTTTGAGTGCATTGAGTCAAAGCGTCTTTGGTTTTTCCAAGAGCCCTATAAACGCCTCCATGGGCGTCGAGCAAATTTGCGACGTTGGTGGAGTCCCTGCCGAAGATTTTCTCTGCGGTCACTATGGATTGATTGAGCAATTCTAACGCTTGCACGAAATCGCCTGATCGGTAACTGGCATCTGCCTTTGCGAAGTATTCTTCGACCGACTTTGTGAGGGCGGAAGCCGGGATGGTGAAGTTTTCTAACGGGCGGTTTTGGGTTATAGCATTGTCAGATTGGATCTCGTGGGCACTGCGAGTGCTCCGCTCGGCGGTGAGAGACTCAGCAAGGCGGCGTCCGAGGTTTGCTTCCTCCATATCAAAGGCACGCTGGTGGAGGGCGACGGCACGGCTGTAATCCTTGAGCAGAAAGAGAATATCAGCCGTGCTGGAAAGGGTTGAGATCAGATTCGTATGCGTGCTTCCGAATGCTTTTTCTTGTACTGACAGAAGCCGCTCGCTGATCGATGCTGCTTCACGAAGATTTTTGTTTCGCAAGTAAACTGAACTGAGAGTTGTGAGGGCGGCGATCAGGACGTTGTCATGGTTATCCAGATCAGGGTTTCTCTCAATCATGTTCAGGCTCCGCTCCAAGATGGGGATCGCCCTATCTGAATCGCCTTCCCTAGATCGAAGACTGCCTATCGTGACCAGGAGCATGACCAATTTCGGACTCTCTCGTCCTAAGGCCGTTTCAAGGGGCAGCAGAGCTTGTTCATACAGGAGAAGAGCCTCCCTTGTATTCCCTTTGTCATAGGCCGCCTTCGCCCGCTCCAGCATTTGATTCAGCGAAAGCTGCGCTTCCATCGGCATTTTATTGTCCGGTTCTGCAACCTTGGAATCATCCTGAGCGATGACGGTGTTTGAGCACCACAGGGACATTAGAGAAATAGAAAGCGTGTGTCGCAGCACGATTCGAGCTTTCGTGAGCAGTTTAGCCACGGTCGGATTGAAAACCTTCCAAGACGGAAAATCAATGACAGGATCGTCTTGATGAAGCGTGTGCAGCGCTAGCAGAAAAGACGGGCCTCGGTCCACACGGCGGAGACCCGCCTTTGTCGATTCGCGGAGATCGCGGTCAATAGGTTCGAAGTTTGTAGCTGCGGTTGAGGCTCGGCATGGTTTGGAGTCCACTTCCAAAGCCGCCGCCAAGAGATCGGCCGGAACTTCTGGAATCGTATCGCGGCAACGTGAAGGTTGAACCTGTCCCGAACTGATGGCGGGGCGAAACGTATCCCGGTTGCTGCGATGGGTAACCGCGATAGCTCAGGTTATCGAAAGGAATGCCGTTGGCGGGCGTTCGATAATACGGCGCAACGTAAGTTCCATTGCTGCGGAAGTGGCCGCGGACGATGTCGGCTTGGGCGGCGACGGCGGTGGTGAGGATCGCGAGGGCGAGAGCGAGTTTGGTCAGTGTTTTCATGGAGTTGAGTTTTTCGTTGAAGACCGTCCGGCAGTGTCAGCGGCGTTCGCCGCCAGTTTTTTGTTCGTTCACTCGAACAGCCTTCACTCACTCCATCGCAAACAGCGGCGACTTTCTTACAAAATAGTTCTTGCCCGCCAAATACGCAAAATGACGCTAACGGAAGGACGCGTGTTTTGAGCCGTTTGTGTGTTTGGCGGGCTTTTGGCCAGCCGCATTATCCGAGGCGCGGCTTGCAATCGGGTCTGGCCCAGGGCACTCTCACAACGCGGATGAAAACGATGACCCGCCAACCCGCCAAGCGAGTGGAACTTGGCAAGCACATCGTGGCCGACCCCGAGATCTGCCACGGCCAACCGACCTACAAGGGCACTCGCATCATGGTCTGGATCGTCCTGGAACAACTCGACCGGGGGATGACTTGGAAGGAGATCATGGGAGAATGGAATGGCAAAGTCTGCGAAGAAGCGATTTCCGAAACTATCGCCATTGCCCATCTCGTGGAAAAACACGAACCGTTTAGGGGTTTCAATGTTTCTGCTCGACGAAAACCTGCCCGAAGGGCAACGGCGATTGCTGCGTGAATGGCGCGTTCGTTTCCGCGTCGTGGGCATTGATATCGGGCGAACGGGGACCAAGGACGAGAATCTAATCCCGGTTCTGCACAGGCTGCCACAAGCGACGTTTTTCAGCCTGGACCACTTCTTCTTCCGCCAGGATTTGCTTCACGACAGTTACTGCTTGGTCTGGCTGGATGTGGCGGATGATCAAGCCGCAGATTTCATTCGCCGCTTCTTGAAGCATCCACGGTTTGACTCCCAAGCCAAGCGGTTAGGAAAGGTCGTCCGAGTCCATGCCGATGGCGCGCACTTCCGGCAAATGGGGAACCCGGTGCTCCAAAATCTTCAGTGGCGTTTCTAATGAGCGTTCCTGAACTCTCAGCGTTGAAGAGTGGCGAGGCCGACGCCTGGGATGAGGCGTTTCGCT
>Ga0194132_10011051_pt1 | contig 11783 bp, 5 predicted proteins | sample TA2KigOf80mmetaG_FD_148612 | JGI IMG/M metagenome (GOLD analysis project Ga0194132, IMG submission 148612) | Freshwater microbial communities from Lake Tanganyika, Tanzania - TA2015054 Kigoma Offshore 80m | ecosystem: Environmental > Aquatic > Freshwater > Lake | place: Tanzania: Lake Tanganyika... | reverse complement strand
TTCCAAGGATTGGCATGTTAAAAACTACGCTGGAGAGCATTGAGGCGACGCGGATGGCCTTGTGCGCCCTTAGTTATGAGGGCGAAGACAGGGCACGTGCGGTACATACACTCCGGCTCACTCATTTTGCGCGTTTGGCCTGCCCTCATGCAGAGCCACGTACCGATTTGGACGAGATGGTCAGCCTCTGTGAGGTTGCCAGCTTGGACGCCGGATACTGGCTCCCAGCGCCACCTAGCACCGTCGACCTCGGGGCGTGGACTCTCCTGCTAGCTCCGCATCCGAGAAAGGAGTTGGAGCGCGGACTAGGCCTTAGGGTGGACGCCCTCGGGCTCGCGAGAGTCCACAAGGGTCGCGTGAACGTAGGTTGGCCGCGCCGCACTGTTCGGCAATGGACTAGGATCCCAGCGGATACGGCAACTTGGGCTGAAGCAGAACTCGATCGGCACCGAATTGAACTCTTGGCGACCAGCTCTGACGGCGTTCGTGTTGAGTTCTACAGGGCTGCACCTCGGCGACGTGACCAGGTGCCGAGGAGATGGCTTCATCTGCAGCCGGGCGCGGAGTTGCCGCCCCCTGGAGCCTTGGTTCTCTTCCGCGAAATAAATGCGGGGCGCGTCGCGAGGCACTTCATCGGCATGCAGAAGAATGGCCGGCTGACCCATGAGGCACCACTTCGCTGTGACCTCTTGCGACTTCAGTATGGTCTGGAGATGCTCGCGGGAGGCAGTCAGCTGCTAGTCGCCGAAGCCCGGGGTTCCGATTTGCACGTCCGGCTGAGACGTGCTTTGCCGCCAGAGGAACGGGTCGTGTTTGTCGCGCTGGCCACGTTGGAGCCGGGCGAGGACTTCACGGACATCCGCATTCCCGTAGAGGTTGCGGATATCTGCTTCGGTTGCCTTGAGGGGCTCGGATTCAGAATTGAGAGGCGTCAATGACGGTGCAAGCGTACTCGGTCTCCGGGGTAGTGCGAGGGCTCAAGCAGTCTCTGATTGAGTACCTCGAGGCGCAGTATCACATTTGGGACGAATCTCTAGTGGCAGAGAGACGCCGACTCCTGCAGACCGATTACGTAACGAGCCAGCAGCCTTACCTCGAGGCGACGGCGTCCTACAAGCTCGCTGACGAATACTCGCTATTGAATCTGCCAGATGCAGCAAAGCGGGCTCTCGCCAAGTGTGCGACGGTCGCTGGCTCCGGTGTCTACCCACGGCCCTATCATCACCAAGCCAGAGCGCTGCAGAGCTTCCTGACTGAAGAAAACCAAATTGTGGTGGCAACTGGCACGGGCTCGGGGAAGACAGAGTGCTTCCTCTTTCCGATTCTCGGTTCACTGGCGTGTGAAGCGGCTGAGCGCTCGGCGACAGTGTCAATGCCTGGATGCCGTGCCCTCCTCTTGTATCCGATGAATGCACTTGTCAATGATCAGGTGTCACGTCTTAGGCAACTTTTCGGGAATCCGGAGGTGGCAGAGATTCTTAGGGGTGCGCGACAGCGACCATTCCAGTTCGGAAGCTATACGAGTCGCACGCCATATCCGGGGCAGCATGATCCGAAGCGCGACAAGGATGAACTCAGGCCGCTGCTCGAAAAACTGTTTCTCGGTGTCTCGGCAGAAGACAGGGTTCGCTTGCTGAAGGAAGGAATGTGGCCGAGCAAAGATATAGAGCGGTTCATTGCTGCCGGATTCCGGACGGCGAATGATGACCGCGAGTTGCTCACTCGACACGAGATGCAGCGCTGTTGCCCGGATATCTTAGTCACGAACTATTCGATGCTCGAGTACATGTTGCTCAGGCCAATTGAGGCGCCAATTTTCGAGCAAACCCGTGACTGGCTGGACGCTGACTCGACAAACTACATTACGGTGGTTCTCGACGAAGCGCATATGTACCGAGGTGCCCAAGGTGCCGAGGTCGGACTCTTGCTGCGGCGGCTGCAGTCGCGGCTGCGAGTCGACAGGGAGCGCATGCGATTCGTCCTGACGAGCGCTAGTCTCGGCGACTCAAAGGCAAGTCTGGACTTCGCGGACGCGTTGACCGGGAAGTCCAAGATCCGCTTTGATCTGATCGAGTCCGTTGTGGAAGTGCCCGCGGAGGCAGCACCAGCGACTGGACATCAGTCCACCGCGTTGGCAAGCCTGAAGCTGTCTGAACTACAAGGCGTGATGGACAGCGACGCCCTGGCAAGGGCGACTGCTGAACTTGGAAGGCTGGCGCACCTACTTGGATTAGCGAAACCTGCGAGCAACCTGAATGAAAGCCACCTGCGCGAGTATGCGCACGGCGTTTGTCGACAATTGCCTGTTGCAGCGCTTCTTCTTCGGGAGATAACGGGCAAGACACGTTCCTTTGATGAGGTCGCTAAAGCAGTCTTTGAGGATTCCCCGGTTTGGCGCCAAGCTCTCGCTCTCGAAGCTCTTTTGACGTTAGCGACGTTTGGAAAAAGCGCGAATGACGATCGACCATTTCTCCCGGCGCGGTTGCACCTTTTCTTCCGTGGTCTTGGCGGGATCTACGCTTGTGCCAACCCGAGCTGCACGCACAGGCGAGCCGCCGATGGGCCTGCACTGCTTGGTCGCCTATTCGAGTCGCCCCGTGAACGGTGCGAATGCGGAAGTAGGGTGTACGAACTCCTGACCCATAGAGATTGTGGCGCGGCATTCATACGTGCCTACGTCCGCAGTCAATCGGGCGATTTCCTGTGGCACGAGCCGCCGGCTCACCGCGATCCGGGCGAGCCGGCCCTAATTGAAGCTCACTACCTAGTAGAAACGGAGCGCCACAGATCGAAGGATGGCAAGCTGATGGTCTGGCTGCACAAAGAGTCCGGACGATTGGTTCGGGCTCGACCTCAGCACAACGCCAACGAGTTCATCGGGCTAGCGCAAGCGCCTGGCCTCGTGGCATCCGTGACCCCACCGCTATTGTCGTATGACGGCGAGTGTCCAGTCTGTCTTCGCGAATGGAGAGGGGGCCCGCGAATCATGGACCTCCAGACGATGGGGGATGCACCGTTCGCGCACCTGATAAAGACGCAGGTGAAGTTGCAGCCGCCAACGGTTCGAGAGTCGGTCAAGTTCCCCAATGGAGGAAGGAAGTCGCTTCTGTTTTCCGACGGCAGACAGACAGCAGCCCGGCTGGCTCGCGATATTCCTAGGGAAATTGAACAGGACACATTTCGGCAGCTACTAATGCTGGCTATACGAAATCTCAAGGCGCTGAATCGCGACGCTGTACCAACAGCAACGCAACTCTACGTTGCGTTCGTCGACGCTGTGGCATCTCAGAATGTCTTGTTGTTTGACGGGCAGGACGCAGAGGTTCTGAGTCAGCATGTGCGGCGCCATATCAAAGACTATAGAGCGGATCTGGATGAGCACCTAAAGGACTCCCCGGACCTTACGCCACCTCTTCGGTACCGTGAGCGACTCCTTCGGCAACTGGGAGCTCCCTTCTACTCGCTGTTCGCGCTCAATCTTGCATATGTGGAGCCAAAACCGTTCGTTGCACATGCCATAAGAGAGCGCATAAGAGAGCGTCTGCCTCGACTGGCGGCCGAAGATGTGGACTCGGTGGCTATTGTCTGGATTCAAAATTTCCTTGATCGCTTTGCCTTTGATGAGCGCATACCACCCATGGTGAGGAGTTCGGCGGCCGGCTGGCAACAGAAGTGGGGCGAGAAAACAGGCTTTCGGAGAAACCAGTTTCGGTACGTAGACGAGCTGTTCGGGTCCTCATCGGTGATTCAGGAGGTGCTCAAAGACGAGCTAACGACTAAGAGCCACGGGGTGCACTTTCTCGACCCAAATCGCCTCAGAATCATCTCGGCATTTGACAAAAGCTGGTTTCAGTGTCGCTCCTGCACATACCTAGCCCCCGCAAGTTGGAAGTCCAAGTGCGTCAATTGCGGTGGCATCGACATTGTGCTGCTGCAGTTTGATGAGAGCCCGTACTTGAAGGCCCGGAAGACCTTCTGGAGGGACCCGGTTAAGGGGGTATTGGACGGCAAAGAAAAAGCCTTTGCCCTGGACGTGCAGGAGCACACCGCCCAGTTGAACTACAGGGACACGGAGAAGGTCACGGCCACGACCGAGGAGTTTGAGAGGAGATTTCGGGACATCCTTAAGGGGAATGCGGATCGCCCGATCGACGTGCTGAGTTGCACGACGACCATGGAGGTGGGCGTTGATATCGGGGCTCTGGTGGCGGTCGGCCTTCGAAATGTACCGCCGGAGAGGCAAAACTATCAGCAGCGAGCAGGACGCGCCGGACGTCGTGGGTCCTCGGTATCAACGGTGGTCACTTACGCTCAGAACAACCCTCATGACAATCACTACTTCCTGCACCCCCACCGGATCATAGCGGGACCGCCTGCGGAGCCGGCCATTGATGCAGACAATCCCACTATTGCGGCGCGACATGCGAATGCGCAAATCCTTCAGGCGTTCTTTTACGCTCAGGCGAGCAGCTTCAGTGGGTCGGGAGATATCTACACCGTCTTGGGGTCGACAGTTGACTTCTTCCACGGCGCGGGCAACTTCTCGCTGCCAGCGCTCGAAAGATGGCTGAGAGAAGAACCGCAGGCTGAGCAGTGCCTCGGACAAATTGACGCGTGGCTCCCGGATGCGTTCGATGTTGATGCGCGGGGCCTTTCGGAGGCATTGGTGGAGCAGCTTAGGTCCAACTCCAACGCACCGCCGAAGGGAGTTTCGCTAGCAAAGCCAGAGAATCAACTGCTGGAGTATCTATTCTCGAAAGGTCTGCTGCCCTCGTATACCTTTCCGCGGCATCTGGTAGCGCTTCAGATTGAAGAAACGCAAATGGGTAATGTGAAGATCATAGAACGTCCGCAGCAGGGCTTGGCCGTCGGGCTATCGGAGTACGCTCCCGGTCGGTGGGTTGTGGTGAACAAGCAGACGTTCAAAGTCGGAACGGTAGCAGCCAACCGGCCGCTTGGGGAACTTGATAGAGCGGCGCCGCTATTCGTGGCTGCCAAACGGTACGTCCAGTGCCCTAACTGTTACCACACTGAGTTGGACCGTGAAGTGACGAAGGGCGAATCATGTACGGTGTGCAAGAACGGCACGCTCTCGCGGATAGAGATATTGCAGCCGGAAGTTGTCTTTCCGCATATGGGTCGTGCGATCGACGAACTTTCGGACGAGCAGGTATTTACAGAGGTAACCTCGGCGCAGCTGCCCTATCCGCGAGAAGGGAAGAGTCTGGATTTCTTAAGCGCAGGCGAGAAGAGTCTTGTGGCACACGGCCACAATGAAAAACTCGTGATGATTAATCGCGGCGAAGACACGCCTCAAGGAGGTACCGGCTTTCTTGTCTGTGAAAAGTGCGGCAAAGCGTCACTGCCAAGCGCTGCTGTGCAGGGACGACACGATCGCGACTATCACGTAAGTACCCCGGGGCGGTCTGCGAACCTACCGCAGTGTGATGGCGCTTTTCGTTCTGTGTACTTGGGGTACGGCTTTCTCACAGACATTCTGATATACCGCATAAATCTCGACTCACCCTTCAATTGGTTATTCGACGACCGCAAGAGTCGAAGACCACTCGCGGATGCTGCGAGATCGTTGTCCGAAGCATTGGCGTTGGCCGCTGCAGCTCGACTGGACATCGATCCGCGTGAACTAAAGGCCGGCTTCCGCTTTCTGGCGCTAAGAGACCGCCGCGTTCTGGACATCTTCCTTTACGATACGCTCGCCGGAGGAGCCGGTTACGCTAGCCTGGCGGCTCGACGGTTTGGAGAGATACTTGAAGACACCAAGGCGTTGCTCCTTGGGTGTGCGTGCAGTACATCTTGCGACAAGTGCCTGAGGTCCTATGAAAATCGATTTGCGCACGCCGCTCTGAATCGCTTTCTCGCGATGGATCTTCTTTCCTATTCGCAGACCGGGGTGTCTCCTGGAAGAATGGACGACCGTCAGCAGCGTGATGCGCTAAGGCCATTGCTGCAGTTCCTAGAGCTGGAGGGCTGGACGGTCAACTGTGAAAGCGGAGGAGGCTGTAACGTAGTCCATGGCCCGACACGACATGAATTGGTTGCGTATCGGGCGCTTGTGGACCCGTCGACGATAGTCGTGCCGGGCAGGGACGTACTCGCATTCAGCGACTACGAGATTCGCACAGCACTACCGGATGCGGCGGCACGAGTGCTGAGATGATCAAGAAAGCTAGAGCCCGAGCATCTCAAGTAATTGAAGTGAGCGCATACGAGGCGGTGCTCAAGCGAAAGATTCGGCGGCATTTTAGGCGGCGGTACGGTGCGCAGAGTAGTGAGGAAACTGGAGCCAAGGCGACGTACCGCGCTGCACATCAGACCCAGCGTGAAGAGCGACTGCACAAGAATCACGCGTTGATCACGAAGCGCCTGCCGGATCTTGTGGACAGGATTGCAGATGGCCGGGAGGTGGATCCGAGGGCCGTACAACCGCGGCTCGTTCCTGTTCTAGCCGGCACGTTGGAGGCCGAACTGTTTCGTTTGGCAGGGCTTTCATGGAGCATTCCCGTTTCCGAAGGATTTGGTCGGCGTCTTAAGTTCTTGGTCGTCGACGAGCAGAACGACAAGCTGATCGGGTTGATAGCCCTTGGCGATCCGGTATTCAACCTGGGGGCGCGGGATAGGACGATTGGGTGGGGTGTCAGGGAGCGGGAGCAGCGGCTTGCGAACGTACTTGACGCATATGTCCTTGGCTCATTGCCGCCCTACAACTTGCTACTTGGCGGGAAACTGGTTGCGTGCCTGATCAAGACTAAGGACGTGGCGAGAGCGTTTGCAGAGAAGTATGGCAATACTCGCGGAGTCATATCGAACGCGAACAAGTCGCCGCGTTTGGTGATGGTCACTACGACCTCTGCAATGGGCCGTTCCTCCGTTTACAACCGAATGAGGATCGGTGAGGAGAAATTCTTCGAGTCCGTGGGCTTCACGCAGGGATACGGTCATTTCCATGTCCCGGACGCCCTTTTCCAAGATCTTCGGACATATCTACTGCGCAAGAATGACCCCTATGCGAATGGCAACCGGTTCGGCCAAGGTCCGAACTGGAAGCTGCGCGTGGTCAGGAAGTCTATGGATGAACTAGGCCTGGGAGGCGGGTTGATACAACATGGATTTCGCCGGGAGGCATTTATTTGCTCGCTGGCAAGTAACGCCTGCTCCTTCCTGCGAGGGGATTCGAAAAGGCCCAATTTTTCGGGACTGCGAGATCTGCAAACCGTGTCAAAGCTGTGTGTGGAGCGGTGGGTCATCCCCAGGGCAAGTCGTCGACCGGAGTTTCGGGATTGGCGTCCGCACCATATCCGTCGGTTGATCAACTCGGAGTCGGCGGACCATTCGGGTGGAGCTTCGGGACGTGTTCGGGGCAATTCGAACTAGAACCGGCCAGTGGATCAAGGCGGATATAGCCGCCCGATCCCATGGCCCTTTTCGGTGTGGATGCTGTGGCGCGCCAGTAAGCCTAAGGAGTGGAGACCTTCGTGCGCCCCATTTTGCCCATGCACAACATAGGGCGAAGAAAGACTGCGAGGAGTACCACCCGAGCAACTACGTTCCATTGATTGACACGATCCATGCACCGGCAAATCAGAACAAGCGGCACACGCCGGACGATCTAGTTTGGGTGGGATTCGCCGGAGACACCCCGAGGACGTTTGCCATCGTTCTGAGGTTGCCGTCTGCAGCAGGGTATCCCGCCTGGCAAGGACATATCGTCGCGCCCACGGTGAGGGGGGAATTGGTCCTAAGTTGCGATCAGCTACGACAGGGCTGCAGTGTTGAACTTCCGCCAGCGGTCAAGGCGCAGCTTCACAGACAGCCGGATTGCTCTGTCAACAACGACTATTGGACATTAATACGAGAGGCGGTCCCGCTCCTCTCCGAGCACAGCTGGACATTCTTTAACGATTCGCCAGGCGTCGGGGCGAGACTGGCGGATGCCGCGCCTCTTCACTGCGGTGATCAATACTGGGGTCTCCTTCGCCGCTCGGCTGCGTCGGACATATCCGGCCTCGATCTGGTTCAGCTAGAAAGCACTCAACAGTGGGAACAAGGATGGTGGGTTCACCGGTTCCATCTGAGGGAAGATGGCTCGGAAGTCACGAGCGCTAGAGCTGTAGCGGAGAGGGTCCTAGGCAGAACCATCCTGCCGGCCCGACCGAGAATAATGCTGATTGACCCACCGCCACACCATTTGACACCAGACGGGCGAACCTTCGTTGCAGCACCATGTCGGCGGCTTCTGTTTCGGCGTAGTACGGCCCTTCCAGTACACGCGACAGGTCCTGACGACAAGATATGGCCGGTCGACGATATCGACGACCACGCTGTAGCAATCCCGCAGCCTGAACTTGGCCAATGGACTCTACGCATAGAAAATGTAGTTTTTCGGCTTGTTATCGGTGAGGCGAAGTTTTTTCGTCCTCCAGGTATCAGGGTCGAAATTGCTGATAGAGCAATAGACCTCGTCAGTCTGGCCGACGTACTCGCTCGCGGCGAACCGATCGCGACAACCACGCAGTTCCTGTTGACGTTGCCGCATGCGGCATTGGAGGCGGCTATTCGGATAGATGAGGAGCCGTGGCCGCATGGGCAAGCTGCGCTCGAGATCGCGCTGCTTGAGGGTGCGGGGCATCGTGTCGATGCCGCAGCGTTCGGCGTCATCGATACTCGTTTGCTATTCGCCGCTCCGGGCCAGAAGTCGGCTGCTACGGCTTCGATGGAGCGGCTGAGGCCGTTGGTCAGTTGGCTTGTGTCAGTTGCGAGTTCGGACGGCGAAATCGGTCTTTCGAGTCGAGCGCTTGAGTTGGACTGGGAGCATGCGCCTGATTGGCTTCGTCGGCTGCGCGGCCTGCGGTGGTCGTCAACATTTGCTCCTCAGCTACGCAATCTTCTGGCGAACCTGAGAAGGGAATCAACGCTGTGAGCTACCGTGGCACTAACGCGAAACGACTGGAGTTGCTCTTTGGGTCCGGGATGGAGCCTAGAGAGCTGAGCGACATGCTCAGAGCTACTAAGACGAAGCTGCTTGCGGCTGGCGCAAAACTGCACAAAGTCTCGAGTAAATTCGATGACCGCGTGCGCTTTCTTGCCCGAATTGATGGCAAGCCAGCGGACGTCGTGGCCGATTGGATTAGAAAGAACATTGAGGCCGATGAGTCTCTCGCGCCGGAAGCGCTGGTTGCTCAGTTCGAGGTCCTAGAGAGAAGCGGCGGCAAGCTTAAGCGCGAACAAGCTAGTGTTTTCGCTCGCACCGGTCTTCGATATCTCTTCAGCGATACGCCCCCAGAGGCTTGGATCACCTTCCTCGCCACGCCAATTGGCAAGGCGAGGGCCGACGCTGATCTGCGGAAAGGTGGGGCGGCGCAGCCCGATGAGCAGACCGAGGGTAGCCGGGACGCTATCGACGCAGAAACCGTCGAGGATTTGGCGGAGGTCTTGGAGACGACGGCGACACGCAGTCCCGAGGCATCTAGGCCCCGGACTGCCGCTGGAGTCGCGCTGCGGATACTTTCGGAGCTTTACAGGGAACCGAAAAGCGACGTGGCGGAGGTAGTCCTGCCCGACGAAGCTGGTGTGCTAGGTGATGGGGTCATCGAACTCATCGCTAAGCGTGCCGCCAGCTGGCGATCGAGGGTGCCACAGCGTGGGCTACGACGACAGGTGCCGAGGGACGTGAGTGAACTCGGCCAGATAGATGGAGATGGTGCGGAGATAGTAGGAGTCTGTACTGGGCAAACCCCTGCGGGCACGGCGGTCTTTGTAGAGCCACTTGCTATCGTCGTAGGCTCGGACCTGTGGGCACTCAATGGAAGCGCCGCGCAGAAGATCTTCTACGAAACGGGGCAAGTCATCGGCTTTCCCGGGACACGCGGTTTGAAACTGCCGGAGGTGGAGGAGATCGGGATCTGGACAGTCAAACACTACGGAACGCCTCAATCAATCAAGTTCCGTCTCCAAAAGCCCGGTCGTGCCTTTTACAGCGTCATGGACATTCCGTTCTCATCAGGAGAGCCCGACCATGTTCGCATAGCAATAAGTCGCACCGACCTCCCGAAAGGCGGGCGATCATTGTTTCACTTGGCGGACGATTCGGTCGTGAAGCCCAAAGGTGATGTGTCTCAGCATTCGGCACACGCATTCGACGAGCCGCTGGATGCGTGGAAAACGATAGAGGCATGGGAAGTCGCCCGCCGGAAGATAGTCCTCGCGCCGCTGCCACCTCCCGATCATCTGGTTGACTGCTCAGACCTAACAGCCGTCTTGAGGAGGCTCATATCCCAAGCGGATGTGGCGGCAAAGTTGCCGCAAATGTCGCAGGCCCAAACTCGAGCCTTCTTGGAATCGCTCGAATCAACGAGCACCGGATTGACGCGGGCGCGATTGGACCGACTCCGTGCGGAGCTCGAGAGGTTTGTCGAAGACCGCAACGGACTTGAGGGTGTCCTCGAGCTGCTGCTTGCGAACACTCGCGTAAAAGACGAGCTGGCAAGGGTCAAGCAGAAGGTTGTGGATGATTTTGAGAAGAGTCGTACGGACTTGATTGGCAAGAAGACGCAGCTCGAGCAAGAGATTCGCCGGCTGGCAGCGAAAAGGAAAGAGCTGCAGGACCAAGAGTCCGAAACTGCAAGCAAGATGAGTCAGGCGGTCAAGAAGGCTTTTGAAAGAGCTAAGGCAACTGGGCTCGAGACTCTCGCTGAGTCGGCGGTCTTTGGCGCGATTCTGAACGCCCGCGATACCCAAGCCGCCCAGCAGCATGTGAGCGATCGACTTAGCGCCGCGTTGGTGGAGCCGATTGCAGACGACCGCGGGCAATGTCTGAGGGAACTCGGGTTTCGTGCGGCGGACGCCCAGGGGATTCATGCATTTGCAGTCTCGGCGCTCGCGCACGGTTTAGCTGTTGGCCTTGTTGGCTCGGGTTCGAACCTTGCCGCGACCGCGCTTGGTCGGAGTATTGCTAGCAGAAAATGTGCGATTGTTGATGTGGGAGTAGGGGTCCTAACTGGCGGCTCCCTGCGCGAATGTCTCGGCGTTGCAGAGAAGGATGCTGACGTCATTGTCCTAAGAAGTGTCAACTGCTCAGATTTTTATGCTTATGGGGCGGATGCCGAGTGGCGCATCGTTGAAAGGCTGAATCGCCCCGAGCGAGGACCGCGATTCGTACTAGGATTTGCAGATGGGCCATCGTCACTACCTGTTGCACAGGTGCTTGAGGACTTGTGTCTCTTGATCGATTTGTCTGTCGTCGCGAGCAGCGTGGACCGGGACGCGGCAAGCGTCGATGAGTTGCTCGATGAGGCGGACTCAAGTGGCCGGCGGCCATTTCAGCGATTGAGAAACAGGGTGCTACGGCAAGTTGTGGCACAGATCCGAGGTGGCGATGTCGACGAGGCTCTGCTCGCTCGGATCGCGGAGGCGAATCTCCGCAACGCATAAGCGTTGGTCTGGCTCGATGCGTGCGGACGACGTCGCTCGCGCTCGCTAGGGTACGAACCGACATTTCGAGAAGCGCAGGGAGTTCTTTGCTCGAGCTGCGGTGGCCGAAAGCGGCTCCCAGTGACCCGTTGGCTTCAAGATTTGCAGATGGAGAGCGCCAGCCTATGGACGATATGACGGTGAAACAATTGCTCGCAGCGGTGGTGAAAGTACTGTCAAATTAAGCGGCCTTGGGCAACCTTCCCGGCATGAACCGATCCACCAACCCCTATAAGCGGCACCGTTTCCCACCGGACATCATCCAGTACGCGGTCTGGCTCTACCATCGCTTCAAA
>Ga0194132_10011049_pt1 | contig 11784 bp, 13 predicted proteins | sample TA2KigOf80mmetaG_FD_148612 | JGI IMG/M metagenome (GOLD analysis project Ga0194132, IMG submission 148612) | Freshwater microbial communities from Lake Tanganyika, Tanzania - TA2015054 Kigoma Offshore 80m | ecosystem: Environmental > Aquatic > Freshwater > Lake | place: Tanzania: Lake... | reverse complement strand
GAGCCGTCCTCACACGGCTCTTGGGGATCGAACGCCGCGCGAATTTGCTTCATTGGCCGGGGTTAACCCCGGCCAATGAAGGCCGAAAGCTCACCCTGCGCCCAGTCGAGTTTTTGGGGAACCGTCAGGCAGCAGCAACTCGCCGTTCTTCCCCAGCTGGAAGCTCGGGTTCCAGGCGACTTCCCACAAATGTCCGTCCGGGTCGGCGAAGTAGCCGGCGTAGCCGCCCCAGTTCGCTTCCGCCGCGGGGCGCATGGCGCGGCCGCCCGCCTTAACGGCGAGCTTCATGATCTGGTCGACTTCTTCCTTGGTGCGCGTGTTGTAGGCGAGCGTCACGCCGCGGAAGCCGCCGCCGCCGGGCGGCACGGTGGCGTCCTCGGCGAGCGCGTCGTGGTTGAACAGCGCCAGCGCCATGCAGCCCATCGGGATGAAGACGATGCCTTCCTGACTCGCCGGCGACGGCTTGAAGCCGAGACCGTCGACGTAGAACTTGCGCGCCTTCTTCAGGTCCGCAACGCCCAGGGTGATGATGCTGATGCGCTGGTCCATCGTTGTTCTTCTTCTCCAGGAGGTCAGATCGGCGCGGTGGCGTCTTGCAACCACGCGGCGGTCGCCGGGTCCACCAGCGGCGTGATCGTCGTGCGCACGCGCGCGTGGTAGGTGTTCAACCACTGGCGTTCGTCGGCGGTGAGCAGGCTCGCCTCGACCAGCGCGCGGTCGATCGGCGCCAGGGTCAGCGTCTCGAAGCCGAGGATGTTCTTCTCGCCGCCCGCCGGCTTGCCGGGCTCGGTGACCACCACCAGGTTCTCGATGCGGATGCCGTAGGCGCCCGCCTTGTAGTAGCCGGGCTCGTTGGACACGATCATGCCGGGCAGCAGCGGCTGGCTGTCGGCGCGCACCGAGATGCCCTGCGGGCCTTCGTGCACGCCGAGGTAGCTGCCGACGCCATGCCCCGTTCCATGGTCGTAGTCGAGGCCCGCCTGCCACAGCGCGAAGCGCGCCAGCACGTCGAGCTGCGGTCCGCCGGTGCCTTCGGGGAAGCGCGCCATGGCGAGCGCGATGTGGCCCTTGAGCACGCGGGTGAAGCGCTCGCGCATTTCCTGGGTCGGCGTGCCGATGGCGACGGCGCGGGTGACGTCGGTGGTGCCGTCGAGATACTGGCCGCCGGAGTCCACCAGGTACATCGAGTTGTTCTCGATGCGCCGCTGGGTGTCCGGCATGGCGCGGTAGTGCACCACGGCGCCGTTCGGACCGGCGCCGGAGATGGTGTCGAACGACAGGCCGCGGAAGTTCTCCCCCTCGGCGCGGAAGCCGGCGAGCTTGTCGGAGGCCGCGATCTCGTCGAGACCGCCCTTGGGCGCCTCGACCGCGAGCCAGGCAAAGAACTTTGCCAGCGCGGCGCCATCGCGCACGTGGGCCGCGCGCACGCCGGCGATCTCGGCGGCGTTCTTGCGTGCCTTGGGCAGCTGCACCGGGTCCTTGGCGCGGACGATGTTGGCCTTCGCCGCGGTGAGGCGATCGAACACCCACGAGTTGGTGGCGGCCGGGTCGGCCTGGACCTTTTTGCCGACGAGCGAGTCGAGGCCGTGGGCGAACTCGGAGATGTCGTGGATGCGGACACCGGTCCCGAGATGCGCGCGCGTCTCGGCGCTGACCTTGCGGCCGTCCACGTACCAGTCGACCGCCGCATTGGCGCGCAGGATGGCGAACGACAGCGGCAGCGGCGTGTTGGGCACGTCCTTGCCACGCACGTTCAGCAGCCACGCGATGGAGTCGGTGGCGGTGAGCACGACGGCGTCGATGCCGTCCTTCTCCAAGACGGCTGCGATGCGTGCGCGCTTCTCGGCGTGGCCTTCACCTGCGAACGCAATTGGGTGCGGAACGATTGGCGCGAGCGGCGAGGGCGGCTGGCCGGCCCACACGGCGTCGATCGGATTCGAGTCCATCGCGACCAGCTCGCCGCCAGCCTTGGCGGTGGCGGCGCGGAAGGCCTCCAGACGGCGCTCGGTAAAGTGCCACGGGTCGTAGCCGAGCTTGCCGCCCCTCGGGAGGTTCGCCGCGATCCAATCGGTCGCCGGTTCCTCGGTGACGTGGCGATAGGTGAACAGCGATCCGTCGACCTGCTCGCGCACCTGCAGGGTGTAGCGGCCGTCGACCAGGATGGTCGCCTTGGCGGCGAGCACCACCGCCATGCCGGCCGAGCCGGTGAAGCCGGTGAGCCAGGTCAGGCGCTGGTTGCGCAGCGCGACGTACTCGCCGAGGTATTCGTCGGCGTGCGGCACCAGCATGCCGGCGAGGCCGCGCTTGGCCAGCTCGGCGCGCAGCGAGGCGACGCGGGCGGGGATCTGCTTGCGGTCGGACAGCTCGCGCCGGAAGCGGGTGCGGGCTTCTTCTACGTACGCCTTCAAGCCGGGGCGCTCGTCGGCCTTTGCCGCGGGCGCAACCAGCTTGACCGCGTCGTCGGTGAAGTCGGGGCCCCAGCCGGGCTCCGGGGCAGCCGCGACGCCATCGAGCGCCGCGCGAATTACCGGGTCGGTCACGGAGCCTTTGCGAACGGTGTCCATGAGGGGAGTATATGCGCTTGCGCCGGGTGCGGAACAACGGGAGGGCGGCTATGTCGTGGGTTTGGTTGACCATCGCAGGGTTGATGGAGATTGCCTGGGCGGTAGGGCTCAAGCATCCCGCCACCATGAGCAAGCCACTTACGGCCACCGCTGTCGTCGCCGCCATGCTGGCCAGCCTGTGGTTTCTGTGGCTGGCGATGCGCACCATCCCGCTCGGCACCGCCTATACGGTGTGGGGCGCGATCGGCAACGTCGGCGTGGTCGCCTTCGGCATCTTCCTGTTCGGCGAATCGGCGACTCCCGCGCGTCTCGGCTTCGTCGCCCTCATCATGATCGGCGTCATCGGTCTCTACTGGGTGACCGAATGAGGTTTGTGCTCAACATCGACGTGCCCGACGTGGCGGCCGGCATCCGGTTCTATTCGGACGCGCTCGGCCTGCGGGTGGGGCGGAAGTTCGATGCGACGTTTGTGGAGCTGCTCGGCGGAGCGGTGCCGATTTATCTGCTGCAGAAATCGGCAGGCACCGAGCCGTTCGACCATGCGCCGGCGGTGCGTAGCTACGACCCGCACTGGACGCCGGTGCATTTCGACGTCGTGGTGGAGGACGTCGAAGCCGCCGCGCGGCGGGCGCAGACCGCCGGTGCGCGCCGCGAGGGCAAGATCACAGAGGAGCCGTACGGGAGGCTGGCGCTGATGCGCGATCCGTTCGGGAATGGCTTCTGCCTGCTGCAGTTCAACAAGCAAGGGTACGACGCGCTGCTGGCGCCGTAAGCCAGGCTCCGGGCCGGAAACAAAAGGGTTGCAACTCTGGGATTACAGTGTAAGCTTACGGTGTAAGCTGAGATTGCGACCTTGGAGAGACCCCGATGAACGCGATTGCCCTGAGCTCCGCCCCTTCTTCTCCGACGGTGGTGTCGAGCGCCCGCACCGAGGCCGGCCGGATGCAGGCCCTCGTGTACACGCAGTACGGACCGCCGGAGGTGGTGGCCCTTGCAGAGGTGCCCAAGCCCACGCCGCGCGACCATGAAGTCCTGATCCGGGTGCGCGCGACGACTGTGTCGACCGCCGATTGGCGTGCGCGCACGCTCGCGATGCCGCCGGGGTTCGGCTTGATGGGCCGGCTGTTCTTCGGCGTGTTCGGACCGCGCAAGAAGGTGCTGGGAACCGAACTAGCGGGCGAGATCGAGTCGATCGGCAAGGCGGTGACGCGCTTCCAGGTCGGCGACTGGGTGGTTGCGTTCACCGACGTCGGCTTCGGCGCGCACGCGCAGTACTGCGTGATGCCGGAGACCGGCGCGATCGTGCGCAAGCCGGCCCGGCTGTCGGTGGAGCAAGCGGCTGCCATGTCGTTCGGGGCCACCACCGCGTTGCACTTCCTGCGCAAGGGCAAGATCGCGCGCGGCGACAAGGTCCTGGTGGTGGGTGCATCGGGCGCGGTCGGGTCCGCCGCGGTGCAGCTCGCCCGCCATTTCGGCGCGGACGTGACGGGGGTGTGCCGCTCCGCGAACGTCGAGCTGGTACGCTCACTCGGCGCACACCGAGTCATCGACTACACGCAAGAAGACTTCACGCAGAATGGCGAGACGTACGACATCATCCTCGACGCCACCGGATCGGCACCGCTGTCGCGCTGCGAGCGCTCGCTGAAGCCGGGTGGCCGGCTGCTGATCATCCTTTCCGCGTCGCTGGCCCAGTCGATCGGCCTGGCGTGGCCGGCCAAGGGCAGCGGCAAGAAGGCGATCGCCGGCGTTGCTTCGGTCACGGCGGGGGACATGGAGTTCCTGGCGGGGATCGCCGAGGCGGGTGCGTTCGTCCCCGTCGTGGACTGCGTCTACCCGTGGGAGCGCGCGGCCGAGGCTCACGCGCGGGTGGAAACCGGACGCAAGCGCGGTAGCGTGGTCCTCACGCTGGGGGCGTAGGCGTGACCGAGCGTTCCACCGCGACGTCCCGGCGCAACGGCGGCAAGCGCCAGCCCCTGACGCGCGAGCGCGTGCTGGCAGTGGCCGCGGGACTCGCTGACGCGATCGGCATCGACGCGCTGTCGATGCGCCGCCTGGGCGAGGAGCTCGGGGTCGAGGCGATGTCGCTCTACAAGCACGTCGCCAACAAGGACGCGATCCTCGACAGCATCGTGGACATCGTGTTCGCCGAGGTGGAGTTGCCGGCGCCGGCGCCGGCGTGGCGCGTGCCGATCCGTGCCTGGGCAATGTCGAAGCGTGCGGTGTTGCTCCGCCATCGTTGGGCGCTGGGGGTGCTCGAGTCCCGCATGAATCCCGGAGCGGCGACGTTGCGCCAGCACGATGCCGTCCTCGGCGCGTTCCGTGCCGGCGGCCTGACGGTGGCGCAGTCCGGCCACGCGTTCGCCTGCGTGGACAGCTACCTCTATGGTTTCGTGCTGACCGAGCTGAACCTGCCGTTCCGCACCTCGGAGGAGGCCCAGGCGATGGCAGCGACGATGCTGCAGGCGATGCCGGCCGGCGCGTTCCCACACCTCACCAAGTTCGCAAGGGAGCATGTGTTCCGGCCCGGGTACTCCTACAGCGCGGAGTTCGAGGTTGGTCTCGACCTAATTCTCGACGGGCTGGAGCGGATGCAAGGGGCAACGCGGTAGCGCGGCGGCCTTCGCGTCAGGCTTTGGCGACGAAGGAGTCGATGACCTTCTTGGTGCCGGCTTTGTCGAAGGCGATCTCGAGGCGGTTGCCGTCGACGGCGCGGACGCGGCCGTAGCCGAACTTTTGGTGGAACACGCGTTCGCCGGTGCGGAAGCCGCCGGCGTTGGTGCGGTGGGCGGGGGCGATGTGCTGCACCTCGACGACGCGGCCGTCGATCACCAGGCCGCCGGAGGTGACGCCCGAACGCGGGTTCGAGGAGCCCGGGCTGCGCACGGAGCCGCTGCGCGCGGGCTGCCAGGAGCCGCGCGGCGGGCGTTGCTGGCCGTATTCGAATGCGGGCGAGTCTTCGTCGGCACCCGCGCTGCCGCGGCCGCGGTACAGGCCGGGGGCGGACTGGATTTCGATGTGCTCCTTGGGGAGCTCGTCGATGAAGCGGCTGGGCAGCGTCGAGCGCCACTGGTTGTAGACGCGACGGCTGGCGGCGAACGTGATGCACAGGCGGCGGCGCGCGCGGGTGATCGCAACGTGGGCGAGGCGGCGTTCTTCTTCGAGCGCGCCTTCGCCGCCCTGTTCGAGCGCGCGCGGGTGGGGGATGAGTTCCTCCTCCCAGCCGGGCAGGTAGACGATGTCGAACTCCAGGCCCTTGGCGCCGTGCAGCGTCATCAGGCTGACCTTCTCCTCGTTGGTCACCTCGTCGTTCTCCATGACGAGGCTGACGTGCTCGAGGAACTGGCCGACGTTCTCGAAGCCTTCGACGGCGCGCACGAGTTCCTTCAGGTTCTCGAGGCGGCCGGGGGCGTCGGGCGACTTGTCGTCCTGCAGCATCTGCGTGTAGCCCGACTCGTCGAGCACGATGCCGACCACGTCGGCGTGCGGCATGTCGGTGAGCATCCGGCGCCAGCGGTCCATCGACTCGAGCAGGTTGGTCAGCGCCTTGCGCGCCTGCGGCTTCACCTCGTCAGTGGTGACGATCTCGGCGGCGGCGGAGGTGAGCGAAATCGATTTGGCACGGCCGATGCGGCGCAGCGCCTGCTCCGTGGTCTCGCCGATGCCGCGGCGCGGGACGTTGAGGATGCGCTCGAACGCGAGATCGTCGTCGGGCTGGGCGATGACGCGCAGATACGCGATGGCGTCGCGGATTTCCTTGTGCTCGTAGAACCGCAGGCCGCCGACCACGCGGTAGGGCAGGCCGAGGGTAAGGAGGCGTTCTTCGAATTCGCGGGTCTGGAAGCTCGCGCGCACCAGGATGGCGAAGGCGCCGAGTTTCTCGCCGCTCTTGTGCGAGCCTTCGATCTCCTCGCAGACGAGCCGCGCTTCTTCTTCGGCGTCCCACGCGCCGCGCACCAGGACCTTTTCGCCGCCGGGGCGGTCGGTCCATAGCGTTTTGCCCAATCGGCCCTGGTTCTTGGCGATCAAACCGGAAGCGGCGGCGAGGATGCTGGGGGTGGAGCGGTAGTTCTGCTCTAGGCGGATGATGCGTGCGCCGGGGAAGTCTTTCTCGAAGCGCAGGATGTTGCCGACCTCGGCGCCGCGCCACGAGTAGATCGACTGGTCGTCGTCGCCGACGCAGCACAGGTTCTTGTGCAGCTGGGCGAGCAGGCGCAGCCACAGGTACTGGCTGACGTTGGTGTCCTGGTACTCGTCCACCAGGATGTAGCGGAAGCGGTGCTGCCCGCGCGCCGCGACATCCTTGTTGGTCTGCAAGAGCACGAGGATGTGCAACAGCAGGTCGCCGAAGTCGGCGGCGTTGAGATGCTTCAGTCGCTCCTGATAGAGGCGGTACAGGCCCTGGCCCTTGCCGTGGGCATAGTCCCCGTGCTGGTCGCTGACCTTGTCGGGCGTGAGGCCGCGGTCCTTCCACTCGTTGATGGTCGCGGCCAGCATGCGCGCCGGCCAGCGCTTCTCGTCGATGCCTGCCGCCTGGATCAGCTGCTTGAGCAGCCGTACCTGGTCGTCCTGGTCGAGGATGGTGAAGTTCTGCTTCAGGCCCACCAGCTCGGCGTGCTGACGCAGCATGCGCGCCCCGATGGAATGGAACGTGCCGATCCACATGCCCTCGACGGGGCGGGCGATCAGGCCCTCGACGCGGCTCTTCATCTCGCGCGCCGCCTTGTTGGTGAAGGTCACCGCGAGGATCTCGCCCGGCCGCGCATAGCCGCGGAACAGCAGGTGGGCGAGGCGGGTGGTGAGCACGCGCGTCTTGCCGGTGCCGGCGCCGGCCAGCACCAGCACGGGGCCTTCGATGGCTTCGACCGCCTCGCGCTGGGCGGCGTTCAGCTTGTCCAGGTACGGCGGCGGCGAGGGCGGCTGGTCGGGGCGAACGGCGCCAACCTCGGCCTCGGCTTCGGTCAGCTCGAACGGATCCGACGGTGGGGCGGCGACCATCCTTGCCCTATATAGCACCGCACGGAGGCGAGACGATGCCTGAGGAAATCGACGTCGAGGTGGCGGCTCGAGGCGCGGCGCGCGGCCTTACGGTCTCGCATAGTGCCTTTCCGCTCGATACCAGCTACAAGCACGCTGACATCCACTGGGGAGCGACTCTTCCAGTGATCGAGAAGCTGGTCGAAACCAGTCGCGTGGTTCGCGCCAATTCCGCGCGGGCGGGGAGTGCGCACTGATGGAAATCGTCAATTTCACGCCTGGGGCGGCGATACTCGGTGGCGCCTTAATCGGCCTGGCCGGGGCGATGCTGCTGCTGCTCAACGGGCGCATCGCGGGCGTCGCCGGCATCCTGTCGCGCCTGCTGCCGCCGCAGCCGGGCGATGCCGCCTGGCGAGTCTACTTCCTGGCCGGCCTGGTCATCGGCGCGGTGATCTGGCGCCTCCTCTCGGGGCAGACCTCCGCGGACATCGTCTTCGCGACGAGCTGGCCGGCGCTGGTGCTGGGCGGCCTCTTGGTCGGCGCCGGGACGCGCATCGGCAACGGCTGCACCTCCGGCCACGGCGTGTGCGGCATCGGCCGCCTGTCGCCACGCTCGATCGGCGCGACGCTGACCTTCATGGCCACCGGCGTCGCGACCGTCTACGTCACCCGCCATCTGATTGGAGGCTGACGTGCGCAACCTGATTGCAGGCGTGAGCGGCATCGTCTTCGGCGTCGGCCTCGGCGTCTCCCAGATGGTGAACCCCGACAAGGTGCTCGACTTCCTCGACCTGTTAGGCACCTGGGACCCGAGCCTGATGTTCGTCATGGGCGCCGCCGTGGTCGTCTACCTGATCGCGTGGCGCATTGCCCTGGCGCGCCAGGTGCCGCTGCTCGACTCGCGCTTCCATTGGCCCGCGCCGGCCGACCTGTGGGACGGCCGTCTGTTCGGTGGGGCCGCCGTGTTCGGCGTCGGCTGGGGCCTGGTCGGCTTCTGCCCCGGCCCGGCGATCTCCTCGCTCGCGTTCCTCCTGCCGCAGTCCGTGGTGTTCGTGCTGGCGATGATGGCCGGCTCCTACACGGCCGGACTGTCGCGGCCGGGCCATCTCGCCCTCGAGGAGCCGGAGCCCGTCATCCGCTGAGAAGCAAGGCGCGGTGCCGCGGCGCTTGACTTCGGCGGCTTATGAAAGTATGTACTTGCATACAATGCCTGCCTCGGCCGCCAGGAAGAAGCCTGTTCGCGATGCCGCCGCCACCCGCGCGCGCATCCTCCAAGCCGCCGCCGAGGTGTTCGCCGAGTCCGGCTACGCCGCCAGCACCACGCGCGCCATCGCCGAGCGGGCCGGCGTCAACGAGGTGACGTTGTTCCGCCACTTCGGCGCCAAGGCCGACCTGCTGGTGCAGGCGATGGCCAACGCGGCGAGCGCGTTCGTGCCCGCCGCCATCCGTTTCACCGGCGACCTCGAGGCCGACCTGGCGCGGCTGGTGCGCGGCTACCAAGAATTTGCCCGCACGAGCGCGCGCTTCGTCGCCACCGTGCTGTCCGACGTGCCGCGCTTCCCCGAGCTCAAGCCCGCCGCCGAGGTGCCGCGCCGGGTCCTGGCAGCGGCGGCACAGGTGATCCTTCAGTACCAAGAGGCGGGAGTGCTGGTGCGCGAGCATCCGCTCGCCGTCGCCGGCCCGTTGCTGGCGCCGATCCTGTTGCTCGCCATCGCGCGCCAGGTGGCGCCGGAGGTGGCCGGCATCGACATCGACCCGATCCAGCACGTGCGCCGCTTCCTCAGCGGCCACGCCGTGCCGAAGCGGCGAGGCAAGGCCGCGTAGCGTTCGTACCGCGTAGTTCGCCTGGTTCCGCGTCTGCTGCTCAGGAGGCGACCATGGAGTGGATCGATCAGGCCTGGAGTTGGGTACGCGCCGTCACACTCGCGGTGCTCGGCTATTTTGCGCCCGACCCGCCGGCGACCAACGCGTTCCCCGGCTACGTCGAGGCGGAGTACACGCGCATCGCGGCGCCGGCGCCGGGAACCGTGGTGGCGCTGGCGGTGGCGCGTGGCGATGCCGTGAAGGCTGGCGCGCTCATCGCGCAACTCGACGCGACGCTCGAGCTGGCGGTGGTCGCCGAAGCCCGCGCCCGTCTCGCGCAGGCGCAAGCGCAGCTCGCCGACCTCGGCAAGGGCCGCCGCACGCCGGAGATCGATGCGCTGCAGGCGCAGCGCACCCAGGCCGAGGCGGCCTTCAAGCTCAGCGAGGCGGAGTTCCGCCGCCAGTCCCAGCTCGCCGCCGGTGGCATCGTCACGGTGGGGCGTCTCGACGAGACGCGCGCCGCCTACGAGCGCGACCGCGCCCGCATCGCCGAGCTCGACGCCCAGATCGAGGCCGCCCAGCTCGGTGGCCGCGACGACCAGGTGCGCGCGGCGCAGGCGCTGGTGAACGCCCTGCGCGCCGTGCAGGAGCAGGCGGAGTTCCGCCTCTCGCAGCGCACCCTGACCGCGCCGATGGAGGCGCGCGTGGTGGACACGCTCTATGCGCTGGGCGAGTTCGTTCCCGGCGCCGCGCCCATCGTCACCCTGCTGCCGCCCGGCAAGATGAAGCTGCGCTTCTTCGTGCCCGAGCCCGCGCTTTCCGGCGTGCGCATCGGCGAGAGCGTCGGCGTTGCCTGCGACGGCTGTCCTGCGGGCCTGGCGGCGCGGGTGACCTTCATCGCGCCGCAAGCGGAATACACGCCGCCGGTGATCTTCAGCCGCGAGAACCGCGCCAAGCTGGTCTTCCTCGTCGAGGCGGCGCCGGACCAGAAGTCTGCGCAGGATTGGGGCGGCCTGCACCCGGGCCTGCCCGTCGAGGTGTCGCTGGGGAGGACCGCGCCATGACCGCCGCCGCCACGACCGATCTCGCCATCTCGGTGCGCGGCCTCAACAAGCACCTCGGCGCGCTGCATGCGGTGCGCGACGTCTCCATCGACGTGCGCCGCGGCCAGATCTGCGGGTTCCTCGGCCCCAACGGCAGCGGCAAGACCACCACCATCCGCATGCTGTGCGGACTGATGAAGCCGGACTCGGGCGAGGGCGCCTGCCTGGGCCTCGACATCCTGCGCCAGTCGGCGGCCATCAAGCGCGAGGTCGGCTACATGACCCAGCGCTTCAGCTTCTACGAGGACATGAGCATTCGCGAGAACCTGCGCTTCGTCGCCCGCATGTACGGCGTGCCGCGGCCGCGCAAGGTGGTGAACGAGACGCTCGAGCGCCTCGGCCTCACCCGGCGGCAGAAGCAGCTCGCCGGAACGCTCTCGGGCGGCTGGAAGCAGCGCATGGCGCTCGCCGCCTGCATCCTGCACAACCCGCAGCTCTTGCTGCTCGACGAGCCCACCGCCGGCGTCGACCCCAAGGCGCGGCGCGAGTTCTGGGACCAGATTCACATCCTCGCCACCGAAGGCCTGACGGTGCTGGTCAGCACCCACTACATGGACGAGGCGGAGCGCTGCAACGTCATCGCCTACCTCGACACCGGCCGCATGCTCGCCCGCGGCTCGGTCGCCGACATCGTCCGCAGCTCCGGTCTCACCACCTGGCACGTGGACGCGCCCGATCCGGTGCGGCTTGCCGCCGAGCTGCGCAAGCAGCCCGGCGTCGCCATGGTCGCCGCCTTCGGCAACACGTTGCATGTGAGCGGCCCGGACACCGCCGCGCTTGGCCAGGCCATCGCGCCGCTCCGCTTCCAGCCCGGCCTCGAATGGCGCGAATCCGAGCCGAGCCTGGAGGACGCGTTCATCGCGCTCATGGAGCGCAACCGCGCCCAGGGAGCGGCCGCGGCATGAACCGCTCGACCTTCCTGAAACGCTTCGGCGCGATCCTCGCCAAGGAATTCATGCAGATGCGCCGCGACCGGCTGACGTTCGCGATGATGATCGGCGTGCCCATCATGCAGCTGATCCTGTTCGGCTACGCCATCAACCAGGATCCGCGCGGCCTGCCCGCCGCGGTGGTGGCGGCGGAATCGACGCCGTTCAGCCGCTCGCTGCTCGCCTCCCTCGACCACACCGGCTACTTCGACATCGACCCCGCGCTGCACACAGCAGCCCAGGCGCGCGACCGGCTGGCACGCGGCGAGGTGATGTTCGTCGTCACCATCCCGTCCGACTTCACCCGCGCGGTGGAGCGCGGCGAGCGTCCGGCGCTGCTGGTCGAGGCCGACGCCACCGACCCGGGCGCCACCGGCGGCGCGCTGGCGGCGCTGGTGCAGGCCGCCG
>Ga0194132_10011048_pt1 | contig 11785 bp, 9 predicted proteins | sample TA2KigOf80mmetaG_FD_148612 | JGI IMG/M metagenome (GOLD analysis project Ga0194132, IMG submission 148612) | Freshwater microbial communities from Lake Tanganyika, Tanzania - TA2015054 Kigoma Offshore 80m | ecosystem: Environmental > Aquatic > Freshwater > Lake | place: Tanzania: Lake Tanganyika... | reverse complement strand
ACCTCGTGCTGGCGCTGGTCATGCTGGGCTTCGGCATTGCCTTCTTCATGTCGCCCGACCAGGGCTGGACGCCGTTCATCGTCATGACGGTGATCGCGTTCGTGCTGGGTGTGCTGATCATCATTCCCATCGGCGGCGCCGACATGCCGGTGGTGATCTCGATGCTGAACAGCTATTCCGGCTGGGCGGCCGCGGGCATCGGCTTCTCACTCAACAACACCCTGCTCATCATCGCCGGTTCGCTGGTGGGTTCCTCGGGCGCGATCCTGTCATACATCATGTGCAAGGCGATGAACCGCTCGTTCGTCAGCGTCATCCTCGGCGGCTTTGGCGCCGAGGAAGGCGCGGCGGCAGCGCAATCCGGCAACAAGACGGTGCGGTCAGGTTCGGCGGACGATGCCGCCTTCCTGATGGGCAATGCCGAGTCGGTGATCATCGTACCGGGCTATGGCCTCGCCGTGGCCCGCGCGCAGTATGCCGTGAAGGAGATGGTCGCCAAGCTCACGGCCAGGGGCGTGACGGTGCGCTATGCCATCCATCCGGTGGCGGGACGCATGCCCGGCCACATGAACGTGCTGCTGGCCGAGGCCGAAGTGCCCTACGACCAGGTGCTCGAGATGGACGAGATCAACAGCGACTTCGGCGCCACCGACGTGGTGCTGGTGCTGGGCGCCAACGACGTGGTCAATCCGCTGGCGCACGAGAAGGGCAGCCCGATCTACGGCATGCCGATTCTGGATGTGCACAAGGCGCGCACCGTGCTGGTCAACAAGCGCTCGATGGCCTCCGGCTACGCCGGCCTCGACAACCCGCTCTTCTACATGGACCGCACCTTAATGGTGTTCGGCGACGCGAAGAAGGTGGTGGAGGACATCGTCAAGGCTCTCGACTAGCGGGGCATTGCAAAACGACTGCGGTGGCCATCTGCGGCGATGCGCGGTGCTCGCATCCGCGACTATCTGCTCGATATGTCTCGGTCGCTGCGCTCCGCGTGCCTGGCATCTGGCCATCCACGCTGCGTTTTCCTGCCGCGCTGACAGCAAGCAAGATCGTATCTGATTAGAATGAAGTCATGAATTTCGGCAAATCCGACAACGCCCGCCGCAACATCCTCGCGCGCATCCGTAAGGCGCAGGGCCGCGGCGCCGACTCCAGGCAAGGCGTGCCCGCCTCGCAGGCCGAGCTCGAAGCGGTGTCAACCTATCTCAAGGCGCATCCGCGCGGGCCGCTGCCTGCGGTCACGGGCGACGTTGTCGCGAATTTCCGCGCCCGCGCTGAAGCCATGCAGAGCACTACGGAGGTCGTTGCCAGCATGCGCGATGCGCCGGCGGTCGTGGCGCGGTATCTTGCCGCGCGCCAGCTCCCCGCCCGCGGCTGCGTATGGCCTGCGCTGCCGGCGCTGGACTGGGCAGGAGCCGGCATCGACGTCGCGGCGCGCGCCGCGGTGGATGCCGACCTGATCGGCATCACCGGCGCCTTCGCCGGCATCGCCGAGACCGGCACGCTGATGACAGTGTCCGGCGCCGACACGTCAGGGTCGGCGAGCCTGCTACCCGAGACCCACATCGCCATCGTCGAGGCACGCCGCATCGTGCCGCACATGGAGGACGCATGGAACCTCCTGCGCGCCGAGCTCGGCCGGCCACCGCGCGCCGTCAATTTCATCTCCGGTCCCTCGCGCACCGGCGACATCGAGCAGACCATCGTCATCGGCGCCCACGGGCCGTACCGCGTGCACATCGTCGTCGTCGGCGAGGCCCGAAGACCACGCGGAGCCGGCCCGGGCGCCTGCGGCGCACGCCCGCAGGTGGCGAGGGGCGGGATCATGAAACCGATTGAGGAGAACGAATGATTCAGACACCACGCGGGCTCGCCATGACGCCGGCCCGCTTGCATGCCGGTGCCGTGGTGGAATCGGAAAGGATCGGGCGCAAGGCGGCGCTGCTGGCCTGCGCGGGACTGATGTCCATGGATGCGGTCGCGGCAGGCGATGCCGCCACGGCGCGGACCTTCGGCATCCTGGCCATGCTGATCGTGCTGGCCAAGGCCGCAAGCTTCGTTGAGCGCTTCAAGCAGCCGGCGGTGCTTGGCGAGATCGCGATGGGCGTGATCGTCGGCAACCTGTTCCTCATCGGCTTCGATTTCTTCGAGCCGGCGAAGAAGGATCCCATCCTGCTGTTCCTCGCCGAATTCGGCGTGGTGGTGCTGCTGTTCCAGATCGGGCTGGAGTCCAGCGTCAGCACCATGGTGAAGGTCGGAATGCGCGCGCTGATGGTGGCAGTGGTCGGGGTCGCAGCGCCCTTCGTCATCGGTGTCTGGTTTGTCGGTCCGGTGCTGTTTCCGGGCGGCTCGTTCAATACCTATCTCTTCTTCGGCGCCACGCTGACGGCCACCAGCGTCGGCATCACGGCGCGCGTGTTCCAGGACATGGGCACGCTGCAGTCGCGCGAGGCTCAGATCGTGCTCGGCGCGGCGGTGATCGACGACGTCATCGGGCTCATCATTCTCGCCATCGTGTCGGCGGTGGTGAAGTCCGGCACGGTCAGCCTCGTGGAAGTGCTGGTGATCACGGGCAAGGCGGCGGGGTTCCTGGTCGGTGTGCTGGTTGCGGGGCGTTACCTGGCGCGCTTCTTCACAGGGATCTTCATTCGCATCAACACCGGCCTGGGGGTCAAGCTGGCGCTGGCGATGGGCACCTGCCTGATGTTCGCCTATGTCTCCTCGCTGTTCGGCCTTGCACCCATCGTCGGCGCCTTCGCGGCCGGCCTGATCCTCGACGAGGTGTATTTCCGCGGTTTCGCGGACGCCACCATTGCCGACGACGTGCGTGCGGCAGTCAAGGACTCGGATGCGTCCACAGCGAAGCGCGTCGGCGCAGTGCTCGAAAGGCATGCCCGGCACCATCTCGAGACGTTGATGGCTCCGATCAGCTTTGTGCTCGTGCCGCTGTTCTTCATCTACACCGGCATGCAGGTCAACCTCGTGGTCCTGAACGACGCGCATCTGGTGCTGGTGGCGCTGGGCGTGACCTTCGTGGCCTTTGCCGGCAAGCTGGTGTCGGGCATCGTCGCCGGCCCGGTGAACAAGTGGATCGTCGGCTGGGGCATGGCGCCGCGCGGCGAAGTCGGGCTTATTTTCGCCGTGGTCGGCAAGCAGCTCGGCGTGGTGGACGACGAGGAGTACGCTGCCATCATCATCATGGTGATGCTCACCACGCTGCTGACGCCACTGGTGCTGGCCTGGCTGATCAAGCGCCAGCGCTGAAGAAGTTGTGCCCGAGCGGGTCAGGACCCGCCTTGCAATTGCCGATTTGGCGGAATAGCATGACCCCGCAGGCTGTAAACTCATGAGGTTTGCAGGAAGCACGCCGGTACAGCGCGGAGACGCTAGTGGTTTTCCTTCGTTGCCTCCGGCGCCATCGCGAGTCATTCGGGCGCATGGGCGCCACCAACTGAGGAGGAGCTATGAAGAAGGCAGAAGAGAAAAAGCCCGCAGCATCCCTGCGGCGGAAGTTCCTGACCGGGGCGGCGGCGACCGCGGGAGCGGCGACGCTCGGATTCCCCAGCATCGCCAAGGGCCAGTCGGGCCCGGTCACCATGCGCCTGCAGAGCACTTGGCCGAGCAAGGACATCTTCCACGAGATGGCCGGCGACGTGGTGAAGAAGATCAACGACATGTCGGGCGGTGACCTGCGCATCGAGCTGCTGCCGGCCGGTGCCGTGGTGCCGGCCTTCGGGCTGCTCGATGCGGTGTCCAAGGGCACCCTTGACGCCGGCCACGGCGTGGTCGCCTATCACTACGGCAAGCAGACCGCCTTGGCGCTGTGGGGCTCGGGGCCGGCCTTCGGCATGGATGCCAACATGGTGCTGGCATGGCACAAGTACGGCGGCGGCAAGGCGTTGCTGGACAAGATCTACGGCTCCATCGGCGCCAACGTGGTGTCCTACCTTTACGGCCCCATGCCGACCCAGCCGCTGGGCTGGTTCAAGAAGCCGGTCACCAAGCCGGCCGACTTCAAGGGCCTCAAGTACCGCACCGTGGGCCTGTCCATCGACGTGTTCACCGGCCTGGGCGCGGCGGTGAACGCGCTGCCGGGCGGCGAGATCGTGCCGGCCATGGACCGCGGGCTGCTCGATGCGGCGGAGTTCAACAATGCCAGCTCCGACCGCGTGCTCGGTTTCCCGGACGTATCCAAGGTGTGCATGCTGCAGAGCTTCCACCAGAGCGCCGAGCAGTTCGAGGTGACCTTCAACAAGGGCCGTTACGACACCCTGCCGCCGAGGCTGAAGGTCCTGATCGAGAACGCCATCGAGGCGGCCTCCTCGGACATGCTGTGGAAGGCCTTCGACCGCTATTCGAAGGACTATGAGGAGATGCGCACCAAGGACAAGGTGCGTTTCTTCAAGACGCCCGATTCGCTGCTGCAGGAGCAACTCAAGGTGTTTGACGCGGCGGCCGCAAAGAAGTCAGCCGAGAACCCGCTGTTCAAGGAGGTGCAGGCGTCGATGCGCTCGTTTGCCGAACGCGTGGTGAAGTGGGACCTCGACACCAACGTCAACCGCAGGCAGGCCTACAACCACTACTTCCTGACCCGGGCAGCGGCGCCGGCCAAGGCAGCTCCGGCGACGGCCGCCGCCAAGAAGGGCTGAGCGCTCGCCTGGCGCAATGCGCCGGCGACACCATCCGGCCCGTGGCCGGGTGGTGTTTTTTTGTGGACTCGGGGCGCCGCCGGGGAAGGGCTGCCGGCGCTGACGGCCGGAGGCCAGCGGACGACCATCGACAATCGCCAAGCCGGATGGACCGGACGGGAATGCAAACATGCAAAAGCTGCTGCTGTTTGTCGACAAGCTGAGCACCTGGGTCGGGCAGGCGTTCGCCTGGCTGATCCTGCTGCTCACGCTGCAGGTGTCGTGGGAAGTGTTCGCGCGCTACGTGCTGTCCGACCCGCATGCCTGGGCGTTCGACGCCATGGTGATGCTGTACGGCACCGTCTTCATGATGGCCGGCGCCTACACCCTGGCCAAGAACGGCCATGTGCGCGGCGACGTGCTGTACGGGTACTTCCCGGTGCGCGTGCAGGCGGGCCTCGACCTGGCGCTCTACATCCTGTTCTTCATTCCCGGCGTGGTGGCGCTGGTGTGGGCGGGCTACACCTATGCCTCCGAATCCTGGGCCATCAACGAGCATTCCAACATCACCGCCGACGGCCCGCCCATCTATCCCTTCAAGACCGTGATCCCGGTGGCCGGGGTGTTCCTGCTGCTGCAGGGCGGCGTCGAGATCGTGCGCTGCATCCAGTGCCTGCGCGAGGGCGCCTGGCCGTCGCGGGAGGCCGACGTCGAGGAGGTGGACGTCGAGAAGCTGAAGGAGATGGTGCACGTCAGGGACGAGGACATCGCCACGCTGGATGCCGAACTCGGCACCCGCGGCGCGGGCGGCACGCCGGCGGGGCGGCCATGAAGCGCCAGGCCTGGTTCGGCCTGTCCATCATGGCGCTGGTGGTGGTGCTGGTGTTCGTGCTGATGCCGTCGCCGTCGCAGATGACCAACGGCCACCTCGGCCTGCTCATGCTGGCGCTCATCGTGGTGGCGATCATGCTGGGCTTTCCCACGGCGTTCACGCTCATGGGCATGGGCGTGATCTTCGCCTGGTTCGCCTACTACTCGCGCGACCCGTCGCTGGCCAACCGGCAGACGCTGGACCTGATGGTGCAGCGAACCTACGCGGTGATGTCCAACGAGGTGCTGATCTCCATTCCGCTGTTCGTCTTCATGGGCTACCTGGTCGAACGCGCCAACCTGATCGAGAAACTGTTCAAGAGCCTGCACCTGGCCACCGCGCGCGTGCCCGGTTCGCTGGCGGTCGCCACCGTCATCACCTGCGCCGTGTTCGCCACCGCCACCGGCATCGTCGGCGCCGTGGTGACGCTGATGGGGCTGCTCGCGCTGCCGGCCATGCTGCGCGCCGGCTACAGCACCCAGTTGGCGGCCGGGGCGATCACCGCGGGCGGCTGCCTCGGCATCCTGATTCCCCCCTCGGTGCTGCTCATCGTCTATGGCGCCACCGCGGGGGTGTCGGTGGTGCAGCTCTATGCTGGCGCGTTCTTCCCCGGCATCATGCTGGCGGCGCTGTATGTCGGGTTCATCATCCTGGCGGCCAAGATCAGGCCCAGCCTCGCGCCGCCGCTGTCGATCGCGGACCGGTACATCGACCTGCCGCGCTTCGCGCAGGCGGTGTCGGCAACCATCAGCCACAAGGTGATTCCCGGCCTGCTCGGCGCGCTGCGCTCGCGCAATTCGCCGGAGCTGCCGCGGGGCGACCTGCTGCGCCACCTGGGCATTGCGCTGCTGCCCCTGCTCGCGGCCGTGCTGCTGATGGGGCTGATCCATCGCGGCATCACCGCGCCGGAGCAAGTCGACGCAACCCAGGGACTGGTGGAAATGGGCAGCGAAGCGCAGGGCGCAGGTAACGAGCCCGGGCGCGAGCTGGCCGCGCAGGGCGAACTGGCTGAGCCGAAGGATGAGGGCGAGTTGAAAGAGCCGCCCGCGGATGGCGAACTCGCCGAGCCGCCAGTCGAGGGCAAAGCGTCGCAGTCCCCAGCCGCCGCGGCGAAGGCCGATGCGCCGCCCGCGGGCGAGGCGCCGGCAGGCCAACCTGCGGCTGCTGCACCGGCAGCGGCAGCCGAAAACGCTGCGGGCGTCGATGGCGAACGGCGGCCCGCACCCACGGGTTACTGGATCGCGGTAGCCCTGCTTGCCGCCGTGCTGGCGGCGTTCTATGCGGTGTTCACGTTCACCCGCCTCGAGATCTTCAAGATGCTGCTGGCGTCGTTCTTCCCCCTGGCTATGCTGATCCTGGCGGTGCTGGGCAGCATCGTGTTCGGCCTGGCGACGCCGTCCGAGGCGGCCGCCATGGGTTCGCTGGGCGGGCTGCTGCTGGCCGCCGCCTACGGGCGGCTGAAGTTCCCCATGGTGCGCGAGTCGGTGTTCCTCACCGCCAAGACCTCGGCCATGGTGTGCTGGCTGTTCGTCGGCTCGTCGATCTTTTCTGCGGCCTTCGCGCTGCTGGGCGGGCAGGAACTCATCAATCAGTGGGTGCTGTCGCTCGAGATGACGCCGCTGCAGTTCATGATCCTGTCGCAGATCATCATCTTCCTGCTCGGCTGGCCGCTGGAATGGACCGAGATCATCGTCATCTTCATGCCAATCTTCGTGCCGCTGTTGCCGCATTTCGGCATCGACCCGCTGTTCTTCGGGCTGCTGGTCGCGCTCAACCTGCAGACGGCATTCCTGTCGCCGCCGGTGGCGATGGCCGCCTTCTACCTGAAGGGCGTGTCGCCGCCGCATGTCACGCTGAACCAGATCTTCGGCGGCATGCTGCCCTTCATGGGCATCCAGGTGGTGGCGCTGGTGCTGCTGTACCTGTTTCCCGCGATCGGGCTGTGGCTGCCCAACGTGCTGTACGGGCGCTAGGCGGATGAGCCCGGCCGCGCTGAAGCCCGCATGAAGCCCCGGATCCTCGTCACCCGCACCCTCGTCGACGAACTGCTCGACGAACTGCGCCGCCATTTCGAGGTCGACGACAGCCAGCCGCGCGACGGCCCGCATTCGGCGGACGAGCTGCGCAGCCGGATCGCCGACAAGGACGGCGTGCTGCTGTTCGCCGACCGCGTCGACGCCGCGCTGCTGGATGCCGCACCGCGGCTGAAGGCGGCCTGCAACATCACCGTCGGCTACAACAACGTCGATGTCGCGGCCTGCACCGCGCGCGGCATCCTGGTCACCAATGCCCCCGGCGTGCTCGACGACACCACCGCCGACATGACCTGGGCGCTGCTGCTGGCGGCGGCACGGCGCATCGCCGAGTCCGACCGCTGGCTGCGCGCCGGCAACTGGAAGGGCATGAAGTTCAGCGACCGCTTCGGCCGCGACGTGCACCATGCCACGCTCGGCATCCTCGGCATGGGGCGCATCGGGCGCGCCGTGGCGCGGCGCGCGGTCGGGTTCGACATGCGCGTGATCTACCACAACCGCACGCGGCTCGAGTCGGCACTGGAGACAGAGGCGAATGCGCGCTACGTCGGCATGGACGAGCTGCTGGCGCAATCCGATTTCCTGTCGCTGCACCTGCCCTACACGGAAGCCAACCGCAACGTCATCGGCGCGGTCGAGCTCGCGCGCATGAAGCCGACGGCGATCCTGGTCAACGCCTCGCGCGGCGGCCTGGTGGATGAACCAGCACTGATCGCGGCGCTGCGCGAAGGGCGCGTTGCCGGCGCCGCGCTCGACGTGTTCGACGGCGAGCCGACGGTGAATCGCGGATTCCTCGGCCTCGATAACGTGGTCCTCGCGCCGCACATGGGCAGCGCGACGCGCGCCACGCGACTGGCGATGGCGCGACTGGCCATCGAGAACCTGATGGAGGCGCTGGCGGGCGGGGTGCCGCGCTGCCTCGTCAATCCGGAGGCGCTGGCGCGCAGGCGCGGCTGAGCCGCGCGCGAGTCGTGGCGGGAGGCAATGGCGACGCCGCGGCCGGAAATCATCACATGGCTTGGATGCCCGCCGCGTCGGGGGGGCATCGCCGAAATGCATGGATCATGGGCCTTGATTCACGCGCCCTGTGGCAGCGGGAGCATGTTTCCTCTATCATCAGCGGCCGATGCATTCAGCGCATCCAACCATGCGGGGAGCACCGTCCTCCGCGATTCCCTGTCTCGGGGCGCCCGATGGCCATGCCATCAGGCGCGTTGACTTGAATGGCTCATCGAACCACCCGACCATCCGTGAAGAACACAACGTTCCCCACCGCGCAGGATGCCGAAGCGGCGTTCTACGAAGCCCTGGAGGCGTCCGACCTCGAGGCCATGATGGAAGTGTGGGCCGATGACGAGGAGATCGTCTGCATCCATCCGGGCGGCTCGCGCCTCGCGGGGTTTGCCGACGTGCGCGCCAGCTGGGCGGAGATCTTCTCGGGCGGCCGCCGGCTCGACGTGCAGGTGTCGCACCAGGTCGTGCTCGGCGGCATGATGCTGGCGGTGCACAGCGTGCGCGAGAGCATCGCGGTCAAGGGCGAGAAGCGCGCGGCGGTGCCGGTGTCCGCCACCAACGCCTACATGCGCACCGGCAACGGCTGGCGCATGATCCTGCACCACGCCTCGCCCGCCCCGCAGGGGGCGACACAGCAGCGGCCGGCGGAGCCGGAAACGCCAAGGGTGCTGCACTGACCCGAAACCCTCCGGGCGCGCGGCTCCACGCGTTCGCCCCGCCCTGGTGGCTGCGCAACCGCCACCTGCATACCATCTGGGCGGCCCTGCGCGGCCGCTTCCTCTCCGCGCCTGCGCTGCGGCGCGTGCGCTGGGATACGCCCGATGGCGACTTCATCGACGTGGATTTCACGGATGGTCCCCCCGGCACAGAGGGCAACGCGCCATTGCTGGTGCTGTTCCACGGGCTCGAGGGAGGGTCGCGCAGTCATTATGCGGTGGCGATGGCGCGCGCGGCGCGCGCGCGCGGCTGGCGCTTTGCGCTGCCGCATTTTCGCGGCTGCGCGGGCGAGATCAACCGCCTGCCACGCGCCTACCATTCTGGCGATAGCGCCGAGATCGGCTGGGTGCTTGCGCGCATGCGGCGCGAGCATGCAGGTGCGGGCGCCGCGCTTTATGCGGTGGGCATCTCGCTCGGCGGCAATGCGCTGCTGAAATGGCTGGGCGAGGCAGGGCGTGCGGCCCTCGGGCAGGTGGACGCAGCAGCTGCCGTGTCCGCGCCGCTCGACCTGATGCTCGCCGGTGACGCGCTGGGGTGCGGTTTCAACCGCGCCTACTCGCGCATGTTCCTTGCGACGCTGAAGAAGAAAGGCGCACAGAAGATTGCCATGTACCCGGGCAGTTTCGACGCCGCGGCGATGCGCCGCGCGCGTACACTGCGGGCGTTCGACAATGCCGTGACCGCGCCGCTGCATGGCTTTCGAGATACCGACGATTACTGGACGCGCGCGAGCGCACGTCCGCTGCTGGCCGGCATCGCCGTGCCCACGCTGATCATCAACGCGCTGGACGATCCTTTCGTGCCGCCTGCGGCACTGCCCGATCGAGCGGCGCTGCCCGCCTGCGTGACCGCGGAATACCCGCCGCGCGGCGGGCATGTCGGCTTCGTGTCCGGGCCGTTCCCCGGCACCATCGACTGGCTGCCGGCGCGCGTGATCGCGCATTTCGAGGCGGTCATGGGAGCACCTCGCAGAGAAGTGATCCGGAGCACCTGACCGAGTGGAGGTCAGGCGGCCTGCTAGAATTGCCGCTGCCCGTCCGCCGACAACAAGACCCGCGCCTCACCATGCAGACCTTGCAAGGCTTGCGCGCAGCGGCGCAACGCAGTGGTTTCCATGGCCAATCCCCCCGCCCAGATATTCAAGGCCTATGACATACGCGGCATCGTCGGCCTCACGCTGACCGGGGCCGGCGTGCGCCTCATCGGCCGCGCGCTGGCCAGTGAAGCGCGGGCACGCGGCCAGACGGCGATTGCCGTGGGACGCGACGGCCGGCTGTCGGGACCGGCGCTGGCCGCGGCGCTGGCCGAAGGCCTGCGCGAGGGCGGCATCGATGTCATCGACGTCGGCATGGTGGCCACGCCGTTGACCTACTTCGCCGCGCACCAGCTCGGCTGCCACAGCTGCGTGTCGGTGACGGGCAGCCACAATCCGCCCGACTGGAACGGTCTGAAGATGGTGCTGGGCGGCAGCACGCTGTCTGGCGAGGACATCCAGCGCCTGCGCGCGCGCATCGAGGACGGCGATTTCTCCGCCGGTTCGGGCCGGCTGGAAACGGCTGACGTTCGCAGCGCCTATCTCGAGCGCATTCTCGCCGACGTGAAGCTGGTGCGGCCGATGAAGATCGGCATCGATTGCGGCAATGGCGTGGCCGGCGCGACGGCGGCGGGGCTCTACCGGCGCATGGGCTGCACAGTCACCGAACTCTTTTGCGAGGTGGATGGCTCGTTTCCCAACCATCATCCCGATCCCTCGCAGCCGGCCAACCTCGCCGACCTCGTGAACGCGGTGAAGGCAGGCGACCTCGAGCTCGGGCTCGCGTTCGACGGCGATGGCGACCGGCTCGGCGTGGTGATGAAGAGCGGCCGCATCATCTATCCGGACCGCCAGCTGATGCTGTTCGCGAAAGACGTCCTGTCGCGCGTACCCGGCGCCGAGATCATCTACGACGTGAAATGCACGCGCAAGCTCGCACCCTGGATCCGCCAGCATGGCGGCGTGCCGAGCATGTGGAAGACCGGGCACTCGCTGATCAAGGGCCGCATGAAGGAGCGCCACGCGCCGCTGGCCGGCGAGATGAGCGGGCACATGTTCTTCGGCGAGCGCTGGTACGGCTTCGACGACGGGCAGTATGCCGGCGCGCGCCTGCTGGAGATCCTCTCGCGCGCGGCCGACCCGTCGGCGGTGCTGGAGGCGCTGCCCGATGCGGTGAGCACGCCGGAACTGCACCTGGCGCTGGCCGAGGGCGAACCGCATCGCCTGGTTGCACAGATGCAGCAGACGGCGCGGTTTCCTGGCGCCGAGGAGATCATCCGCCTCGACGGCCTGCGCGTGGAATACCCGCATGGCTTCGGCCTGGCGCGCGCCTCCAATACCACGCCGGTGATCGTGATGCGCTTCGAGGCCGACGATGCTGCGGAACTCGCGCGCATTCAGGGCGAGTTCCGCCGCGTGCTGCTGGCGGCGAAGCCGGGGGCGGCGCTGCCCTTCTGACGGCGTTATTCGACGACAGTATTTCCGTCCG
>Ga0194132_10011044_pt1 | contig 11788 bp, 12 predicted proteins | sample TA2KigOf80mmetaG_FD_148612 | JGI IMG/M metagenome (GOLD analysis project Ga0194132, IMG submission 148612) | Freshwater microbial communities from Lake Tanganyika, Tanzania - TA2015054 Kigoma Offshore 80m | ecosystem: Environmental > Aquatic > Freshwater > Lake | place: Tanzania: Lake... | reverse complement strand
CACACACTGGGCGCCGCAACCCTGGCACTGCCACCCGTCACCGCCATGCGTTCCGGCGGCCGCCGTGGCGTGCATGGCGAGCATCTTGGCTTCCTGCTGGCGGAAATGCAGTTCCTTCCGCGCGCCTATCCCGGTGCCCGCTGGTAACCGTCATGAGCAGCTTTCACTCCCTGCCTATCAGCGCCCTGAAGCACGACACCCGCGATGCGCTCACCGTACGACTGCATGTCCCCGCGGACCTTCGCAACACGTACCGGTTCGAGTCCGGCCAGTACCTGACTTTCCGCACCCTTCTCGAAGGCGAGGAGGTGCGCCGCAACTACTCCCTTTGCTCCACCCCTGATGAAGACGAACTCACGGTCGCCGTCAAGCGCGTGCCGGGGGGACGGTTTTCCAACTGGGCACACGGGCATCTGCGCGCCGGCCTTCACCTCGATGTCATGCCGCCCGAGGGGCGTAGCGCACCGGTCGCCCACGGCGAATATCTGGCCATTGCCGCGGGCAGCGGCATCACGCCGATCCTGTCCATCATCCGCGACACCCTCAAGAACCAGCCCGACGCGCGCTTCACCCTGGTGTACGGCAATCGCGCCGCCCATTCCATGATGTTCCGCGAGGCCCTGGAGGACCTGAAGAACGTCTACATGACGCGCTTTGCCCTCGTGCATTTGCTGTCAAGAGAACAACAGGATGTGGAACTGTTCAACGGCCGCATCGATGGCGCCAAGTGCGACGCCCTGTTCTCACAGTGGATCGATGTCGGAACGCTGACCACCAGCTATCTGTGTGGCCCGCAATCCATGATGGATACCGCCACCGAGTCGTTGCGCGCCGCAGGCGTTGCCGCGGAGCGTATCCGCCGTGAGCTGTTTGTAGTCGGCACCGCCGCGCCACGCCCGCAGCGTGCCGCGGCCGCCGAAGTCGACACCGGCGACTGCGCCGTCACCGTCATCCAGGATGGCCGCGCCCGTCAGTTCACCATGGCGCGCGGTCAGCAAAGCGTGCTGCGCGCCGCGCTCGCTCAAGGCATCGAACTGCCTTGGTCCTGTCAAGGCGGGGTGTGTTCCACCTGCCGCTGCAAGGTGACGGCGGGTGAAGTGGAAATGGACACCAACTTTGCACTGGAAGACTACGAAATCGCCCGCGGCTTCCGGCTTGCCTGCCAAAGCTATCCGATCTCCGACCAGCTGACCCTCGACTACGACCAGCACACGTGATTCCATGAGCGACCCCACTTTGTCCGCCGATGAACTCGCGCGCGCCACCGCCACCGCCATGTTCGCGCGCGACCGAGCCTCCCGCGATCTGGGCATGCGCATCGAGGAGATGCGCGCCGGTTACGCCCGCATGTCCATGACCGTGCGACCCGACATGATCAATGGCCACGACGTCTGCCACGGTGGCTTCATCTTCACCCTGGCCGACAGCACCTTTGCGTTTGCCTGCAACAGCCACAATCAAAACACCGTGGCGGCTGGCGCGCTCATCGATTTTCTCGCGCCCGGTCGGGAAGGTGACGTGCTCACCGCCCAGGCGCAGGAGCAGTCCCTCGCCGGACGCACCGGCGTCTACGACGTCGAGGTCACCAATCAGGCGGGCACACGCATCGCATTGTTCCGCGGGCGCTCCTATCGCATCCGCGGTGAAGTCATCAATCCGACCCGCTGACCGCGAGGCGACCGAGGAAACCCATGCCTGTCAAGCACCCCAAGCTGGAAGACCTGGAATCCATCGAACGCGCCAGCCGAGACGAGATCCAGGCGCTGCAGTTGCAGCGCCTGAGCATTACACTGCGGCATGCCTACGCGAACTCTCCGCACTACCGCCGCGTATTCGATGAGCGGGGCACACACCCGGACGACGTGCGCACGCTCGCCGACCTCTCCCGATTTCCCTTCACCACCAAGAAGGACTTTCGCGACAACTACCCCTTCGGCCTGTTCGCCGTGCCACGCGAGCAAGTGGTGCGAATCCACGCCTCCAGCGGGACCACTGGGAAACCCACCGTGGTGGGCTATACGGCGAAGGACATCGACACCTGGTCGAACCTGGTGGCGCGCTCCATCCGCGCCGCCGGCGGCCGCGCCGGTGACATCGTGCACGTTGCATACGGCTACGGCCTGTTCACTGGCGGCTTGGGCGCCCACTATGGCGCCGAGCGCCTGGGTTGCACCGTCATCCCCATGTCGGGCGGCATGACCGAGCGGCAAGTCCAGCTCATCATCGATTTCAAGCCCGATATCATCATGGTCACACCCTCGTACATGCTCAACATTATCGAGGAGTTCGTGCGGCAGGGGCACGATCCGGCTGCCTGCTCGCTCAAGGTCGGCATCTTCGGCGCCGAACCCTGGACCGAAGCGATGCGGACGGAGATCGAATCCCGCGCCGGCATCGACGCGGTCGATATTTTTGGCCTGTCCGAGGTGATGGGGCCGGGTGTGGCCAACGAGTGTATTGAAAGCAAGGATGGTCCGGTGATCTGGGAGGATCATTTCTATCCTGAAATCATCGATCCGCAGACCGGCGCCGTGCTGCCCGATGGCCAGGAAGGAGAACTGGTCCTGACCTCACTCACCAAGGAAGCCTTGCCCGTCATTCGCTACCGCACACGCGACCTGACCCGGCTATTGCCGCCCACCTCCCGCTCAATGCGCCGCATCGGCAAGATCACCGGCCGCTCGGACGACATGCTCATCATTCGCGGAGTCAATGTCTTTCCGACGCAGATTGAGGAGTTGATCCTCAAGCAACCAGAACTGGCGCCGCACTATCAGATCGAAGTCACACGCGATGCGCACCTGGACATGATGACGGTGATCGTCGAAATGCAAGCTTCCCTCCAGTCAGCGGGGGCGGAAGCGCAATCTCAATCCGCGAACCTGCTGCAGCATCACATCAAGAGTTACATCGGGGTCAGCACCGAGATCCGGCTGCTCGCGCCCGGTCAAGTCGAGCGCTCCGCCGGCAAGGCACGACGGGTCATAGACAAGCGGCCTAAGTAGCGCTCGGCTCCGCAAGAGGGCGGGTCGACCTCCGCCTGAGCCGTGATGCCGCCGCGTAATCATTAGCGTATACGGCGGGCACGAATGCGCTGCACGACATCGTCGTACTGCATCACCAGCTCCAGCACCTCTCCCGCCAGTCTGCCCTCGAACCGGGTGGTCACTTCCCGGTCTTCGAATTGCGGGCGATGCTGAGTCTTGAACGACACGCGATCACCATCGACGCGCCCTTCCTTGACACCCCCGCTACCGGCAGGAAACTCGACTCGCCCCAGGATTTCCTCGTCGATGGTCTCCAACTGCAGCCGCAGAACATAGGTCCCCCCGCCGGAGCTTGGGACTTCGGCCTGCCAGCGCCCGGAAACTGGAGCCACCTGGGCCACGACCACAGGCGTGTTTTCATTCCGCAGCGGCCCTCTCACCCAGAGCAGGCCCACCAGTAAACCGGTACCAAACAGCGCCGCGCCAATGCCCGCCCAGCGTCGACGTCCGGAAGTTCCCGAGATCGTCGGCGCCAAGGGGGTCGCCAGATAGCCCTCCACTACCTCAAGCAGCACGGCCGAATCGGCCTCGAAGCGTACGTCTGACAGGGTGAGCGCCTGCCGCCCGGCCAGGGCCGCAAGTGCCGCCGGGAGGTCTGCCGCCGACGGCATGACCGCTCCTTCCACCAACACCGGTACCACTGCCAGTGAGCGAGTCAGTCCGGCGATGATCTCCTGTCGCACGAAATCTTCCGGATCATCCAGCCGGCGGCGACCGTTTGCGTCAGTGCAAGTCAGCCATTCTCGCCCAATCAGTACCACGACCACATCGCAACGGGCCAGACGCTCCTCGATCACACGGGCGAAGTCCTGCCCGGGCTGTATGGCGTCCACGTCCATGAAAACATTATCGGCGCCAAGACGGGCGCACAACTTGTCGAACAGCCGACCGGCATGGCCCGCACTATCGTCGCGCCGATAACTGATGAATACGCCTGACACCTGAGCCCATCCTGTTCAAGAAGAAGGCAATGTACCCGAATGTCATAGGTCCGACCGGGCGGCGAGACTGGCAAGCTCCTAAATCCCGTTAAGGTCAGACTTTAGCGTCCGTAATTGGGCTGACACGTGCAACCAGCACGAATATCTGGGAGCCCACAATGCGCGCGCTTTACGCCACGTTGATGTTGATGGTCACCAACATCACCCCTGCCGGGGCCTACACGCTGAGTCTCGACGAGTGTCTCGAGGGCAGCGAATTTATTCTGCACGCCGCCATGTCGCGTGACCAGGGTATGACTCGCGACGACTTTGTCGGCCGCGTGCATGCAGACCTTGCCGCGATCCAGCAATTTCCCCCAGAACTGCGTTGGTTCGCCCAGGACGAGGAGGATGCTGCCTTGCTGGTCCACGCCTCGGAAAAGGTCTTCGACCAGCCGCAACAGGCACGTGAACACCAAGCGGACTTCCTCGAGACTTGCGTCCGCCAAATTGGCGCGCAGGCGAAGGACGCTGCACCGCCACACCCCGCGGGGGTGTCCTCGCGAGAGGATTCATCACTATAAGCCCGTCAAGTCCCCTGTCACCTGCAGCAGGCAAGCGCCGGGCAGCTCAAGGTCCGCATTGACGGACCAACAACGACTATCACCCGAGAATCCGCCAGGAACCCAATGCAACAAAGACTCTCCCGTCGTCAGTTCTTCCGAGTGTGCGCCGCCAGCCTTTCGGGCTCGAGCGTCGCCGCCTTGGGCTTCGCCCCGGGCGCGGCGCTGGCCGAGGTACGTCAGTACAAGTTGCTCCGAACCACGGAAACCCGCAGCACCTGCCCCTACTGTTCGGTGGGCTGCGGTGTCCTTATGTACGGTATAGGAGACAAGGCCAAGAATGCCCAGGCCGAGATCATCCATATCGAAGGCGACGCCGACCATCCAGTCAGCCGCGGTACCTTGTGCGCCAAGGGCGCAGGGCTGCTTGACTTCATCCACAGCCCCAACCGGCTGAAGTATCCCGAGTATCGTGCACCCGGTTCGAGCCAGTGGCAACGCATCACTTGGGATGAGGCGTTTGCGCGTATCGCCAAACTCATGAAGGCGGATCGCGACATGAACTTTCAGGCTACCAACGCCGAGGGCGTGACCGTCAATCGCTGGCTGTCCTTCGGCATGCTGGCGGCGGCGGCTTCGTCCAATGAATCCGGTTACCTCACCCAAAAGATCGCCCGTGCGTTTGGGCTCCTAGCCTTCGACAATCAAGCGCGCGTCTGACACGGACCTACGGTGGCAAGTCTTGCCCCTACGTTCGGTCGCGGCGCGATGACCAACAACTGGGTCGACATCAAAAATGCCGACCTGATACTCATGATGGGTGGCAATGCCGCCGAAGCCCACCCCTGCGGTTTCAAGTGGGTCACCGAGGCCAAGGCTCGCAACCAGGCCCGGGTCATCGTGGTCGATCCGCGTTTCACCCGCTCGGCCGCGGTGGCGGACTACTACGTGCCTATCCGCTCGGGGTCGGACATCGCCTTCCTCGGCGGCGTCATCCACTATCTGCTGAGTCACGACAAGATTCATCTGGAGTACGTCAAGGCCTATACCGATGTGAGCTTCATCGTGCGCGAGGACTTCGGCTTTGCCGACGGGCTGTTCACTGGCTACGACCCCGAGAAGCGTCGATACAGCAAGGACACCTGGATGTACGAGCTCGGCAGTGACGGCTATGTCAATACCGATCCCTCATTGCAGCATCCCCGCTGCGTGTTCAACCTGATGAAGCAGCACTACGCCCGCTACACACCCGAGGTGGTCAGCGCCATCACTGGCTCGCCCAAGTCAGACTTTCTGCAGACCTGCGAAATGATTGCCAGCACAGCTGGAGCTGATCGCACCATGACCATACTGTATGCCTTGGGCTGGACCCAGCACAGTCAGGGCTCGCAGATCATCCGGGCGGCTGCCATGGTGCAGCTGCTGCTAGGCAACATTGGTCAACCCGGTGGCGGCATGAACGCCTTGCGCGGGCACTCCAACATCCAGGGTCTCACCGACCTCGGCCTGCTCTCCAACATGCTGCCTGGCTATCTCACGCTGCCCTCGGAAAAGGAAGCGGACTACGCCGGCTACATCAAGAAGCGCACCTTGCTGCCCTTGCGTCCCAACCAGATGAGCTACTGGCAGAACTATCCCAAGTTCCACGTCAGTCTGATGAAAGCCTGGTACGGCGCCAAGGCCACCGCCGACAACCACTGGGGCTACGACTGGCTACCCAAAGTGGACCGGGTGCATGACGTTCTCGACGTATTCGAACAGATGCACCAGGGCAAGATGACGGGATACATCTGCCAGGGTTTCAATCCCCTGGCATCTTTTCCCAACAAGAAGAAGGTGGGCGAGGCCCTTGCCAAGCTGAAATTTCTGGTTGTCATCGATCCGCTGAGCACGGAGACGTCGGAGTTCTGGCGCAACCACGGTCAGCACAACGACGTCAATCCCTCCCGCATCCAGACCGAAGTGTTCCGCTTGCCCTCCACCTGTTTCGCCGAAGAGGACGGCTCACTCACCAACAGTGCGCGCTGGATACAGTGGCACTGGCATGGCGCCGCGCCACCCGGTGAAGCCAAAAACGACATGGAAATCATGGCAGGCATCTTTCTCCGCATGCGTGCGGCCTACGAAAAGGAAGGCGGCGCTGTCCCCGAGCCAATTCTCAATCTCACCTGGAATCACCTGATTCCGGATTCGCCCTCCGCCGAAGAGCTGGCTCGAGAGTTCAGCGGCCGTGCCTTGACGGACGTCACCGACCCCAAGGATCCCCAGCAGGTGCTGGTGAAATCTGGCGAGCAGTTGGATACCTTTGCCCACCTGCGGGATGACGGCAGCACCGCAGCCGGCTGCTGGTTGTTTACCGGCGCTTGGTCAAGCAAGGGCAATCTGATGGCAAGGCGCGATCCCGCCGACCCATCCGGACTGGGTATATCACCAGGTTGGGCCTACACTTGGCCAGCCAATCGGAGGCTGCTGTACAACCGCGCCTCTGCCGACCCCAGCGGCAAGCCCTGGAACGAACGGCGTAAGTACCTCGCCTGGAATGGCCAGAAGTGGACCGGCCCCGATGTACCGGACTTCAAGGCCGACTCACCCCCAGAAGACGGCATGGGTCCCTTCATCATGAATCCCGAAGGGGTGGCGCGCTTCTTCGCCGTCGACAAAATGAGCGAAGGGCCCTTCCCGGAGCATTACGAACCGGTCGAGTCGCCCCTTTCCGTCAATCCATTGCATCCCAATAGCTCGATGGCACGCTTCAACCCGGCGGCACGCATCTTCCCGGGCGACCTCGCGCAAATGGCAACGTCGAAAGAGTTTCCCTATGTGGGAACCACCTACCGGCTTTCGGAGCACTTCCACTTTTGGTCCAAACACGCACGCCTCAATGCGGTATTGCAACCCGAGCAGTTTGTCGAGATCGGCGAGGAGCTGGCCAATGAACACGGCATCCGCAATGGCGATCGGGTCAAGGTGTCTTCCAAGCGCGGCTTCATCCGGGCGGTGGCGGTGGTCACCAAACGCATTAGGGCTCTAGATGTGCAGAACACCAAGGTTCATCACATCGGCATTCCCATCCACTTCGGCTTCAAAGGCCTGACTCAACCGGGCTTCCTGAGCAACACACTCACGCCCTACGTGGGCGACGCCAACACGCAGACGCCGGAGTTCAAGACTTTCCTCGTCAACGTCGAGAAAGACCAATAAGACACCGCCGCCCATGTCCCTGCAATCTCTCGACATCGTGTCACGCTCAGCCACCACCACGCCCTCTCCCAGCGTTCGTACAACGCTGGAGATCGCCAAGCTGATCGACGTGTCGAGCTGCATCGGTTGCAAGGCCTGTCAGACCGCTTGCATGGAGTGGAACGACGTCCAAGAAGAAGTCGGTCAAAACGCCGGCAGCTTCGACAATCCCAAGGACTTGTCGGACAAGTCCTGGACGGTGATGAAGTTCTACGAGGTCGAACCCGCCGGCAAACTCGAGTGGCTGATCCGCAAGGACGGTTGCATGCATTGCACCGATCCCGGCTGCCTGAAAGCCTGCCCTGCCCCTGGAGCCATAGTTCAGTACGCCAACGGCATTGTCGATTTCCAGTCCGAGCACTGCATCGGATGCGGCTACTGCGTGGCGGGCTGCCCCTTCGATATTCCACGTATTTCCAAGCAAGACAGCAAGGCCTACAAGTGCACCTTGTGTTCGGATAGGGTGGCCGTGGGGATGGAACCTGCCTGCGTGAAGTCCTGCCCCACTGGTGCGATCTCCTTTGGCAGCAAGGAAGACGTGCGACAGCACGCCGAGCAGCGCGTCACCGACCTGAAGAGCCGCGGCTTCCAGAACGCCGGGCTCTACGATCCGCAGGGTGTGGGCGGGACCCACGTGATGTATGTACTGCAACACGCCGACCGTCCGGAATTGGTGGCGTTACCCAAGGACCCGGCCATTAGCCCGCTGGTCAGCGTATGGAAAGGCCTGACAAAACCACTGGCACTCCTGGCGATCGGGGCCGCCGCGCTGGGCTCGTTCTTCCACTACATCAAGGTCGGCCGCAACGAGGCCGAGAAACCCGAAGTTACCGACAAGGTGGAGACATGACACAAGTTGAACGCTATCGCGCCCGCGAGCGCATCAACCACTGGGCCATTGCCCTGTGTTTTGTATTGCTGGCGCTGTCAGGACTGGCGCTGTTTCACCCCTCGCTGTTTTTTCTGACGCACCTGCTTGGCGGCGGAGTGTGGACACGCATCTTGCATCCGTTCATCGGCGTGCTGATGTTCGCCCTGTTTGCGGCGCTGGCCCTACGCCTGTGGCACGCCAACTGGATCACGGCCTTGGATCGTCAGTGGCTTAAGCAGTGGCAGGACGTGCTTGCGGGCCGTAAGGAGAGACTGCCTGACGCCGGCCGCTTCAACGGCGGCCAGAAGCTGCTGTTCTGGGTCATGGCGGGCAGCATGTTGATCCTGCTGCTCACGGGCATCGGCCTATGGCGGCCGTACTTTGCACCGCTGCTGCCGATTACCCTGGTGCGTTGGGCCGCGCTGCTGCATTCGGCCGCAGCGGTGGTGCTGATCCTGGGCATTGTCGTCCACGTCTATGCCGCCTTCTGGGTGAAGGGCACCCTGGACGCCATGCTGGGCGGAAAAGTCAGCGCCGCCTGGGCCAGAAAGCACCATCGCGCCTGGTATCAGTCCTTACAAGACCGACAGCCTTGAGACCTCAAACATGACCACACCTATCATCACCGACGGTTCGCTGGATCGCAGCCATACCCGCATCGTTAGCTACCGCAAGGCACCGGCGGACGTGTTTGCTACCCGAGCCCAGCGCTTGATGGAGTTGGCCAGAGGACACGCCCTTGAAGGCTACCTGCGCTTCGCATCAGCCTTGTGTATCGCGCAACATCAAGCACTTGCGCAACCCGCCGCCCATTGGCGGGCGCGTCTGCGGCAGGTGATGGACCACATCACGGAAGATGCCTTGCCCGACCCGGCGCGGCGCAGTTTCACTGCCGTCGCGAAGCTTAAAGACGAAGAGCTCGACCGCCAGGCCAGCGCCGTATTGGCGGGTGATTTCGCCGCCGTGCCTCCTGGCCATATGCCCTGGTTGGCAGCAGGGCTTCAGGCCCACCACACCGCCGAGGCCCTGCAAACCGACGAGCGCGGCCTCAATCATGGAACCGAAGCCGGCCAGTGCCCCTATTGCGACGGCCCGCCTGTGGCCAGTGTGGTCCGCATCGGCGACAGTCGCCATGGCCTTCGCTATCTGGTCTGCGCGCTCTGCAGCGGCGAATGGCACTACACCCGGGTGAAATGCAGCACCTGCACAAGTACTAAAGGAATCAGCTACTTGAGTCTTGAATCTGCCACTGCCAGCGTCAAAGCCGAGACCTGCGAGGCCTGCCAGTCTTACCTCAAGATCTTCTACATGGAAAAGGATGCCGAGGTCGAGGCTCACGCCGACGACCTGGCCACCCTGGCTATGGACCTCCTTGTGGATGAAGCCGGCTATCGTCGCCTCGGCCCGAATCTGCTCCTGCAGCCCGGCTAAATCCTGGCACCTGCCTGAAGAGGGCCGCTGGATGCGCTTTTCCAGCGACAAGCACCATAGAGATATGAGAAAATGCTGCCCTCAGCTTTTGAGGGTGACCATGTCTACGAACACGACCACAACAGCTCGCGCCGAGCGCCGCTTCTGTCCCTACTGCAACGGCTACAAGGAAGGCAAGTTCCGATTGGCCGGTAACAAGCGCACCACCCCCATGTGTGAAGCCTGTTATCAGGGCCGCCGCAACGGGACCTTCCGCAGCAAGAACGTCGAAAAAGACGCCGCCGCCGCGGCTGCCGCCAGCGGCCAGCCGACATCGTCCAACAGCAACGGCGCCTGACAGAGCATAGCTTCAATCAAAGGCCCAACCACCTTGGTTGGGCCTTTTTCATTCGCGGCATCCAAGGGGTCGTAAGCGCAAGGCTTCGATCGATTCCGGACAGCTATTCTTTCGGTGCATGCCTCTTGCAGATTCCTTGGATCCTTTTCAAGGCCTGGGCACGAGTCAGGCCAAAAGCCGCACCGCGTAGCATGCCAGTCTCGCCAGTGGCCTGATTGATAAACTTCTTACCCGAATTGATCGAGAAGTGAAACGCGGCGCTAATTTTGTCTCCTGCCTTGAGCCGCTCGGCGCTGAACTGGGTGATGATGCCGTAGCCGTCATCCAAGACCACGAGGATGTATTCGCAGCGCTCATGCGACCAATTGACCTCGCCAATCTCTTGATCGTCCTCGGTTTGCTGGGCGATGGCAGCCCCCATCAGTGCCACAGCGGACAGCGCCGCAGCGATACAGCGTTTGATTCCAGACATCACTTGATTCCAATTGAATAAAACGCGCGCAGTGTACCGTTTCGCCGCCGGTAGAATCGCGACGTGACGAAGCCGACCGACACTCCTGCAGACGTTTCCTTGCGGCCTCGCCAGGGCGCCGCAGCCCTGCCTTCCACCGATGAAGTATTGGTAGCGATGCAATCGCTCAGGCAGCGCTATGGCAGCGTGTTGACCGGCGCGGTAGTTCGCGAATTCCTTGATGAGGTCCGCGAACGACTCCGTCAAGGTCACGAAGCCGGATCATGCTGGCCTACAGATTCCCTGGCGCTCGAAGCCGCGCTCGCGCATCGCCTCTCGCGTCGCTACGCCGCCAAGCTGCGCCCCGTATTTAATCTAACCGGTACGGTATTGCATACCAACCTAGGGCGAGCGCCGATGCCTCCCTCCGCTATTGCCGCCGTCAGTGCGGTGATGACACAGGCGTGCAATCTCGAGTACGACATCGAAGAGGGCGGCCGCGGCGAGCGTGATCACCTGGTGGAAACCTGGGTGTGTCAGCTGACCGGCGCCGAAGCCGCCACCGTCGTCAACAACAATGCTGCCGCCGTGCTGCTGGTACTGAACACCCTAGCCACGCGCAAGGAAGTGGTGGTTTCGCGCGGCGAATTGATCGAGATCGGTGGCGCCTTCCGCATTCCCGACATCATGGCGCGCGCCGGCGCGCGCTTGCGTGAGGTCGGCACCACCAATCGCACCCATGCCCGCGACTACGAGGAGGCAATCAACGTCCGCACCGCCCTCTTGATGAAAGTACATCCCAGCAACTACGCCATCGAGGGCTTCACCAAGCAGGTTGCGGAAGCCGAACTGGCGGCGCTGGCGCACCGGCGTGAGCTGCCTCTGGTGGTAGACCTGGGCAGCGGTGCGCTGGTGGACCTGCGCGATT
>Ga0194132_10011043_pt1 | contig 11791 bp, 5 predicted proteins | sample TA2KigOf80mmetaG_FD_148612 | JGI IMG/M metagenome (GOLD analysis project Ga0194132, IMG submission 148612) | Freshwater microbial communities from Lake Tanganyika, Tanzania - TA2015054 Kigoma Offshore 80m | ecosystem: Environmental > Aquatic > Freshwater > Lake | place: Tanzania: Lake Tanganyika... | reverse complement strand
TGGCGGCAACGGCGGGGCTGGCGGCGGGGGTCGCCTTCCTGCTCGGCCTCGTGGTGGCGCGCTCGGGCGCCCCGGCGCCGGCCGCCGCAGCCCCTCCGCCTCAGCCGGCGGTCCAGGTGCCGGCCCCGGCCGTTCTCCGGCCCGCCGTGGACGTGGCGTCTGGCGCGGCGTCGTTCGCCGACGTGGCCGAGCGCTTGAACCCGGCGGTGGTGAACATCGATGCGACGTCGCGGCGCGAGGCGCGGTCGTCACGCCGGGACGACACGCCGCTGCCGGATCGGCCGGACCTGTTCGATCGGCGGTCGGAGCGCAGGCCGGAAGAGCCGCGCCGCGGCACCGGCACCGGCTTCGTGATCGATCAGGAGGGGTTCATCCTGACGAACCACCACGTGATCGAGGGTGCCGACCGCGTGATGGTGCGCCTCAGCAGCGGACGCAGCCTCCGGGCGGACATCATCGGCTCGGACCCGGACACCGACGTCGCGCTCATCAAGGTGGAGAGCCCGACGCCGCTGGTCGCGGCGCCGCTCGGTGACTCCAGCAGCCTGCGCGTCGGCGAGTGGGTGTGCGCGATCGGAAACCCGCTCGCCTACGAACACACGGTGACAGTGGGTGTCGTCAGCTTCATCGGGCGCAAGCTGTTCGACAGCTCGCTGGACGACTACATCCAGACCGATGCCGCCATCAACCTGGGGAACAGCGGGGGGCCGCTCATCAACCGCCGGGGCGAGGTGATCGGCATCAACGCCGCCATCAGCTCGCGGGGGAACAACATCGGCTTCGCCGTGCCGATCAACCAGGCGCGCGCGATCCTCCCGCAGTTGCGCGAGCAGGGTCGCGTCTCGCGCGGCTACATCGGGGTCACGCTGAAGGACATGGACGACGACCTGCGGCGGTCCCTGGGCCTGGGGATCGCGCACGGCGCCATGGTCGAGGACGTGACGCCCGGCTCGCCGGGCTGGCGGGTGGGCGTGCAGACCTACGACGTGATCGTCGGCGTGGACGGTGCCGAGGTGGGCGACAACGAGGCGCTCATCCGGGACATCGCGGCCCGGCAGCCGGGTTCGCTGGTCAGGCTCCAGATCGTCCGCGACGGGCGGCCCATGGAGATGGCGCTGAAGCTGGCCGAGCGGCCGACACGCGAGCGCCGGGCGCAGAGCGCCGACGGAGAGTCGTCGCCGGCACGTGCCGAGCGGCGTCTCACGGCGCTCGGGCTGCTGGTCCGCGACATGGACGGCGAGTTCGCCAACCGCCTGAGCCTGCCGGACGACGTGCGCGGGCCTGTCGTCACGCGCGTCGAGCCGATGAGTCCGGCGTTCGACGCGGAGATCGAACGCGGGTCGGTCGTGCTCGAGGTGAACCGCCAGGAAGTGCGTTCGGTTGACGAGTACCGGCGCCTGACCGACGACGCGCGGTCCGGCGACGTGCTGGCGCTGTTCATGTACGACCCGCAGTTGCGACAGCGTCAGGTGAAGGTCGTCCGGGTGGACGACCACTGAGTCTTCCGTTTGCCTCATTCCCCACCCTGCCGATGAAGTCGCGCGTGCTCGTCATCGACGACGAGGCGGCGATCCGCGATTCGCTCAGGACCATCCTGGAGTACGAAGGCTACGAGTTCGTCGGTGCTTCCAGCGGTCCCGAGGGCCTCTCGCTCGCCGGTGCCGATCGTCCCGATGCCGTCCTGCTCGACATCAAGATGCCGGGGATGGACGGCCTGGAAGTGCTGCGCCGGATCCTGGCGCTCGACGCGACCCTGCCGGTCGTGATGATCTCGGGCCATGGGACAACGTCCACGGCCGTCGAGTCGATCAAGCTCGGCGCGGTCGATTTCCTCGAGAAGCCGCTCAGCGTGGACCGCGTGCTCGTGACTGTGGGCAACGTGCTCCGGCAGGGTGCCCTGGGCCGGGAGAACCGCGACCTCCGCCTGGCGATGGAGAGCCGGTACGAGATCGTCGGCGAGAGCCCGGCGCTGCGGACCGTGCTCGAGGCGGTGAAGAGGGCCGCGCCGACGGGCGCCACCGTGCTGCTCAGGGGTGAGAGCGGCGTCGGCAAGGAGCTGGTGGCGCGCGCCATTCATCGCAACAGCCCGCGTGCCGGACAGCGCTTCGTGCAGGTGAACTGCGCGGCGATCCCGGAGGAGCTGATTGAGTCGGAGCTGTTCGGACACGAGAAGGGGTCGTTCACGGGCGCCACCGAGCGCCAGGTCGGGAAGTTCGAGCTGGCGGACCGGGGGACGATCTTCCTCGACGAGGTCGGGGACATGAGCCCCAAGACGCAGGCGAAGGTGCTGCGCGTGCTCCAGGAGCAGGAGGTCGAGCGGCTCGGCTCCGCCCGGACGACGAAGGTGGACGTGCGGGTGATCGCGGCGACGAACAAGAACCTGGAGGAGAGCCGTGACCGGGGTGAGTTCCGCGAGGACCTGTACTTCCGGCTGAACGTGATCCCGATCGTCGTGCCGCCGCTCCGGGAGCGCCGGGACGACGTTCCGCTGCTCGTGCAGCACTTCGCGCGCCGCCTGGGCGAGGAGCACAACATCCGGCCGCGGCGGTTCGACGCCGCGGCGCTCGGCGCCCTGGGGCGCTATCGCTGGCCGGGCAACATCCGCGAGCTGCGCAACGCCGTGGAACGGGTGCTGATCATGGCGCCCGGGGATGTGATCCGGCTGGAGGACCTGCCCGCCGAGATGCGCGGCGGCGTGGCCGAGGGTGGTGTGGCGCGCGCCGACGGCGCGGCAGCGGCGGGCGGCGGGACCGGAACGCTGCGCGAGTTCAAGGACACCGCCGAACGGGCGTTCCTCGTCCAGAAACTGCGCGAGCATGGCTGGAACATCTCGAAGACCGCCGAGGCGATCGGGACCCCGCGCAGCAACCTGTACAAGAAGCTGGAGCAGTACGCCATCCGGCAGGAGACCGACGGATGAGTGCGATAATGAGGCGCCGCAGCCGGCCGGACGACCGCCGCCCGTTGTAACCGCAGCACGTCTGCGAAGTGCGCGGGGGGAGGAAAGTCCGAACTCCACAGGGCAGTGCGCCGGGTAACGCCCGGGCAGGGTGACCTGACGGAAAGTGGCACAGAAAACATACCGCTCCGGCGTGTCGGGCCGGGGTGGAGTGGCCGCGCTCACTGATGCACGTGCGCGGCCACTCCGTTCAAGTGCGCGGGTTGTCCCTCGCAGGGGCGTGGCCATTCGGCGCACCTCCAGAGATGACCCGCGCACTGGTCCGGCCCGGCACGTCGGAGCAAGGGTGAAAAGGTGCGGTAAGAGCGCACCGCGCCCGTGGCAACACGGGTGGCAGGCCAAACCCCGCACGGAGCAAGACCAAATAGGGTGGCGCAGCCCGCGTCCGCGCGTCGGCGCGGCGCGGGCCGACGGACGGCCCGTCCGAGGCCACCGGGTAGGTCGCTGGAGCCCGCGAGCGATTGCGGGCGTAGAGGAATGGTCGTCTCCGCGGTGTCGCGTGTCGCAAGACGCGCGGGGCCGTGGAACAGAACTCGGCTTACAGGCCGGCTGCGGCGTGTTCCGAGGCGCGCATGTCTGATCCCGTTCGATCGGTAGCAACAGTCGATCGGTGGCGTCACCTTCGACGCTGGATCGCGGCAGGCGCCGCGATCGCGGCGCTCGTGGGTGCGGTGATGGGCACGTGGAGCGCGGCCCAGGCCCCGGAGGGTGACCGGAGCGCCGGCGCGCTCGGCAACCGGCCAGGCGCGTCGCGCGAGCCGGATCGTCCCCTGCCCGACATCCGCCAGTACCGGCCCGAGAGCACGCTCGTCGTGGCCCAGCACCCCGTGCCGCGGGCGCGCTACCCGGTCATCGACATCCACAGCCATCAGCCCGCGCCGATCTCGGACGAACAGATGCGGACGGTCGTCGCGTCGATGGACCGGCTGAACCTCCGGATCCTCGTGAACGCGTCGGGCACGTCTGGCGAGCGACTGACCCGGAGCGTGGCAGCGCTCAGGGAGGGCCCGTTCCCGGACCGGATGGTGATGTTCGCCAACGTCGACTTCCGTGGCGTTGGTCCCGGGTTCGGCGCGCGGGCCGCGCGCCAGCTCGAGGCGGATGTCGAGGCGGGCGCGGTCGGCCTCGGCGAGATCTCGAAGGGGTTCGGGCTGATGACGCGCAAGGCGGACGGCACGCGGCTGACGCTGGACGACCCGGAGCTGGACCCGATCTGGGCGACGGCGGCGCGGCTGGGGATTCCGGTGCTGATCCACACCGCCGATCCGCCGGAGTTCTTCGAGCCGATCGACTTCGCGAACGAACGGTTCCTCGAGCTGGCGCTGTACCCGAACCGGCGGTTCCCGGCCGGGGAGTTCCCGGCGTTCGAGACGCTGATGGCCGAACGGGATCGCCTGTTCCGGCGACACCCGCAGACCCGGTTCGTGGCGGCGCACTTCGGGTGGCACGCAAGCGATCTCGGACGTCTGGGCCGGCTGCTCGACGAACTGCCCAACCTGTACGTGGAAACCGGCGCCATCCTCGCGGAGCTGGGGCGGCAGCCGCGCGCCGCGCACGCCTTCTTCGTGAAATACCAGGACCGCATCGTGTTCGGGAAGGACAGCTTCCAGCCGGACGAGTACCCGTACTTCTGGCGGACGTTCGAAACCGCGGACGAATATTTCGACTACTACCGCGACTACCACGCCTTCTGGAAGCTGTACGGGATGGACCTGCCCGACGGTGTGCTCCGGAAGCTGTACTACGGGAACGCGCTGACGCTGATGCCGAGACTGCCGCGGGCGGCCTTCCCCTGACCCCTCGTCCGGACTCCATGCCTTCCTACCTCGTGACCGGCGGCGCCGGGTTCATCGGATCGCACCTGGTCGAAGCCCTCCTCGCGCGGGGTGACACCGTCCGCGTCGTGGACAACCTGTCGTCGGGGCGGCGCGAGAACCTCGCCGGGATGTCCGGTGTGGACTTCCTCGAAGGCGATCTCGCGGACAACGGCGTCGCCGCGCGTGCCGTCGCGGGTGTCGAGTACGTCCTGCACCAGGCAGCCATGCCGTCGGTCCCGCGGTCGGTGGCCGATCCGATCGCCTCGAACCGGGCCAACATCGACGCGACGGTGAACCTGCTGGTGGCGGCGCGGGATGCCGGCGTACGGCGCCTGGTCTACGCGGGCTCGTCGTCGGCGTACGGCGACACGCCGACGCTGCCCAAGACGGAGGCGATGCCGCCGGCACCGTTGTCGCCCTACGCGCTGCAGAAGCTGGTGGGCGAGCAGTACTGCGGCATGTTCACGCGGCTCTACGGGCTCGAGACCGTCACGATCCGCTACTTCAACGTCTTCGGACCGCGGCAGGATCCCTCGTCGCCGTACTCCGGCGTCATCTCGCTCTTCATCAAGGCGCTCTCGGAAGGCCGGCAGCCGACGATCTTCGGCGACGGCAACCAGACGCGCGACTTCACCTACGTGACCAACGTCGTGGACGGCGTGCTCGAGGCGGCCGCCGTTCCGGGGATCGCGGATACCGTGATCAACGTGGCCACGGGGGGACGGGTTTCCCTGATGGAGCTGTTCCGGACGCTGCAGCGGGTGATCGGTGCCTCGGGCGATCCGGCCTTCGGGCCGCCGCGTGCCGGCGATGTCCGGGACTCGCAGGCGGACATCACGCGCGCGCGGGAGCTGCTCGGATACGCGCCGTCGGTGTCGTTCGAGGAGGGGCTGGCGCGCACCGTGGAATGGTTCCGCCGGAGTCAGGCCGCCGCGGCTCCTGAGACGCGATCGTAGGGTGCCAGCCGGAGGAAGGGTGCCCGCTGGGAGGAAACCTCATGCCGATGTTCGACTACCGGTGCCGCGCGTGCGGACAGACCTTCGAGCACCTCACCAGGCCCGATCACGATGCCGCGTGCCCCGCGTGTCAGAGCCGCGATCTGGAGAAGCTGCTGTCGAACTTCAAGGTGGGCCCGCCCGTGCCGACCCCGGCCCAGAAGGAAGCGGAGAAGATCCGACGCGCCGGCTGGGTGCCGATCGGCCGACCGCAGCGGAACCGCCGCTGAGCGCAGCGGTTCGCTCTTCTCACGAGCTCAGCGCAGTTCGGTGAGCGTGGCTTCCAGCGTGCGCGTTTCGCGGGGGGCGCGCCGCCACTGGACCAGAATCGGGCTCTGATACGGACCTTCCACGAACCCCACCGATCCGTCCGGCCGCGTCGCGACGAGCAGGCTGATCGAGCGCTGCATGCGGAAGAACCGGGCGGCCGGGACGGCCAGCGTGCGGGCGAGCAGCCGCTCCACGACCGAGCCGCGCAGGCCCAGCGAATCGAGGCCGGAGTTGAGGACGCGCACGAAGTCGTACTTGGCGTAGTCGCGGGCCTTGCCGGGCACGGCGCGCAGGTTCGCCAGCGCGTGGCGGGATTTCTCGGCCGCGAAGCGCAGCGGGTTGCGCAGCACCTCCGCCAGGTCGTACTGCATCAGCAGCGTCTCGAACTCGTTGACCGTCAGCCCCGAGTGCCGCTCCCCGTCGCCCAGCGTGAGCACGAGCCGGCCGCGCGCGGCACCCGACCGGCGAACCAGGTCGGCAAGCTGCTCCAGCAGGCCAAGGCGAGGATCCTTCAGGTTGATCGAATCGATTGGATGGCTGGACACGGGCACGGCGAGGCGAACACGCTCGACGGTGGTTTCCGTCGTGAAGCCGATCACGCGCGTCTGGCGGCGCCGCGGCCGGCCTGACGACACCCCGTCCAGCTCCACGAAGCAGACCGCTTCGTCCGGCCGGTTCGGGTGCGTGACGCACGACCGGAGGCCGCCCGCGATGAACGCCAGGTGGGAATCGGCGTTCCGCGGCTCGACGGCGCGCTGGCCGGCGTCGAGGTCCAGGCGGCGCTCGAGCTGGTCGTGTTCGTAGCCGGCCCCTTCCGGGAACATCGTGCGGAAGGCGTCCACGTACGGCGGCACGCCTGCGGGCCGCAGCCGATGGCTGATGCTGCGATCGAGGAAGCCGGCCGTGGTGTGGGCCGACCAGTAGAGACAGCGGGGATAGGCCGCCAGCGCGTCGTGCTCGGCCCTGAACCGGGATCTCAGCTCGACGACTTCGAATCGCGACCGCGGGGCCAGCTCGAGCGTGAGGTCGAGCGGTTCGACGGCCATCACCGGTCGGACCCGCCCGACGTGGACGCTCGCGCCAGACGCCACCACCTGTAGTTGCCGTCCACGGAAACTCCGCAAGCGTAGCACACGTTGGCGGCTCCCCGAGGGCGCCCGGCCTGCAGGGCGGCCGGGGTCCGGAGACAATCTTCGCTGCGAGTTGGTACGCTGGTCCATAGACCCGCTGCGCGCCATGACCGGACTCCGCTCGACGTCGACGCTCGCCAGAGTAGCTGCGTGGCTGCTCGGGGGCGTCGTGTCGGTCGCCGCCCTCGGTCTTCTGGCGGTTTACACCTCGCCGGTTCGCGACGCGATTCTCGCCCGCGCGTCGGTCTGGATCAAGGAGAACGCCGGCCTCGCGCTCGTCGCCGACGACCTGTCCTACAGCCTGTTGGACCTCCGCGTCCAGTTGACCGGGTTGAGCCTGGCATCCGCGGATGCCTCGTCGGAGCCGTTCCTCGTGGCAAATCGCGTGACGGCCGATCTGGACTGGTCACCCTTCGGCGACGGCGTGCAGGTGGCGTCGATTGACGTCGAGGGTGCGCGCGCGTTTCTGCACAGGCGCCCCGACGGTTCGACGAATCTGCCGGAGGGCGGCGACCCGCAGCCGGGAGAGCCCTCGGCACTGCCAATCGGCCGGCTGCGCGTGATGCCGCTCCGCGTCGAGGTGCGGGACGACCCGAGCGATGTCACGGTCACGTTCCCGCGGCTGGAGATCGATGTCGGGGATGCCCAGGGACAGCTCCGGGCGCTCGACCCCGGTTCGCTCAGCCGAGGCGATCGCGGGACGACGATCTCCGTGCTGGACGGCGATCTGCGGTTCGACGGCCGCAGGGTCCATCTGGATCGGCTGCGCCTCGAAGCGGACGAGGTGCAACTGTCGGTCACCGGCACGGTGGCGGTACTGGTCGAGAGGCCCGCAGCCGAACTGGCGTTCGACGCCACCGTGGACCTCGGGGCGGCGACGGCGTGGGCGGAGATTGAAGCCGCCGTGCGCGGGCTCGTGTCGGCGTCGGGACAGGTGAGCGGTCCGTTCTCGGCGCCGATCGTGGACGCGCGGCTGTCGAGCGACGAGATCGGCGTGAACGAGTGGCGCCTGTCGGCGATCGACGCGGCCGTCCAGGCGGATCTGGACGCGGTCCGTCTCGATCGTCTCGAGGCGTCGATCGGCGGCGGTGTCGTCACGGCCGACGGACGTTGGGAGATGGCGGCGTCGCGGGCGGTGGCCAGTGTCGGCTGGACCGGCGTAAGCCATGCGCTGCTGGACACCCTGCTGAGCCGTCAGCCCTTTCGTGTGCCGGGGGTGTCCAGCGGCTCTGCCGCGCTGGAACTGGACACGGCCGACCTGTCCACGTTGACCCTGCAGGCCACGAACAGGGCCACGGCTCCCGAGCCGCGCGCCGGGCAGATCGCCGTGAGCGGCGAGACCAGGCTCGATGTCGCCCAGGGTGTCTGGCGTCTGGAGGGTGAGCATCGCGTGCTCGGCGCTTCGCTTGCACTCGATGTGGGAGGCGAGCTCGACGTCGAGGAGATGACGGCATCGACGCTGGGCGGGATCGCGCGGGTAGGGCCGGTGATGCTCGGTCCCCTGGTCGATGCGCTGGTGCGAAGCCGGTTGGTGGAGGCTGGCGCGCTCGACCTTCGCGGAGGGAGCGGCGACGCCGAGATTCGACTGGCGGGGACGCTCGGAGCACCGTCCCTGGACGCCGATCTGAACGTGGTGGACGTGCTGGTGGCCGACCTGCCGGCCTGGTCGGCGGAAATCGGCGTGCGCGGGTCGGCCGCAGCCGCGGACGTCGCTGCGGCGGTCGTTCAAGGCGAGAACGAGATCGACGTGCAAGGGCGCGTCCTGCTGAACCGCGAACGCCTGGACGCCATGCAACTGAGCGCCCTGGTTCCCCACCTCGGCCGGATGGTTCCCGGCGGTCAGGTCGAGGGGGCTGCCGAGCTGGTGTTCGAGCTGAGCGGACCGTTCACCGCGCTGGAAGGGACCGGCCGCGTGCAGGTGACGGGTGCCCGGTACGGTGACGCGATGCTGGGGCCGGCCACCGCCACCGTCACGCTCGCCGATGGCGCCGCCCTCGTGGCGGCTGCCTTGCCGGACCTCGGCGCGGAGGTGGACGCCACGATCGGCCTGGCTGCTCCCTACGAAGCCGCCGGCGACCTGCGCGTGGCGGCGCTGCCGATCGAGCGGCTGATCGATCGAGCGAGCCTGCCGTCGCCGCTGAGCGGAACGCTGTCGCTGAACGCGCGCGTCACAGGTCCGCTCGAGGACTGGCGCGGGATTGACGGCGACATCGAGGTGTACGAGGGGCGCGTGCGGTTCGGGGATCTGCCGGCGAGCGTCGAGGTGCCGCTGCGCGCCGCCGTGTCGAGCGGCCGTCTCCGTGTTGACGCGTTCCGCGCCCGGGTTGGCGGCGCGGCCGTGGACGTGGCCGGGGCGCTGCCGATCGATCCGCAGCCGGGTGACGCCGTGGCGGAGGGGATGACGGCCACGCTGTCGGGACAGGTGTCGGCGTTGCTGGAGGCGATCGGTGCCACCGGGCTCGTCGAGGTTCCGCGGATCTCGGGCACGTCCGAGGTCGCGCTCCTGGCGCGCGCGGAGGGGAGCCTTCGCGAGCCGCGGCTGTCGGCCGATCTGGACGTGCAGCCGGGAACGCTGCAGTGGGGCGACCTTCCGCCGGTGGAGCACCTGCGTGCGGCGGCGCGCGTGGCGGATGGCCTGATCGAGCTGTCGGCCGTGTCGGCCTCGTGGCAGGACGCGGGCCTGGACATCAGCGGTCGCGCGCCCCTGCGCCTCTTCGAGCCGTACCTGCCCGCGTTCCTGCTGCAGGGGTTGCCGGAGGTCTCGAGCCCGGCCGAGTTGTCGGGTCGGATCAGGGGCATCACGCCGGCCGTCCTGGAGCCGTTCCTCGACAGCGACACGCGCGGCGAGATCGACGGTCGCCTGGACGCGTCGCTCTCGCTGACGGCAACGTCGCTGGCACCGGCAGACATCCGCGGCGACGTGCGGCTCGACGCGCTGGAGGTCTCGGCGTCCGGCTTGTCGCTCCGCCAGCAGCAGCCCACGCAGGTGTCGATCGCGGACGGGTTCGCGCGCGTCACGAGCTGGGACTGGGCGGGGCAGGGGGCGTCGCTCGCCGTGCGCGGGCAGGTCGGCCTCCAGACGCGGCAGTCTGCGCTCATCGCCAACGGCCGCCTGGATCTCCGGATGCTGGCGCCCTTCGTGCGGCCGTTCGGGCTGGCGGTGTCGGGCGATCTGCTGCCGCGTGTGGTGGTGACCGGCGACATCGGCGCGCCGCGCATCGACGGCGATCTCGCGCTTGCCCGGGGCGAGATGAGGATGAGCGATCCGCGCGTGTCGGTGACGAACCTGTCCGCGCGGGCCGTGCTGTCTCGGAGCACCCTCCATCTGACCGGTCTCGACGGGCTGCTCAACGGCGGCACGCTCAGCGGGTCGGGCACCGTGGGGCTCTCACCCGACGCGGCCGCAGCCGAGCTCGCGCTGAGCGTCAACGGCGCCGCCCTCGAGATCCCCGAGGGGCTTCGGAGCGAGGTGGATGCCGATCTGACCCTCACGGCCTCGGACCCGGCGGGGGAGGAGCCGGCCGGTGGCCGGATCAGCGGTGTGGTCACCATCGTGCAGAGCGCGTACCGGGAGCCGCTGGCGTTGTCCACGGGGCTCCTGGCCGCGCTGCGGGATCGCACCGTGGTGACCTCTGTCCGCGATGGCGAGTCGTTTGCCGATCGGCTCGTGCTGGACATCCGCGTGCTCACGGGCGACGACCTCGTCGTCGACAACAACTACGCGCGGTTGACGGCCGGCGCCGACCTGCGGGTCATCGGCACCGCGGCGCAGCCGGGCCTGTCGGGACGGGCTGAGCTGCGTCCCGGCGGGCAGCTCTTCATCGGGCGCAACATGTTCAACATCGAACGGGGTGTGGTGGACTTCGCGAACCCCACGCTGATCGAGCCGGACCTCGACGTGCTGGCGACCACCAGCGTGGCGGGCGAAGACATCGAGCTGCCAATCACGGGCACGCCGGATCAGCTGGACGCGACCCCCATCTCCGTCACGACACCGGCGCTCGGTCCGGCCGAGGTGTGGTCGATCCTGCTGACCGGCCGGACCCTTGAGCAGATCGGCGGCGACGAAGCGCAGGTCGTGGGCGAGCAGGTGTTGGGGTACCTGTCGGGTGATGCGCTGGGCGTCGCCAGCCGGGCGGTCGGGCTGGACAGCATCCGCCTGGGCGGTGTCAGCGACACGACGCTCCGGCAGGATCCGGGCGCCGTGGCCACCGAGACGGACCCGACCTCGCGTTTGACCTTCGCCAAGAGCATCGGGCCGCAGGTCGAGCTGACCTACTCCCAGAGCTTCCGCGACAGCGCGGCGCAGACCTGGATCGTCGAGTACCTGCCGCTGCGCCAGGTCGCGTTGCGGCTGATCTCGAACGACGAGAACCTGCGCGCCTACGAGTTCCGGCACGAGATTGCGCTCGGGGCCCCGGCCTCACCGGCGCCTCGGCGGCCACGCGTCCGGGAGCCGAACGTCGGGGAGGTGCGCTTCACGGGCGATCTGGTGTTCCCGGAGGCACGGCTGCGATCGGCGATCGACCTCGACCACGGCGATCGTTTCGACCACGTCGAGTGGCAGGAGGACCGCGATCGGCTCGAGTCGCTGTACCGCGACAACGGGTACTTCGAGGT
>Ga0194132_10011042_pt1 | contig 11791 bp, 16 predicted proteins | sample TA2KigOf80mmetaG_FD_148612 | JGI IMG/M metagenome (GOLD analysis project Ga0194132, IMG submission 148612) | Freshwater microbial communities from Lake Tanganyika, Tanzania - TA2015054 Kigoma Offshore 80m | ecosystem: Environmental > Aquatic > Freshwater > Lake | place: Tanzania: Lake... | reverse complement strand
CCTATGTCGCTCTTAGCTCCATCGCTGCTCGCTCACAAGACCTTCTTTGCTTGCTCCCGCGGAACAAATCGGGTGTCGCTCTTTCCTCCTTCCTGCCTCTCGTGTTTCCTCTTCGTTCATCAGGCCAGTATCGGGCTCGACCAACTGGCTCACGACCTCGGCGAGGCTTTGCTTACGCTGCAATACCTCTTGGTACAACCTATCGAGTTGAATGTTCGGATTTGGCGCCCGGTCTGCGATGCGGCGAATTTCGCTCTGTTCGAGTTCTGAGGTGCCGTCCGTGGCGACGGCCATAAAACAAAGAGTTAAGATTGCCGATTGCTCGCGTTCTGTCATATCAACCTCCAAGATCTTCTTCGCTCTACCGCTGTTGTCCCGCTTGGCCTGACCTACTTCTGCGCCAGACCCATTGACCGCACCCTGGTTGGTGTGAGTCGCAACACCGTACGCTTATCCATTGTCGTCATCGTGCGCCATGCTTCCAGCGCTTCACCAGTGAGATAATGGTCGGCCAACCCACGATAGAATGAGGCTGGGTCTCGGCTGTCGACAGTCAACTTCCCATGCACGACAACCCACTTATACATGTTGGCCGGATCAACAACGGACAGCACTGCGCGTCCGTTCTTCTGCTGGTTACGAAACTTGACGCGATCCGTCGTCGTGGTAAAAAGCAGCGCGCCGTCTTCATAGCGGAACCACATGACGGTGAGTTGCGGTGTGCCGTTGGGGTTGACCGTGACGAGCTGCGACGCAAGTGGACGCTGGAGAAAGTCGATCTCACCCGTGACAAACGTTTTCCCCTCTCGTAGATCACGCGACGGTCGTGCGCTGGTTTTCTCGCTCGCTTCCACCATAGCCTGACGCCTTCCTCCTTCGGCATGTACCTGTTGCATGGGTAAACCCATCAGCACGGTTACTACCGTCACGCCGAACGTTCCGCCGTATCTCATAAGCCACCTCCTTCGTAGCAGGCTGCGGTACAGTACCATAGGCCACAGACTCGTGGAACTCGGGGGATCCGCTCACGTTGGCGCAAAGCCGTTGCGCTAGGTTGGGCCACGAAAGATTGGCACACCCGTGTTCTCACCCTGAGTGAAACAAAGGGTCTCTCAGAGAGATTCTTCGCTCCGCTCAGAAGGACACGTCGGTGGGGCTCTCGCGCAACGAGTACGCATGTCCTGTGGTTCGATTTAGTTGGGGGCATTACCGTGCGGGTAAAGTGCGGGCTACGTCATTCCCGCGGGCGCGAGAATGACGTGACTGGATTGTCCGCTTGAAGAAGCGTATGTGACCGAGCGGGACGTATGTACTATCGAGCGCAAGGACAAAGAGGAATGATCTCCTCGCAACGTCTACGCTTCTGGCGGTGCCAAAATTGTCACCCCGAACATCGACTCCCCACCAGTGCGTATGGTGTGCGGCGCGCCCGCAGGAATCATGATCACGTCACCTGCCTTCAGTTCCTTTTCTTTGCCAGAGACACGTGCGGTACATTTCCCTTCAACCACGTAAATGATCTGGTCCCCTTTGTGGGTATTTTCTCGATCTGCGTGATAGTTGGCGGGAATGGTGAAAACCATCGTCTCCGTCTGCGGCGTCTTCGCCAACACCTGCGCGCTCACCTTCGATCCATCACCACGGTGGGCAAACACATTGCACACATCGAGCCCGTTGGTCGGCGCACCTACCTCTTTCATCTGCGCCTCAAACATTTCGTCCGAGATAAGCCCCTTGCGATAGGCCTTCAGGATTTGTTGGACTTCAAACTGTTGCGTTGCCATTACTGATCCCTCCTTAGTATTGTGGATAGAACCTCTCCTGCTACTGGCATATCTCTGGACGTTATGGTGAGTCAAGCCATCCTCAGTTGCTGATCATTGGTCACGACATACAGGAAGCTTTGCACAGCTCTCAGGTGCTGTGCTATACGCCAAGGATATGAAAAACCACATGCTGTGTTATTTGTCGTTTGTAAGTGTCGTGTTCTCGGTGTTGTCTCTGTATGCTCCGGCCCTGAGCCAAACTGACGCTCAACCGTCGGCGACCGCACAGAGTGCAAGTGACGGAATGGTGTTGGTGCCCGGCGGAGAATTTGCCATGGGCTGCAACGAGAGCGTTGATAGCGAGTGCGAAGATGACGAAAAACCCCAACGCCAGGTCAGCGTGCCAACGTTTCAGATCGATAGAACTGAGGTAACAGTGGAGGCGTATCGTCAATGTGTCAACGCGAGAGGCTGCTCTACCCCCCAGGCGGATACCACTGGGCGAGGGTCGTGCAACTGGCCTCTCAGTGGCCGTGAGAAGCATCCGATCAACTGCATCAATTGGAATCAAGCTGAGGCGTACTGCGCTTGGGTGAGGAAGCGTTTGCCAACCGAGGTGGAATGGGAAAAGGCAGCCCGTGGCACTGAAGGCCGTGTCTATCCCTCAGGAGAAAGCTGGGATATCACCAAAGCCAACGTCGCTGAAGCATACGACGGGTTTAAGGATACGGCGCCGGTAGGTTCGTTCCCGGAGGGAGCTTCTCCCTACGGAGCGCTCGACATGGCAGGCAATGTGTGGGAATGGACAGCAGACTGGTATCGAAACGGTGAAACACGAATGCTGCGCGGTGGTTCGTGGGTTGATTTGCCGCGCCGCGCACGCACCTCGCGCCGACTCGGCTCCAGGCCGGATAGTGTCCTAGACGACGTGGGTGTGCGTTGCGCAAGGTAGCTGTAGCGCTAAACCACGCAGCGCTTGGGTCAGGCGGGTAGCGTGCGTTGCGCGCACGCTGCGATCGTCGGCTCCGATGCCCGTGCGCAGGGCGCACGCTACGGCATCAGCTTGCATGTCAGCGGCCTCGCGCCAGACCACGTCGACTCTAGAGATCTTTGCTCAATAACAACTCATACGTACGAAATCCGTGGTTGCTATACAGCGTGAGTGCACCGGTGTTGTTCGGTAGAACCTCAAGCTGAATCTTCTTCACACCGAGTGACCGCGCATACGATTCTGCACGTTCCAACAACATCTGCCCAAGTCTCTGTCGGCGAAATGCCGGCAAGACAACCAGGTCAGATATGAACGCATACTCGCCAGGTTCCTCGTCGAGCTCTTCTGACGGGACCTTTGCCCATACACAAACGAAACCGACAACCCGGTGGTCGGCTTCGACGACGAACACCTTGCCCGCGGTTGCAGTGCACCGGGCAAGCATGAACTCGAAATACTTTTTTGCCGCTTTGCCCTCAAGCACATTCGGTTCGAGTTGGTGCAGGAAATCCTGCAACTCGACAAAACATTCTTCCACCTGGGGCATATCCTCCGGCTGACACTCACGAATTGCGACCACGAACGTGCTCCTTCCCTCACACGGATCCGCTGTGCAGGATACCTTTCTGCTTCAGGGCTTCTACGTGCTGGGCAGAGTAGCCCAGCCACTGAGTCAGAATCTCCGTGTTGTGTTCACCTAAAGTTGGTGCCTGTAGATCGAGTCGTTCCGGAAACTCGGAAAACCGTAAGGCAAAACCCGGAACCTCGAGGTTGCCAAGGAACCGATCGTGTACTGTTCGTACCGTCCCACGTTGACGCAGATGCGGGTGTTGCAACGCCTCTTCCACCGACAAGATCGGTGCCACCGGCACGTGATGCTCCTTCAGGATCGCAATCGCAGCATCATCGCTCGATTGCGACTGGATCCAGCCTTCAATAGTGGCCACCAGTTCTTGCACGTTGGTGACGCGCGCTGCGTTATCAGTGAAACGCGGATCACGAGTCAAATTCGGTTGTCCCATCGCGTCACAGAGCTTTGACCAGTGTTGCTCCAATGGTGAGATAATGATGAGGTAACGCTCTTTGCCCTTAAACACCCCTACGGGCGCGGCGTAGCCAGACTGTGCACCAGAACGCGTGGGCTTGATTTTGCCCTTGCTCAAACTGTACATCTGAAACCCAGCTTCGTGATAGTGCGCATACGTGTCGAGTAGTGAAAGATCCAGATGTTGCCCTCGCCCCGTACGTTCGCGATACAAGAGTGCGGCGCAGATCGCACCCATAGCATGGGCACCGGTAGAGACGTCACCAAGGGCGACCATCGGAAAATAGGGCGTTCCGCCTTTCTCCCCGCCCATTGAAGTAATCCCGGAATACGCCGCGCCAACGTAGTCAAAGCCTGGCTCGTGCGCGAGTGGTCCCGTCTGTCCGAAGGCAGAAATCGAACACATCACCACGCTGGGATTGAGCTGGCGCACCACTTCGTAGCTCAACCCCAAGCGCCCAATAACACCGGGAGCATAGTTTTCTACGACGACGTCCACCTTCTTCACTAGCCCTTTGAGGATTTCCAGCCCCTCGGGAGTCTTGGCATTCAGACACAGATCCTTTTTGCCGCGATTGTGTTGAACAAAGTAGCCACTCCGACCCTCGATCACCAATGGCGCGAGCCGTGTCGCATCACCGGCGGGCGCGAGTTCAACTTTGATGACCTCAGCGCCCATCTCTGCCAACATCAGCGTACAGGTTGGTCCCGCGACAATCTGCGTAAAATCTAACACTTTGTATCCGTCGAGCACGTGTTTCGGTTGATGCATACCATCCTCCTTATTGCGCGGCGCCCCTCCTTTTGGGCGTCAGAATTGTGGCCCCATTTCTGACTTCATTCTCCGTACCGAGGTCTACGCGTATTCACTATGGTAGTCAATCAATACAATCCCGTCTGTCTATGCGTGGGCACGGCTGTAACCTCGTCTTGTCCTCTTGCAGGGTTGTGGCATAACGTACAGTCAGCGACGCGCAGTAAGGAGGGAGCATGCAATTTACCAAATTGGGCAACACCGGCACTACGGTCTCACGCATCTGTATGGGATGCATGAGCTACGGCGATGGCAAGTGGCGCGAGTGGACAGTTGGCACAGATGTCGCGCGCGAACACTTCGCAGTTGCGCTGGAAGCAGGGGTCAACTTCTTTGATACCGCAGACGTCTACTCAACCGGTGTGAGCGAAGAGATTACTGGTAAGTGGCTGGGAGAGGTGGCTTCACGCGATGACATTGTCGTCGCCACCAAAGTGAATGGCCCCATGGGTCCAGGCCCCAATCGTCGCGGTTTGAGTCGTAAACATATCATCGAAGCCTGCGAGCATTCATTGCGTCGCTTGAAGATGGATTACATCGACCTCTATCAAATCCACCGCTGGGATTACACAACACCGATCGAAGAGACCCTCGACGCGTTGGACTCGCTAGTACAGTCGGGAAAGGTCCGCTACCTCGGTGCTAGCAGCATGGCGGCATGGCAATTCTCCAAAGCGTTGTCCATTGCCAAAGAGCGTGGCTGGCATCGCTTCGTCACCATGCAAAATCATTACAACCTCATCTACCGCGAAGAAGAACGCGAGATGAATCCGTTGTGTATCGATCAAGGTGTGGCGTTGATTCCCTGGAGTCCACTCGCACGCGGACTCCTCGAAGGTGATCGTACGCGCAGGCCGGGTGAAGGGCCGACCAAAAGATCACAGACCGATAAGGTCGCGCAGAATCTGTATTTCAATGAGAACGACTATGAAGTCGCCCTGGCGGCACAGAAGATCGCCAAAGAACGCGGGCTTACTGCAACCCAACTCGCCTGCGCCTGGATTCTGCAAGCACCAGGAGTAACAGCGCCGATTGTCGGTGCTACCAAAACCCACCATCTCAAAGAAATCTTCGCGACCGTAGATATCAAGTTGACAGCAGAAGAAGTCGCAGCCGTGGAAGCGCCGTATCGTCCGCATCCGATTCGCGGCTATGAGCATCCCGACCCGAAGAAAATGGTACGCTGATCGTCCCACGGGACCGATGCGCGCGCTCGGTTACTGATGCGTGGCATCGAGTCCCTTCTCCCTCGCGGAAAGAGACTCTTGAGGATTCCCATTTCTGCGGACTTCCTCGGCGGAGTTCAGCGCGCTGTCTGCAAGTACCGCAACAGGTCCGAGTCCGTCGGTAGGACCAGGGTGGTTCCGGCACCGAGCGTTTTTTCGTAGGTCTGTAAACGCCGAATGAAACCGTAAAAGTCAGGATCTTTACCAAACGCTTGTGCGTAAATCCCTGCGGCTTCGGCGTCGCCTTCACCGCTCTGGCGCTGGGCGGTCTCATAAGCGGTCGCCAGTAGGATCTCGCGCTCCTTATCCGCGCCCGCACGAATCTCGCGGGCACGCTCTTCACCCTCAGCACGATAGCGTTTGGCAATGCGCTCCCGCTCAGCCCGCATGCGCGCGAACACACTGGCTTGCACCTCGGTCGGCAAATCGACCTGTTTGATACGCACGTCCAAGACCTCAATGCCGAACGATTTCACCGTTTCACGGACGTCATTGGTGACGGTTTCCATGATCTCTTCGCGCTTCTGGCGCACCAGATCCAGGAAGTTATGCGCGGCGATCTCTTGACGGAGGCGGGCGCCGACGTTGTCGTCTAAGCGGGCTTGGGCCCGCGGGAGGTCGCGCACACTGCGATAGAAATCGAGGGGATCGCTGATACGCCAGCGCAAGATTTGATCCACCATCACCCGCTTCTTATCGAGGGTGAGGTATTCCGCCGTCCGCGCATCGGTCGACAACACCCGCTTCTCCAGGCGAATGAGGCTTTGGATGAACGGCAACTTGAAGTACAGACCTGGCTCCTGAACCGTGCGCTGCGGATTACCGAATTGCACGACGATCGCCTGCTCTCGTTCGGTCACCGTAAAGGCGAACTGTGGTACGAGGAGCACGGTAGCGATGACAAGAATAACCACTGTACTCATCTTACTTCCCTCCTGTAGCCGTGGCCGCTGCGGCTGCAACCGCATCACCAGCGCTGGGGGCCGTCGCGATATTTCGCAGCGGTAACAACGGCAGCACGTCACCTTTGCCATCCCGACTGACAATGACCTTGTCCAAGCTCGGTAGCACACGCTCCATGCTTTCGAGGTAGAGCCGATCGCGGGTGATGGTCTTGGCCTTGTGATATTCGCGTAGCACTGAGTCGAAGCGCTCGGCATCACCTTTCGCGCGAATCACGCGCTGGGCTTTGTAACCTTCCGAGTGTTGCACCATCTGTGCGGCTTCGCCACGCGCCTTCGGGACAACATCTTCGCGGTATCCCTCTGCCTCCTTGACCAACCGCTCGCGATCTTCGAGCGCACGGACGACATCATGGAAGGCATCACGGACCTCACCTGGCGGGTCAACGACTAGCAATCGCGCTTCGGTCACGAGCAAACCCGTGTGGTAGGTGTCGAGCAATTTCTGCAGATTGGTCTTGACCTGCTCCTGCACTTCGACACGGCCCTCAGTCATCGTGTAATCAATGGAATTCTGACCAACGATGCTGCGCAGTGCAACTTGGGCGGAGGTATGCAGCACAGCCTCAGGTTGGTGGGTGGCAAAGAGAAACTTGACCGAGTCCTGCACACGGTATTGGACAAAGAGCTGCACGTCGACGATATTCTCATCGCCGGTGAGCATCAGCGCTTCCTGCGGCACGGCATAGTCGCCTCCGCGACCTGGGTTGCGCAGATTGCCCTCAGCCCCAGAGCGGAAGCCAATCTCTGCACGTCGCACTTGCGCAATATCAACCAGTTCGTGGCTCTGAATGGGCGTGGGGAAACGATACCGCAACCCTGGTTCGGTCTGCTCGACCGCACGCCCAAAGAGCATGACGACGCCGCGCTCGCCAGGCCCGACGACGTACAAACCAGAGGCGAGCCACAACAGCAGCCCGAGGACAGGGAGCAGCCAACGTGGGGCGCCAGAGGAAAACCGTTCCCCCCAGCGCTGGAAGCGTTCGGCAGCCTGTGAGATCTCATCCGGCAAGCGAAAGTCATCATACGGACCTTGTCGATTCACAAACAGTTCTCCTTATAGTTAGTACGCGGGCACCGGACATTGCAATCATCACCACTTACTCACGTCGTACGCTGCCTGCAGCAAACGCGCAAGCACCTCCACTCAGTTGGTCCCACCCTATCTCCCTCCGTCTTCATCAAACATCTCGACCGGGTGGTCCATACACCGGCGTCTTGATCGGAGACCGGCGCCGTCGCGGGTTTCGCGTCAGGGTCATCAAGCCTCCGCGGTAGTCTCTATTGTGGTTGTCGATGATGGTTGGATTCCGCCTCGTGTTCGCACCGCCGACAGATCTCGCGTAGCTCCGTGACTACGATGTACCACTCTGCGGCAATCCCGCCCGGCTTGTGGTTTCCCGGCTTGGCTGCGCGAATGCATTGGGGCCCATTTGTTCCGTACGGGCGCGATCGTTTGGTCCTGCGCATCATCGATCGACATGGGGCGTAGTACGAGTCCCTGGACTGCTCTCCGGGCGGAGTAACACGACTCTTTGTGAGGAGCTGCAGGGTTTGTCTGCAGGCATTTGCTGCTGGCGTCACCGTAGCTGGCGAGGGAGCCGTACCGCAGTGGACGTACCTCAGAGTTCCAGTGTGAGTCGTTACGGATCTCCCGAAGCTCGGCCCGAATCGCATGCAGTCCCACTACTACCCCTGCACTCGCTGCGGCTGCGCTCACGACTCTCGTCATGTCACTCTGCCACCGCCCCTCACAAGTAGACAGGCACTTCGCTTGTCCCTCGGCATCGACTACAGCCAACCACAGCCCACCAAAAAACAAGAGGTACGAAACGAAAAGCCCAAGAACAGGCAGCATCAGGTCTCCGTGCTTTCAGTGGTCAGAGCAACCTTGCTAGCTCTGGTAAAAGGAGCCGCTCGTGCTCCGACGTGCTCTGCACGAGTGGACAATACTCGACGTGCCAGCATGTCCTCCGTTCATCCTGAGCGGGCCGAAGGCTAAACGGGAGACTTTGCAACAGCTCGTTACGCCTCCTGAGCAACCTTATGAGGCTTGGCCGTCTTTTCATGGGCGGTCGGTTGGGCTCCACCGCCTCGACGTAGTTCCTGCGGTCTCGGGGGCAACGTGTTGCCGTAGACCGCCATAAACGCGACGATACTGAAGACAAAGGCGATCAGTCCTAAGCCCCTCACTACTGGTGCCATAAGGGTCAGGCCGAACAGGGACACTTGAAAATCACTCGCCATACTCGTTGCGATCAGGCCAACGCCCACGGCAAAGATGGACAGCGGAGCAAGATAAATACTTCGCATGATAACCGTACTCCTGTTCCAACTACGCTGAGTGAGATTTCGGCTTTGACAGCGAGGTCAGCAGTACGACCGCACCACCGCCGAGCCCCAGGAGACCGAACATCATGGCAAGGCCACGCGGAACCTGTTGGTCAGCGATCAAGTTCACTGCGTCTCCACTGCTTCCCAGGGTGGTGATCAGGGCGTAACCTCCAGCAAGCACCATCAAGATCGGCACTATCAACCCAGCTTTTTCTTTCATGGACAATCCCTCCTTAGACGTTGAGTTCGTTCATTGCGGGGATCCCTTTCGCCGTAGTTCCCCGTCACCGGCAACGTTGCCAATAATCACAGTGAGCACGCCCACGATGGCCACCAGGCCGCCCATGAGACGAAGGTCAGAGTTGGCTCCGTTCCAAGCGTCGACCTGTTCCCATCCCGAGAGGAACTCCAGGACGACGAAACCGCCACCACCAACGAACGCGCAGAAGCCTAACCAGCGTGCGAGTTGCATATGGCATCACTCTCGTATCGCGATTGGTCGTAATACGGGAGCAAAATCTAGTTTAGCGTAGGAAACGCGAGAAATCAACACTCTCCGCCGCGTGAGCGGCGAACAATGAGACAAATTGTCTCGAAGACATAATGGCTGTCACTTTTTGTCCGCGCATCAAAGCGCGTGCGCAATCGGCCCGCGTTGAATCTCTAGGTTTCCTGAATGAAACGGAAAAGGACCAACACAAACCACCCTTGGACAAAATCAGGGTGTACCAAGGAAAGCCCGACGCGCCTGAGCAGCGTGCGTTCGGTCTGAAGTCCTGAGCCCAGTCGAACGATCGAAGCATGAACTGCCTTCACTCGGACAATCTTACGTCACGTACGCAACCTACATCGGTCGTGGTCCTCCTGGTCGCCTTTTCCCTGCAGCTAGGTTGCGGTTATGTCTGCCGACCCCGGCCCCGGAATTGCACCGCACGATCTTGGTCGTATCTTTGCACTGTCTTTTACCTCCAAACATCTGGCCGAATGGCGTGGCTGAGGTTCGGTGATCAGCCAAGATCTCGTGCTGAGCCATCAGGGGCGGGTCGCGGTGGCAAAGGCTCGTAGCACGGGCGGTGGCTTCATGGGAGCCGTACCCATCGGGGAGAAACCCAGAGCTACTGCACAACTCGTGATGCATGCAGAGACGAGATGATCTATGGAACACAGTACGCACAGGCCCCGAGGGCATGTCTTCATTGTCGACGACGATCGAGAGATGGGCCTATTCTTGAGCGAAATTCTCCGCGAAGCCGGCTACACGGTCGAGAGCTACGAATCAGGGTGCGAGGCAGTAGCGGCTATCGACAAGACCCATCCTGACGTGTTGATTACCGATCTGATGATGAAGCAGATGCAAGGGATGGAGGTCTTACAAGAGGCCAAGCGTCGCGACGCTGACCTTGCGGTCGTGATGATTACGGCCTTTGGCACGGTCGAGACCGCCGTCGAGGCGATGCGACTGGGGGCGTTCTATTATCTGATGAAGCCCTTCGACAATAACGATTTGTTACTACTGGTTGAACGGGCACTGGAGGAGCGGCACCTACGCACGGAAGTGCAACGACTGCAGCGTGAGGTTGACGGCCACTATCACTTCGATCACATCATTGGCAAGAGTGCGGCTATGCAACATGTCTTTACCTTGATGAGTCGGGTGAAAGACAGCCAGGTGAGTGTGCTGCTGACCGGAGAAAGTGGTACCGGCAAGGACTTGATTGCCCGGACACTACACTATCAGAGCGCGCGCAAGCAGGCTCATTGTGTCGCGGTGAACTGTGCGGCGATTCCGGAGCACCTGTTAGAAAGCGAGTTGTTTGGCTATGTGAGCGGGGCATTTACTGACGCACGCCAGGACAAGCGCGGCTTGTTCATGGAAGCGCACGGTGGGACACTCCTACTCGATGAGGTAGGTGAACTGCCCCTTCTACTGCAAGCCAAACTGCTACGGGTGTTGGAAGAAAAGGAGGTGCGCCCTCTCGGTAGCACCAAAGGCGAGAAGATCGATGTACGAATCATCGCCGCCACCAACCGTAATCTGGAGAATGCCGTTGCCGCAGGCATTTTTCGCGAGGACTTCTATTATCGACTGAACGTTGTTGAGATCAATCTTCCGCCCTTGCGTGAACGCCCCGAAGATCTTCCATTGTTGATTCAACATTTCATGACACGGTCAAGTCATGCCGCGCAGGCCCGTCGCATTGCGCCTGACGCCTTACGGATTCTGCTCCACTATTCGTGGCCGGGCAATGTGCGGGAACTAGAAAACACGATTGAGCGAGCCTTGGTGCTCTGTCGGGCCGAAGAGATCAGCAAAGCCGACCTTCCCGAACGCCTCACAGGCAGTGTGTCACATGCGTTGGGTCTGCAGACCTCACTGCTGCGTCGCGCGTCGCTCGCCGACCTTGAGCGAGAATATATCCTGCTCGTCTCAGAAAGTGTTTTTTAATTCGTATTTTCCGTCGTCACCATCCGCAGCGTGCGCCGGATACTGGCCAAGTACACCATAGCGTCACTGGAAACGGTGGTATGTTCGAAGTCCCGACACAAGCGCCGCTAGCGCCCCAGCCAACCGAAGGACCGCTCCACCACCCAGCGGCGGGGCAACACGGTAAAGCCTTTGGCGTCTGCCGAACGGCGCACCACCTCCAAGCGC
>Ga0194132_10011039_pt1 | contig 11796 bp, 14 predicted proteins | sample TA2KigOf80mmetaG_FD_148612 | JGI IMG/M metagenome (GOLD analysis project Ga0194132, IMG submission 148612) | Freshwater microbial communities from Lake Tanganyika, Tanzania - TA2015054 Kigoma Offshore 80m | ecosystem: Environmental > Aquatic > Freshwater > Lake | place: Tanzania: Lake... | reverse complement strand
CGTGTTCACCCCGCACGGCGTCGAGACCTCGGTCGATGCAACCGGCCAGACGGCCAAGTTGCTTCTCTGCGAACCCCCTTTTTCCTCGTCCAAGTTCCGTTGAATTGATTCACGGACTTCACTCAATGCCTCGGCCATCCGCAACCCGGGAGGCTGCAACGGGCCACCCTGGTCATCGTTGACAATGCCACGCACTGCCGCACAGTAATCGAGTACCACGGCTTCCGCAGAATCGGTCCTTGGCGGGGACGCAATCGCTGACGCCACGACTCCCGCTGGGGGTTGAGCATCGGCTGCGGTCGTGTCCTTTGAAGCCACAGCACCCTGTTGCTTGAGTACGGCTTGTTCGATCTTCCGGAGTCCGCGAACCTTCTTCCGCATCGTCACCTTGGCGTGGCTATCGACCTCCAACACCGGCTTGGCAACGTCGCGGAGAAAGTGATTCTCGCAGTAGCGATGCGGGACACCTGGAAACTCTGCGGCGATCCCCGTCACGAATGCGTCTTGCCTGTCAGACACCCGAAGGAGCTACCATGACGGCCGCAAAGGAGCCGAGACGCAGTGGTGGTGCCGTCTCCGCTGAAGACGGAAACGAAACAGAACCCGGCTCAGGTCGAGCCCGAACTCGACGAATTGGGGATCTGAACCCGCCCGGCGTGGTGGGTGTGACGGGTGTGGGCGGTACACGCCCCACCCCCAACTGGGAGAGGCGCAATTGGCAAATGAGCTACTCAAATGGTCGGATACGACTGGTCTGAAGAGCGTCGTGGGCACGGACGGGCACACAGGAAACGGTCACGGGGGAGGCGGGGAGGGGCCGTCCGGGGGAGACGACTAGGAGGTTCGGTTGAACGCAGAGCGATGAACGTGTCGGCAGAGTGTTACAGAAGCCGCAGTGCGAACGCGATGCGGATCGAAGTGAGCAGCCCGAAGAAGCGGATCGCGTGCGGCAGGTTGAGTCGGGGTGTCACCCGACAACAAAGGAGACAGAAGATGAACGAGAACATCGACGACAGCGGACAGGAGCGGGGGAAGCATCTGAGGTTCCGGCCTATTGACAACGAGGAGATGAGTGTACGGCTTGTCGAAGCAGCGCTGGCCGTGCTCACCGCCGAAAACCCGCCGAGGAGTTGGATTCCGCTCAACTACGAGATGATCGCAGAGATGCTGTCCGGCGATGCGGCCAAATTGCGCATGCGGCTGGCCGCTGCCGACGTCGAGAGCGCCGTCCGGGCTCTGGATCTCGCGGGCACCGTCGTGATCGCCGAACGCGGCGGAACAACCTGCTACCGGCTCAACAACAACCCGCGTGGGTCAGGCACGGACCTCACAGCCCGTCAGAGGAGGGCAAAACGTGGGGGCGAGGCCGCGGACGGGGTTCGACGAAAGAGGAAGATCAACTCACCATGGAACGGCTGGAAGCTGTGGTCGTGGGAACAGATCGAAGCGGCCGTGCAACGCACGATCGCGACCGCCAAGAACGGGGCCGCGCTCCAAGACGCCGTGAACGACCACATCGCAAAGGTCAACGCGATCTTCATCCGGCTCAACGCAGCCTACGATCGCAAGCGACGTGAAATCAAGGACGGAGAGTTCGACCCGCAGCGGCGGCAACGCAGACTCAACCGTCTCTTCCAGAAGTTCTACGGCGTCAAGCGAGCCATTACGCGGAAGGCGGATCGCATTCTCATCCGCATGCTTCGGCAGGCGTCGGCAGAGTGATGGAAGTCGAATTACGGACCTGCTCACGGTGAGCAGGTCCGGTTGACTCGGCGGCGCCAAACACTGGGGTGCGTCGTTGACCCGCGTCTGCGGCACTTCGGCTGCGCGATCATGGACGCTGTCGAGCCGGAGTACCCAGGTCCACGCCGGTGAGGTCGCGGATCGCGTTGTCGTACTCGGCGTTGCTCAACCGGCGCAGCGTCACGGGCCCGGGGCCTCCAGCTCGCGCCGCCGCCTCCGCGTCGAGCGCCGCCCTGATCCAATCCAGCAATTGTTTTCGTTCAGCCTCGCTCGGCTGCGGTGCGTCCTTGGGGGGCATGTCCCCGGCGCTCAACCGTTCCGCGATATCCGCGAGGATCTTGGGCTTGGCGAGGATTGCCTTGGCTGTGGTGAAGTTCGTGAGATCGAGATCGTTGTCCTTCGGCGACTTCCCGCAGGCTTTGACGAGCAACGGCCGGATCTGCTTGTCGAATGCCACGTCAACATCCGACGGGACCGTCTTCGGCGTCGGTTCACCCGCCGCCCGGTAGTGGCTTCCCCAGACCGCGTAGAGCGAGGCAACCATTGCCAGCGAGAAGGCGAGACGATAGCGATTCACATTCGCTCCTTGCGGCTTTGGGTGGGGGCCCGGCTTCATGGCTGTTCGGGTGCTTATGGTCGCTCCGGTGACCTCACTCACTCGGCCGGGTCGAGCACGAGCAAATGCACCCCCCGCACGTAGTCCTTGACGTCGACCCGGTACGCCTGCATGTGTGGCGAGGCCGAGTGCGCCTTGAGGGCGGTGAGGTCCTCCCACTTCTCCACGACGACGACCTTGTCGGGGCCGATTTTGGCCTGATTGGACAGATCGGTTTGCGAGTCGATCGCAGGGCCGTATTCGATGCAGCCCTTCTCGGCACGGACATCGGGTATGAGCTTGCGGAACACGGCCAGATACGCGTCACGCTGGCGCGAGTTCGATGGTGGCGATGACATGGATCATGTCAACCTTCCCGTGTGGCTCTCGATGTGCTTCCGCAGTTCATTGGTGGCCTCTGCGACCCGCCCCGCGGCGAGCAAATCAACCAACCGACCGTGGCTCTCGATGCCGGCCTGCCATTCCGCGCGCTTGACGCTCTCGCGGAATTGCTGAAAGAACACGTTCAGTAAGTCGCCGAACGCCATCAGGGGCTTCAGCCCACTTGCTTCGAGCAGCGTGCGGTGAAACTGGATGTCGAGTTCGATCCAACCCTTCAGATCGCGGGCGGTTCGGAATCGCTGGACCAGTTCGCGAAGTGACGACTCGATCGCCGGATTGGTTGCCATGTTACGGGCGACGTGCGGCAGAACCCCCGTTTCGAGGATCACCCGGCTATCGATCAACTGGTGCGGATCGATGTCGAGCAAGCCGGAATGGAAGCCGAGGTGTTTGGTCACCCGTCCCATGTCGATGCGGCCGACGGTCAGCCCGACGCCGGTTTTCGATTCGACGATGCCCAGGAATTCGAGCGACTTGGTCGCCTCGCGCACACTCAACCGGCTCACGCCGAGTGTTTCGGCGAGCTGTGTTTCCGTGGGCAACCGATCCCCGGGGGCGAGATTGTGCGAGACGATGTACTGCTTGATTTGCTCGGCAGCCTGGTCACGGAGTTTCGGGCGCCGCAGCGCTTGCATGGCGGGAACTCGTCTTACTCGAGGTACGAAGTTGACTCCCGGATGTGCATTGTTAGTTTATCTGACAATCTGATCCCGTCAAGCGCACCCGGGGAACCCGCATGCCTGTCGCGGCCGTCACGGACTACACGTTCCCCTCGTTGGAGATCGAGGAGGCCATCATCCGTGCCGCCGGGGCCGAACTCCGGGCCGGCAACGATAAGGCGGTCGCGGCGCTGAAGGCGCTCGTGACCGACGCCGACGCGGTGATCACACAATTCGCACCGATCAATGAGGACGTCATCGGCTCGATGCGGCGTGCCCGGGTGATCGTGCGCTACGGGATCGGCGTCGACAACGTCGATTTCAAGGCGGCGAGCGATCGCGGCATTCCCGTCTGCAACGTGCCGGATTACTGCATCGACGAGGTGGCCGATCACACCCTGGCGTTCATCCTGGGTGTCACCCGGCAAGTTGTGCCGAACACGCTGCTGGTGCGCGAGGGCAAGTGGGGACTGGCGACGCCGCTCGACCGGTTGCGGACGCTGCGCGATCAGGCGGTCGGGCTGGTCGGCTTCGGTCGCATCGGACGTGAAGTCGCCTCACGCCTGGCGCCGTTCAAGTGCCGGCGGTTCGTCCACGACGCATTTGTTCCCGCCGACGCTGTACGTGCCGCCGGCTGCGAACCGGTCGCGTTCGATGTTCTGTTGGCCCAGTCCGACATCGTGACGCTGCACTGCCCGTCGACACCGCAAACGAAGCAGTTGCTGAATGCCGACACCCTCGGCCGGATGAAACCCGGCGCCGTGGTGGTGAATCTCGCACGCGGCGATTTGATCGACACCCCCGCCCTCGTGGCCGCGTTGCAGTCGGGGCAAGTCTCCGCCGCGGCACTCGACGTCTGCGACCCCGAGCCGATCCCGGCCGACAGCCCGTTGCGTTCCCTCCCCAACGTGATCGTCGCCTCGCACATCGCCTCGGCCAGTCCCAAAGCCGTGCGAACGCTCCGCGAGACGGCAGCGACGATCGCGGTGAGGGCTCTGCGGGGCGAACCGCTGCCGAACGTCGTGAACGGGGTGATCCGATGAGCGCGGTTAGGGTGCTCGTAACCGGAGCCGGTGGGTTTATCGGAACCTGGGTGTTACGCGAACTGCTCGGCCGCGATGCGCACGTGGTGGCCCTCGACGTTCGGCCGGCGACCGGGCGTTGGTCGCGTGTCATTGGGGCGAAGGCGAAGGACGTTCTCTTCGCCGGTGCGCCCTTGACCGACCGGGACGCGCTCCGGGCCTTGATCGAGACGCATGGCGTGACCCACGTCGTCCACCTGGCCGCGCTTCTGACGCCGGACTGTCAGCAAGATCCGTTTCGCGGCTGCCAGGTGAACGTTCTGGGCAGCACAGCGGTCTTCGACGCGGTACGCCTCGCGGGGTCGGTCCGGGCGATCTCGTTCGCCAGCTCCTACGCCGTGTACGGCGAGGATGGCTCCCACGAGTCGCAGCCTCCGATGTTTTACGGCACGTTCAAGCAGGCCGTCGATGTGATCGCGGGTCAGTACTGGCGGCACTTCGGACTGCGCTCCTTGGCGATTCGGCCGCACGTGGTGTACGGCCCCGAGCGCGAATCCGGGCTGACAGCCGGGCCGTCGCTGGCTTGTCGGGCGGCGGTTCGCGGCGAGAGCTACGAAATCGGCTACACCGGCATCGCCGGCTACGACTACATCGAGGATGTCGCGCGCGCGTTTGTGCGTGGCGTTTTGGAGTGCCCGGCCGGAGCGATCGTTGCCGACCTGCCCGGTGAGCCGGCGGCACCGCACGAGATCGCTCAGCACATCGGGCGCTGCTGTCCCGAAGCGATCGGGCGCATCACGGTTTCCGGCCCTGCCATTCCAGCCAACGTCCCGCCGGCACCCCGCGATATTCGGCGGGTGCTGCCCGGCTGGGAGCCGACTCCGCTGGCGAGCGGCATCGCCCGGACGATCGCCTACTACCGCCGAATCGACGCGCTGACGAACCCGGTCGCCACAGAAGGAGATGTACCATGATGTCGAACTGCGGAGCACCTGCGAGAGTTGCGCTCACCAAGGCCATCCTGTGGATCGCCGTCGTCATCGCCTTCAGCAACTTCGGCGATGCGTGGGGCGAAGAGCCGCGTTTTGTTGACCACTCGCTGCTCATCGCTCCCGAGTACCCGTGCACCTGGCCAAGTCATCCGTTCCCGCGATTCGCGATCAACCATCAACGGAAGATCGGCCCGGAGTCGGCATACAACGTTGATGTTCTGCTGATCGACGGGAACACCGGAACGCAACTCGACGTGCCCCCGCACTCGGTCGCGCGACCGGAGTTGAAACGCGAGAAATCGGGCCTGTTGGGTCTGGCCTACACGGACAAGATCGAGCCGTGGCAGTTCGGCGGTGAAGCCTGCGTCGTGGACGTGCGGGATCTACTCGACAAAGCTCCCAAAGGCGTCAGCCCGTTGGTGAAGCCGGAGCACATCGAGCGGTTCGAGAAACGGTACCGCAAAGTACGATTTGGCGATGTCGTGTTGTTCCGGAGCGACTACTCGGACAAGTACTATCGCCCGCTGCCCGAAGGCCGGCGATTCATCGCCGATGTGCTCGACCGCAAAGCCCCCGGCTACCCCGACCCCGACCCGGATTGCATGGAGTTCCTCGGCAAGCGCGGCGTGCTGGCACTTGGCACCGACAGTGCCAGCATGGGGCCGCTGCCCGATCTCGCAGAACCGACCCACTACGCCGGTCTGAAATACGGGATGATCTGGACCGAAGGTGCAACCAACCTCGGCGAGCTCCCGGCAACCGGCGCGTTCTACTGCTTCCTCGGCCCGAAGCACGAAGGCGGACCCTACGGCGAAGGCCGCGCGTTTTCTATCGCGGGCGGCGACTTGCCGAAACGCCTGATCGAGTCGTGCCTGAAGAAACGGGCCATCGACCTGTCACCGACGTTGTCGCCGAAGTTGCCCCTGACTTCGCCCGGCATCGGCACGGGGAATCACCGCCAGGTCTACTTGAAGGTGGACTTCCTGTACTCGAAGTATCTGGACATGTGGCACCACGGTCACCTCATGGATGCGATGGCCGGCACGCATCTGGTTCCGCCGGCCTACGCACTCCCCGATACGAATGAACTGGTCGACTATGGGCCGGAGGTTCGCGGCTGGCTGGATCAGTTCGAGAAGAAATATGGTAAACGCGGGTCCAGCAAGCTGACGACGGAGAAGGTGCCGCTCGCATGGACCTGTGGCGAAGCGCGCGTGATCGACGTACGATCCCTCGTCGGCACCGCGAACAAACGCGACTGGCCGGCCTCACCGGAAATCACCGTCGCGCACATCAAGACCTACGAGCGCAACACCCGCGAGCTTCGCACGGGCGACGTGGTGATCTTCCAGACCGGGCACACCGACAGGCACCTCAAGCCCGAACCGGCGGACGCGGGGATGTGGCTCGACCCGCTCTCCGGCAAGACGGAAGGCTGGCCCGCCCCGGGTCCCGATGCGATCGTCTACCTCAAGGAGCGGGGGATTCGCTGTGTCGCAACCGACGCGCCCGACCTCGGAGGTGTTGACCCGCGCCGGTCGTTGATGACCTACTGGGCCCTCGGCAGCCGGGAGATGGTCGGTGTCGAGATGCTGGTGAACGTCGACAAGATTCCCGCGAAGGGAGCGTACTTCCTCTTCGCGGCGGTGAAGGTTCGCAACTGTCATGGTGGCCCGGGACGGGCCATCGTCTTGTACTGAGGACGCGCCGTGACGCACGACCTCGAATGCACGACTCGCTGAGCGGTCGCCTGGCGAATCGTGCCGTTCGTCTGCTTGCTGTACGTCCTGAACATCCTCGACCGGGCGAATGTTGGGTTCGCCCGGTCGAGGATGCAGGACGACCCTGAGCAAGGCCGCGTTCGACCTCGGGTACGGGATGTCCTACCTCGGCTACATCCTCTTCGAACTACCCAGCAATCGGCTGATGAAACGGATCGGGGCGCGACCTGGATCGCCCGCATCATGATCACTTGGGGGCTGGTCTCGGTCGCCACGATGTTCGCACGGGACGTGTGAACCTTCTACACCCTGCGGGTTCTCCTCGGCGTCGCCGAGGCGGGGTTCTTTCCGGGCATCATCTACTACCTTGCGAACTGGTTCCCGGACCGCGAACGGGCCAAGATGACTGCCTTCTTCATGCTGCCCATCGGCGTCTCGAACGTCCTCGGCAACCCGGTCTCCGGCTGGATCATGGTTCATCGCAACGGTGTGTCCGGCCTGCACGGCTGGCAGTAGCTGTTTCTCCTCGAAGGCATCCCAACAGCCGTGGTCGGAGTGGTCGTACTCTTCGTCCTGAAGGATTCCCCGCGCGACGCGCGCTGGCTGCCAGACGACCAGCGCGAGTGGTTGATCCGGCGGATGGCCGAGGAAGATCGCGTCCGCCGGCAGCAACACGGCCCGGACAGGTGGCAGCCGATGCTCCAACCGCGGGTCTGGCTGCTGATCGCGATCTACTCCACGGTCGCGGTCGGCACGAACGCGGACGGCGAGTACGACCCGACGCTGGTGAGGGAGCAGTATCAGCAACCGACGAACTTCCATCTCGGGCTGTTGACGGCGCTGCCCCATCTGTGCGCGATCCTCGCCATGGTACTCGTCGGTATCAACTCCTACCGCACGGGCGATCGCCGCTGGCACCTCACCGGTTCGGCGCTGGTGGCGGCCGCCGGCTGGAGCCTGGTCGCCTAGGGGCCGACGCCGGTACGTGCCCGGCGAATCACGTGGTTGTGCCGGAACGCGGTTAGCCCGCTGATCCGGGATCAGCAGGTTGGGCGCGTGCGAGCGGTCCGACGGGTGACGGGGCGGTTGGGGCGCGAGCCGGATGGGCGCGGGGTCGGTTCAGCAGCCAGCGGTCGGGGAGCCAGTCGAGCAGGTGCTCGGCGGTCGGGTGCTCGCCCAATGGTGAGGGCCTCGTCGAGGTCGAGCCACCGGTCGGGGTCGTCCGCGGCGGCCGGTAAGCGCTCCGGGTCGAGGGCAACCCGCACGGGGCGGTGACCGCGTCGGTCCGCCTGCTTCGCCCGTGCGTGATCGACGAGTACCCGCCGCATGGCCTCGGCGGCGGCGGCGAAGAAGTGCCCGCGCCCGTCGAACGGCTGGTCGCCGACGAGCCGCAGGTACGCCTCGTGGACGAGGGCGGTGGCGTTCAGGGTGTGGCCGGGGGCCTCGGCGGCCATGCGTACGGCGGCGAGGGTCCGCAACTCGTCGTACACGAGTGGGAGCAGATCGGCCGCGGCCTTGCGGTCACCGGCCCGTGCGGCTTCGAGAAGGCGGGTCACGTCGGGCATGAGGGCCCAGTCTAGCGTCCAACGTGTCTTCCGGTTGCTCCGGCGGCGATGACGAACGCGGAACCGTCACTGTGGTGAGTCGTGGTTGGGAGAGCGGAACCGGATCGGAACCGGAAGCCGGTGTCGCGGGGAGGCCCAGCGTGGGAACCGCGTCGCCACTCGCCGGGGTAAACAGTTTCACCGCGAGTTCGGTCACGCCGATCGTGATGCGGTCGCCGTCCTTCAGATCGGCTTGTTCGACTTTCGCGCCATTCACAACCGTGCCGTTGACCGCGCTCATGTTGCGGAGCCGACACAACGGCGGGTTCACCTCGATCAGCACATGCAACCGCGACACATGCGGGTCTTTCTCCGCTTGATTGTGAAGTCCCGGCCTTTCGGCCCCGTCTTGTGCAGGTCGTACTTCTTGGCCGTGTCGTTGAACTCGCCCACCACGTCGGCCTTGCCGAGGAGCACTGCCCGGTTCGGTTTGAGTGCCCGGAGCTTGTCGCTCACGTCCCGCTTGGTGGCGAGTTCCGGCTCGACCTTCGTGGCCGGTGGGGCGTCAGCCGCTGAAACGCGGGGGAGCGGATCGAAGCCCGCGACGGCCAGCGCCCCGGTCGTCAGGAACGTGCGTCGGTGAACGTGGTGTGCGTGACTCATGACGGGATCGCCGCGGGAGGGAGGGCTCGGAGGGCGGGTCGATTGTAACCGCCTGTGGCGTCCGCGCCCGACAGAAACTCGGCGTCCGGGTCGGGGACGGAACGCACAAACCGCGTTGCGGCGTCGATCCGCCGATCCGATCTTACGCGAACGAGACCGTGGTCGACCGCTCGTTCGAGTTGAGCGCCCGGTCGGTCGCGGGGGGGGCCGCTGCTGTGGCTGATCTCGCACCTTCTCCGCAGGGCCGTCTCCCGCCACCTCCGGCAGATGGCAAACCCGATGTGACCCGCGGCCACCCTGTTCCCGTCGCTGGAGAGTTGGTAACTCCAAAAGTGCTTTTTGGATCTCGTGGCTCTCGCGTGCTGCCCGCCAACGCGTCTTGACCGTTTTCCGCGAATCGGAACACTCGATGCGGGGGCGGGTGGTCACTCGTGTGACACGAGAGCCGTCCGGTTCGATCGACACGGTGCCACACCGGGCACGGCCCTGACCTGCACCGACAAGAGGCACAACATGTAACCAAGCGGCATCTTCGAGCGACACTGTGGGCACGGTTTCACCTCGGACTCATCGGATGCGATCCGACACGTCGAAATTGGCGGCACGGAGTTGTGCGCGCCGTATGTTCAGGAGGCTCGCATTGGCTCTGTGCTGCGGTGGCAAACTCCCTGACCGGCCCGTCGCTGCCCGACAAGTGCCGGGCCGATGTAACTCTCATTCACCGCCCTGACCCCTCGCCATGTCCGCAGGTGCCCAGTGGCAGAGACGATGACGGCTTCACGCTCTTGGTTCGGGAAACCTCGGAACAGCAACGAAACCCCCGCCGGCTCGGACGACGAGTGGGTCGGTCAGGTTCACCCACCCGCCGTCGCCGGCCACCGCCTCGGCGATGAGTCCCAGGCGCTCGCCGGTCGCCGGGTCGGGGGTGAACACGGACACCGGCGTGCCCGGCTCGACGCCGTCTAGGTGGAAGCGGCCGACGAACCGGTCCTCGGCGAACCGGAAGGTGAAGTGCGGGTCGCGGTACAACGGCAGCATGTCACGTCTGGCGGTCGAGAAGAGCGTGGGCTGACGGATGCAGTTCGGGGACGTACCCGCCGCGGATCGCCCGAACGGTCAGTTCGGGTGTCAACACCTCGACGGTGATCCCGCGTGGCCGAGCGGCGCGGCCCGTGTAACCGCCCGCCGTCCAGACCAGCAGCGAACGACCCAGAACCAGCAGCGGCGTTCGGTCTCCGTTCGGCGTGAGTACGAAGACACCGTCCGGCAGTTCGTCCAGGCTCGCGGCGTGGGTCCGCTTGGAGCGGTCCGGCCCGACCCGCTGGGCGTGCGGTCGGCGGTCGATCTCTACCGCGGACAACAGCGCCTCACTCTCGGTGCCGGCCGCGAGCGCCACGCGGAACGCGTCGAACTGTTCGCGGCGGCACTCGGCGCACGGGCGGTGCCCGGCGGCGAGCGCCGTGGCCTCGTCGAGGAAGAACAGTTCGGTGTAGCGGCCCGGCGTCATCACCGCACGCCTGCGGCCCTTGAACTCCAGTAGGCAGACGATCCAACGCTCCAGTTGCCAGGGTCGGCGGATCTGCCGTCCGCGTCGTGCAGGCACCCGCGGGTGCCCATGAACAGCCCGCGGTCAGCAACCGCAACGATCTCGCCCACCGGCGTCACCCGGTTCTGGCGCGGCACTGGTTATCCCTTCGGGGGGGTCGTGAACGCTACGCTACTGGGCTCTTTCTTCGAGAGAATCGTCGTAGCTCGCGTTTTGGTCGGCGCCCATAAGATAAAAAGTTACCTGTATAACCATAGGTCAGTACCGCAGCCATCGCTCCGCTTGGCTGCTGTTTCCCTGACCGAAAGCTGATGCGCGCGCACCGCTGCGCGCTTCAATAGACACTTCTTGACCACGAACGATTCGGAACTCACCGTTCGCGAACGCTTCCCGCTGACGACAACACCGTGACCAGCGTCTTCGGCGCCACCGCCTCAGCACGATGCAGACGATCTCAAATCCACTTTTTGGGTTCCCGGCGACTGTCGAGGCGAAGTGACGTTGCGCCGAGCCTTCGGCCTGGGTGGACGCGTCACTCCACCCACACCGGCACGCCGGTCGCGACCTCTCCGGCCTGTTCTGCGCGAGCGCACACGCCGACCGCGGCCGAGCCGTGCGCCACCGCGGCAGCGTGCAGGCACCCGCGGTGGCCCATGAACGTGCCGCGGTCGACAAACGCAACGACCTCGCCCTGCGGGTTCACCCGGTTCTGTCGCGGCACTGGTTATCTCCTTTGGAGGGCGTTCGCGAACCGATCCGGTCCGGCCGGTTCGTGAACGCCGCTGGGGCTCATTCTTCGAGAGAATCGTCGTAGCTCGCGTTTTGGTCGGCGCCCATAAGATAAAAAGTTACCTGTATAACCATAGGTCAGTACCGCAGCCATCGCTCCGCTTGGCTGCTGTTTCCCTG
>Ga0194132_10011037_pt1 | contig 11798 bp, 10 predicted proteins | sample TA2KigOf80mmetaG_FD_148612 | JGI IMG/M metagenome (GOLD analysis project Ga0194132, IMG submission 148612) | Freshwater microbial communities from Lake Tanganyika, Tanzania - TA2015054 Kigoma Offshore 80m | ecosystem: Environmental > Aquatic > Freshwater > Lake | place: Tanzania: Lake... | reverse complement strand
CGTCGGGGAGCCAGCCGAGCGCCCGGCAGAGATCGATCGCCGCCGAGACCCGAGGGATAGCCAGCGGATGCTTGCCGCCGTAGCGCGAGCGGCGATAGATCTCGCTGCCGATGAAGAGCGGCCGGGTCAGCATCGCCGCCTACGATGTCAGGCGAGCGCGGCGATCTCAACTGCCGCATCCACCAAATGCTGGCCGCCGGGGAAGTAAGTGCCGACATAACCGCACCCTTTGTTCCCTTGCCCAGAGAGTATTACAGTATTACTATGTAATACGTATTACAGGAGACACCGATGCCCGCGCCCATGTCTGTGTCGAAGCTGACCGTGAAACACCAGGCAACCATCCCGGCGGCGGTTCGGCGCAAGCTCGGCCTCAAGGCTGGATCGCGCATCGGTTTCATGATCCGCGGAGACCAGGTCGTCCTACGGCGCATCGAGCCGATCGATGCCGGTTTCCTGAAGCTTGCATCCGACAGCTTTGCCGACTGGAACGCACCGGAGGCCGAAGAGGCGTTCCGTGACCTATAAGAAATGGGACGTGGTCGCCGTCCCCTTCCCCTTCATCGAAGGCACAGAGGCCAAGAGGCGCCCGGCCCTGATCGTCTCATCCGACGCGCTCCACAAGGCGCACCGGGTCTATTGGACGATGATGATAACCACCGCCAAGGCGGGGACGCGGCTCGACGACATACCACTCGGCAATCACAAGACCGCCGGGCTGCCGGCAGACTGCGTCATCCGGCCGAACCGGATCGCCACGCTTGGCGAAGCCCAGATCGACCGGCGGATCGGCACGATCGGCGTCAAAGAGCGGAACCTCGTCGCCAGCGTAGCCAAGCGCTACCTGGGATAGCTAGCGCATCGTGAAACTCGAATCCCGCTCACAGCTGGCCCCAGCCGCTCCACGCTGGCGGTCGGGCTATCGATGAATAGCGGATGGGTCACGACCGGGCGTTCCTGCCTACTTCTGTAGACGATAGAAGCTGAAACGAAGCAAGCATCTGGCGTTAAGCTTAGTTAAGAAGCATTCTTTGGGCGATCAACTTCGGTCGCGGCATGGCGCAAACCAACTTTGAAGTCTACGCCTTCGACGGGGCGCGCTGGACAATTCAGCAGACTTATAGCGGCGACCAGCGGGAGGCGGCGCTCGACCTCGCCAAGGAACTCTACGCGCAAGCGCACATCAAGGGCGTTCGCGTCGTCGAAGACAGCTATGACGAGGCCGGCGGAGAATCGAGCCAGAAGACCGTCCTCTCCCGGACCAAGTCCGACGACGTTCCCAAGAACCTGAACAAGGAGATCAAGCAGCCTCCTGCACCGTTGCCCAAGCCGAAGCCCGAGCCGCCCAAGCCGGCCTTTGTCGCCTCGAAGCCGGTGCCCGGCGCTCCGGTGCCACGCCAGAGCAAGGCACCGCCGGCAGCACGCCAACCAGCCAGCGCGCCGCCACCGGCGGTGACGCAGGCGCTGCTTGCCTATCTCACCCCCGGACGCGTCATCGCCGCTGTCGCCGGCAGCGGCCTTCTTGCCGCGGGCGGCAGCTTCCTGCTGGCACAGGTGCCGGCCGATGCCGCGATGCTGCACACGATGCGTAACGTCCTGGGCACCAACTATCTCCTCGCCATGGCGATCGCCCTGTTCGGGCTCGGGTTGCTGACGTCCGGCCTCGCTCTCCTGCTCAGCGCGCCGCCGCGCGTCGCCACGGCTTCGCCCGCTCCGCCCGAGCTGGCCGTCGAGGCGGCGGCGGAACCCGCCCCGACACCTCCCGTAGTCAGCGCGCGCTTTCCAACGATCGAGTTCGAAGAGGACGAGCCCGATATCCCGGCGGGCGCCGAGCTCGCCAGCGAAGCGCTGCAGGTCATCGCCTTCTTCCACGACAGCCTCGCGGCGCTGGCGCGCGACGGCGTCTACATGACGGACGGACGGCTCGACGCCTTCAACTGGTTCGGCTGTCACCTCTTCTTCGCCGGCCTGGCCGAGGAGGAGGCGCGCCGCCGCCAGTGGGACCGTCCCACCTGCCAGCGGATCATCGCCGCCGGCATGAAGGCGGTGCTGGCCGACCCGCGCCACGCCGCGCGCTTCGCCGCCCGCTACGAGGACTATCTGACCGAGCCGCGCGCACTCGCCATGTTCAACCGCGGCCTCGACTCCAGCTCCCACCGCCATGCTGGCGACCCGGCGGCCAGGGAGGGGCTGCGGCAGGCGCTGGAAGAGTGGAACAAGCGTGGCAGCGAGGGGCGCGCCGGCGACCATGTCTGCGTCATGTTCACCGACATCGCCGGCTCGACCGAGTTTGCCCAGACCCACGGCGACGCGCAGCATTTCGAGGTCGTGCAGGCGCATAACCGCATCGTGCGCTCGGCGCTGGAGGAATATTCCGGCCGCGAGATCAAGCACACCGGCGACGGCATCATGGCCGCCTTCGATGACGGCGACCTCGCCGCCCGGGCGGCGCTGCAGATCCAGCGCGAGATCGCCGCCCACCGCGAGGTTAATCCGCAGCTCGGCATGTTCCTGCGCATCGGCCTGGCGGCGGGCGAGCCGATCCGGGCGGGCGACGACCTCTTCGGCTCGACGGTTTAGCTCGCGGCCCGCATCTGTGCCTTTGCCCAGCCCGGCCAGGTCGTTGCCGGCGACGCCGTGCGCAGTGTGACCGAGGCGCTCAACGTGCGCTTCAACGATTTGGGCGAGCAATCGCTCAGAGGCTTCAAGCAGCCTGTCCGCCTGCACGCGGTGGTCGAGATCTGAGCACCGGCGTTCACGCCGGCTTGCCAAGCCGGCCGCCCCGGAGCATATAGAGCGCGCCAATCACCTGGGGGTGCTGCCGGTCTCCGGCGGCTGAGAACATACCCCGCTAACCTGATCCGGGTAATGCCGGCGTAGGGATGCGTGACCACGATCAGCGATCCGTCCCGTTCCAGGGCTCTCCCCACAAGCCCACCCGCCGTGTCGGTGCACGCGGCACGCCTAGACTACGGCGGCACGCCGCTGTTCGACGAGCTCGACTTCAGCTTGGCCGCCGGCCAATGGACCTGTGTCCTCGGGCCGAGCGGCGTCGGTAAGACCACGCTGCTCCGCCTGATCGCCGGTCTGGAGGAGGCTGCGGCCGGGACGAGCATCGCCGCCGGCGACGGCAGACCGCTTGCCGGCCGCGTCGCCTGGATGGGCCAGCAGGATCTGCTGCTGCCCTGGCTCTCGGCACTCGACAACGCCCTGCTCGGTGCCCGGCTGCGCGGCGAGCCGGACCCCGGTAGCGAGCGGCGGAGTGCAGCGATCGAGCTGCTGAAGCTCGTCGGCCTCGGCGGGCGGCTGGCGGCGCGGCCGGCTGAGCTTTCGGGCGGGCAGCGCCAGCGTGTGGCGCTGGTGCGCACGCTGATTGAGGACCGGCCGGTGATCCTGATGGACGAGCCGTTTTCCTCGCTCGACAGCGTGACGCGCTGGAAGCTGCAAGAGCTGGCCGTCGAGCTGCTCGCCGGGCGCACGGTGCTGCTGGTCACCCACGACCCGCGCGAGGCACTACGTCTCGGCCACCGCGTGCACGTCATGGCCGGGCGGCCGGCGCGCCTCGACCGTCCGCTGCTCCTCGATCCGCGCACGCCGCGCCGGCTCGACGATCCGGCGTTGCTCACCCTGGAAAGCGAGCTGATCCGGCGTCTCGCAGGCGCCGCGGAGGCCGCATGAGATCGCTACTACGCGCCCTACTGGTGTTCGCGGGCCTCTGCCTGGTCTGGCAGGTCTTCGTCACAGTCACCGGCATTCCGCCCTATCTGCTGCCAGCGCCGACGCGGGTCTTCGCCGCGCTGATCGACCGCGCCGATTTCCTGCTGCCGCACGCTCTGCTCACCTTGGCCGAGATCGCGCTCGGCATGCTCTTCGGCATCCTGCTCGGTGGCTTCAGCGCACTGACGCTCGCCCGCTTCGCGCCGGCCCGCCGCTGGCTGCTGCCCGTGCTGGTGGTCAGCCAGGCGATCCCAGTCTTCGCTCTGGCGCCGCTGCTCGTACTCTGGTTCGGCTACGGCCTGGCCTCCAAGGTTGCGGCGGCGACCCTGATCATCTACTTCCCCGTGACCTCGGCCTTCTACGACGGGCTGCGCCACACCGAACGCGGCTGGCTCGACCTTGCCCGCGTCATGGGCGCGACCGGCGGCCGCGAGCTCTTGCTGCTGCGCGTGCCCGCCGCCCTGCCCGGCTTCGCCTCGGGGGTACGGGTCGCTGCCGCGGTGGCGCCGATCGGCGCGGTGATCGGCGAATGGGTCGGCGCCAGCGCCGGGCTGGGCTACGTCATGCTGCAGGCCAACGCCCGCATGCAGATCGACGTGATGTTCGCCGCCCTGCTCGTCCTCGGGCTGATGGCGGTGACGCTCTACTACGCGATCGACGCCGCGCTGCGCCGTTTCATTCCCTGGCTCCCCGAGAGCCTGACCGCCTCCAGCAAGGAGTAGTCCCATGATCGTTCGTCTCGCCGCGATCCTCGCCGCGCTGCTGCTGGCAACACCGGCCCAGGCGCAGCAAAAGCTCACCCTGCTGCTCGACTGGTTCGTCAATCCCGACCACGGGCCGCTATTCGTGGCGCAGGAGCGCGGCTATTTCCGCGAGGCCGGGCTCGATGTCGAGATGATCGCGCCGAGCGACCCCAACGACCCGCCCAAGCTGGTCGCCGCTGGCCGCGCCGATCTCGCCATCTCCTACCAGCCGCAGCTCACCATCCAGGCGGCCGAGGGCCTGCCGCTGATCCGCGTGGCGACCTTGGTGGCCACGCCGCTCAACTCGCTGGTCGTCCTGCGCGACGGGCCGGTCAAGTCCGTCGCCGACCTCAAGGGCAAGAAGATCGGCTTCTCAGTCGGCGGCTTCGAGGACGCGCTGCTCAAGGCCATGCTGGAGAAGCACGGCCTCAAGCTCGGCGACGTGACCCTGATCAACATCAACTTCGCCCTCTCGCCCGCCCTGCTCGCAGGCCGCGTCGATGCGGTGATCGGCGCCTTCCGCAATTTCGAGCTCAACCAGCTGGATATCGAGGGCAAGCCCGGCCGCGCCTTCTATGTCGAGGAGGAAGGCGTGCCGACCTACGACGAGCTGATCGTCGTGGCCAACAAGGCGCGGGCCAACGACCCCAGCTTCCGGCGTTTTGTCGACGCCGTGGAACGTGGCACGACCTGGATGATCAATCACCCGCAGGAGGGCTTCCAGCTCTTCATCAGGGGCCGCAAGGATCTCGACAACGAGCTCAACCGCCGCGCCTGGAACGCCACCCTGCCGCGCTTCGCCCACAGCCCGGCGGCGCTCGACCGGGCGCGCTATGTGCGCTTCGCCGAGTTCCTGAAAGCACAAGGGCTGATCAAGCAGGCACCCGCCGTTGACAGCTACGCAATAGAGCTGCGTTAGGCCGTCGCCGGCGACGCCAGTGCGGGTTCGGCTTCCGCCTGCCGGCTCTCGATCTGGCGCTGCCACATCTCGGCGTAGAGGCCGCCCTGCGTCAGCAGCTCGGCATGCCGGCCGCGCTCGACGATGCGTCCCTTGTCGAGAACCAGGATCTGGTCGGCATCGACCACCGTCGACAGGCGGTGCGCGATGACCAGCGTGGTGACGCCCTGCGAGAGGCCGCGCAGGGATTCCTGGATGCCCTTCTCGGTCTGCGTGTCGAGGGCGGAGGTCGCTTCGTCGAAGAGCAGCAGCTGAGGCCGCTTGAGGATGGTGCGGGCGATGGCCACGCGCTGGCGCTCGCCGCCCGAGAGCTTGAGGCCGCGTTCGCCGACCCGCGTCTGGTAGCCGTCGGGCAGGCGCATGATGAAATCGTGGATGCGCGCCGCACGGGCCGCTGCCTCGACCTCAGAAGGCGGCGATTCGGGCCGGCCGTAGGCGATGTTGTAGTAGATCGTGTCGTTGAACAGCACCGTGTCCTGCGGAACGATGCCGATGGCGGCGCGCAGGCTGGACTGGGTGACCTGCCTTATGTCCTGGCCGTCGATGCGGATCGCACCCCTGGCCACGTCGTAGAAGCGGAAGAGCAGGCGCGAGATCGTCGACTTGCCCGCCCCGCTGGGTCCGACGATGGCGAAAGTCTGCCCGGCCGGCACCGTGAACGACACGTCGCGCAGGATGGTGCGGCGCACATCGTAGTCGAAGCTCACGGCATCGAACTCGAGCCGGCCACCGGCCACCGCCAGCGGCTTGGCGTTGGGATCGTCCTCGATCTCGGCGTCGACCTGCAGGAGCTTGAACATGGCGCGCATGTCGATCAGCGACTGGCGCAGGTTGCGGTAAACCATGCCGAGGAAGTTGAGCGGCAGGTAGAGCTGGATGAGGTAGGCGTTGACCAGGACGAAATCGCCGACCGTCATGCGCCCGTCGGCCACGCCGAAGCCGGCCATCAGCATCACCGAGGTCAGGCCGAGGGCGATGATCGTGCCCTGCCCCCAGTTGAGCAGCGAGAGCGTATTGGCGCTGATGATCGCCGCCTTCTCGTAGCGGTCGAGCGACTTGTCGAAGCGCCGCGCCTCATGCGCCTCGTTGCTGAAATACTTGACCGTCTCGTAGTTGAGCAGGCTGTCGATGGCCTTGGTGTTGGCCTCGCTCTCGGCGTCGACCATCTGCTGACGGTATTTGATGCGCCACTGGGTGATGGCGAAGGTGTAGACGACGTAGAGCGCGATGGTGCCGAAGGTCACCGTGGCGAACCAGGCGTCGTAGAAGCTCCACAGGATGGCGCAGACCAGCGCCATCTCGATCAGCGTCGGCACGATCTGGAAGAGCATGTAGTGCAGCAGGTTCTCGATGCCCTCAGTGCCGCGCTCGATGGCCCGCGACAGGCCGCCGGTCTGGCGGTCGAGATGGAAACGCAAGGACAGGCGGTGCAGATGCTGGAAGGTCTCCAGCGCCACCTGATGCATGGCGTGCTGCGCCACCTTGGTGAACACCATCTCGCGCAGCTCCTGCAGCGCCGACTGCGCCATGCGCGCAACGCCGTAGGCGACCACGGCGAAGACTGGCACGGCGATCAGCCCGGCCGGCGTCGACAGGGCATCGACCGCCTGCTTGTAGAAGAGCGGCACGTAGACCGTGGTCAGCTTGGCCACCAGGACGAAGACGCAGGCGATGACCACGCGCGCCTTGAGGTCGAAGCGCCCGGCCGGCCAGAGATATGGCAGGAGACGGCGGATGATCCGCCATTCGATCTTCTTGTCTTGGCGCCCCGCGCCGGGGGCGCCCGTACTTCTGTGCTTCATGAGCTTAGAAACGACAGCTTATACCCCTTTTTGCCCCTCTCACGGGGTGCTATTTTTCAAGGCATCCCAATAGCTTGCCAGCCGCGTTTGGGTTCTCTACCTTCGCCGCCAAGTTCAGTCCCCCAAGGGAGGTCCCCCATGCTCACCCGCCGCGAAGTTCTGCTCTCGACCACCGGTGCTGCGGCACTTGCCGCGCTCGCACCCTTCGAGCGCGCCCTCGCCCAGACCGTCGAGTCTATGAAGTTCTTCATCCCCGCCGCGCCCGGCGGCGGCTGGGACCAGACCGGCCGCACCATGGAGCAGGTGCTGAAGACCACCAACATGGTCAAGAACATCCAGATCGAGAATGTCGGCGGCGCCGGCGGCACGGTCGGCCTGCCGCGCTTCATCAACATGCGCGGCCAGCAGAACACGCTGATGGTCGGCGGCATGGTGATGGTCGGCGCCATCATCGCCAACAAAAGCCCGGTCAACCTGACGCAGGTTACGCCGATCGCCCGCCTGACCGGCGAGTTCGAGGCCATCGTCGTGCCGGCCGCCTCGCCGCACAAGACGATGCAGGATCTCGCCGCCGCGCTGAAGGCCGACCCCGGCAAGGTCTCGTGGGCCGGCGGCTCGGCCGGCGGCACCGATCACATTCTCGTCGGCATGATCGCCCAGGCGGTCGGCGTCGACCCGCGCAAGACCAGCTACGTCGCTTATGCCGGCGGCGGCCCGGCCAATGCCGCGATCATCGGCAACCAGGTCACGGCGGGTGTCAGCGGCTGGGGTGAGTTCGCCGAGCAGGTCAAGGCCGGCCGCATGCGCGTGCTGGCCGTCTCTTCCGACAAGCGTATCGAGGGCGTCAACGCGCCGACCCTCAAGGAAAGCGGCGTCAACGTCGAGCTCTTCAACTGGCGCGGCGTCTTCGCGCCCCCGGGCATCCCCGACGCGCACAAGCAGCAGCTCATCGGCCTGGTCGACCGCATGTACAAGAGCCCGGCCTGGCAGGAGGAGATGAAGAAGCGCGACTGGACCGGCATCTATCTCGCCGGCGACGCCTACGGCGCCTACATCAAGGACGAGACGACACGCATCGAGGGCATCCTCAAGAGCCTCGGCCTCGCCTAGTCCGTCACCGGCTGTCGCATGAACCTCCGCATCCCAGGTTCTTCCAAGAACAGGGGCCCGGCGCTGGTTGGCACGGGGGTCGTGGTCTTCGCTCTGGTCGTCCTCTGGCAGACGACGCAGATCCCCGTCTCGCCGCTCTACTCCAAGGTCAGCCCGACGATCTTCCCCTACATGGTGGCCGGCGGGCTGCTGCTGCTCGGCCTGGCGCTGATCGCCCAGGCCTGGCGCGGCGAGTGGGGCGAGACCGATGCCTACAGCGACGACCAGCCGACCGACCGGCGTTCGCTGGGTTGGCTGGCGCTCGGCCTGATCCTCAACGTTGCGCTCATCGATGCCCTCGGCTTCGTCATCGCCTCGACGCTGCTCTTCGTCTGCACGGCACGCGCTTTCGGCAGCCTGAACTGGAAGCGCGATCTCGGCATCGCCGTGGCCCTGGCGCTGATCGCCTATCTCGGCTTCGCCAAACTGCTCGGCATCTCGATCGGCGCCGGCGTGCTTGAAGGGATCCTCTGATGGAAACCTTCGACGCCCTGATGCAGGGCTTCGCCGTCGCCATCACGCCGGTCAATCTGCTCTGGGCGCTGGCCGGCTGCACGCTGGGCACGGCCGTCGGCGTGTTGCCGGGTCTCGGGCCGGCGCTGACCATCGCGCTGCTGCTGCCCATCACCTTCAAGGTCGAGGCCACCGCCGCCTTCATCCTCTTCGCCGGCATCTACTACGGCGCGATGTACGGCGGCTCGACCACCTCGATCCTGCTCAACACGCCGGGCGAGAGCGCCACCATCGTCACGGCGCTGGAAGGCAACCGCATGGCGCGCAAGGGCCGTGCCGCCGCCGCACTGGCCACCGCGGCCATCGGCTCCTTCGTCGCCGGTACTATCGCCACGATCGGCCTGACCTTCCTGGCGCCGGTGGTCGTCGAGTTCGCCCTCAAATTCGGGCCAGCCGAATATTTTTCGCTGATGGTGCTGGCCTTCGTCACCGTCTCGGCCGTGCTCGGCTCCTCGGCCCTGCGCGGCCTCGCCTGCCTGTTCTTCGGCATCTGGCTCGGCCTCATCGGCATCGACCTGCAGACCGGCCAGCCGCGCTTCACCTTCGGCCTGGTCGAGCTGCTCGACGGCATCAACGTCATCGTCGTCGCCGTCGGGCTTTTCGCCGTCGGCGAGACGCTCTATCTCGCGGCCCGTCACCGCTACGGCAACGACGAAGTCATCCCGATGACCGGCTCGCTGTGGATGACTGTCGAGGACTGGGCGCGCTCGTGGAAGGCGTGGCTGCGCGGCACCTTCATCGGCTTTCCCATCGGTGCCATGCCGGCGGGCGGCGCCGAGGTGCCGACCTTCCTCTCCTACTACGTCGAGAAGAAGCTCTCGAAAAAGCCGGAGGAGTTCGGCCACGGCGCCATTGAGGGTGTCGCCGGACCGGAGGCCGCCAACAACGCCTCGGCTGCCGGCGTGCTGGTGCCGATGCTCACCCTCGGCCTGCCGACCTCGGCCACGGCCGCGATCATGCTCTCGGCCTTCCAGAGCTACGGCATCAATCCCGGCCCGCTGCTGCTGCAGAATCAGCCGCAGCTCGTCTGGGGCCTGATCGCCAGCCTCTACATCGGCAACGTCATGCTGATCGTGCTCAACCTGCCGCTGGTCGGGCTCTGGGTGAAGATCCTGCAGATCCCCGCACCGCTGCTCTATGGCGGCATTCTGGTCTTCGCCACCATCGGCACCTACGGCATCAGCCAGTCATGGATCGACCTGCTGCTGCTCTACGCCATCGGCGGCGTCGGCTACCTCATGCGACGCTACGATTTCCCGGCCGCCCCGGTGATCATCGGCATGATCCTCGGGCCGCTGGCCGAGCAGGAGTTCCGCCGCGCCATGACCATCAACCAGGGCGATCCCAGCGTCTTCCTGACCAAGCCGCTCTCCGCCGTCCTCCTGGCGCTGGCGCTCGCCGCCCTGCTCGGCCCGCACCTCTACCGCCGGCTGAAGCGCTGACTACCCCGCGGCGGTCCGCCGGCGCAGAAGCTGGAGCGTGACGCCGCCGAGGATCGCCACGATGCCGAAGGCATCGGCGTAGGCGAGCGTCCACGGCGTCAGCAGCCCCCAGAGTGCAGCCATCAGGGTGGAGAAGACCATGAGCAGGCCGCCGATCAGGAACAGCAGCCGCTCGGCTTTCATCATGCGGCCGATCAGCCAGCCCTGTGCCGCGGCGGCGAGGGCGAAAATGCCGGCCGCCGTCGTCAGGCTGATATAGACGATGTCCCAGGCCGAGCCGCCCTTGGGGATGTTGAGCAGCAGGCCGACGCCCAGCGGGTCCATGACGAAGACAAAGGGCACGAGGAAGGCCGGCAGGGTGTATTTCCACGACTGCAGAGTGGTGGCGTAGGGATCGCCGCCGGTGATGGCGGCGGCGGCGAACGGCGAGAGCGCCGTCGGCGGCGAGACCTCGGAGAGCACGGCGTAATAGAAGATGAACATATGCGCGGCGAAATCCGGCACGCCGAGCTGGATGAGGGCCGGTGCTGCGATCACGGCGCAGATGATGTAGGACGCGGTGACTGGCACGGCGAGACCGACGACCCAGACGATCAGACTGGTGTAGACGGCCGTCAGCAGCAGGTTGCCGCCGGCATAGGCAATGGCGATGGCGCTGAACTTGAGGCCGAGGCCGGTCAACGTCACCACGCCGACAATGATGCCCGCCGTCGCGCAGGTGGCTGCCACACCGAGCACGCCGACCGAGCCGGCCTCCAGCGCCTGGATCAGCTTGCGCGGATAGAGCGCCGTGTCGCGGCGCATGAAGCTGACGACGACGGCGAGCAGCGTCGCATAGAACACCGAAAGGATCGGCGAGAAGCCGAGCAGCATGAAGACGATGATCGAGACCAGCGAGGTGAAGTGGAAGCCGTGATCCTTGGTCAGCGCCCACAGGCTCTGTTGTCTCTCGATCGTCACTTCCTTGATGCCGAACTTGCCGGCATCGAGCTCGACCATCACGAAGAGGGTGAAGTAGTAGAGGATGGTCGGGATCAGGGCCATCCAGATGACGTCGAGGTAGGAGATCTTGAGGAACTCGGCGATCAGGAAGGCGGCGGCACCCAGCACCGGCGGCGAGAGAATGGCACCCAGGCCGCCGGCCGCGAGCAGCCCGCCGGCGTCGGCCTTGCCATAGCCCGCTTTGGCCAGCATTGGGTAGGCGACCGAGCCCAGCGTCACGGTGGTGGCGACGCCCGAGCCGGACGGACCGCCCAGCAGGAACGAGGACATCACGATGGCCCGGCCCGCACTGGTCGGCTTCCCGCCCATGGCGGCGAAGGAAAAGACGATGAAGAATTTGCCGGCGCCCGAGAACTGCAGCACGGCGCCGAAGATGGTAAACAGGACAATGAGGCTGGAGGATACGTCGACCGCGACGCCGAAGATGCCCTCGAGCGTCATGTAGAGCTGGCCGACCAACCGTTCGAAATCG
>Ga0194132_10011035_pt1 | contig 11800 bp, 7 predicted proteins | sample TA2KigOf80mmetaG_FD_148612 | JGI IMG/M metagenome (GOLD analysis project Ga0194132, IMG submission 148612) | Freshwater microbial communities from Lake Tanganyika, Tanzania - TA2015054 Kigoma Offshore 80m | ecosystem: Environmental > Aquatic > Freshwater > Lake | place: Tanzania: Lake Tanganyika... | reverse complement strand
GCCCGCCGAGGTGCATCGGTCAGAAAACCGAAGACCCTTGGAGAAGTAAGAAACGCGAGCGAACGCTCGAGGGCCAACCCACTTCGCGGGAAGCCCGATTTTGGTCTAGACAATGGGGTCCACCATAGTCCCTCGTCGGGAACGAGTATCGCTGGTGGATCTTTGTGCCGGCAGTGCTGGTCACCTATGCCCTTGTGTTCCTGTGGATCTGCTCGGTGGACCGGGCGCGTGGGGACACTGGGACCGCACCTCGGTTCGTTCACGCCGACGAGATCCGCCGGGTCGGGTCGTTCCTGTTGTGGACGTGGTTCCCCGCGCTGGCGTTCTTCTACTTCCCCAAGATGCTCGCCGGCGAAGGATTTCCCGGCGACAAGTGGTTCCGCACCGAGACGGGGTGGATGCCGATCGGGTTGCTGGCCGGAGTCGCGGTCACGCTCGTGATCGTTGCGGTCTACGAGTTCTGGTGGCGCGAGCAGTGGCACAGTAGCCGGTTCTTAAACTCGCTGCCGGCGTTCCGCAACGTGCCACCGGATACGGACCCGTACCGCGGGTTGCACGCGCTGTCCGGGGTACTCACGGCCCTGATCCCGCTAGGGGCGCTGGCCGTGTTCCTCGTCGAGCACCTCTACTTCGATGCCGTCTGGTCCCCGGTCTGGCTCGTGTGCCTGTTCCTCGCGCTGTTCAACTCGGCGTACGGGTTCGTCGCGTTCCACTTCGCCGGGTTGCAGTACGTGTCGGCCCTGCTGGTCGTGCTGATCTTGGCCGTGGCAAACATCGGGCACGAGTACAAGATGGCGCTGCCGGGCGTGGACGCCTATTACACCGAAGGCCGACGACCCGACCTCGACGGCCCAGTGCCCAAGCTCCCGGACACCCTGACGCTGATCGACACCAAGAAACTGCTGGCGACCAACAGCGCGAATTGGAACGCCACCCGCGACCGGCGCAAGGGTGCCGGTTACGACCCGCCGAAGCCGCGCCTCGTCATCATCGCGACGACCGGGGGCGGGATCCAAGCCTCGGTCTGGACGTCGCTGGTGATGGACGCGCTGCAGAACGACGAGAACCTGAAACTCGTGGAGTTCCACAACCAGATCCGGCTCATCACCGGGGCCAGCGGCGGGATGCAGGGGGCCGGGTTGCACGTCGCGGACTTCGGCAACCCCCGTCCCAACCAGACCCGCCTCGATGAGCAACTGGCGCGCGACAGCCTGTGGCCCACGCTCCAAACGATGCTGACCCACGACATGCCCGGCGCACTGGTGCCGAAGCGGTTCGACAACGACCGCGGCAAACAACTCGAGGCCGCGTGGTGGGCGAACACGCTCGCGACGGACTGGAAGCGTGACGTACCGAACTGGGTCCGCAATCTGTACACGCCGCCACGGGGCCCTAACTCTCTGGACTCTCCGTTGACCCTCACCTTCGACAAACTGAAAGAACAAGAGGAGAAGTGCGAACGGCCCGTTCTCGTGTTCTCGCCGATGCTGGTGGAAGACTGCCGCCGGGTGATGATTAGCAACCTGTCGCTCGACTGGTTCACCGCGACCACGGCCCGCCACCAGAACAAGGAGTTGACGTTTCCCAACGTGGCCGACCCGAACACCCTCTCGGTTCCGGCGCTGGAGTTCTGGCGGTACTTCCCCGACGCACACTCGAAGTTCAAAGTGAGTACCGCGGCCCGAATGTCGGCGTCGTTTCCGTTCGTCGGCCCGGCCGTCAGTCTGCCCACGAACCCGCCACGGCGCGTGGTGGACGCCGGGTACTTCGACAACTTCGGGATCAACTTCGCCGCGATGTGGTTGAACCACTACAAGAAGGAAATCTGCGAACACACGTCCGGCGTGGTGATTGTGGAGATTCGCGCGTACCCGCGTCGCGAGGAAAAGTTGCGTTACAAGGTCACGCAACCGGACGGCACCCTCGACGAGGGCGGGTACACCTGGGCGCTGTCCGAGTTCAGCAGCCCGCTCGAAGCAATCTACAACCTGTACGCGCGTAGCGCGTACTTCCGCAACGACCAGTTGCTCCACATGCTCGACGAGTCGTTCAACGGGCGCGGGGAGTTGCCCAAAGGGGCGCGGCCATTCTTCACGATCGCTACGTTCGAGTGCCCCCAACCGGCCGCGCTCAGTTGGACCCTGCCCGAACGGAACTACAACGAACTATGTGCCATTGTCCACGGAACCCAGATCTTGCCCGGGGCCTCGCAGAACACCAAGGACCGGATCGAGAAGACCCGCGAGCAGGTGGACGGTGCCCGTGACGGGCTGCGCCGCTGGTTCGCCGGGGAGACCCTGCCACCCAAACCATGACCGCAGACCGCGCGCTGTGCCTGTTGCTCCGCCTCGACGCCCTTGTGGTGTTGTGCGCGGCCCCGTGCGCCTTGCTGCCGGTGCCGTGGATGGACTTCGTCCACGACCGCTGGCTCGGCCTCGGACCGTTCCCGGACTCGCCCATCGCCCGCTACATGGCCCGCTCGCTCTCGCTCGTGTACGCCCTCCACGGGGCCACCGTTCTCGCCGTCACCCTGAACTGGGACCGCTACCGCCCGCTCGCCCCGGTCCTCGCGTGGCTGCACATCGTGTTCGGGCTGGGGATGCTCGCGGTCGATCTCGACGCCCGCGTCCCGTGGTACTGGGCCGCGACCGAGGGACCGGGCATCGCCACCTACGGCGCGGTTCTGCTGCTCCTGTACCGCCGCGCGAACCGTGCGCGCTGACGCGCCTACCCCTTCGCGCGGCGCGCCCTACGCTGACACTTCCCGCCCCCCGCGCCCGTCCCCCAGCGACACACACCATGCGCACGCGCCCCGCGTTCACCCTCATCGAACTGTTGGTGGTCATCGCGATTATCGCGGTGCTGATCGGCTTGTTGCTGCCCGCGGTCCAGAAGGTGCGCGAGGCCGCGAACCGCATGAGCTGCCAGAACAACCTCAAGCAGATCGCCATCGCCTGCACCAGCTACGAGGGCGCACACGGGCGGTACCCGGCGTCCAACAACTTCGCCCCGCCGCTGCAAGGGTGGGTGCCGTCGATCCTGCCGCAACTGGAGCAGGAGAACGTTCGCAACATCTACGTCGTCGCCGCGAACTGGTACGACCCGGCCAACGACGCCGCCCGCAACGCACAGGTGAAGACGTTCCTGTGCCCGAGCGCGCGGAGCGGGCGCGTGGGCGATTGCGCCGTGCCCGGCGTCGCCGGGTCCCCGTTCACCGGCGCGGCGTGGGACTACTCGAACGTCGCCGTCGTCTCGAAGCCGGCCCTTGCGTACCTCGGCTACCCCAACCCCGGCGACGACTACGAGAGCGTCTGGCGCGGGGTCATGAGTTCCAGAGGCTCCACCGTCGCCCAGATCACCGACGGCCTCTCCAACACGCTCCTCTTGGTGGAGGACGCGGGGCGGCCGGAGTACTGGGTGAAGGGCAAACTGGTGACGAGCGCGGAGCCGCCGGCGTTCGCCAGCGGCGGGCCGGGCCGCGTCCGCGGCGGGCTGTGGGCCGACCACGAGAAGGGCTTCGGGATCGAGGGCACCGGCCCCGACGGGCTCACGTCCCCCGGCGAGTGCGCGATCAACTGCAACAACGCCTTCGAGGTGTACGCCTTCCACCGCGGCGGCGCGAACGCGGCGATGGCCGACGGCAGCGTGCGCTTCCTGCGCGAGGGGATGAACATCCGCACGCTGGCGGCGCTCGCCACCCGCGGCGCGGGCGAGGTGATCCCGAACGAGTGACACGCCCCACGGTTCCGAGGTGACGCCGTGTGCCGCTCCGCTCCCCTCGCCTGTGCCCTGTTCCTGTTCGCGCACGCCGGGCGCGCCGCCGATGCGCCCGAGAACCCGGTCGATGCGGCGCTGAGCAAACTCGCCGCGGCCGACGCCGCCGAGCGCGCCGACAAGCGGGCCGAGCTGCGCGCCGGGGCGAAGAAGGCGCTCACCGACTTCCTCGCGAAGAACCCGACCGACGCCCGTGCCGACGACGCGGCCCTCGCCCTCGCGGGCCTGCGCGCCCTCGACGCGAAGGAGCAGGCCCGGCGCGGGTGGGCCGTCGTGATCCCGCGCGACGGCGACGACAATGCCGTTGCGGACGCGCGGCTGAAGCGCGAGGAGGAGTTCGCCAAGGCCCGGCCGCTGTTCCAACTGGCCGCGACGCAGTACGCCGACCTCGCCACGCGCCTCAAGCGGCAACTGGACGACAAGACCCTCGCCGCCGCGCCGCGCGCGAAGCGGACCGCGCTTCTTGCCGAGGTCGAGTTGGCGCGGGCCGTGGCGAGCTACGACATCGCGGAGACGTACACCGCGGACGACAAGGGCGCGCGCGCCGCGCGCGCCCAGAACCTCGACGCGGCCCGTCAGCGACTGGTCGATCTGTCGCGGAACCCGGACGCGGGGCGCGTCGCGTGGCTCGCACGGGCGTGGCTCGTCGAGGTGTACTCCGAACAGGACGACCACAAGTTCGCCGCGGACGCGCACAAGGAAGTCGCCATGAGTCGCGACCCGGCTTCGGCCGAGGGCAAGCGGCTGGCGGCGTTCTTCGCCAACCGCCGCACGTTCATCGCCGCAATGACCGAAGGGAGCGTCGCGAAGTTGGAGGACGCGAACCGCGCCCTGCGCCAGTGGCTGCTCCGGCACGAGGGGCCGAAAACGAACCCGGAGATCGTCGCGACCCGGTGGTACTTGGCCCGCGGCTTGGTCGCGATCAGCGACCGCGCGGTCGGCCCCGTCAAGCCCGGTACGGATGTCGTGCTGCCGGTGGCGGCGAAGAAGCGATACGAGGAAGCGGAAGCCCTCTTCCGCGACTTGAGTAAGTTCGACCACGACTATACCGACCGGGCCGCGCAGTGGCAGGCCGCGGTGGGCCGCCGGCTCGCCGGCAAGTTCGACCCGCCGAAACCGTAGTCGGCCGTGCTGTGCGGCCGGGCTCAGGTGCGGTTTGGTGGGCCGCGGTCGAGCGAGGCTTTGCGAGCGAGGCCCGACGCCCCACCACGTTCGCGGTTCCGCCGAAGGCGACGGGCGGGGTGGTTCGGCGTGACTCGGTTTTCCGCCCCTTCAGGGCGGAAAACGGCCGGCGGCCGATCCGGTCGGCTCGTCGACCGTCGGGCCGCGCGGCGAAACGCCGCTCGACCGCGACCTACGAACCCCTCGCGCGCCGTCACTCGTCCAACGTGAGCGGGATCGGGAACGCCGCGTCCTTCGGGCGCGAGACGTTCAGCCACTTCGCGAAGATGCTCGCCAGCGCCTGCGGCGTCGTGCGCTCGGCGCGCGGGCCGCCGCGGATGCCGGGGCCGTACACCACCAGCGGCACGTGCGTGTCGTACGGGTGCGGCGTGCCGTGCGTCGTCCCCGTGCCGAGGCGCGCGGACGGGATGCAGTACGGGTGAAGCACGACGCCCACGTCGCCGCAGCGGGTCGGGTAGAAGGACCGCTTCAACATCACCGCGACCGTGTCGGTTTCCGGGACCGGGCCGGACAGGTCCGCGTGCGTGAGCGCGCGGGCCACGCCGGGGCGCGTCGCGAGGAACGAAGCCGCTTCCGCCGCGACGCGCGCGCGCGGCTGGCCGCTGGCGCGCACGACCGTCGTGCGCAGGTGGACCCACGGGCCGCTGAAGCCCTCGACCCACGCCGCGGGCTTGCCGTCGGCCGGCTTCGTCGCGGGGAACAGGGCCGTGAGGTGCGCGTTCAGTTCCTTTTGCAGGTCGGCGGGGTCCACGCGCAGCGCGCCGGCCTCGCCCCGGGCGCGCGCGACCTCCGGCAGCGGGCACACGCCGTGGTCCGCGGTCAGGCCGAGCAGGTAGCGCCCCGGCCCGACCTGTTCGTCCAAGAACTCCATCAGTTCCGCGATGATGGCGTCCGAGCGCAGGGTCACGTCCATGACCTCGTGCGAGTCCGGCCCCCACGTGTGCCCGACGCTGTCGTTCGAGGAGAAGCTGACGACGAGCAGGTCCGGGGTGGTGTCCGCGCCGAGGCGCTCGGACCGGACGCACGCCTTCGCGAACTCGAGGAGCAGTTCGTTGCCGAACGGCGAGTTGGTGACGGCGGCGTGCGACCCGGTGGGGTGCGGGAACGTGGTGCCCTGTCCTTGCCCCTTGCCCTCGCCGGGCGCGTCGTCCGGGCCGGCCAGTTCGTCGTACTGCGCCTTCGGGTGCAGCCGGTTCCACGGGGTGCCGACCCAGCGGTCGGGGACGCGCGCGGCGTTGAACCGCTCGACCCAGCGGGGCACGCCGCGCGTGCGCGTGTAGTAGTCGCTGGTGCCGAACGCGCCGGTGAACCAGAACGCGCCGTCCGGGCGCTGGCCGGTGGGGAGGATCGCGGAGCGGTCCTTCAGAGACAGGCCGAACACCTTCGCGCCGCGGACCTCGCGCTTGAGCACGTCGGCCACGGTCTCGCTCAGCAGCATCTCGGGCGCGCCGGGCGCGAGGCCGTCGTCCTTGCTCTTCGGGTCGCGCGGGGGCGGGGCCGTGAGCCGGTACCGCTTCGGGCCGGTGCAGTTCACCGACTTCCCGTTCTCGGTCCAGTCGTTGTTCACGATCCCGTGAACGCTGGGCGTGGTGCCGGTCAGCATCGAGGCGTGGCCGGGGCCGGTCGTCGTAACGGCGTACGGGTAGTGGCAGTTGGTGAACCACGCGCCGTCGCGGGTCAGGCGCGCGAACCCATTGGGGCCGAAGTGCGCGCCCCAGCGCGCAAGGTAGTCGCCGCGGAACTGGTCGAACACCACGAGGACCGCGAGCCGCACCTTCGGTTCGGGTTGCGGCGGGAGCGGGCGCGACACCCCGACCAGTGCCACGCCGGTCACGACGGCGGCAATCGCGGCGAGCGGAACGAGCGCGGCGGCGGGGCGCATGAGGGGTGCAGCGGGGGGGAGGGGCGGGCGCGTTCGGGAGTTGTACGCCCCGCGCGCCGCGCGAGCAACCGCCCGCCGCGTGAAAGGTTCTTCACACCGCGTCCGGTTCGGGCGGGCGGCGGGCGAAGTCCTCGATGGCGCGCTCTTGGGCGCTCGTCTCCACCGAGCCGGGGCGCAGGGCGCGGACGCGCGCCAGCGCCTCGCGCGCCGACAGGCCGCCGGCCACGAGGTACGCGGCCAGCACCGTGCCGGTGCGCCCCAGCCCGGCGGCGCAATGCACCGCCACCCCCATGCCGGAAGCGTTCGCCTTGCGGATCGTGGCGAGGACGTAGTCGAGTTGGCCCGCGCTCGGGGCGGTCATGTCCGGGATCGGCACGGGCACCGCCAGCAGGCCGGTGTCGTTCACCCACGGCCGCGGGAGCGGGGTCTCGGTCAGCGAGATGAGTACGTCGATCCCGTTGCGGCGCAGCCACCACAGGTCTTCGACCGAGTGCGGGCGCGCCAGCGCGGCGAGGCGCGGCGGATCGACCCACGAGAACCCCGGCGGCGGCATCGGTTGTCCGAGTTGGAGGCGCGACACGAACGATAGGAACCATCCTAGCGCGCGGCCCCGGCACGCGGAACGGGAATCCGCGCGCTGACACCTCTCCCCCATCCGTCCGTGAGGGGGAACGCACGGTCCCCCTGCGACCCTTCCGGTGGGGGAGGGGTGTACACCAGCCCTTCGCGCGGCGCTCAAGTGGTTGTGAAGCGCCAGAACGCTCACACCTCTCCCCCACGCTTTGGTGGGGGAGAGGTGTGAACCCAAACCGGCCCCGTCAGTTGTTGACGAGGTTGCTGGTGAACTCCGGGGTGGCGAGGAACGTCACGAGGAACGCGGCCGGGTCGCTCTGGTACAGCGCCACCCAGCCGAGCGCGCCGGGGTCGGCCTCGCGCCCGAGGTACAGTTCGTAGGCGTCCCCGACCGCGCGGGTCGCCGCTTCCGTACTGGTCAGCACGCCGAGCGCGTACCCGTTGCGGCCGACGAAGTCGGCGACCGGCACGTTCGCGGCCAGTTCCGGCGGCGTAATGGGGCGCTCCAGAACCGCGAGGTACAGGGCCGACACGAACCCAGCCGTCGTGCCCCCGGACTTGGCGAAGAACTCCTCCGAACTGAGGATGGCCGCGGCGACCGTGTTGGCACTCCCGCCGGCGTTGAGCACCCCGACGAACGCCTGCAGCCCGACCGGGTCCGCGGCGCGCCCGAGGTACTTCAGGTACAGGTCGTTGACGACCTTCGCCTTGTACTCGGCGGAGTTGACGAACGCGGTCACGAGTTGCTGCATCGGCATACCCGCGGCGAGCGCGGCGCTGAACCCGGCCAGTCCGGTCGGGTCCGCGTCGCGCCCGAGTAGGTCGAGGTACAGTTCCGCCACCACCGCCTCGGCGGGCGGCAGTTCGGCATCGATTTCCACCCCGCCGGGGAGCGCGAACGCGCCGTCCTCGTCGGTCGCCGTCACCTGAATGTCGTAGGTGCGGTCGGCGAGCGGGTACTGGTGCGTGAACTCACCGCTCGCCACGTTGAACCGCTCGGTGGTGCCGTCGCCCCAGTTGATGAGGAGGAACTGGACCGCGTCGGTGCCGGGGTCGTCGGTCGTGACGCCGATGGTAATCGCGCCGCCCTTCGGGTCGAACTGTGCCGGGCTGTTGACCGTGATGGTCGGCGCGGCGTTGGTGATCGTAACCGGGATCGTGTCGCTCACAGAACTGGTCGGCCCGCCGGGGGTGATCTCCGCGGTCGCCTCGACGTTCAGCACGAAGGTGGCGTTGTCGGGCACGGTCATCGTCAGACCGGTGAGGTCGGCCAGTTCGAAGGTCCACGAGCCGTCGCCGTTGTCGGTACCGGCCGAGAACACGACGCCGTCGGGCACGTCCGAGATCGTCACGGTCACGGTGGAGGCGGCGTCGCCGGGCGCGGCGTCGATGTTCACCGCGAACGTCTGGGCCTCGACCGCCTGCAACTGCGCGGGCACGTCGAGCGTCGGGTCGGCCGGTTGCAGGGCCGCGGTCAGTGTGATCGTTTCCTCGAACGTGAGACCGGGGAACGTCGCGTCCGTCACCAAGATGCGCACCTCGTAGGTGTCTTCGACGCCCGCGGGGAAGTCGCTGTCGGTGGCGAGCGTCCGGCCGGTGATGGTGAAGAACCCTTCGTCGAACCCAGTCACGAACTCGTAGGTGTAGGTGCGGTTCGACCCCGGCACCGAGAGCGTGGCGATGTCGAGGCTCGCCTGCGCGAGGAACGTGTCGGCCGAAACTGAGATGTCGGTGGGGGCGTTCACCACGTTGAAGGTGAGGACCTTCGTGGTGGTCAGGGTCGGGAAGTCGGCGTCGGTGGCCTTCACCCGCACGCTGTACTGCGTCACGCCGTTGGCCGGGAACCCGCTGGTCGCGGTGGCGATCGCGCCGGTGTTCTGGTCGAGTACGAACAGGTTGTTGTGCGTGTCGCCGGTGCCGGTCACGAACTGGTAGGTGTACGTGCTGTCGCCGTCGCCGGTGGTGGTGAGTTGCGCGAACGAGGTGTTCGCCAGCGCCGGCACGTCGGAGACGTTCGCGCTGATGTTCGTCGGCGGTGCGACAATCGTGATCGTGAACTCCTCTTCGTAAAAGAGACCGCTGAACACGCTGTCGGTGGTTCGCACCCGCACGTTGAACGAGGTCTGCGTGCCGGTGATCGGGAACGAACTGCCGAGTTTGAGCGCGTCGCCGCTGATGGTGAACTTGCCGTTGTCGGCGTTGCCGGTGCCGTTCACCAGCGTGTACTGGTACGTGCGGTTCGTCGGCCCGTTGGTCGTGAACTGGGAGATCGTCGTCCCCGCGGTGTTGTTGACGAACCGCTGGGGTACGAGGCCCATGTCGGTGGGCGCGGTGATCACGTTCAGCGTGAACTGCTGGTTCAGGAACACCGTGGGGTAATCGGCGTCGGTGGTGCGGGCCAGAATGGTGTACGTGTCGGCGGGGTTGTCGAGGACGTACTGCTTGAAGGCCGTGCCGGTCTTCAGCGTGTCGTTGTCCACGACGAACTGGGCGTTGTGAGTGTCGCCGGTGCCGGTCACGAGCGTGTACTGGAACACGCGGTCGGTACCGTCGGCCGTGGTCACGAACTGCCCGATGTTGGTGTTGTCGAGGGCCGGGGCGTCGAGCGGGGTGAGCGCGAGTTGTGTCGGGGCCGGCGGCAGGTTCGTCGCGAGGAACACGTCGATCGCGCCGTTGTTGTCGTCGGTGGTGCTGCTCGGCACGTCGAACACGACGTTGCCGTTCCAGAAGATGACGCCCCCGTTACGACTCATCACGGTCGGCGCGAGGATGGCGGCGTTCAGTTCGGCGTCGTCCGGGCTGCCGCTGGCGTTGCCGGAGTTGGTGTCGTACACAACGCCCAGCGCTTGCGGGATCGCGGTGCTCGTCGCGGTGCGGTCGTACAGGCGCGCGCTGGCCGCGACCGCGGCCACGGGGTCGTTGGCGTCGCTGGCCGGGAACGCCCAGTCGATGTACGCGACGTACCGCCCGTTTCCGCTCATGCTGGGCGCGGTGGCCCCGGTGCTGCTGGGCGTCGTGAGCGAGCCGTCGGCGTGGCTGACCAGTTTGTTCGCGCTCGAATCGGACGCGCTGGCGTCGAACAGGTACACCTGATCGCGCCCGTCGTAGTTGCTGAACGACGAGCCGAGCAGGTTGCTGGAGTTGTTGGCGTAGGCGATGTACCGCCCGTCGCTGCTGATCTGCGGGCCGGTGGCCTCGGCCGGGCCGACGCCGAGCGGGGCGATACGGTTCTCCGGGTTGTCGCCCGCGGTCTTCCCGTTGCCGGTGTGCGTGACGAGCCTGTTCGTGTTCGCCAGCGCGTCGTAGCGGAACACGTTCAGCACGCTCGGGGTGCCGGCCTGATCGGTGACGAGGTCTTCGCCCTGATGGTAGTACGCGACGTAGCGCCCGTTGTCGCTCAGTGTGGGCGGGTTGTCGGCGGTGAACCCGAACAGGCCGCCGTTGACGGTCGCGCCGTTGGCGGACCCGGCCTTGTGGCTCGCGAGCACGATCTGGCCCGCGCTCAGGCCGGTGTTGGTGTTGTCCGTCCGGCTGTAGATGTAGAGCTGGTCGTTCGTGCCGTCCGTGGTGCCGCTCGTGATCCCTTCGGCCGGCGAGGTGAACGCGACCGTGGTTCCGTCGCGGCTGATTGCGACCGTACTCGCGTAGCCCTCCGCCCCGGTCGTCGTCGAACTCGTGGTGTGACTCAGGAGCGTGTTCGTGCCGCTCGAGCGATCGTACAGGAACGCCTGCGTGTACGCGCCGAACCCGGAGTCGCCGACGGTCGCGCCGAGGTCGGTCGCGTTCGTGATGTACGCGACGTAGCTCCCGTTCGCGCTGAGGCTGGGCAGCCCCAACCCGCCGCCGACGATACCGAAGCTGGCGACGCCGGCGTAGTAGCCGAGGGTGTTCACCGCGCCGTAGTCGTTGGCCGGCGTGTCCGGGATGAACGGGTTCTCCGCGTCGCCGCCGGTCGTGGTGCTGCCGGTCGTGTGCGTGACGAGCGTGAGGTCGCCGTCCGACACGTCGTACAGGTACAGTTGCGCCGTGCCGCTGGTGATCGAAAACGAACTGCTGAGGTCGGTCGCGAAGCTGAAGAACGCGACGGTCGAGCCGTCGGCGCTGATGACCGGGTTGAACGAGTGCGCGTTGCCGTTCTTTGTCGCGGTGGTCGCGTTGTGGCTGACGAGCGTGACCGCGCTCGTGGTCGTGTCGTACAGGTAGACGTTCTGCGTCGTCGTCGTGCTGTTGAACCGCGTCTGCCCTTCGACGAGGTTGTACGCGGTGCTGGCGAACACCAGACTCGTTGCGCAATAGCGATCGATGGCCTATTCATAGGGTTATGACGAATTACGAGAAATTGCGTCGGAAGCCGTTGTTGTTCCGCATGTTCACGGGGCTCTCGGCCGA
>Ga0194132_10011031_pt1 | contig 11802 bp, 10 predicted proteins | sample TA2KigOf80mmetaG_FD_148612 | JGI IMG/M metagenome (GOLD analysis project Ga0194132, IMG submission 148612) | Freshwater microbial communities from Lake Tanganyika, Tanzania - TA2015054 Kigoma Offshore 80m | ecosystem: Environmental > Aquatic > Freshwater > Lake | place: Tanzania: Lake... | reverse complement strand
GAACTGGCCACCCTGAAGTTGAAACCACAGGCCTTTCATGGAGAGTGGAATTATTCCTTACTCCCTCGAGCTCACAGTTGTTAAAGTTATTTTTTCTAAAATCCTAAGGGTGACAGCGCGAGTGTACCAGTCTTTCATGGTCCGATTTGGAGGCTATAGGGGGGAAATGCCGAGAGTCTGTTGCAGGCGAGAGTCAATGCTTAACCGTGAACGCTTCTCCCTACAGTCTGAAGCCTCATGAAAATTGACGAGCAAAATCGGTCATGCAGCTTATCGCCCAGCTTGCCGCGGAAATCCCCCCGCGCTTTGCGCGGCCCCCGTTACAAAGGGGGGCTAGGGGGGATTTTATCAGCCGAGGATTCCCGAATCTGAATGTCAAAACTCATTAGCCTGAGACTACGCGCTTTCCGCCTTCTTGCCTAACGCTTCGTCAACCATATGCGCAGGCATTGGCGAGTAGTGGTCGAACTCCATTGTGTATGTCGCACGACCTTGCGTGAGAGAACGGATAACCGTGGCGTAGCCGAACATGGTTGAGAGCGGAACGTGTGCGGTGATTGTGCGAATACCGGTGCCGCGTTCGCCTAGTTCAGTGACTTTGCCGCGGCGGGATTGTAAATCTCCCATTGTGGTTCCCATGTATTCTTCAGGAACGACTACTTCGACTTTCATCATCGGTTCGAGCAATACCGGTTTGGCTTTCCGCACTGCTTCTTTGAAGCCGATCGAGCCAGCCAGATGGAAAGACATTTCTGAAGAGTCGACTTCGTGATAGGTGCCATCATAGAGTGTGACCGTTGCATTCAGCACCGGAAAGCCGAAGGCCACGCCGGTCTGCGCAGCTTCGCGAATGCCCTTTTCTACCGGATTGATATACTCCCGCGGGATCGAACCGCCTTTGATGGCGTTTTCAAAGACAATGCCTTTGTTGTCGTTCGGTTCGATTTTCAGGTAGACATGACCGTACTGGCCACGACCACCAGACTGACGGATATACTTCCCTTCAGCTTCTGCCGCGCGCGTGATGGTCTCCCGGTACGCGACTTGCGGAGCACCAGTACTGACGGCGACTTTGAACTCACGAACGAGACGATCGATGATGATTTCGAGATGTAGTTCTCCCATGCCTGAAATCAACGTTTGGCCGGTTTCTTCATTGGTGTTCACGACTAAGGTCGGATCTTCCGAAGAGAGACGTTGTAATGCCAGGCCGAGCTTTTCTGAATCCGTCTTTGTTTTCGGTTCAACTGCAAGAGAAATCACAGGCTGTTTGAAGGTGATCGCTTCCAGGATAACAGATTTATCACGGTCAGTGATGGTGTCACCAGTGGTGAAATTTTTCAATCCGATAACGGCAACAATATCGCCAGCAAAAGCGGCGTCGATGTCCTCTTTCTTGTTGGCGTGCATGCGGGCTAAGCGCCCAACTCGCTCGGTCTGGCGAGTGCGCGGATTGAAGACCGTATCGCCTGTTTTCAGCGTGCCACTATACAGACGCACGAACGTTAGCTGACCGGAGTAGGGGTCGTGCATCGTTTTGAAGGCAAGGGAAGCACGAATAGGGTCGCCGACTTGCCAGGTCTTCTCCCCGTCATCAGCCACAGTTCCGGTGATTGGCTTCACCGGGGGCGGTAAGTAGGTGACGATGGTGTCCAGGAGTGGTTGCACTCCTTTATTGCGCAAGGCTGTACCGCACACCACGGGGAACAAGGCCATATCATGGGTTTTCTTGCGAATTGCGCCAACAATCTCTTCTTCGGTCAGCGGCTCGCCACCGAGATACTTTTCGAGCAATGCATCGTCGACATCGGCGACCGCTTCGATCATCTGCTCGCGGTATTGTTGCACTTCGGCGATCATATCGGCAGGAATGTCTTCCTCGTGGAAACGCGCGCCGAGAGTTTCTTCCTCCCACACTACGGCTTTTTGACGGACAAGGTCGATGATGCCACGGAAGTGTTCTTCCGCACCTAGCGGCAGTTGTGTCACGAGGGGTTTGCCGCCGAGGCGGTTCTCGATCTGTTTGACGACGTTGTGGAAGTCCGCTCCAACGCGATCGAGTTTGTTGATAAAGACGATGCGTGGAACGCGGTATTTATCGGCTTGACGCCAGACGGTTTCTGATTGTGGCTCAACGCCACCGACACCACAGAACACAACCACCGCCCCATCAAGCACGCGTAAACTGCGTTCGACTTCAGTGGTGAAATCCACGTGGCCAGGAGTGTCAATAATGTTGATCTGGTGATTCTTCCACTCGCAAGTGATGGCCGCGGCAGTAATCGTAATACCGCGCTCTCGCTCTTGCGGCATCCAGTCGGTGACTGCCGTACCGTCATGCACCTCACCAATCTTATGTGACATGCCGGTGTAGTACAGCACCCGCTCACTGACGGTGGTCTTACCACTATCAACGTGGGCGACAATACCGATATTACGAATACGCTCCAAAGGTGTAGACATCTCTCTCTCCGTTTCTTCCTCAACGGGGGTTTTCGTCGCGAAGAATGTAAAATGAACAAAATGAACTGCTCAGTCGCGAGCAGGAGTGATCGATATGATCATGACTTTGTTGTGTGAGACTTTCACGTCATTATGATAGCGGAAAATTTTTCTCAGTCCAAGGGGCCTTCCTGGTGGGAGAACGGAATTTCCGCAATAGGAGCCTCCCAAGGCAAGGCTCCTGGCCTATGGGAAGTTGAGTAGCTTGTGACATCAATGTTACAGTAAGAACGCTTGTGGGGCAGTTCCGTGGAATGACGAACTGGGGAGAATTTCGGTGCAACTTCTTGCCTCGGCTGACGTTTTTCTATAGACATAGAACAAATCCTGTATGGGTATTGATTGTGACGTACTTCTTGCCAGTGGCCATCGTCTGCCCAACTTTTTGCAGTTTGTGTTCCCATTCATGAAATCACATCCTGTGGCGGTCACAGCGAAGGAAACGGACAGTTCGCCGGTGTAGCGGGAAGACGACGCGTATCTCGGAAAGAGGAACGCGGCTAATTTACACGTATTGCATATTATTTATGTCAGAGATTATCTCCGTTCGTGGGCAAGAAGAGGTGCGGCTTCCGCAGAGTGCGGGACATGCCAACATGACGCCAGTGATGACGAAAGGTAAGTTTTTCTTCGTCGGTGAAGAAAAGTTTTTCGTCAAGGGTGTAACCTACGGCACATTTAAGCCAGCATCACACGGATCACCGTTTCCTGAACGCGAAGTGATTGAACGAGACTTTACGCTCATGCGTGAACTCGGGGCCAATACCTTCCGAACGTTTACCGTCCCGCCGCGCTGGCTCCTAGACCTGGCGGGAGAGTACGGACTGCGGGCGATCATTGGGATCCCTTGGACTGAGCATGTGGCCTTCCTCGATTCACCCCGAGTGATGAGTGATGTTCGTCGAATGATTGCCGACGGTGCAAAAACGTGCCAGGGGCATGCTGCCGTGCTCGCGTGCCTCGTCGGGAACGAGATTCCGCCGGATATTGCTCGTTGGCATGGTCCAGAAAAAGTCCGTGCTTTTCTCGGCGAACTTGTGGACGTCGTCAAATCGAATGATCCCACTCGGCTTGTGAGCTATGCCAATTTTCCGTCCACGGAATACCTCGATTTTGAGGAAATGGACTTTGTTTCCTTTAACGTCTACCTGCACCGTGAACCGGCATTTCGCAGCTACATTTCGCATCTGCACAACCTGGCAGTCGATAAGCCGCTCATTCTGACTGAATTTGGTATCGACTCGATTCGTGAAGGGAAGGAATTCCAAGCCGAGACGCTCGGGTGGCAGGTGCGCGCGGGATTCGAAATGGGGTTGGCTGGGACGGTCGTCTTCGCCTGGACAGATGATTGGTATGCACTCAATGCCGAAGGCGGGTTTCAGGTTGATGATTGGGCATTTGGTCTTGTCGATCGTGAGCGGCAGAAGAAGCCCTCCTTCTACTCGGTACAGCAGTCGTATGCTGCTCCGCTCCCACCAGCACTTCCCAAGAATCCGAAAGTCTCCGTGGTTGTCTGTGCGTACAACGCCGAGCGGACCATGGAGCCGTGTTTGGTCTCGTTGGAAAAGCTCAATTATCCCAACTACGAAGTTATCGTCGTCAATGATGGTTCGAATGATCGTACCCGCGAGATCAGCGAAAAATTCAGCTACATCCGCTTGATCAACCAAGAGAATAAAGGCCTGAGTGCAGCTCGCAATGTCGGTATTGCCGCGGCAACCGGTGAGATTGTCGCGTTTACTGATTCCGATTGTGTTGCTGATCCTGACTGGCTGAACTATCTGGTCACAACCTACGTGCGTTCAGGACGTGCGGCAGTTGGTGGCCCGAACTTTCCTCCACCAGAGGATACGTTAGTGCCGTCTGCGGTTGCTGTATCACCAGGTGGGCCAACGCATGTGCTGCTTAATGATGAAGTTGCTGAGCATATCCCTGGCTGTAATATGGCGTTCCGCAAGAGTGCATTGGAGGAGATTAGTGGATTCGATCCGGTGTTTCGCGCTGCGGGTGACGACGTCGATTTGTGTTGGCGTCTGCAAAACCAGGGCTATCAGATCGGCTTCAGTCCAGCTGCCGTGGTGTGGCACTTCCGTCGCAATACCGTCAACGCCTACCTGAATCAGCAGCGTGGCTACGGCAAAGCTGAAGCGCAGTTGTACTTTAAGCATCCTTATCGCTTTAATCTGCTTGGTCAGTCGCGCTGGCTAGGTCGTATTTATGGGGATCTCTCGTCGTTCTTTATGTCGCGACGGCCAGTGATTTACTCTGGTACCTTCGGCAGAGGACTCTTTCAGACCGTATACGAACCACCATCGTCGCTGGTGGCGTTTTTGCCGATGACGCTGGAATGGAACATTGTCGCCATTGCCCTATTCCTTGCCGCTCTCTTCCTTGGCGGATTTATGTGGTTTGGCGTCATTCCTCTGCTCATCTCTCTCAGTTGGTGTCTTGGGAGTGGAGCACGTGCGCGCATCGACGAACGGTTCGAGTCGTGGCGGGCACGTTTGTTGGTCGCCACGCTTGCCTATCTTGGCCCTTTAGTGCGTGGCATTGAACGGTACAAATGGCGTGTCCGTGGACTAACGGATGTGGAACCGATTCACTTCGACGAAGTCGGACAAACACCGGAAGTTTCTTGGCCTGATCGTGCCGTGCGGATTTCCTATTGGAACGAAAAAAGCTTAGAAAAGGAAAATCTTCTCCATGCGCTGATGGAATTCTTGCTGCCGCGGAAATACTGGATTGCTATCGACCAAGGTTGGAGCGACTGGGATCTGGAGATCTCACGAGGACTGTGGTCGAAGGCTGAGGTCAAAGTCGGCACCGAGAATCACGGTGGCGAGAAGCGGCTATTACGGGTGCGTTGTGGACTTCGCGTGTCGCAATTGGCGAAGATTGTTCTCTTAGGATATTTGCTTCTCGGTGGGCTGGGCGTGATTTTTTCCGTGGAAGAATTGGTCGTAGCGGCAGCGATTGTTGGTGTGATCAATCTCTCAGTGATTGTCTATCAAAATGTCCGCCTCGGTCGCGTTATGTATCATGCGGTAGAAATCGCTGCGCAGCGCATCGGACTTTTCCCTGCCTCGGTCAGTGGAAGAGGATAACGTTATGGCTGTACCGCTGCGCCGACACATCTTGGCCGCGCTCCGGCCCTATCGTGGGCTGTTCCTCTTTTCTCTGGCGCAAGTCGTGTTGATTGGTGGAGCGGAACTCCTCAAACCGTGGCCGCTGAAAATCATCATTGACAATGTTGTTGGTCGAAAACCGATCACCTGGACTCCGTTTGCGTCGTGGACTCCTGAACAATTGCTGATGGGGGCCTGCTTGACAATGGTGGGAATCTACGTGGTGCTCGGACTGCTGAACCTGGTCAACAATCATACGACCATTCGTATCGGGCAGAGCATGGTCAACGATCTCCGCGGCGCACTATATAACCACTTGCAACGGCTTTCACTCGCGTTTCACAACCGCCGCCAGGTGGGAGACCTCCTCTACCGTGTGACTGCCGATACCTATTCGATCCAAACTCTGACGATGAATGGCGTCTTTCCTATCGTGACCTCGGTCGTACTCCTGTTGGGAATGACGATTGTGATGGTGCAGATCGATTGGGTGTTGACGTTACTCGCTCTTGGTGTGTGCCCGCTCCTGTACGTGACAATCACTGCGATGAGTACGCGGATTAATCACGCTGCTTTGACGGCGCACGAACGCGAGAGTGCCATCTATTCGCTGGTGCAGCGTGGGATTGCAGCGATTCGGGTGGTGCAGGCCTTTACCAAGGAAGAAGAAGAGCACCGCCGTTTCATGGCTGCCAGCAAAGACAGCCTGGTTGCCAGTTTGCGCCTCTATGATCTTCAGTCCATCTATTCGGCTGTGGTCAATGCGGTGATCGCCATCGGTACGGCGTTGGTCGTGTGGATCGGTGCGCGTCACGTGATGGATGGAACCCTGACAGTTGGCGACCTCGTCGTCTTTACTGCCTACCTGGCTTCCCTGTATGGACCAATCAATACCATTAGCCAAACTCTCGGTTTGATAGAAGGTGGCAAGGCGGGATTCCAGCGAGTCCATGAGATTCTGGCAGTGGAGCGCGATCTGCAGGATGGTCAGCGGACGATTGGGAAAGGCGAGGTCCGAGGAGCTATCGAGTACGATAACGTCTCTTTTGGGTATGACGCTGATCAACCTGTGTTACGGAACGTAAGCGTGCGCGTCGCTCCCGGCCAGACTGTTGCGATTGTCGGACCTAGCGGTGCGGGAAAATCGACCTTAGTGAGCTTACTCCCGCGCTTCTATGACCCACAAGGTGGCCGTGTCCTGATTGATGGCATCGATGTTCGGGGCCTGACGTTAGCCTCGTTGCGTCAGCAGATTGCGATGGTGTTACAACCGCCGCTGGTTTTCCCTCTCTCAGTGCGTGAGAACATAGAGTATGGGCGGCCAGGAGCGTCCTTTGCCGAGATTGAACGAGCCGCTCAACTGGCACGGATTCACGATAAGATCATGAAACTACCCGACGGGTATGACACCATTATTGGTGAGCAAGGTGCGACCTTATCCGAGGGCGAGCGGCAGCGCATGACGATTGCTCGCGCTATTCTGCGCAACGCGCCGATTCTCATCCTCGATGAGCCGACCTCGTCGGTGGATGCGGAAACCGAAGCCCTCATCATGCAAGGATTTGAGGAATTGATGAAGGGACGAACCACGTTCATCATTGCCCACCGACTCTCGACGGTACGGAATGCGGATATGATTCTCGTCGTACGTGGCGGGCAAATCATCGAGCAAGGAACGTTTAGTGACCTCATGCGTAAACAGGGAGCCTTTTTTGCACTGTATCGCACGCAGTTCAGTGAACAGGAACAGGAGGATCCACAACATGCCGTCTCGTAAAACGATTGTGGTGTTGCATCTTGCCGGGCAATACCCGATGGCAGGAGTTGTCTGGCAAGCCTTGCAATATCTCGTCGGCCTCCGGCAGCTTGGCCATGATGTCTTTTATGTTGAGGATTCAGGTGCGCCGCCATATGATCCACGAGTGAAGAGTGTGGTATCGGATGCGACCTACAATGTAACGTGCTTGCAGCAGGCGTTGGAGAAATTCGGCTTTGCTGGCCGCTGGGCCTATTGGGACTCGTTCAAGGATTGTTACTATGGTCTCTCTCAGTTGCAGTTGCAATCGCTCTACGAGAGGACAGATGTGATTCTGAACCTGTGTGGTGCGTCCTGGTCCCCGGCCGAGCGGAAACGTAGTGGCAAAACGATCTATGTCGAAACTGACCCGATCTTTGAGCAGATCCGCAGTGCCCAAGGGGTACCCGAAGCGCTTGCGTTGTTGGCTGCGCACGACGAGTGCTTTACCTATGGCGAAAACTTAGGTGAACCAGATTGTCCCATCCCTCCTGTTGGTGCGAACTGGAAAAAGACACGCCCGCCAGTGGTGTTAGATTTGTGGACAGAGCATGTCGATCCGAGCTGTCGGTTTTTTACCACGGTTGCGACGTGGCACAATCGCGGGAAAGATATCACCTTCCAGGGGAAGACCTATTATTGGTCGAAGCATGTCAATTTTCACAAATTTCTTGATCTACCACGCCATACCTCCCAGCCGTTTGAATTGGCGGTGGAAACGAGCGAGCCAGCCGTACGTGAGCAATTGTCCTCGTTAGGATGGCACCTGGCAGAAGCATCGGAGCGGTCGGCGACCGTTGAAGGCTACAGAGACTACATTTACTCCTCGCGCGGTGAATTTACCGTGGCCAAGGACATTTATGTTCGGCCTCGTAGTGGCTGGTTCAGTGATCGCAGTGTGTGTTACCTCGCGGCGGGAAAACCAGTAGTGACACAAGAGACCGGGTTCAGTAAATTTATCCCCGCTGGTGAGGGGGTGTTTGCGTTCTCGAACATGGAGGAGGCGGTGTCTGCATTAGAGCGAATAAACGCAGACTACGTCCATCACGCACGCGCTGCTCGTCGCGTCGCCCAAGAGTTTTTTGCCGCAGATAAAGTGCTACGCAAACTGTTACAAGATGCCGGGATCGCATGAGGCAACGGTACTCAAAGGCCACTATGGCCCCGGGGAGCGCCACCTTCGTAAGGTCTAATCCACAAGTGCAAAGCTGGAATTGACTATGCCTGCTCGTGACACGATCATTGTTCTCGGGCTTCTCGGCCAGTTCCCTATGGCTGGCATCGCCTGGCAGCTGCTTCACCATCTTGTTGGGCTGCAGCGCCTTGGTTTTGCGGTCTACTACATTGAAGACACTGGCACACCTCCGTACGATCCGCGAGTCAAGAGCGTCGTTGACCACTGCACCTACGGTACTCACTTCATTGCCAACACTCTGCGACGGATTGGATTGGAGGAAGCCTGGGCATATCACGACGTGTTGACCGGCCAGTGGTATGGGCTGACAGAAGCCCGCGTCCGCGAGGTATTCGCCCAAGCAGTATGTACAATCAACCTGTGTGGGGCGAGCAGTCCGCATGCTCTCACATTCCGTCCGACTGGCAAACTGGTGTATCTTGAGACCGATCCGGTGTTATATCAGGTGCGGTTTTCTGAAGGGGACGCCAAAGCCATTCAGTTACTGACCGGTCATGATGCGCATGTCACTTATGGTGAAAACCTGGGGGAAGCGCATTGCCCGATTCCTCTGCCCAACTATGCCTGGCGAAAAACCCGTCCCCCCGTCGTTCTTGATCTGTGGCCGGTGCAAGAGAACAGCGACTGTCCACGCTTTACGACGATTGCGACGTGGCATAACCGTGGCCGCGATCTGCATTTTCGTGGAGAGACCTATCGGTGGTCGAAACATGTGAATTTCCTCGCGCTTGCTGACCTGCCGTCACGCACCGCGCAGCCGCTTGAGCTTGCCGTCGAGATCGATAACGCTGAAGAACTTGCTGCATTACAACGGTACGGATGGCTCCTGACCAATCCTCTTGCCGTGTCGCATGATCTCGATGCGTACCATCACTACGTGGATACTGCACGGGGAGAGTTCACGGTGTCGAAAGACGTGGTCGTACGAACCGATAGTGGCTGGTTTAGTGACCGGAGTGTCTGTTTTCTCGCCGCAGGAAAACCGGTAGTGACACAGGAAACCGGCTTTAGCAAGTATGTTCCAACCGGCCAGGGATTGTTCGCGTTCTCAACCCCGGACGAGATCCTTGCTGCGTTTGAGACAATTAACCACGACTATGCCCGGCATGCCCGAGCCGCGCGCGAGATCGCGCGCGAGTATTTTGCCGCCGAAAAACTTTTGCGTAAAATGCTAGATGACGTTGGGGTGTAACGAAAGACATACATGACGCGCTATCTCATTATCAATGCCGACGACTTTGGTTATGCACAAGGGGTGAATCGTGGTATCGTTGCTGCTTATGAACACGGAGTCGTGTTGAGTACCAGTCTCATGGTCGATATGCCAATGGCGGAGGAGGCGGCCCACCTCGCCCGGCGGCATACAGGCCTGGGCGTCGGGTTGCACTTTACTGCGACGAACCAGGCTGGCCCGTTATTTGATCTCAGTGATATTACGATGGTCACTAAAGAACTGCAGCGGCAGTATCGACGCTGCTGTGACCTGTTCGGACGACCACCAACGCATCTCGACTCGCACCATCACGTGCATCTGCGTCAAGAGCTGAAGCCGTTCTTTATCGACTGGGCTGGTGAGAGGAGCTTACATCTCCGAGATACTGGCGGTGCGCGCTACAATGGGGCGTTCTATGGTCAGTGGTATGATGCGGAATGGAATTTCCATTTTGCGCCAGACTTCATCAGTATCGAAAACTTAGAGAAGATTTTGCGGAAGCTACCAGACGGGGTTACGGAACTGGCGTGCCACCCAGCATACCTGACGGGAGACCTTGATAGTTCATATGCCACTGAGCGTGAGATTGAACTCGCTACTTTGCTCAATCCGCGAGTTGGCGAACTTGTGAGTGAACTCGACATTACCTTAGGCAATTTTGCTACCCTGCCGCGACGCTAATGGGGGAATGATGTATCTTCCCGATCGTCTCCGTGCACTCTGGCATGGAGTTGAGGCCGGTCGTTCTGCAGCGCACAACGCGCAAACGGAACAGGAACGATTGCTCGGTGACTACCAAACGCAGTGGACAGCAGCGTTACTGCAGCCCAACGAGGCGGATTTGCGCACGAGCCTCGTACGGGAAGTTGCAAGGTATTACGGCATTGCCGATCTCGCTGAAGTCGAGCGCCGTTGTACAAGTGCGGTCGGGGATATGCGGAATGAATGGCACGAGCGCATTGATCCGCAGCAGCGGGCAAGTATCGAGAGTTTCTGCGACAGTGCAACCTACATCTATGATCTGATGGGTTGGCACTCGCTCCAAGGTGATAACGGCCCACTTGCGTATGTGCTTGGATTAGAGATCGCGCAGGCGCGCGGTGTGCGACAGTGCCTCGATTTTGGTTCAGGCGTTGGCTCAGGAGCCTTGTTGTTTGATCATGCCGGAATTGACGTGTCACTCGCGGATATATCGACGACGATGTTGGACTTTGCGCGCTGGCGGTTTGCGCAACCACAACGTCCGGCAACCTGCTACAACCTGCACCAAAGCGCGCTTCCGAGTGGGCACTTTGATATGATCCTGGCGATGGATGTGTTCGAGCATCTTGTCGATCCCGCCGCAACTGTCGAGGAGCTGCACCGCGCGTTACGTCCTGGGGGACTGCTATTTGCGCGCATTCAAGTTGAGGATGCCGGGGAGCATCCTCAACACATTGTCCGTGACTTCGAACCGACGTTTGCGCGTATGCGGGAAATCGGCCTCAATGAAGTGTGGCGTGATACGTGGGTGTGGGGTCACCAGTTGTTTGAGAAGCGCGTTGGATAAGTACGCCCCTCTTGTGACATTTCAATGCACGACATCTCGCGGCGCCAGGCGAGCCAGAATCTCTTGCGACAATCGCTCTGTAGTATCGGCTTTCACAAGCAGTCGATTCCAGACTTCTTCTTGGCGCGCGCGCTGCTGCTGCCAGAGTTCTTCTTGGCGCGCTCGCTGCTGGGCCATCTCCCGCAGGATGTTGCTCATCTCCCGTAGGATGTTGTTCATCGACCGTTGCATGAACGCAAAGCCGAACATGGTCACGGCGATGGTGACGGTGAACATAATGAAGGTCCATATACTAACAGGACTTACGCTTGAGGACCACAAGTATCATTTTAGGGATATGATTACCAAGAAGCAGTACGTCGAATATTTGGTGAGCACGCCGAAGAATTGCACCTGTACGTATCTGGCCGAGCATTTGGAAGA
>Ga0194132_10011020_pt1 | contig 11814 bp, 10 predicted proteins | sample TA2KigOf80mmetaG_FD_148612 | JGI IMG/M metagenome (GOLD analysis project Ga0194132, IMG submission 148612) | Freshwater microbial communities from Lake Tanganyika, Tanzania - TA2015054 Kigoma Offshore 80m | ecosystem: Environmental > Aquatic > Freshwater > Lake | place: Tanzania: Lake... | reverse complement strand
CGATGACCGCAACGACGGCACTTCAGCCGTCCATCGCCCAGTCGCCACGCTCGAACATGACCGCAATCAGGACATCGTCTCATTCTCTGACCAGCCTAAGGCTGGTCCGATTCCGTTAGGAATTACCTTTCATTTCAGGAGTCCGCGATGACCGCGCTCAAGGACAAGGCCCGCCGCTTCTCCGACATGCACAAGGCGCCCGGCATCGTCGTGCTGCCGAATGCGTGGGACATCGGCAGCGCCGTGATCATGGCCGATCTCGGCTTTCCCGCGATCGCTACGACCTCCGCCGGCATCGCCTTTTCGCAAGGCTTTCCCGATGGCGAGCGCATCTCGAAGGAGAAGATGCTCGAGATCTGCGCCGGAATCGCCGCCGCGGTCCCGGTCCCGGTGACCGCCGACCTGGAGGCCGGCTATGGGCCGAAGCCAGAGGATGTCGCTAGGACCGTTCAGGATGCGATCGACGGGGGTTTCGTCGGCTGCAACATCGAGGATGCGCTGAGCCGTGGCGACGGAAAGCTCTATGACTTCGAGGAAGCCTGCGACCGCATTCGCGCCGGCGCCGAGGTGGTTAAGAAGGCCCGACTCTCTTTTGTGCTGAACGCGCGCACCGACTGCTATCTCGCGAAGATCGGCGACGCGCAAACCACTCTCGCGGAATCGATACGGCGCTCGAATGCGTATCTCGCTGCCGGCGCGACATGCGCCTTCGTGCCGGGACGCCTCGACGCGCCGACGATCACCCGGCTCGCACACGAGATTGACGGGCCGCTCAACGTACTCGGCGCCATCGCAGGAAGGCCAAGCCCCTTCGCTGTTGCCGAACTCGAAAGCTTCGGCGTGAAGCGCGTCAGCATCGGCGGCAGCCTCGCCGGATCGGCGCTCGGTCTCGTCCGCCGAGCCATGACCGAGCTCAAGGCCAGCGGCACTTTCTCCTATCCCGAGGACGGCATTCCGAATGCAGAGTCGGGAAAGCTCTACGCCAAGTACGCACCACGCAAATAGCGACTATCCGCCTCCCGCTTCGCGCTGCTCGCGCGCGAGCAGCGCTTCTTTGCGCTTGCGCCCCCAGCGGTAGCCGCCGAGCTTGGCGTCGGTGCGCACCACGCGGTGGCAGGGGACGACCAGCGGCACCGGGTTGTTGGCGCAGGCATTGGCGACGGCGCGGACGGCGCGCGGATTGCCGATGCGCTGAGCGATCTCGGCGTAGCTCGCGGTCTTGCCCGACGGGATGCGCTGCAGCTCCTGCCAGACTCGGCGCTGGAAGGCGGTGGCGCGTACATCGAGCGGCAGGTCGAGATGCGGCAGCTTGCCGGAGAGGTGGCGCACGATCGGCTCGACATAGGTGCCGAGGCCGGACTCGTCGCGGGCGAAGCGCGCTTCCGGGAACTCCGCCTCGAGCGCCTTGGCCAGCTTCTTCTCGTCGTCGCCGAGCGCGATCATGCAGACGCCCTGCTCGGTTGCCGCGACCAACAGCAGATCGAGCGGCGATTTCTTGATGGCGAAGCGCACTTCCTCGCCGACGCCGCCCTTGCGGTAGCGCGCCGGCGTCATGCCGAGCTCTGCCTTCGCCTTCTCGTAGAGGCGGCTCGCCGAGCCGTATCCCGCGCCGTACATCGCCTGCGCCACCGGCTCGCCCGCCTTGAGATCCGCCTTGAGCCTGGCGACGCGCTTGGCCTCGCCGTAGGCGCGCGGGCTGACCCCGACGATCTCGGTGAACAGGCGCTGCAGGTGGTGCGGGCTGATGCCGACGGCACGCCCGAGCATGGTCAGTGTCGGGATCGCGTCCGCATCGTCGATCAGACGCGCCGCCTTGCGGATCGCGGCGAGACGCGGATTGGCGGACTCGACATCGTTTGGCCGGCAGCGCTTGCAGGCACGGTATCCGGCCCGCTCAGCCGCCTCGCACACCGGGTAGAAGCGGACATTCTCGCGCTTGGGCCGGCGCGCCGGGCAAGAGGGCTTGCAGTAGATGCCGGTCGAGAGCACGGCGGCGACGAAGGTTCCGTCGGCCCGGGGGTCGCGCGCCTCGAAGGCGGTCCAGAGCTGGTTCTGATCCATGGCACTCTCCATGGCCTATACCTAGGCCCGCGCCCGCCTCCTGACTATCCGATGCTTGCGCGCCAAAACTAAAGGTACTTGGCGAGCCAGGCCTTGGTTTCGCGCCAGAAGACCCGCGTATTCTCGGCCCGCCCGACGAAATGGCCTTCATCCGGGAAGACGACGAAGCGCGACGGCACCTTGCGGCGCTGCAGGATCTTGAAGTGGGCCAAGCCCTCGCCGAGCGGCACGCGGAAATCGCGCTCGCCATGGGTGATCAGGGTCGGCGTCGAGAAGTTCTGCGAGTTGCGGATCGGGCTCTGGTCGTTCCACTGCCCGCCCTTTTCCCAGATCGGCACGCCCATGCGGATCTCGCGCTCGAGGCCGCCGTCATTGGTGCCATACTGCGCTTCGTTGTTGAACGGGCCGACATGGCTGACGAGGCACTTGAAGCGCTTCGTCGTGCCGCTGAGCCAATTGACCATGTAGCCGCCATAGCTGCCGCCGACGGCCGCAAGACGGTCCTTGTCGATGAAGGGATGAAGCCGGATCGCCTCGTCGATGCCGGCTAGGACGTCGGAGCAGGGTCCGCGCAGCACATCCGTCTCGATGGACTGGGCGAACGCCTCGCCCAGGCCCAGCGAGCCCATGTAGTTCGTCGCGATCACGACGTAGCCCGGCGTCGCCAGCAGATGCATGTGGAACCAGAAGGCGCCATAGTTGAAGGCATCGGTATAGGCGGTCGCCGGCCCGCCATGGATCAGCGCCACCAGCGGGTACTTCTTCTTCGGATCGAAGCCCGGCGGCAGGATCAGCATGTTGTGGATGCGGCGCCCGGCGGCCGAGGTGAACCAGAAATGCTTGGGATCGGGCGCGTCGATCTCGGCGACGCGTTCCGCATTGAAGCTCGACAGCGGCACATGCCGGTTGCCCTCGAGGCGAACGATCTCCGGCGGATGGATGGCGCGCTCGAAGATCGCGGCGACGCCGCCTTCGATCGGCGTGACGGTGCGGTAGGCGCCTTGTCCGGTCGGCATCAGCGGCTCGGCCGTGCCGCCCGCCGTCGGCACCTTGAACACCCGGGCGAAGCCGTCGTCGAGCGCATCCAGATAGGCCGTGCGGCCGTCGGGCGAGATCGAGAAGCCCGAGACGAGCCGGTCCCAGGATTCGGTCACGATCGTCGCCTCGGCCGGATTCGGCCATGAGAAGCGCGCGAGCTGCGTCAGCGTCGAGTCCGAGGCGCGGCGCCGGCGGAGCGCATAGAGCGCATCGCCGGTCTTCGCGAATTGCGGCTCGGAGAAGCTCTGGCCCGGATCGCCGATCCGCCGCGGCTCGCCGCCGGTCGCCGGCACCTGGAAGAGGCCGGTGTGGATCTCCGTATGCATCATCGCGTCGGCATCGGTGTGCGCGGCGAAGACGACCGACTTTCCGTCCGGCGCCCATTGCGACGCCAGCGTCTCGATCGTGTCGAGCTCGGTCGCACGGAAGACGCCGCGGAATCCCGGCGAAGCCGCGAGCCTCGTGCTCTTGATCAGATCGAGCGGCTGGGCGCCGTCCCCGAGATCGATCACCAGCGGGTGCGGCCGCCGCTCGTCCAGCCACTTGTTCCAATGGCGCACCGGCATCGCATCGAAGATGCGCGCGCCGGGGCGCGGCGGCGTCGGATCGCCGTCCGCAGCGCAGTCCGATTCGAACAGGATCGCCTTGCCGTCGGGCCGCCATTTCGGATACCGCGCCCCGCCCGGCCATTGCGTGACGCGACTCGCCTCGCCGCCATCGACGAGAAGCACATAGACCTGCGATGCCGTATCGCGCTCGCGCCGGGTCGTGAAGGCGAGCCGGGTCCCGTCCGGCGCCCAGGCCGGCGCACCGATCGGCGCAGGCCCGCGCACCAGGCGGCGCGGCGGCGCTCCGCCATCGGCGGCGAGCAGCCAAAGCTCCCAGATCTCCTCGGCAGGATCGTAGGCCGGCGACAGCACGGACACGGCGAGGCTGGTCCCGTCCGGGCTCGCCGCCGGATTGCCGGCGCGCTTCATCAGCCAAAGATCTTCCTGTGCGACCGGCCGCTTACTGGCCCGGCCCGCGCTGGCGGCGCCGCGCGACGTCTGTTCCTCGGTCATCGGTTCCCTCCTGGCCTCGCCCGGCATCCTAGCGACCGCTTGCCTTCGGCCTACGATCCTGGTGGACTGTCATGGAACTTTAACCAAGAAGACACATCGTGGTCTTTACGCCCAGCCGATACCAACGGCTGGTCCATTTGAGGGAGGTCCCGAGTCATGAAGCGGATGTTGTTGTCGACGGTAGCTGGTCTGGCCACGCTGCTCAGCGTCGCGACGGCCAAGGCGCAGGTCCAGGTCGAGTGGTGGCACGCCATGGGCGGCAACCTCGGCGAGGCCGTGAACGCATTGGCCGACCAGTTCAACAAGGAGCAGTCCGCCTACAAGGTGAACGCGGTCTTCAAGGGCTCCTACACCGAGACCCTGACCGCGGCGATCGCCGCCTTCCGCGCCAAACAGAACCCGCACATCGTGCAGGTGTTCGAGGTCGGCACCGCCACCATGATGGCGGCCAAGGGCGCGATCTACCCGGTCCACCAGCTGATGGCCGACACCAAGGAGCCCTTCGATCCGAAGAGCTTCATCGGTCCGGTCTACGGCTACTACTCGACCACCGACGGCAAGCTGCTGTCGCTGCCCTTCAACTCCTCGACGCCGGTCTTCTACCGGAACAAGGAGATGATGCAGAAGGCGGGCCTCGATCCCGAGAAGGCGCCGGCGACTTGGCCGGAAGTCGTGGAGATGTCGAAGAAGGTCGTCGCCTCGGGCGCCAAATGCGGCTTCACCTCGCAGTGGCAGACCTGGGCGCTGATCGAGAATTTCGGCGCGCTGCATGACCTGCCCTTCGCCACCAAGGCCAACGGCTTCGGCGGCATCGACATCGAGCTCAAGATCAACAGCCCGGGCCATGTGAAGCACATCCAGGCGCTGCTCGACATGACCAAGGACAAGTCCTTCGTCTATGGCGGCCGCGAGGGCAAGTCGACGGCGATGTTCAATGCCGGCGAATGCGCCTTCCACATCGCCTCCTCGGCGACCGCGTCCGCGATCGACCGCGCGCTCGGCCAGGGCAAGGTCGGCATCTCGATGATGCCCTACTGGACCGACATCAAGGCGAAGCCGCAGAACTCGATCATCGGCGGTGCGACGCTCTGGGTGCTCCAGGGCAAGCCCGCGGCCGAGTATGTCGGCGTCGCCAAGTTCTTCACCTTCCTGTCGCGTCCCGACGTGCAGGCGAAGTGGCACCAGGAGACGGGCTATGTCCCGATCACCACGGCGGCCGCCGACCTCACCGAGAAGGCCGGCTTCTACCAGAAGAACCCCGGCCGCGACGTCGCGGTGAAGCAGCTGACGATGAACCCGCCGACCGAGAACTCCAAGGGTCTGCGCATCGGCAACTTCGTCCAGATCCGCGACGTGATGGACGAGGAACTGGAGGCCGTGTGGGCCGGCCAGAAGACGCCGAAGGTGGCACTCGACGACGCGGTGAAGCGGGGCAACGACCTGCTGAAGCGCTTCGAAGCAGCCAACCGCTAAGTCGTCTCGGCCCCCTCCCCCGAGGGGGCCGCTTCTCACGAGACCCTCATGCGTCGACCGGCTCAGCATGAGGGTCTCTCTCGTTTCTCTTCACCGGATAGATCCGCCAGACACGACCGATGGAAAAGCGCGTCACCTTCAACGAGAAGACGCTGCCCTATCTGCTGGTCCTGCCGCAGATCGTCATCACCATCGTCTTCTTCTTCTGGCCTTCCTGGCAGGCGATCTACCAGTCGGTGCTGCTCGAGGATGCCTTCGGCGGCAACACGCGCTTCGTCTGGCTCGACAACTTCGCCCATATCTTCCAGGACCCGGCCTATTACCGCTCGGTGATGGTCACCGCGGTGTTCTCTCTGCTCGTCGCCGGCTTAGGCCTTGCGGTCTCGCTGCTGCTCGCCGTCATGGCCGACCGCATCGTCCGCGGCGCCACCGCCTACCGGGCCTTCCTGGTCTGGCCCTATGCCGTGGCCCCGGCCGTCGCCGGCGTGCTCTGGGGCTTCCTCTTCAATCCCGCCGTCGGCATCGTCGCCTGGACGTTGCGCACCGTCGGCTACGACTTCAACTATGTGCTGAATGGCGGCCAGGCGCTGGCGCTCGTCGTCTTCGCCGCGGTGTGGAGCCAGATCAGCTACAACTTCCTCTTCTTCCTCGCCGGATTGCAGTCGATCCCGAAATCGCTGATCGAGGCCGCCGCCATCGACGGCGCCGGCCCGGGCCGGCGCTTCTGGACCATCATCTTCCCGCTGCTGTCGCCGACGGGCTTCTTCCTGCTGGTCGTCAACGTCATCTACGCCTTCTTCGGCACCTTCGGCGTCGTCGACGGCCTGACCAAGGGCGGCCCCGCGAGGGCGACCGAGATTCTCGTCTTTAAGGTCTACAATGACGGCTTCCGCGGCCAGGACCTCGGCGGCTCGGCGGCGCAGTCGGTGATCCTGATGGCGATCGTGATCCTGCTCACCGTCGTCCAGTTCCGCTTCATCGAGCGCAGGGTTCATTACTGAGATGGTGGAGAATCGTCCCTGGCTGACCGTCTTCAGCCACATCGTCCTCCTCATCGGCGTCGTCATCATCGCGTTTCCGGTGTGGATGACCTTCGTCGCCTCGACCCATGACGCACAGACCATGCTGCGCTCGCCGGTACCGCTGCTGCCCGGACCGCACTTCTTCAAGAACTACAGGGAGGTACTGACCGAGGGCTATGCGCGCACCAGCGGCATCCCGGTCACCATCGCCCTGTTCAACAGCATGGTGATGGCGCTCGGCATCTGCATCGGGAAGATCATCATCTCGATCATCGCCGCCTTCGCCATTGTCTATTTCCGCTTCCCGTTCCGCATGGCGGCGTTCTGGGCGATCTTCGTCACGCTGATGCTCCCGGTCGAGGTCCGCATCGTGCCCACCTATGGCGTGGTCGCGGGCCTCGGCATGGTCGACTCCTATTCGGGCCTGATCATCCCGCTGATCGCCTCGGCCACCGCCACCTTCCTCTTCCGCCAGTTCTTCCTCTCGGTGCCCGACGAGCTGGCCGAGGCTTCGCGCGTCGACGGCGCCGGACCGATCCGCTTCTTCCTCGACATCCTGCTGCCGATGAGCCGGACGACGATCGCCGCGCTCTTCGTCATCCAGTTCATCTATGGCTGGAACCAGTATCTCTGGCCGCTGCTGGTGACGAACAAGGAGAGCTTCTACACCGCGGTGATGCTGGTCGCGCGCCAGGCGACGGCGGTCGATGCGACGCCGAGCTGGAACCTGATCATGGCGACCGCGATGCTTGCCATGCTGCCGCCGGTACTGGTCGTCATCTTCATGCAACGCCAGTTCGTGCGCGGGCTGGTCGAGACGGAGAAGTAAGTCGATGGCGACCGTATCGATGCGCGGCGTGCGCAAATCCTATGGCGGCGCTCTGGAGGTCATCCAGGGCATCGACATGGAGATCACCGACGGCGAGTTCATCGTCATCGTCGGCCCGTCGGGCTGCGGCAAGTCGACTTTGCTCCGCATGGTGGCCGGGCTCGAGAAGATCACCGGCGGCGAGATCGCCATCGACGGCCGCGTCGTCAACGAGCTGGAGCCGAAGGATCGCGACATCGCGATGGTGTTCCAGAACTACGCGCTCTACCCGCATATGAGCGTCTACGACAACATGGCCTATGGCCTGAAGATCCGGGGCTTCACCAAGAGCGACATCGAAAAGCGCGTGAGGCACGCGGCGAGGACGCTGGAGATCGAGCCCTTCCTCGAGCGCAAGCCGCGCCAGCTTTCCGGCGGCCAGCGCCAGCGCGTCGCCATGGGCCGCGCCATCGTGCGCGAGCCCAAGGCCTTTCTCTTCGACGAGCCGCTCTCCAACCTCGATGCCAAGCTGCGCGTGCAGATGCGCGTCGAGATCAAGAAGCTGCAGCGCCAGCTCGGCGTCACCTCGATCTACGTCACGCACGACCAGGTCGAAGCCATGACCATGGGCGACCGGCTGATCGTCATGAACAAGGGCGTGGCCGAGCAGATCGGCTCGCCGATCGATGTCTATGCCCGACCGGCGAGCCTGTTCGTCGCCGCCTTCATCGGCTCGCCCTCGATGAATTTCCTAGAGGCACGGATCGGCTCCGATGGCTCGCTGACGCTCGACGGCGCCTCGCTCAGGCCGAAGACGCGCATCGATCCGGGCCGCGCCGTCACCATCGGGATCCGGCCCGAGCATCTTTCCGTCGGCAGCGGCTTCGACCTCCAGGTCGAGCTGGTCGAGCTGCTCGGCGCCGACACGCTCGTCTATGGCCGCCTCTCCGACGGCAAGGCCCTGGTCGTTCGCCTTCCCGGCAACGAGGTGCCGAGGATCGGCGACCGTCTGCCGGTCAAGGCCAACGAGGGCGCCTGGCACCTATTCGACTCCGAGACCGGCAAGCGGCTGGGGGCTGCCTGATGGCGCGCTACGCCTATCGCCAGGTCGACGTCTTCACCGCGACGGCGCTCAAGGGGAATCCGCTCGGCGTCGTCCATAACGCCGAGGGAATCTCGGACTCGACCATGGCGAGCTTCGCCAACTGGACGAATCTGAGCGAGACCACCTTCCTTCTGAAGCCGACGCACAAGGACGCGGATTATCGCGTGCGCATCTACACCGTCGCGCGCGAGCTGCCCTTCGCCGGGCATCCGACGCTCGGGAGCTGCCATGCCTGGCTCGAAGCCGGCGGCAAGCCCAAGGGCGAGGAGGTCGTGCAGGAATGCGGCGTTGGTCTCGTCCGTATCCGCCGCGACGGCAAGCGCCTCGCTTTCGCCGCCCCTGCGCTCAAGAAGAGCGGCGCGGTCGAGCCCGAGACGCTGGACCAGATCGCCCACTGCCTCGGGATCCAGCCCAAGGCGATCAAGGCGTCCAACTGGGTCGATAACGGCCCGGGCTTCGTCGCGGTGATGCTGGGCTCGCGTGCCGAAGTGCTGGCGCTCAAGCCGGACTTCGCCGCCATGGGCAATCTCCGGATCGGCGCAATCGGCAAGGCCGAGGGCGGCGAGATCGATTTCGAGATCCGCGCCTTCGTTCCGGGCGAGGGCGTGAAGGAAGACCCGGTGACCGGCAGCCTGAATGCCGGCGTCGGCCAGTGGCTGATCGGCGCCAACCTGGCGCCGAAGCGCTATGTCGCCGCGCAAGGCACCGCCCTTGGCCGCGCCGGCCGCATCTATGTCGAGAAGATCGGCAGCGACGTCTGGGTCGGCGGCGACTCGGTTACCGTGATCGAAGGCTCGACGACGCTCTAGGCGCGTCTTCGTCGATGAAGCTGTCCGGCGATCTCTCCCGCGTCGTCATCGCCTCGGAGAGGCTGACGCTTCGATCCTGGGATCCCGACGATGCGGCAGAGAGCTTTGCCGAAGGCAATGCAGAGATCGCCCGCTTCATGTCGTGGAACCCGCCGACCTCGGGGCAGGAGCTGGAGGCCGCGACCGAGACGTGGCTTCGCGATATGCGCGCCGGCGAGGATCTGCAGCTGACGATACGCCTCTCGGAAACCGGCGAGTTTATCGGGCGATCCGGCCTGCATGCCGCGGAGGGAACGCTGCTGGAGACCGGAATCTGGATCAAGCCGTCGGCGCAGCGATCGGGTTATGGATCGGAGACCGTCGCTGCCGTCATCAAATGGGGATCCGAGCGCTTTCGTCCGTCCGGCTTTCTCTATCCGGTTGTGGACGAGAACACCCCGAGCTGCCGGCTGGCGGAGAAGCTGGGCGGAGAGGTGATCGGAACCCGACAGAGGCAGAAGCCGGGCGATGTCATGAGGCGAATGCTGCTCTATCGCATTCCGAGTGTGTGAGCGGCGGCGGCTACGCCGCCATCTTCTCGATCTCGTCCGGCTTCTCAGTCCTCTCCATCCTCTCGGGCAGCCTGACCCAGAAGCGGCTGCCGATTCCCTGCTCGCTTTCGACGTCGATGACGCCGCCGAGGGCTTCGACCATGCGCCTGGTGATCGGAAGGCCGAGGCCGAGGCCGCCCTGCCGACGCTCGTAGGGTTCCTTCTCCTGCCAGAAGGGCTCGAAGATCCGGTTCAGGCTTTCGGGCGAGATGCCCTCGCCTTCGTCGGCGACGGAGATGTCGACGACGGCATCGGGGCCGCGCACCCAGGCGATCTCGACCTTGCGGCCGGTACGGCAGAACTTGACGGCGTTGCCGGCGAGGTTGATCAGCGTCTGGCGCACCGCGCCGCGGTCGGTCTCGATCTCGATAGGCTCCGGCGGCGAGGCCAGCGAGATCTGGATCTGCCGCTCGGCGGCGAGCGGGCTCAGCATCTGGGCGACCTCCTGGACGACGGCGCCGAGGTCGACGGTCTCGCGATGGATGCCGATCTTGCCGGCCTCGATCGCGGTCATGTTGAGAAGCTGGTTGACGATGCCGAGCAGATGCCGGCTCGACACCAATATGTCGCCGAGATAGGCGCGATAGCGCTCGTTCAGCGGCCCGAAGACCTGCTGGATCATCACCTCGGAGAAGCCGATGACGGCGTTGAGCGGCGTGCGCAGCTCATGGCTGACGTTGGCGAGGAAGGCGGATTTGGACTCGCTCGCCTCCTCGGCGGCGAACAACGCGTCTCGAAGCGTTCTCGCTTGGCGCTCGCGACGATAGACCAGCCACGCGATCAAGGTCGCTATCAGGATCACCGCGGCTGTCGCCAGGCCTGCGATCATCATCCGCGTCTGCGCCGCCGGCGCCAGCTTGGCGACGATGCCGGGCGCGGGGAACGAGGCGAAGACCGCGAGCGGCAGCGTCGGCAGCTGCACATAGGCGATCAACCGGGGCGCGCCGACGGGATTGATGTAGTTGCCGAAGTAGCTGATCGAGCCCTGCACGCCGTAGCGGTCGATCAGGCGCTGGCGGTCGATCCATTTTCCGGTGAAGCCCTCGGCATCCGGCGTCCGAAACAGCACATAGCCGTCCTTCCGGAGGATGCCGACCGTGCCCGGCGCCGAGATGAAGAGATCGGAGAAGGCCTCCCTGAGCGGCTGGATTGGGATCGTGGTGACGATGACGGCGGCCCCGAGCGGATTCGGACGCGCCTTCATCGCGACCGGGATCACCTCGCCGCCGAACAACTCGTCATTGATCTGGAGGCCGAAATGGACCTCGCGCTCTGGCTGGTCGGCCAGCGCCCGGAAGAAATCGCGTCCGGAGAGGTCGATCGGCTCCTCGCCGAGATTGTCGAGCGGGTTTGTCTTTCCCTGGGCGTCGAGGAGACGAATCACCGTCATCACCTCGTTCCGGCGCCGCATGCCGTCGACGAGGTCGACCATGCCCGCGCGGAAGCGAGAATCGTCGGTCAGATGCGCCGAGAGCCAAGTCTCGACCGCGGCGAGCAGACTGAGCGCCGATTCGGCCGTGCGTCCAACCTGCGCGCCGATCGTCTTCTGCGCGCCGACCAGCTCGGCCCGCGCATCCATGAAGGTGGTGTGGCGGTCTTCGCGGTTGAGGTGGAGTGCCATCGTCCAGATGCCCGCCACGACGACCAGCGCGAAGCCGGCGACCGCGAGGAACAGAGCGGCAGGGCGGCGGTTGCGTTGCCGGATCGGCAGGGACTGCATGGTGCGGCGACCATGCCGGGAATTAGTTAAGGGGCTGTCCCAGATAACTACCTGAGATGACGCTTAACCCATTGTTTGATCTGGGTTAGTTGCTTGGATGGGTCACTGGTGTTGAAGCGCCACTCGC
>Ga0194132_10011019_pt1 | contig 11814 bp, 16 predicted proteins | sample TA2KigOf80mmetaG_FD_148612 | JGI IMG/M metagenome (GOLD analysis project Ga0194132, IMG submission 148612) | Freshwater microbial communities from Lake Tanganyika, Tanzania - TA2015054 Kigoma Offshore 80m | ecosystem: Environmental > Aquatic > Freshwater > Lake | place: Tanzania: Lake... | reverse complement strand
CACGCCGCCCGCGAGCGCCGCCACCTCGCGCGCCACCGAGACGTGCGGCGCGGGCTGCAGGTGCGCGGCGACCCCGTCCCACCAGCCGCCGTAGAGCCGCCAGATGTTGCGCACGACGTACTCCGGGTCGTCGTACACCGCGTGCAGGTACGGGCGGCCCGCGAGCTGCCCGGGCGGGCGCACGTCCGCGAGGATCTGGTCCAGCGTGGCGCCCGCGTTCATCCGCGCCATCGTCTCGGTCACCAGGTGCTCGAGCCAGAGCGCGGTGTCGTCCAGCGCCTGGCGCGCGCGGGCGGCGCCGAAGATCGGGACACCGTGGCCGGGCACCAGGATCTCCGGCGCCCGCGCCGCCATCTGCCGCAGCGCCGCCGCCCACTCGCTCGCGTAGCGCTGGACCTTCTGCGGGTTGCCGGCGTTCGGGCTGACCCAGATGAAAAGATCGCCGGTGAAGAGCACCCGCTCCGTCGGCCACCAGATCCACGTGTGGTCGTCGGTCTCGCCGCGGGCGTGCACCAGCTCGAGCTGCGTGTCACCCGCGCGCAGCGTCATCGCCCCGTCGTACACCGTGTCCGGATACTCGTACTCGCGCGGCCACGTGGGCGGGATCGAGAACTGGCGCGCGTTGATCTGCGCGTTCCAGTCCGCCGTCGCCCTGTAGCGGTCGAAGCGCGCGGCGACCGCGCGGTGGCCCACGATGCGCGGCCGCGCCCAGCCCTGCTCGCGCGCCTCGTCGAGGAACGGCGGCAGCCCGCACGCGTGGTCGGCATGCCCGTGCGTGTAGACCGCCGCGTGCAGCGGCGCGCTGTCGATCGCGCGCACGGAGGCGAACGTCTTCGCGCGCGCCTGGTAGTTGCTGGTGTCGATCAGCACCACGCCTTCGCCCGTGCGCAGCACCGACACGTTGGCGAAGGCGTGGAGGAACGTGAGGCCCGGCGCGAGCTCCTCGGTCCGGCCGGTGGGCTTCCAGAGCTCGCGCGGATCGACCTCGCCGACCCAGAAGCGCTCGGCGAGGTCGCGGATCGCGCCCAAGGCTAGTCCGTGAGCGAGCGGTAGAACTCGATCTCGGCGGGGCCTTCCGTGAGCCCTTCCTTCTCGCGCCGCTCGCGGTAGCCGGCGAGAATGGTCGACTTGCGGTGCACGTCGAACGCCGCGTCGTCCTTGTACTGCTCGTAGAAGATGAAGAGGTCGGGGTCCTTCGTCGAGCGGTGCGGGCGATAGACGAGGCACCCCGGCTCGGATCTCATCACCGCCGCCACCTGCTCCTTGAGCAGCGCCGCCAGCGCGTCGCCCTTGCCCTTCGCCGCGCGGATCTTCGCCACCACCGTCAGCACGTCAGCCATCGAGCTCTTCTCCTTGCGCGCCGGAGCGCGTCGCATTGTGGTACGCGCGGCGGAGCCACCGCAGCGCCTGTGAGACGTCGTCGGGCGCGGCCACGTCCATCTCGATCCAGCCGCGCCGCGAGAAGCGCCGGTGCGGCCTGAGGCCGGGCTCGTGCAGCGCCCGCGCGTGGTCGACCGGGCTCAGGCGAATCCAGAGGTCGTGCTCCTTCTCGCGCAACGGAAAGCAGGCGAAGAGCTGCTCGCCCGCGAAGTAGCCCCAGCGCCCGAACATCGGCGTGATCTTGACCCCGTCCCACCGCCCGACGGCGTCGTTGAGCCGGCCGCTCGCGCCGGTCCCGCCCTCGCGCAACGAGCGGCGCGTCTTGCGGCCGTGACCGAGCCCGCGGAACCGACGCGGCGGCTGCGCCATGCGTGCGATTCTGCCACAGCCGCCCCCGCCCGTCGCTGGCAGGCGCCTTGCGTAAGGTCATTGCATACCCGCTCACGGGATTTCAGACGAGGGGGATGCGCAATGGCAATGGCGAGGGCGATGAGCAAGGGGCTCACCGGACGTCACGACGAGGGCTCGCTCACCGAGACGGTGGAGTCCTTCACCGCCGAAGTGCCGTCGCTCGGGTACATGGCCCTGGCGATCGGCGCGATGGCCGCGTCGCTGGGGCTGCTGGCGATGGGGAAGAAGAACACCGCGAACTTCATCGGGCTCTGGGTCCCGAGCATCCTCGTGATGGGGCTCTACAACAAGCTCGTGAAACAGCTCGGCCACGACTAGGGATCGAGCGCGGCGATGCGGGCGGCGTCGTTCGGTTGGCCGAACCTGGCACGGCCGCGGCACGGCGCCGCCCGTATTTTCCTCATGGCCAGACTTGCGTGTAGGCGCTGCGCTGCCGCTCGCTCATCGGAAAGTGGGCGTCGTACTCCGCGCGCAAGGTCTTCATGTGATCCGAGGCGATGAAGCGCCGGTACGTCGCCTCGTCCTGGACCTCGTAGACCGCCATGTACTGATACCTGTCGTCGCCCTCGAGCGTCTTGTAGCGGTGCGCGCTCACCATCCCCGGAAACTGCAGCGCCTGCGGGCAGTGCTCGTCGTTGTACCACCGGTTGAACGCGGCCTCTTTGTCGGCGGGGATCGTCGCCTTGACGATGAAGAGCACGGTGGCCATGGCGCGGGTGTCCTTTCTACGTCTGCAGGCCGAACTTCACGCGGCGGTTGTGGCGGCCCTTGTTGTCGATCTTCAGGATGCGCAGCGGGCGCGAGGCGCCGGTGGACGCGAGGTGCGTGCCGCCGCACGCCTGCCGGTCGAGCCCGACGATCTCCACGATGCGGATCATGCCGTCCGCCGTCGGCGGCGGCGCCACCGAGCGGCTGCGCAGGGTGCCGTGCGAGCTCTCCGCCTCCGCGCGCGGCACCCACGTGTAGCGCAGCGGCAGGTCCTGGCGGATCACGTCGTTGAGCGCGCCGTCGAGCGCGCGCAGCCGGTCGTTGTCGACGTCGGGCAGGTCGAAGTCGCAGCGCGCGGTGCCGTCGTCGCCGAGCTGGGCGCCGGTGAGGAGCGCGCCGTTGAAGTCGCGGTAGACGAGCGCGTTCAACACGTGGGCGCCGGTGTGCAACTCGGTCTGCAGCGCGCGGAACGCCGCGTCGACGGCGACCCTTGCGACGCCCTCGAGCTCGACGGTCGGCTCGCTCAGCCGGTGCCAGAGGCGACCGTCGATCGTCTCGAAGCCGATGACACGGAGCTCGGCGTCGCTGGTCTGGAGGGTCCCGCGGTCGGCGATCTGGCCGCCGCCGCCGGGATGGAACGGGCTCTCGGCGAGCACGACGGCGCCGGGCCGCGCGTCGACGATGGTGGTCTCGAGCGTGAGAACGTCGGGGTGCTCGTGGCAGTAGTAACGCGACATGCGTGCCATCATAAAGGAGATGGCGAAGCGGCATCCGGGCAACGCGCCGGGCGAGTGGTTCGTCGACGACGCCTGCATCAACTGCGGCGCCGCGTACGCGATCGAGCCCGGCATCTTCGTCGAGCGCGACGGCCAGGCGCTGGTCGCGAAGCAGCCCGTCTCGGAGGACGAGCTGCGCACCGCCTGGCGCGCGCGGCTCTGCTGCCCGACCGCGTCGATCCACACCGTCGGGCACTCCGAGCAGCCGCCGGATCTCTTTCCGCAGCGTCTCGACGACGGCCTGTACCGCCTCGGCTACAACGCGCGCGCCTCGTGGGGCGCGCACTCGTTCGCGCTGCTGCGCGAGGCCGGCCACGTCATGGTGGACGCGCCGCGGTGGACGAAGCACGTCGTGGAGCCGCTCGAGCGCTTCGGCGGCATCGCGCACATCGTGCTCACGCATCGCGACGACGTGGCGGACGCCGCGCGCTACGCCGCGCACTTCGACGCGCGCGTGTGGATCCACGAGCGCGATCGGGACGCGGCGCCGTTCGCGACGGACCTCGTGCGCGGGGACGCGCCGCAGCCGATGTTCGCGGGCATGGTCGCGATTCCCCTGCCCGGCCACACGCGCGGCAGCGTGGCGTACCTGCACGCGGAGCGGTACCTGTTCACCGGCGACTCGCTCTCGTGGGACCTGGACGACGACGACCTCGCCGCGTGGGAGGAGATCGCCTGGCACTCGTGGGACGAGCAGCGGCGCTCGCTGCGGCGGCTGCTCGACCATCGCTTCGAGTGGGTGCTCGCGGGCCACGGCGGGAGCCAGGCACGCCCGCCGGAGGAGATGCGCGCCCGCCTCTCCGCCCTGTTGGAGAGGCTCGGCGCGCCCGCCGAGGCCCTATAGCGACGCCCCGCAGCTGAAACAATTGAAAAAATGGTCTTTTTTCTTGTGGCGGCGGAGCCAGGCCGCTACGATGAGCCGGTGACGTCCCCGTCCGACGCTGGCTGATCCTGCGCCCGGCCACGTCGGCGCGCGCTCCTCGCGCATCCGAACAGCCATCCCGCGAACTCCACCGAAGGAGCGGACCGTTGCCCGAGAGCGCACAGACTGAGGTTCGCGTGCTGGTCGTCGAAGACGACCCCGCCGCGATGGACGTCTTCGTCGACATGCTGGAGGCGCTCGGCGCCACCGTGATCGGCGCGGGCTCCGTGCCCGAGGGGCGCGTGAAGCTCAGGAGCTTCGCGCCGCACCTCGTGATCACCGACGTCTACATGCCGGGCGAGAACGGCCTGGTGATGCGCGCCGAGGTGCGGAACTGGAACGCGGACGTGCCGGTGGTGGCGCTCACGGGCGCCGACGACGCGGCCGTGAGCCCGGACGCCGGCTTCTTCCAGATCCTGCGCAAGCCCGTGTCGATGGCCACGCTGGAGCAGCTCCTGGAGACCGTCCGCCGCCGCACATGAGGCGCCTCTTCGTCGCGCTCGTGCTGCTGTACCTCGCCCTCGACCTCGGCAATCCGCACGTCGCGGGCGCGCACAACTTCGATCTCGACGCCTCGGTCGAAGCGGTTCCGGCACAGCGCGCCCCCGTCGCCCACACCATGCCGGCCGTCAGCGCGCCGCTGCCTCGCCTCGCGCAGCCGTCGCCGGCGCCCGCGCTACTCGTCGCGCGGCGCCCCAAGCCGCCCGTGGCCCCGGCCGTCGTCCACTGGCAACTGCGTCCGCTCGCGCCCCCGCCCGAAGAAGAAGCCTAACCACTCCCCTCCGCGCTGTCCGGCGCCCCCCGGCGCCTCTCCCGGATCTCGCGTCCTGGAAGGAGCGGAGCCATGGCTGTCCCTCGTCGCGTGCTGGTCGTCACGTGTCTCGCGTTGTCGGTGGGCGTCCCCGCCGCCGCCGCCTCGCTCTCGCCCGCCGCCGTCCTCCGTGGCGTGTGGGCCTACGACAACCGCGCGGTCAGCGTGACCGGCACGCTCGCGCGCGCGCAGGTGTGGATCTCGCCCGGCGGCGCGCGCTACTACCGCTTCGAGCTGGCCGAGGGCCGCTCGGCGCTGCCGGTGCTGGCGCCGCCGGTGGTGCGCTGCGAAGCCGGCCGCCCGGCCACCGTGGACGGCATGTTCCGGCGGCTGTTCGTCGTCGACGGCGTGCTGCTGGAGCGCGTCCTCGAGGCCGCGCGGGTCGAGTGCACCGAAGCGCCGGAGGACGACGATGGAGGCTAGGATCGTGCGCGTCCTCGTCGTGGACGATCACTTCGGCGTCGCGCAGACGGTGGCGGCGGCGTTGCGGCAGCTCGGGGCGTCGGTGGCCACCGCGGAATCGGTGGCGACCGCCGAGCCCTTGCTGCGGGTCTTCGCGCCGGACGTGGTGATCACCGACATCTACATGCCGGGCGGCAGCGGTTTCGAGATGCTGCAGGCGGTCCGCCGCTGGCGCGCGGCCACGCCGGTGGTGGCGATGACGGCGGCGGCCGACGTCCCGGACCTCGACGAGGCCGGGTTCGTGCGCGTGCTGAGGAAGCCGCTACGGCTCGAGGCCCTGGCGAGCGTGTTGCGGGAGTTCCTGTAGCACGCCGCCGGTCGGCCGTACGCAGGTCGGTGGCATGGCGGTCGCACCCCGTAGTCCAGGCTCGGTTGGAGCCGGAGGTGTGCACATGAAGCTGGGCGCGATCGCCATCGGAGCGCTCGTCCTGACGCCGGCGCTGGCTGTCGGTCACCCGGGCGGCCTGGACCGGCACGGCTGCCACGAGGACAAGCAGGCGGGCACCTACCACTGCCACGAGGGCAAGCTGAAGGACCGCACGTACAAGAGCCGCGACACCATGCGGCGGGCGCATCCCGAGCTGATGGACACGGGGGCGACGTCGGGCGAGCAGCCGAAGAGCGCCGCGCAGCGCGCGAAGGCGGAGGCTCAGAAGTCCGGCGAGCAGGCGAAGAAGGAAAAGGCCGTCGACAAGGTCAAGGACGGCGACAGGAAGACGACGGACCAGCACCTCAAGGAGTCCGGGTCCGCGAAGAAATAGGTGTCGTAATATTGGCCGGCGCCGGCCGGGCCCGCGGCCGGCGCGACCACCCGAAAGGACGACACCGCATGCCGCCCAGCCGTGTGACGTTCGCGCCGGTCGAAGGCGCGTCGAAGCTCTTCACGCCCGAGTTCAACGACTTCCTGCTCACGCTGCACGACGCGCTGGACGGCCGCGCGCGGCAGCTCCGCGCCGCGCGTGAGGCGCTGCTGCGGTCGGCGCTGGACGGCACGCCCGTCGGTCACCTGCCCCCGTCCGCTGCGAACGGCGACTGGAAGGTGCCGGAGGTGCCGGCGGATCTGAAGAAGCCGGGCATCGAGATCTCGGGCCCTTGCTCGATCACGTCGATGTTCATCAACGCGCTGAACCCCGGCCCCGAGGGCGAGCGCGCGGTGGGCGATCTCGACGACGACGAGGACAGCGGCGGCCACCGGTTGATCGACACCGCTTCCTCAGCTTTGAATCGCCTCGCGGCGGTGAATCGCGAGCTCGCGTTCGACGATCCGGCGCGCAATCGGAAGTACCGGCTGGCCGAGGGCGAGCTGCCGTTCTTCATGCATCGCGAGCGCGGGATGCATCTGGACGAGCCGGACGTGCAGGTCGACGGCGTGCCGGTGAACGCGGCGCTGCTCGGCACGGCGCTCACGCTGTTCTACGCGGGGCGCGCGCAAGCGCAGCGCGGCCAGGGCGTGTACTTCTACCTGCCGAAGCTCGAGCGGCCGGAAGAGGCGCGGTGGTATCGCGATCTGTTCGCGTTGTCGCAAGAGCGTCTGGCCGGTTTGAAGGGGGCGACGATTCGCGGCATCGTGCTCGTCGAGTCGCTCCCTTGCGTCTGGTACATGGAGGAGATGCTGCACGCGCTCGGCGAGTACTCGGCGGGCCTGAACGCGGCGCGCTGGGACCTGAAGGCGTCGATCTTCGAGTACGTGATGGCCGACCCTCGTCAGGTCTGGCCCGATCGCTTCGGCGTCGACATCAAGACCACGCAGTTCCTCGGCGATATCTTCCGTCGGCTGGTCGCCATCTGCCTGAAGCACGGCGCGGTGCCGATCGGCGGCATGGCGACGGCGCTGCCGTCGAACGATCCCGAGGTGAACCGGGTGGCCGGCGAGTCGATCAAGGCCGACAAGAAGTGGGAGGCCGAGCAGGGCTTTCTGCGAGCCTGGGTCGCGCACATCTTCCACATGAAGACGGCGGCGGATCCGTTCGTGGAGAAGTTCGGCGGCGGCTTGAAGTTCACGCCCGAGCAGGCTTCCGTCGATCGCTACCCCGTGCGTATCGAAGTCCCGAAGGGCCCGATCACGGTGGACGGCACGCGGCGCAACGCGCGGATGCTGGTGGAGTACGTGGAGGGCTGGCTGAACGGCCGCGGCGCGAAGGGCATCGACTCGCTGGCGGGCAAGCCGGGCGTCCACCCGGCGCTGATGGAAGACCTGGCGACGGGCCGGATGTCGACAGCGCAGATCGCGCAGCGGGTGTTGCATCGCGTGAAGTCGGACGACGGCACGCTGCACGACTTCGCGCTGGTGCGCCGGCTCCTGCAGGAGGAGACGGCGGACATCATCAAGCTGGGCTCGCTGTCGGGCGAGGCGGCCGGGCGCTATCAGAAGGCGGCGAAGATCGCGGCGCAGTGGATCAAGAACTACACGGTGTTCGACTTCCGGTCGCTGGGGTCGTACACGCGGGCGGATTTGGACCGCATCGCCGCGGGACCCGACGCGTTCTGACGGAGCGCCCGCAGCCGCTGGTCATCCGCGGGGAACAACTCGCCGCGCTCTCGCAGGCGCGCGACGCGCCGCTGGCGAGCGCGCTGTGCGACACCCTTCGACGCCGTCATTCCGGCGCCCTCGAAACCCTCGATGACGAGACGCTGCGCGCCGCAGTCACCAGGGCGCTGAGTGAGGCGCGCCGCCTCGGCTTCCAAACCACGCACGCCCTCTCCGCATTCGCCACGCTGAGCGTCGCGGTCGGGCCTCGCTTCGCTTCGCACCCGGCAGTCGCCGCGCACCTGCACGGCGATCGCGATAGCGCGATGGAGTCACTCCCGCTCCGGCTCGACGCCTCGACGTGGACGCGCGTCGCCGCCGAGCTGCGTCAGACGTAGGTGCCGGTCGCCTACCCGCCACCGATCCCGTACGACGCCTACCAGGCGCTGGCGCAGGCCGCGCCGCTGGTCGAGCCCTGTCATCACTGCAGCCTCACGTCGCTCGGCCTCGAGACACAGCGCCAGAACCCGACGATGACGTCGTTCACGGGCGCCCACGCCGAGATCGCGAGCGGCGGCGGGGGCCGCCGCGCCATCGCGCCCGGGGTGGACGACGCGATGATCACGTGGCAGATCGACAACCCGCAGCACGTGGAGCGTGCCGTCTTGCGGATGTACTACCGCGAGGGCGGCGGGCACTTCTGGGAGAAGACCATCACGTGGGCGGCCGGCCAGTGCCCTGCCCTGGGCTCGACGCCATTCAGTGGCGCCATGAACGACCCCGTCGGCGAGCAAGCCGCGCAAGGCGCGCAGGCCGTCGCCGTCGTCGCGCAAGTCCTCACCACGCATCTCACCGCGATGGTGGCGCCCTACCGCCTCAACCTCACGATCTACCCGGCCGCCGGCGCCGGCGCCGAGGTGCAGGAGCGCTTCATCTACGTCGACGTGGTCGTGAGCAGCGTGCGGCTGTTCCTCGGCGCTCAGGTATCCATCACGGCGGAGGCGGCCGCCGAGCATCGCGGCTACAACCGCCGCAACGCCGCGCTGTGGACGGCGCTGAACCAGGCGCTCAACGGCAACGGCCAGGAGCTGACGCGCGACGTGGACGTCGTCCTGCCGGTGGCGCTCGACGGAAACGTCTTCTCGACCGACGACGCCGACATGTCGAACAACACCGCCGTCACGGCGTGGACGCAGGCGTGGCGCGACGGTCCGCGGCTTCCACTGCGCGTGGCCACCCAGGTCCGGGCGATCGGCGACGGCGACGTGGACGCGCCCGAGGCGTTCCGCGACGGCCGGTTCCTGTGGGACTGGGAGGGCGGCGACGGCAACACCGGCGCGGTCCATCGGCTGGCGCGCGACAAGCTCGCGGGGTACTACGCGCACAAGACGGGCGAATGGCCGACCGGCGGCCGCAACACTCACGCGGACTACGGGGGCAAGCGCGGCGGCGGCGATCCGCTGTTCGTCGCGCAGGCGGACTTTCCACTCAACGCGTGCGGCACGCGAGCCGGCGCCGCCTTCACGGCCGCCAACGCGACGAGCACCGCGGCCCGGACGACGGAAGTGATGTTCGCGCCGTCGAAGATCGCCGGTGACCAGTACCGCGTCACGGTGTGGTTCGCGTACGACATGCGTGACGCCTGGGACATCGCGTCCACCGCGGCGGCGATGCGTGCGGCGCCGCCGTTCGCGACGCCGCACGCGCGCTCGCGCCCGATGCGGATCAAGCGACGCGTGACGATGGCGCGGCACTGGACACTCGACGGTCAGTTCGCGGTGTCCAACGCGAACTTCAGCTGGGCGCGCGTCGCCGCCTACTTCGATGACGCGGGCATCGAGCTCGACCTCGCCAACGTCGACAACGCCGGCACACCCGTCTTCCAGGTGCCAGGCTCCGCCGCGTACCAGGCGGCGCTCACGGACGCGCTGCTGACCGTGCCGGCGGGCGTCGGTCAGGCGCTCGAGCTCGCGCAGTGCGGGACGGGCAACCGGACGTATGGCCTCCGCTTCCGTGACAACGACGGCTTCATGACGCACCTACAGCAGGAAGCAGAGGACGTGTACACCCGGGCGCTCGCATATCCGGAAGCGCAGGCGGTGCTCGATATCCCGTCCCGGGAGGCGGTGGCGCGAATCTTCGCCCGCGTATGGGCGTTCTTCGCGGTGACGTACTCGCAGCAGGAGCTGCGGGGCAACGTGGAGAACCGCGCCGCCGACGTCGTCGAGCAGCTCTGGCAGACGTGGGCCTCCGGCGACGCGCTCCGCGATGCGGCGCTCGCGCGCCTCGAGACGGCGACGCAGAATCTCGCCGAGGACAAGGTGAAGGGGTTCCCGCTGCTGGGCTCCGCCCGTCCGTACGATCGGACGCAGAACGAGAAGACGGTGCGCATCCTCGTCTGGCAGCACAAGATGGACGCGGACAACTACGTGGGCTCGATCAGCGAGCACGGCGACACGCTCGTCCGCAACGCGAGCGGCATCCTCGGCGGCGGCGACGCCAACCGTCACGGCATCCACGTGTTCACGTACGACTTCGCGGACAACCGCAGCAACTACGAGGCCTCTGGGTGGGCGGTCTCGAGCCCTCGAACGCCGCACGCTGCCCCGACTGCGATGCCGTGATGGGGATCCCGTTGCGCAAGACCCGCCTGTGCGGGACCTGCAACCACAAGGCGCGCACGAGTGCCGTGGTCCTCACCTTGATTCCGCTCCGCTATATGGCCGCGTTCAGCCAACAGACGTACGACGCGCTGCGGGGGATGGCGGCGTACAAGTACTGGCTGATCAGCAGCATCGACGGCGTGCGTCCCGAGATCCTGGTGGCCCACGAGATGGGGCACCAGCTCTTCCTGCCGCACGCCCCGTTCGGCTTCAACTATCCCAACGGCGGCCTGAACCTCGCGTTCTACTGGCGGTGGATCTTGCGGCTTGCGACGCCGCTGGTGCGCAGCATGTCGAGTCCGGTGGGCGCGGAGGCGGACCTGCACGAGACAGCGAACACGGCCTGCATGATGGGCTACGACTTCGGACAGATGGCGAACCTGCACTTCTGCACGAAGTGCATCCTGCGGCTGCGCGGGTGGGATGTGACCGCGGTGCGCGCGTTGCGTTAGCGAGCGGACGTCGGGTCGTTAGCCACCTCGTACGCGAGTGGATCGCATTGGGGGTCGCGTAGATCTTCCACATGAAGACGGCGGCGGATCTGTTCGTGGAGATGTTCGGCGGCGGCTTGAAGTCCACGCCGGAGCAGGCGGACGTCGCGCGCTACCCGGTGCGCATCGAGGTGCCGAAGGGCCCGATCACGGGGACGGCACGCGGCGCAACGCGCGGATGCTGGTGGAGTACGTGGAGGGCTGGCTGACCGGCCGCGGCGCGAAGAGCATCGACTCGCTGGCGGGCAAGCCGGGCGTGCTGCGGATGCGCTTTCATGCCGCTGATTCAACGAAGGATCTGTCGCTGAAGGAGTTGAACTAACGAGCTGGGGCCTCAGGCATTATCACACGAAGAATTCGATCATTTGGACCTGCTGCGGAACCTCGCAACAGCCTAGCGCATCCCGAATCGCAACTCGTTGCCTTATCAGCCTATAGAGTAGTCGCGGTACGCATGGCAGCGGAATTATCAATCGCTATTTGCGCGCCTATTTGCGCGGCCTGTCACGGAGGCGCGATCGGCGCCCTAGCCCGGACTATTCATGAAGGCACTCGTCCGAGACCGCGACGGCTCCAGCGAGCGCACAGTTGCGAGTTCGTGAGCTGAAACGAGCGCGCGGAGCGGCAGTACTGCGATCGTGGCCCCGCGGGCGGGCTCGGCGAGGGAGCGAAGGCTTGTCGCGTCAGGCGGCAGAGACACGTCGGCCGTGCGCAAGCGGCCCG